>Ga0302324_100018237_pt1 | contig 13856 bp, 11 predicted proteins | sample Palsa_T0_1_FD_201949 | JGI IMG/M metagenome (GOLD analysis project Ga0302324, IMG submission 201949) | Peat permafrost microbial communities from Stordalen Mire near Abisko, Sweden - Palsa_T0_1 | ecosystem: Environmental > Terrestrial > Soil > Palsa > Peat permafrost | place: Sweden: Abisko... | reverse complement strand
TCAGCGAAATCGGACGGCGCCTATCGCCTGAGCTTGCGTTGCTTCCCATCGGCGCCTACAATCCGCCGCAGTTCCGCAACGTTCACACCAATCCCGAAGACGCCACGCGCGCGTTTCTTGACCTGAACGCGCGCTGGATGGTGCCCATGCACTACGGCAGCTTCCGCCTCTCGCACGAGCCGGTGGAGGAACCGCTGCAATTGTTGCAGCAGGAGGCAGAAGCTGCGGGGATTGAGGACAAAGTGGTGGTGATGGAAGAGGGCGTGACCAGGTTCTTCTGAGTTTGAGCAGCCCCACGACTCGTCCCGCCTGTGAGGATTTTCCCCGGCCGCCGGTGTAAACTTGCTTTCGCGAAATCTCCGGCCAGAGGAGGCCAAACATGAGTGTCAAAGCTATTCCCGACGGTTACCACAGCCTAACTCCCTACATGACCGTGCGCGATGGGGCGCGGGCCATTGAGTTCTATAAGCAGGCCTTCGGCGCCACGGAAAAGGGCGTGATGAAGGGTCCAGACGGCAAGATCATGCACGCCGAGCTGCGCATCGGCGATTCCATCGTCATGCTGGCAGATGAATTTCCCGAGTATGGGTCGTTGTCGCCGCAATCGATCGGCGGCAGCGGCATGGGCCTGCATATTTACGTGGAGGATGTCGACTCCGCGTTTGATCGGGCCGTGAAAGCGGGCGCCAGCGTGGACATGCCGGTCATGGATATGTTCTGGGGCGACCGTTACGGCAAATTGCACGATCCGTTCGGACACAAGTGGTCGATTGCGACGCATAAGGCGGACTTGTCGATGGACGAGATGAAAAAAGGCATGGACGAGATGATGGCCAAGATGCCGAAAAGCGCCTGACCAGGGGCCATATTTTCCACCGGTTTCAAACGCAACTTCAGAGAAATCTCACAAGGGGCGCGGCCCGCCAGGCGCGCCCCTTACCTTTGATTACCCATGTAATGGCGCTATTACACAACTATTACACGCGGCTTGCGCGGGGCCTGTTAGGTTTACATTCGGCGTCGCATCAAAACCACACAGGGGACCGACCATGCAAGTCGAAGATCTGGAAAGACCGCAAGCCGCCAAAGACGAAATCAACTGGGTGACCGCAATATTCATGGGCCTGTTTCACGTGGGCGCCGTCGCGGCGCTCTTCTTCTTCACCTGGAAAGCATTGTTCGTTGCCATGTTCCTGTGGTGGGTTTCGGGCAGCCTGGGCATCGGCATGAGCTATCATCGACTGCTCACGCATCGCGGCTATAAGACTCCGAAGTGGGTGGAATATTTTCTTACCGTCTGCGCCACGCTGGCGCTGGAAGGCGGGCCGATTTTCTGGGTGGCCACGCACCGCATCCATCACCAATATTCGGATGTGGAAGGCGACCCGCACTCGCCCATCGATGGAAAGTGGTGGGCGCACATGGGCTGGATTCTGATGGGCAAGTCGATGCATCACGACACGACGACGCTGGCCCGCTACGTTCCCGATCTGGCCAAAGATAAGTTTCACGTGTGGATCACGAAGTATCATTACGTTCCGATGATCGTGCTGGGCGTGATTCTGTTCGCCATCGGCGGGTTGCCGTTCCTGATGTGGGGCATCTTCCTGCGCACCGTGGTGGGACTGCATGCGACCTGGCTGGTGAATTCGGCAACGCACTCCTGGGGCACGCGCCGCTTCGCCACGCGCGATCTTTCCACCAACAGCTGGTGGGTGGCGCTGCTGACGTTTGGCGAGGGCTGGCACAATAATCATCACGCACATCCCAGCGCGGCGCAGCACGGCTTCAAATGGTATGAGATCGACATGAACTGGTACGGCATCTGGGCGCTGAAGCAACTGGGGCTGGCTTGGGACATCAAGCGCACGCGGCTGGCGGATATTGAACGCGGCCTGGTGGCAACGCCGAACGGGCGGTTGATTACGGCAGCGATGCCGGAAGCGATTTTAGCGGGCGACTAGCCGCTTAAGTTCCCGATTCCCGACCCCGACCGTCCGCGGTCGGGGTTTTGTTTGTAGTTACGCGGTAGAATCAGGCTGGACCGTTCCCATGCGCATTACCAGCCGCCGCAAAGCGATCGCGTTCTTCCTCATCCTGGGCATCTGTCTGGTAGCGCTGGCGGTGGCGCTCAATGTCGGCTGGATCATCCTGAACTGGCGCGAAGGGGTGCTGCTGTTTTTCGGCATCATCTTTTTTGCCCTGATTATCGCGGGCATGATCGTCAACACCAGCTTTCTGGTGCGGGAGCTCCGGCGCAGCGAGCAACACGACAGCTTCATCAACGCGGTGACGCACGAACTGAAGACCCCGGTCGCCTCGATTCGCCTGCACGTGGAAACTTTGCAGCGGCGCGAATTGCCGGAGGCGCAGAAGCAGGAGTTTTACCGGCTGATGCTGAGCGACACCGACCGGCTCACGGAGACCATCGAGCAGGTGCTCCGCGCCGGGCGAGCGGGGGACAAGAAAGCCGGGCGCGACCGTTCGGAGGTCGATTTTGCGCAAGTCGTGCAGGATTGCATCGAGGCGGCGCGGGCGCACCATCACCTGCAGGCGGAGGCGCTGGTTTACGAGCAGGCGAATACGAATGGTGCGGGGGTTCGCGTGCTGGGCAGCGCGGAAGACTTGCGCACCGCGGTGTTCAACGTGCTCGACAATGCCATCAAGTATTCTGGCCCGCATGTGGATGTGCGCGTGCGCCTGGTTCCGGACGAAAAGCGCGTCGTGCTCCGCGTACAGGACCACGGAGTGGGCATTCCCCAAGACGATATGAAGCAGATCTTCAAGCGCTTCTACCGCGTCACCCACCGTTCCCTGGCGCACGTGAAGGGAACGGGGCTGGGATTGTTCATCGTGAAGGCGATCACCGAAAAACACGGCGGAAAAGTGTTTGCCGAGAGTGGAGGCGAGGGCCAAGGCACCACGATTACCCTGGAACTGCCGAGGCCGGTGGCATGAGCCGCGTGCTGGTGGTGGAGGACGAGGCGCATCTGGCGCAGGGCTTGCGCTTCAACCTGGAAGCGGAGGGATACGCCGCTGAGGTAGTTGGCGACGGCGAGGCGGCGACCGAGCGCCTGCTCGAGAAGAAAGAAGATTTCGATGCCATCGTGCTCGACATTATGCTTCCCGGCAAGGATGGATTCAGCGTGGTTTCGGAGCTGCGGGCGGCGCGGAATTTTGTGCCGGTTCTGATGCTGACGGCACGCGGGCGTCCGGAGGACGTGCTTAAGGGATTCGCTTCCGGCGCGGACGATTATCTGGCCAAGCCTTTCGATCTTTCGATTCTGCTGGCGCGGTTGCAGGGATTGCTGCGGCGCAGCCAGTGGGCGCGCACCGGGCAGGCCGCGGCGAAACGGGACGGCGAAGGAGAGGCGGCGCGAGATCCGCGGAATGTGACGGATTTTGGAGCGTTTTCTTTTGCCGGAAAGACCATCGACTTCGGAACGCTGGAGTTGCGCAGCGGCGGCGGCGTGATCCAGTTGACGGTGATGGAATCGGAACTGCTGCGCCACCTGGTGCGCAACGACGGCCGCGTGGTTTCGCGCAAACAGATTCTGGAAGAAGTGTGGGACCTGCACGAAGACACCGACACGCGTGCGATCGATAATTTCATCGTGCGTCTGCGGCGCTATATCGAGGACGATCCTTCCGAACCCCGTCATCTGCTTACCGTGCGCGGCGTGGGCTACCGTTTTCTGGCGAATCCGGAAGAGAAGTGAGAGCGGCGGAGAGTTACCCCGCAGCGCTGGAGCCCCGGACGCCCTCGTCCGGGGGAGCGGTAAAAACTCTCGCTCAGTGGCCGCGCCGGTTCCGGGCGGACGACGGCGTCCGCCGCTCCACGTCATTCGACCTCACGCCCGGCAAAGCTCAGCGACCAGGGTTTCACGCCGGTCGAGAGCGATGCGATCGAAGCGGCGGAGAACGACCACGTAGCCAGTGCAAGTGATCGCGCCCAAAATGAGAAAAATCGCGGCGGCGATCCAGAGGCTGCCGTGGTAGTGGGCGAACGCGAAAACGCCGACGCCAATCCCCACCACCACGATTTGCACCAGCAAGCTGATCAAGACTGTGGTCTGCGAAGCGCGCTGCCGTCCGAAGGCCGCGTAGTCGAGTTTTTTCGGCGAATAGATCGAGAGCAGGTTGCCGACGGTGAAGTTAACCGGCGCAGCGAAGAGCAGGCCGGCCAGCGATGCAATGGTCACGCTGAAGGTGGGCGGAGCGTAGAGCAGGGCCACCGCGATCCACGACAGAATAGTTTCCATGGCGAGGATGCAGGCGTGGGTCAAGTTCTTGGCCAGCACGATATCGCGGAAACGTGCGGGTGAGGCGTAGAAAAATTGGATGCCGGCGGCATCGCCGCCGAAGCTGTTGTAGACCAGGTTGGTGAGCACCAGCAGAGCATAGGCAGCGGCGGCGGGGAATGCGGTGTTGGGCGAGCGCACGAAAAAGCCGCCGGATTGCCGCACGTGACTCATGGGTCCGAGGCGGAAAACCACCAGGATGAAAATGGGCATGATCAGGGTGAGCAGCATGGGGCCGCTGCGGCTCAAGTAGCGAATTTCTTTCTCGAAGACGGCAGCTACGGTTTGGGAAAATCCGGGGAAATTCCATCCCAGGCGGAGGGGGCGGTCTTTTTCGTAGACGGTGCGTGCGCCCGCCTCACTGAGATTTTCGCCACGATACTGCGCGACCAGGCGAATGTGCAGAAAGTAGCCGATGAGCAGGGCAAAAGCGGTCAGCAGCGATAACGAACTGAAGCCGGTTACGAATTGCGACCTTGCCGATTGCGCGATGGCGTCGGCGGCCAGGCCCGGTGGCAGAATGCCCTGCACCGGCTTCAGCCCGTCGACAAAGTGGCGGAACTGGGGGCGCGATTTTTTCTCGAAATGGTCGGTGAGGGGTGCGATCAGTTGAAAGCTGAGCATCACGAGAACGAACAACACTCCCATGATCTCGCGGGTACGGCGCTGGGCGAGCCAGCGCTCCACCCAGGCAAAAATCATCTGCATGAACAGAAGGTTGAAGGCGGCGAAGACCAGCAACACGAGCGCGGTCCAGGGCAGCAAGGCGGGATGAGCAATGCCCACGCCCAGCAGGATCGCCAGCGACCACAAGCCGCCCAGGGCGGTCGCGGGATCCAACGATCCATAGGCCAGCCGCACCAGAAAATACGAACGGTAGGTCAGCGGGAAATGCAGCAACTCGGAAGAGTCGGGGTTATTGGTGAAAGCCGTGGCCATGAGGGGAAAACCCTGCCAGAAGATGCACACCGGCCAGAGAAGCAGCGCCAGCATTTGCGGCCTGCCGGATGAAACGAAATAGTAAGCGCCCAAGGCCATGCCAGCAGCGCCGCCCAGGCCGAGCAGCGTGAAGGCCAGCGAGACGAGAATGCGCGAGACCAGTTCCAGCTTGCCGCGCGTGGTGCGCAGCGAGTTGGAGAAAAGCCGCCAGCGCAGCCAGGCAATGGCTGCCAGTTGGCTGCGGCGATGTGTGGTGGGATGGCGTTCCATCCGACTTCTTACATCTTCACTGGCGTGCCTTGGCTGGCTACGCATTGCCATTTTCCGTCCGACATCTTCACCCAGGTGTCGGTCCAGCGCTCATAAAGATCGAGAGGCTTGCCTGACCCGTCGGTTCCTTTCCCTTTAAAGGTTCCGGTGGCCACCGCCGCATCGCCGTAAGCACTAACCTTCAGATCGACGTATTCGGCACTGGTCCACTTCGTCGATTTCGCCATGGCAATGGCTTCCTTCTTGCCGGTGACTTTGCCGTCGCCGAAGGTGTCGATGAATTTGTCGGCCAGCAGCGGAATGAGCAGATCCACATTGTTGGTCTGTTGCGACTTAAGCCACTGCTCCTCCAGGGCGGCTACAGCCTTCTCGGTTCCGGTCTGGGCTTGCGACCACGCACAGCCAGCCAACAAAACCAACCCGAGAAAACAAGATGCCACGATTCTCCTCATAGGGTTTATTCCTTTGTCGCTTGGGATTTAGTTGCTTTGAGGTTCTCGCCCGAAGCTGACGGGTGCGAGGCCATTGGATACGCAACCGATGGAGATGTCAATCCACTGTTCCAGACCTGATTATCGACACGGGTCTCCGGGTCTTGCAAGGCTCATTCGTTCGAGATGGTCACCGGGTTTCCATCCAGTTTCGTGAAGGTGATGCTGAACTTCTCGTTGTAGCACTGGGCTCTGTCCTGCAAAACGCTGATCGCCATAGCCTCGCCGAGGGTCAGGGACCAGTCGGTATCGGAACGCCAGTGAATTCCTGCTAAGACCCCGTGACCGAAGCTGACATTGCGCGCCAGCTTGTTCAGTTCGCTGCCGACGGTGATCTGGCCCGCGTCCGAACCGGTGTAGGGCACCAGCGAAAGGCCGTCGCTCGAAGGCACCAGCGGATTTGGGATCACAAAGGTTTCGTCGTAGAAAAACTTCAAGAATGTGATGCAGGCCCCCGCGACCGTTCCATGCCCGGTGGGATAGGAGGGATGAGTCGGAGAACCTTCGGGGAAGGCTTGCGACAGGAGATACGTGCCGTACTGGCTGAAGCTCTGTGCCACGGCCTGCGAGTTCAGAACATTGCTGTTCAGCCGGGCGTCGATTTTGTTCTGGTTGCCGCTGAGGATCTGGTGCAGGACGCCTCCGCCCGACTCGGGGCGGTGCACCAGGTGAATCAGCCACTTCTGGTACCACACGCGGATCAGGGCGCGGGCGGCGGCCTCTCCCTGCGAGGCGGCGTAATCCGGCGGACCGAAGGTGCAAAAGCCATTCTGCGTCCTCGATCCGACGTAGGGATTGCCCGGGTTCACCGGCGCCTTCAGCGTGCTCAGAACCAGAAAGGCAATCAGGTAGGCCTGGTACAACACGTCCACGTGCGTCCAGGCTGCCAGGCCCCGGCCGTCATACAGGTAGCGGAGGGTGGGATCGGTTTGGTTGCTGAGCCCGGTGCTGATGCCGTTCTGAACATCCTGGAAGGTTGTGGTGTCTGTCATGTAGTCGATGTTCGGGAGGTAGGTGGTCATCAACTGATCGATGGGCTGCGCCCCGAGCACAGTAGGAGTGATCATGAGCTGGGACATGTACGGTCCAATGGTTTCTCCCGGGAAGTTGCCGCGAAAGAGCAGATTGGTGGTGACGTTGCCGTTGCTGTCCCTCGGACCGCGGTAGGCTGACTGGGCCGTAAGCTCGGCGGCGGCGGCGATGGCCGTGGCGTTGGTTGCGTAGTCGGTGAAAGCTACATCGCGCAACCGCGAGGCCCAATACAATTCGATCAGTTGTGCGCCGTAGGCAGCGCTCGAAATCTGGTCGAACGGAGGCACCACCGGAAAGCCGGTCGGGTCTCCGGGCGAAGGCGCGTTGCCGAACTGCACCGAGTCGAGGCCCTCCATATCGTAGGCGTAGGCGCCCTGCGGGCCGTTCAGGGTGCGAGTGCCGCCAATGATGATGGCTTCGAAATCGCTGCTCTTCCCCGAGTTCAACGCCTTCTTAAACGAAGCCCACGCGGCCGGATTCACCACGCCGATGTCGTCCTGCAGCAGGGCTTTGCTGTAACTGGCGGAGTGGTCGGCATAACGATTTTCGTCGCCGTTAGTAGTGTGGGGCGGAACTGGAACGAATGAGTCCGAGGTGGCTCTGCCGACGCGCAGACCTAACGCCTTTACCACGCGCGCGTTGAGGCCCGGCGTTGCAGCGTTGCCGGAAGCCGCAACTTCGCCCGACTGAGCGCTCTGGGCGAGCGCGGCGCCTTTCCCGAGAACGCCCATCGCCATCGTGGCGGTGGCGGCAGTGCCCAGCTTTCCCAGGAAGCGGCGGCGGCTGGAAGGGGCTTCTGTGGGTTTGTTTTTGGCCGATTTGGAAGGTTTGGGGGAAAGACCGGCAGAGGGATGATCGCCCGTGCGGTCACCTTGAGATGTGTTCATTTACTGCTCCTGGGAGAAACAAATTTGAGCGCTTGCCGCGGGAGACCCGAGTAACTATGGGCGTGTTTTTACCCCAGCTTTGTTTCTTAGGTCAAGTGGACTAATTACTCCGGCCATCTCGCGTGGGACCAGGCGTCTGAGCTTTTACCCCAGCCAGGAAAGCTCCTGTTCACTCTGGCGCGAACCACCAACCGTATGCAGGAAGATTTCTTCCAGCGTCATTTTTTCGCCGGACAGCGACGAGCTATTCTCCGAACCATCTCCTGAGACATTTCCCGAACCCGCCAGCGTCTGCGCCTTTACTCCGGCGCGCAGTTCTTCCAGCGAGCCCTGTGCCACCAGGCGTCCCTGGTGAATGATGGCGACGTGGCTGCACAGGCGCTCCACGATTTCGAGCACGTGCGAGGTAAGAAAGACCGTGGCGCCGCGCGCGATCATGCCTTGCAGCATGGATTTGAGAGTGCCGGCGGCAATGGCGTCCACGCCTTCGAAGGGTTCGTCGAGAAATAAAACTTTTGGCCCGTGGATTACCGCCGCGGCCATGGCCAGCTTTTTCTGCATGCCGTGGGAGTAGTCGGTGACCAGCTTTTTCGGCTGGTCGGCAAGTTGCATAAAGTCGAGCAGCTCGGCGGCGCGCTTAGCCGCGGTTTCGCGGTCCAGGCCGTACATGCGGCCAGCGAAGTTCAGGAACTCCGACCCGGTGAGGCGGCCAAACAGCGCCATGCCTTCCGGCACCACGCCAATCTGGCGCTTCACTTCCACCGGATTTTTTTCCAGATCCAGGCCCAGAATCTCGATGCGGCCGGAGCTGGGCGCGAGCAGGCCAGTGAGCATTTTGATGGTGGTGGACTTGCCCGCACCATTGGGGCCGAGGAAGCCGAAGAACTGCCCCCGAGACACGCGCAGGTCGACTTTGTCGACCGCAAGCAATTCTCCAAAGCGGCGGGTCAGGGCTTCGGTCGAGATGGTCGGTGCGGCGTCCATGAAGCTTCCGAATCTAGCACAGCCGGGGAATCCGTGCGCAATGGGAACGCTGTAGCGACGCGGCTGCCGATGGTCCTTTCTTCTTACATCTTTGTGACAACTGCGTCTGGCGGCTGGAGTATAAATTCGGCGAACTCGGCGCCCCTGCACAAGTCTCGTGTCCCAGGAGGATCCCATGAAAACAAATCTTCCGTTCGTCATTCTGTGTGCGCTGCTGGCCGGCTCCGCCGCCAACGCAGCTGGCCCGCAAACGGTCGCGGTGGACACCTTCCTTTGCAAAGGCAGCGCCGAGCAAGGGACCGGGCCCTGCCCCAATGGCGGCAGCCCCGATTCTTTGATCCAAGGCTCTGACGGCAATTTTTACGGCGCCGCGGAGGCATCCATAGAAAGCCCCCCAGATCCCGAGGGTGGAGTTGTGTTTTCGCTCACGCCCACCGGCACCTTCAAGCTGCTGCACATCTTCGCTCCCGGTGCGAATCAGACTTATCCCAATGGCAACCTTCCGAGCGTTCTGACACAAGGCCCGGACGGGAAGCTCTATGGCGAAACCAGGGTTGGTGGGATCGGCAGCTGCACTATCTACCCTGGCTGCGGGGTCCTGTATCGAGGTGTTTGATGGCGACCTGCCATCCTCACCCACGTCCGCATTGTCCTTCGGTCCAAACGGTAATGTCTATGGCCTGTAACTGATTTACGCAGAGAGCTGCATGGGGCTATTCGAGGTTGAACCGGACGGCAGCAATCTGCAGCTTTTTCCCTTCTATACCACTCTTGAAAGCGGCGGTGAGCCCGATGGCTTGCTGCTGGCCAGCGACGGCAACTTCTGGATCGCGGAATCCAACGGCAGCACCGGCTACGGAAACATCGTCAGCGTTTCGCCTACCGACGGGACGCTGCTGCAAACGCTCTCACCTTTCTTCAAGGGGGGAGCGCTGGGGGGCTTACCAGTAGAGATTATCCAAGCCTAAAGATGGGACCTTTTGGGGATCGACCGACTTCTATGGGGATGCTTCCAAGGGTCATTTTGCCGACGGCACGGTGTTCAGCCTGAACGCGGGCTTGCCGCCGCGGTGAGCGCCCTTCGTTGTAGCTCACGCATTTAAACCGTCCCGTTTCTCAGCGAATCATTTCGCAATCAATGGGTCACGGTCAGGTTGAGAGTCTGCGTTTTCGTAACGCCTCCGCCGGTGGCCGTCACCGTAAGGTTGGCGGTTCCGGAAGCTGCGCTCGATTTGGCGGTAAGGGTGAGTGTGCTGCTGCCGTTTCCCGGCGAGGAAATGCTGGTCGGCAAAAATGCGGCCGTCACTCCCCTCGGCAATCCGCTTACCGACAGGGCAACCGCCGAAGTGAGATGCTGCACCGCGGTGGTGATGGTGAAGGTTGTAACGTGGCCCACCACCAAGGTGGCGCTGGGGGCATTGGAGGTGACGGTGATGGTGGGAACCACAACCGTCAGGCTCAACGCCTGAGTCTTCGTGACCCCGCCCCCGGTTGCGCTCACCGTCAGGGTGGAGTTACCCGCGGTTGCGGTGCTGGCCTTCGCATTCAACGTGAGCGTGCTGCTGCCGTTTCCGGGCGAGGCGATGCTGGTGGGAGCAAAACCAGCCGTTACTCCCTTGGGCAGCCCTGAGACCGACAGAGAGATCGCCGATTGAAAAGCATCCGCGCCCGCCGTGGTCAAGGTGATCGTTGCCGGCGTGCCTGCGGTCAGAGTGGTCGACGTTCCGCTTGGGGTCAGAGTGAAAGTGGGGGTCACGATGGTGACTGAGACCTGCGCCGTGTGACTGGTTCCAGTGCTGGTTCCCGTAAACATGATCGTGGACGTGCCCGGCGACGCGCTCGTGGCCGCGGAAATCGTGGCCGTCACGGGCGCCGACGCACTGAGTGTGTTCGAAGAAAACTTCACCGTCACACCTGCGGGCTCTCCGCTGGCGGCGAGAGTCACCGGCGAGTTGAAACCCCCGGACGCGGCCAACATGAGAGTGACGGTGTTGGAATAGCCTTTCCCGACCGTCACAGTGGAAGAGCCCGGAGTCAGGGAGAAGGCGGCTTTGCCGTCGTTCCAGTGGTTGACCAGAAGATTGGCGTCGATGGACCCCAGCCCGGTGGCCTGGTCATAGCCGGCGCCTGCGTTGAACCCGGTGACTCCCGGGACACTGTTATTGCCCACGGTAATGTCGTGGAACACCGTTGCGCCGCTATCCGAAAGTTGCCGCGTAGCCAACCCGTAGAGCGTGGGGTTGAGGTTGCCCTGCGCGCCGCCTGCGCCTTCCACCACCAGGGCCATTGCGCTGGCCAGAGACGGCGCCGCCGCCGATGTGCCGCCCACGGTGTAGAGGCCTCCCTGGAACTCGATTAAATAAGCGTCGTGAACCGCAGCGCTCATCGCCACATCGGGAACATCGCGCATGCCGTCGGCGGGAACTCCGGGCGCGGACTGCCAACCCGGTTTGCTGTAGACGATGCTCGCGCCGCCGCCGCTCGACCATAAGCCGTCGCTGCCGCCGCTTTCATTCCAGACTGCTTCGGGAATGTAGCTGAGCGCGGAGCCACCGCCTGCGCTGTTGCTGGAAGACCAATACTGCGAAGAGTTCGAGCCTTCGTTGAACCCGGTTCCACCCACGCAAGTGCTGTAGGGACTGGAGCAAAGACCGTTGACGCCGCGTCCATTGGTAGCTTTCGGCGAACTCGAGCTGTCGCACCCCGCCGCTCCGCTGTCTCCCGAGGAAACGAATACCGACTGTCCCTGGCTAGCGGCCTGTTGCCAGAGAGCGTTCCAGAAGGCATTGCCTCCGGAGCCCTCGTCCGCTTCGCAGAGTCCGTAGCTGAGGCTCACGATCGGCGCGAGGTTGTGCGTAACCGCGTATTGCGCAGAAAGAGAGACGCCATCGCTCGCGCCCGATTTCGAGGTCACAAACTTGATCGTGGCGGCCTTGGCGATCGCGCCCGCCCACTCTACATCCAGCGTTGACTCGACCGCATCGTCAGAGCCCGAACCGCCCGGGTCGGAACCGTTGATGACGATCTGCGGGTAGTTGGCCGGCAGCCCGGCATTGCTGCGGAACGTCGCCACGTCCGCCATGGTGATATCCACGCGCCCCAACACCGCAATGCTTTGTCCCGCGCCCACGATCCCCTGGTTGTAGAGCGGCAGTGCATCATAGATCGTGGCCCAGTCCTGGGGCATCAGGTAGTGGCTGCTTCCTTCGTAGGTGTAAGCGGGCCTCACCACGTGGTTGGGAAGGCTGAGAAAATCGTGCAACGAGACCACGCCCCGCACCACTTCGGCCAGCGCCTGCGGAATCTCCGGGTCGCTCGCGTTGGCGTAGTGGTTCTCTCCGCTCACCACATACTTCTGCATGGACGTGTGAAAGGTCGATTCCACTTGTCCGGCATTGCCGCTGAAAACTATCGTGCGGTGAGAGGGCGGGAGTTCGTCAATTTCCATGCCATGCGTCTGCAGCCACGAAAACACTTGCTGCAAGTCGTTGACGGAAATTCCGAAATGCCGGCCGAAGCTTTGCGGCGTGAGCCATTGATGGTAATAAGGCGACTCCGGATCTTGCTGCGCCTGGATTAATTCCTCAAGAACCGCCTCCTGTTCCGCACTCGGGCGCAGAACCAGCACCATGCGTTCCATGAGCTGCTCGGGCGGAACCTCGCCGGCCGCGTACTCCGGCCTGGCCGAGGGGTGGTGCTGGCCGGTAAGCACGGTCCGCTGGCTATCATCGATCGGCACGATGATGCGGTCGGTGGGGCGGAGCGCGAGCAAGCTTCCAGGCGGTTGGTTGTTCTCTGCGATTTGGGACCAGGATGTGACTGCGGACGCGAGGAACAGGATAAGAGTACAGGACAGCTTTCTATGCATTTGCGCCTCGCAGAAGGAGAATGCGGTGAGATGACCAAGCGAATACTCTTCGGTTATCGGCGGAAAGCGAGGCAGCGTTAGAGGAATTGGGGGCTTGCGATAGCCGTCGTAAGAGCTTCAGGTTACTTTCGATTCCGAATGAGGCGAATCTCAGGAATCTCCGGTTGCCCCATTTTCCAGAGTCGCGGTTCTTCGAAAAGGAACGGGAAGAGCACGAGTTCTTACTCGCGGCTAACGCGCCGGCACGAGCCGCGCTTCAGTGCCTTGGGGTTGCTCTCTATGCCACGCAAAAACGCCCCGGCCGGAGCCAGGGCGTTTGCTTGGCAGAACTGCAGCATCTTAGAAGAGATTCCACAGAAACTGGTTGTAGACCTCGTGATGGTATTGCACCTCCGGGGCTTTGACGAACGTTCCCAAGGCCCGGGGGCAACGGTCCGCGGCAGCTTGCTTTAGGTCGGCATACCGGCCCTTTACGTCTTCGCCAAACAGGGTTGTGGTCCACTCGGCCTTGCGGAAGTTGGCCAGCGCGTCATAAATGTTATCGGGCAAGTAGCGCTCGGCCTGGCGCAGGTTCTTGATCTTCGCGGTTTCGCCGTCGAGGCCGGTCTTGAAAATCGAATACATCACCAGATACGGATTAGCATCGGGCGCCACCGAGCGAACCTCCACGCGCATGCTCTTTTCGTTGCCGATGGGAATGCGGATCATGGAGCCGCGATCCACGGCCGACGCCTTCAATTGGTTCGGCGCCTCGAAGTGCGGATCGAGTCGGCGAAAGGCATTCACGCTGGGGTTCAGCAGCAGGCAAATGTCGTTGCCGTGGGTGAGGATGCGGTCCACAAACGCCCAGCCCATCTTGCTGAGTTTTTCTTCGCCCTTGGCGTCCCAGAAAAGATTCTTGCCGCCGTCGCTGATGGAAACGTTGGTATGCATGCCGCTGCCGTTCACGCCTACCACCGGCTTAGGCAGGAACGATGCGGTCATTCCCAGGTTGGTCGCCACCTGGCGGCAGATCAGCTTGTAGAGCTGAATCTGGTCGGCCGCGGCCACCACTTCCCCGTAGCCGTAGTTGATTTCAAACTGC
>Ga0302324_100018236_pt1 | contig 13856 bp, 10 predicted proteins | sample Palsa_T0_1_FD_201949 | JGI IMG/M metagenome (GOLD analysis project Ga0302324, IMG submission 201949) | Peat permafrost microbial communities from Stordalen Mire near Abisko, Sweden - Palsa_T0_1 | ecosystem: Environmental > Terrestrial > Soil > Palsa > Peat permafrost | place: Sweden: Abisko... | reverse complement strand
GGGTGGGCGCGCCCGTGGGGATGGCGCCGCAGTTGTTGGCTTCCGCGGTGGCGGCCGACCCGGATGCGGCGGCGGTCATCGACGGTGCGCGGGAACTGTCGTATCGCGAGCTTGATCAGTGGTCGACGCGGTTGGCGCGGTTGCTGATCGAGGCGGGGGTGGGTCCGGAGCGCGCGGTGGGTGTGGCGATGGATCGGTCCGTGGAGTTGGTGGTGGCCTGGTGGGCTCTGATGAAGGCCGGCGGGACGTATGTGCCGGTGGATCGGGCCTATCCCGTCGAGCGGATTGCCACGGTGTTGGACGCAGTGGACGCGATGTGCGTAATGACCTGTGGCGCCGATACTTTGGCCGGGGCCGGTCCGCGCCCCGTGCTGCGCATCGACCGCCTGGATGTGTCCGGGCGGTGCGCCGATCCGATCACCGACGCCGACAGGCTGGCCGTGCTGGGGGTGGACACCACTGCCCATGTGATCTTCACGTCGGGCTCCACCGGCACCCCCAAGGGGGCGGCGGTCAGCCACGCCGGTCTGCTGGGGGCGGCGGCGCTGGGCGAGGTGATCGGGTTAGGCGCGGATGCGCGACTGCTGATGGTGGCCGCGCCGACCTTTGATGTGTCGGTCGGCGAGATGTTGTTGGCGGTGGGGGCCAGGGCGACGTTGGTGGTGGTGCCGCCGGACGCATATGCCGGGGAGGCGTTGACCAGGTTGCTGAAAAGCCATCAGGTCAACGCGGCGGCACTCACCCCGACGGTGCTGGCGACGCTGGACCGGACCCGTCTGGACGGGTTGGACACGCTGATCACCGCTGGGGAGGCCTGCCCGACAGAATTGGCGACCGCCTGGGCGCCGGGCCGGCGGATGTTCAACGCCTACGGCCCGACCGAGACCACTATCTGGGTCACGTGTGCGCCGCTGTCGGCGGGACAGCCGGTGGATATCGGCGCCCCGATCCCGGGGGTGTGCGCGCTGGTACTCGACGCGCGGCTGAACCCTGCACCGGTCGGGGTGGCAGGCGAGCTGTATCTGGACGGGCCCGCGCTGGCGCACGGCTATGTGGGCCGGCCGCAGTTGACCGCCGAACGGTTCGTGGCCAACCCCTACGGTTGCACCGGAGCACGCATGTACCGCACCGGGGATTTGGTGCGGTGGACACCGGCGGGCACGCTGGACTATCTGGGCCGCGCCGATGCCCAGATCAAACTGCGCGGACAGCGCATCGAACTCGGCGAAATCGAAAACACCCTGCTGGCCTGCCCGCAAGTTGGCCAGGCCGCCGCCAGTGTGCACCATAGCGACACCGGCTCGGTTCTCGTCGCGTACATCACGCTCGAGCACACCGCCACAGCCGATCACGACGCCGACATCGTCGAACAATGGCAACACATCTACGACGACCTGTACGGCGCTGACGGAGTGTCGGGGTTCGGCATGGATTTTCGGGGCTGGAACAGCAGCTACACCGATGATCCGATTCCGCTCGAGGAGATGATGGAGTGGCGTTCGGCCACGGTGGATCGGATCATGGCACTGCGGCCACGGCGGGTGTTGGAGATCGGCGTGGGCTCGGGGCTATTGCTTGCGCACGTAGCCCCGGCGTGTGTCGAGTATTGGGGTACGGACTTCTCCGCGAAGGCGATTCAGGCCTTGCAGGCGGCGGTGGCTGCGCAGCCGTGGAGGGATCGGGTGCGGTTGCAGGTGCAGCCGGCGCATGTCAGCGAGGCGCTGCCGCCGGCCTACTTCGACACCATCATTCTCAACTCGGTGGTCCAGTACTTCCCCAGTGCGCGTTATCTGGCTGATGTCATCGACAGCGCTATCGGCCTGCTGGCACCGGGTGGGGCGTTGTTCGTCGGCGATGTGCGCAACCACAGCCTGCAGCGAGCGTTTCAAACTGGTGTCGCGATCGCCCACGCCACTGACACCGCCGAGATCCGCCAGCGAGTCCACCGCGCCATGGTCAGCGAACCCGAATTATTGCTAGCCCCAGAGTTTTTCACCACCTGGGCCGCCGCGCACCCATCCGTGGCCGGACTCGATATTCAAGTCAAACGCGGATCGGCCGACAATGAACTGAACCGGTACCGCTACGACGCCACCATCCACACTAGCCCCACCCCGGTACGGTCTATGACCACCGCGCCCAGCTGGACGTGGACCCAATGCGCGGGCCTAGGTGGACTGCACGACCAGTTGGTATCCCAGCGTCCCGCCGCGGTTCGCGTCGCCGCGATCCCGCGCACCGGGCTGATCACCGATGTTTGCGTCGAAGAGGCCCTGGCCGCGGGGCTACGGCTGGCCGATGCACTCGTCCAGGCCCCCGGGACCGCGACCCCCGACCAACTGCACCGCCTGGGCGAAACCACCGGATACCACGTTGCCGTGACCTGGGGCGCCCAGGGCGGCACACTCGACGCCGTCTTCACCGCCCCCACCGACCCTGGCCCCCTGACCGACGTTTACCTGCCCCCCGCCGGGGCCCAACAAGGCGTCAGCCACGCCAACGACCCCCAAACCGACACAAAGATCAGCGCGGTGCGTCAGCGATTGAGCGCAAGGTTGCCCGACTACATGGTGCCGACCCAGATCGTGGTGCTCGGCGAGTTCCCGTTGACCTCATCGGGCAAGATCGACCGAAAGGCCCTGCCGGCACCGGTATTTGGTGCAACCACCTTCCGGGCACCGCAGACCCAGACCGAAAAGGTCCTCGCCGGCATCTACGCCCGGGTGCTCGGGCTCGAGCACGTCGGAGTCGACGCCTCATTCTTCGACCTGGGCGGGAATTCGCTTTCCGCAATGCGAGCGATCGCCGCGATAAACCACGCTCTGGATACCCAACTGCCGGTGCGCATCCTGTTCGAAGCTCCATCCGTCAGTTGCCTGAGTCAGCAGTTGTGCGCAGATGTCGCTTCAGTCGAAATCGCTCCGGTTGAGACCCTCAAGCAAGGGACAGGCGCCCCGCTGTTCTGTTTTCATCCAGCTGGTGGGCTTGCCTGGCCATATCAGCCTCTAGGTAACTACTTGGACTGCCCCATCATTGGCATTCAACAAGCGCACGACGACGAGCCTGAATCAATTCGCGGCATGGCGACACGGTATGCAGACCGGCTTCAAGCGGTTCATCCAAGTGGGCCCTACAGCCTTCTCGGCTGGTCTCTTGGAGGTGTCATTGCGCACGAAGTCGCCATTGAGCTTTGTCGACGCGGATGCGAAGTTCCAAACCTCATTTTGCTCGATGCTGTGCCGGGTGGGAACAACAGCCTCACAAGAGAGCAAATATTCGGAGCTATCGGCGAGAGTTACGTGCTGGAACTAATGTTGGGATACCTTCATATAGGCAATCCAGAGCCGTCGGAACCTCTTATTTACGAACGCGTAGAGAAACTAATCCATAACCAAATCCCTCTTCCAATCGCACAACTCCGGACATTCTTGAAGTTCTTCATGCAGAACATGAAGAATAGCGTTTGGTATCAAGTGGAGCACGTTCCCGGGGTATTTGATGGCGATATGGACATATTTTACTCAACACAAAATGAGACCAGTTGGGATCTATCTCTACAGTGGCGCCCACATGTCACTGGCAAGATCACTAAGTACCCGGTCGACTGCGGGCATCTCGAGATGTTGTCTCCCGAGTCCATCACTATGTACGGCAAGCAACTCAAACTTTCATTAGACCTAGCTAAATCGGCCTCCCTAGCATTTCAGCAAACAACATAATTGCCGACTACTCCCTACGCTCGATGCGCAACGCCGACCTGGCAGGAGGCACTGATGTTGGACAAAATCGCGCGGCTGGCCGTCTCGCGACCCAAAACCGTTGTTGCGGTGGCCCTCCTGATGCTGATCACCGCGTTGCCGTATGCCGGTCAAGCGGCCGACAGGCTCTCCGGCGGCGGATTCTGGAGTGAGTCGTCCGAATCAAAACATGCCGCAGCTCTGCTGGCGCAGCGATTCCACGCCGGCAAGCCGAACGTCGTGATCCTTGCGACCGACACCCGCGGCCGATCCGTCGACGATCCGGATGCTGTCGCCGCCGGGCGGTCGATCACCCAGCAGCTCGCCGCCACTCCTGGTGTCGATGCTGTGATGTCGTACTGGGGTTCCGGTACGTCGGAGTTGTTGCGCAGCCGTAACGGCTCCCGGGCGCTGATCCTGGCCCACATCAAGGGAGATGAGCTTGATGTCAATAAGGTAGCAAAGCACCTCATCCAGACCTTCCGCGATACCCGCAGCGGCCCTTTGAATATCGAGATGGGTGGCGAGTCGATAAGCTATCTGGAGGTCACCAAACAAATCAATGACGACCTCTCCCTGAGTGAAGCGCTCGCTATGCCGGTGATCCTCCTGCTTCTGTTGTTGGTGTTCGGAAGTCTTGTCGCGGCCGGGCTGCCCCTCATCATCGGAATCTTCTCGATCGTCGGCACGCTTGGTCTGCTGACCGCGCTGACACACTTCACCTCGGTGTCGAACTATGCGCTGAGTTTGACGACGGTGCTGGGCTTGGGCCTTGGGATCGACTACAGCTTGTTCATCGTGACCAGGTTCCGCGAAGAGCGTGCCGCCGGGCGCGACCTCGAATCCGCCATCGTCACCTGCGTGCGAACCGCTGGGCGCACCGTGCTGTTCTCGGCGGTAACTGTCGCACTGTCGATGTTGGCTATGCTCGCCTTCCCGATTATGTTCCTGCGCTCAACCGCCTACGCGTGCATTGGCGTCGTCACGCTCGCCGCTCTCTGTGCCGTAGTGGTGCTGCCGGCCGTGCTGAGTATCCTTGGCGCACGGGTCGAGTCGCTGGACGTACGCCATGCGATCCGACATCTCATCCGGCGGCCAGCCCAAGCTGGCACAGTGGCAGTCGAGAACGGGTTGTGGTTCCGCAGCGCGCGACTGGTGATGCGACGGCCGGTGCTGTTTGCCGGCGCCGTCCTGATCCTCGTCTCGACCTTGGGTATGCCATTCGCCGGAATCCACATCGGCTTTCCCGATGACCGCGCAATGCCGACGACGGTGGGAAGCCGGCGAGTGGGAGACACGATCCGCAACGAATTCCCGGCCCAGCCCACCGCGGCCATGGACGTGGTTCTCGACGGCCTGGTGGCGCCGGATCGGCTCGACGAATATGCGGCGGTACTATCGCGGCATCCGCATGTGGTAACAGTCACCACACCTTCGGCGAGTTATGCGGAAGGCCGACGAATCGCGGGAATGCCGGCGCCCCTTGCCAATGGCGCACACCTGACCGTGCTCCCCGATGTGGATCCCTACAGCGAAGACGCGGATCGGCTGCTCGAGCAGATCCGTCATACCCCAGCACCCGCAGCCGTCCTGGTTGGCGGACTCACCGCCGAAAACGTGGACACCAAGGACGCCTTGGTCGCACGTATTCCGTTGGCCGCCATGGTGATCGCGCTCACCATGTTTGCATTGCTGTTCGCCTTCACGGGCAGCGTCGTGCTACCGCTCAAAGCGCTGATACTCAACCTGATCAGCCTGTCGGCGACGCTTGGCGCCATGGTGTTCATATTTCAGGAGGGCCACCTGAAGTGGTTGGTCGGCGACTTCACCGCGATCGGGACTCTCGCCGCACCGATGCCGGTGGTCATGTTCTGTCTAACGTTCGGTCTGTCGATGGACTACGAGGTGTTCCTGCTGTCGCGAATCACCGAGGAATATCGCGTCCGTGGCGACACCAACGCCGCGGTGATGTACGGGCTACAACGTGTCGGCCCCATCGTCACAGCGGCCGCACTCATCATGTCGATCGTGTGCCTCGCGATGGCCGCGTCCCAGGTGTCGTTCATAAAGGCGTCCGGCGTTGGGATAACGCTAGCAATCCTGATTGATGCCACCCTAATCCGCGCAGTGCTCTTGCCCGCGGCGATGAGGCTACTGGGCAGCGCGAACTGGTGGGCACCAGCGCCGTTCCGTGCCTTGTGGTCGCGCACCGCGTCTGATAACGAAATGCGCTTACCGGCAAGTACTCCCGATGCGTCCCCAGAGCAGACTCCGGCTGTTGCGAGCGTGGAAGGGAGTTCGATGTAGGAGCGCGGAATCGTGAAATTGCCGACTATTCCCCACCGTCGATCAGCGCCTCGGCCATCGCGGTGTGTCCTTCGAAGCCAAGCGATTCCGCCATCGCGCGATAGCGATCTCGATAGTCGCGGTAGGCAGCGTCGTCGCCGCGGGCCCGGGCCAGCAGGGCGCGCAGCCGCAGCAGCCAGATGTCGCGTATCACCAGACCGTCATCGGCTGGCGCGGCTGCTAACCGCTCAATCGCGGCCTCGGCTTCGGCCCGATCATTTTCGGTGCCGCGCTCGAGCAGAGTCTCCACCAGAACACCGGTCGCGGGAGGGCCCCGATCCTTTGGGCGCGCTCCCAACTTAGCCTCGATCCACGGATGAGCCCTGATTGCGTGGTGGCTGTTGTTTGATCTTGATCGGCCAGGCTGTGGGTATGGGTGAGCTGCTGGTCTGCCCAGCTTTTCCTGTTTGTTCGGGTCGGGCCTTGCGGCCGGTGGTCAGGCAGGGGTAGCCATTGGTGGCGGGTGTTGTTTGAAGATGTTGCGCCACAGCCGAAGCCATTCGTCTGCCCTTTGGTCAGGTGCGCCTGTCGACTCGCAAGATCCTCCGTCCAGGGGTGAGTGAATTGATCGGTTGACGACAATCTTGACGACAACCGGGACGACAACTGCTCCCTTAACCACGGGAACCACAGTCCCAAATCACCGTTATCGTGCCTGGTCACCACTCCCGCTCTCTCCTGGCAGTGTGGGGGTCAGGGGTTCGAGTCCCCTTAGCTCCACCCTTACAAATTTGCGGACATAGGGTGCCCGCCACCGCCAACTCAGCGTTGTCAGCGTCACGGGTGATCGACTTCTCTTTTGGGCCGTCTGGATCATTCGGCGGTCATCGCGTTGGTACGAAAACAGTGAGGAGCGCACGGAGACCGGCTGCCAGATGTTGGCGGTCAGCATCGCCGCGAGGCCATGCAAACCGTTGCAGTGCAAAGCCGTCCGCGAGTGCAACGAGCGAGCGGGCGCCGACGTCGGGGTCTGGAGCGCCCACCTCACGTAGCAGCGCGCGGGCAGCTTGTTCGAAGCTTGCGATCAGGTTGCGAGCGATCGCTTGCAACTCGGGATTGTGCCCGCATTGCACATAGATCTCGAACTCTGCTGCCCGAAAGGTCGCAGGCACGTCGATCAGCAGGTCCACGTACCGGTCGATCATTTCTTCGGGACTCAAGCCGTCGGCGGCGATATCGGCCCGGGCTTCGTCGAGAGCTGCGATTAGCTGTGTCGCGGCCATTCGCATCGCTTCGGCGATGAGTTCGTCGATCGATGCGAAGAAGTAGCTGGTCGTCGACAACGGCACCTTCGCCTTGTCGGCAATGGCCCTGTGCGTAGCGCCGCTGACGCCCCTCTCAGCGATGACCTCGACGGCAGCTTCGAGGAGCGCGTTGCGTCGCGCCTTACCGGCGGCGCGGTGCGTAGGTGGACGCATCGGCATGTCCAGATGATAACGCAAACTCTGGACAAATGTCCGAGGAACTGCCAGACTCTGGACAAATGTCCGAACTTGCCTAGCCGACACAGGGGATCGATTCGTGCCTCAAACAACCGAGAAGCTGCGGAGCAACGCGGATCCCATAACGAACTGGTTGTCGGGACGCCGGACGGCTTCCGCGAAATTGCTGACACCCGAAGAGGTGCAGGGTTTTCGGCACGCGCAACGCCTCGGGTTTCGATGTGCGCAGTCCGTCGCGGCCGAGATGAGGCCCGGATGGACCGAGGCGCAAACCGGCAAGTGGATGATCGAGTGGTTGTACGACCATGGCGTAAAGACGATGTTGCACAAACCGATAGCTGTGTTCCACGAACGATCGCAGGCGCCGGACGGTCAGTGGGGTCCTGTCACCAAGGGGGCTGGTGCCGCGCTGCGGGACGACGATGTGGTGATCCTCGACTGCGCTCCGATCGTGGACGGGTATACCGGCGACATCGCCTATACCGTGCCCGTCGGATCCAATCCGGAGGTCGAGAAGGCGCAAGACTTCCTGACTACGCTTCGCGCCGAGATCCCCAAGCACTTCGCAAACCCGGACCTGGCGACTGATGTGTTCGAGTGGGTCGACGACGAGATCCGCGCGGCCGGATACGGCAACGCTGCGGCGGGTTACCCCGAAAACGTTCTCGGACACCGCGTCTACCACCACGGCCGTATCAACGACCGGGTCCCGTGGTTCCTCCCCGAGAGGGCGGTCGGCTACTTCTTGAGCTGGCATGGGCTGGGCTTCCTCGGCAACCAGATCCGGCACCTTGTCTTCCCCGAGGTGCTCGGGCCGAAGCACCGTGGACCCAAGACAGGTATCTGGGCGGTCGAGCCGCACGTGCGCGCTGATGGTTTCGGTGCCAAGTTCGAGGAACTGCTGGTGGTCGACGACGACAAGGCGTACTGGCTCGACGACATCAGCCAGCAGCGCATCGCCATCAGCCAATGACCCAACGCAACAGGAGAACGATGAGTTTTCTCGCGAACGCGATAGGTAATCCATTGCAGGGCGCAATCTTCGAACGCGCGCTGAAGCTCCCGCGACCATTGACTCGGAGGGTTCACGTAACCAAGAACATTCGTGTACCGATGCCCGACGGCGTCGAACTCGTTGCCGACTTGTACGAGCCGGTCGGCATTGAGGTGGTCGGGACGGTTATGTCCCGCACCCCATACGGCCGGGTCGGGATGCTCAGCCGGGCGACCGGAGTCCCGTTCGCCGAGCGCGGATTCAACGTCCTGATCCAATCCGTTCGAGGCACTCACGGCGGCTCAGGCGGGAAGTGGGAGCCGTTCATCAACGAAGAGAAGGACGGGCTGGCGACCCTGGACTGGATCGAGAACCAACCCTGGTACAACGGCAAGCTGTTCACGTTCGGACCCAGCTACGTCGGCATGACCCAACTGGCCATGCTGCCCGGTGCCGGAAACCGCGTTGCAGGTGCGATGCCGATGATCACCGGGTCGTCGCTAACCGACGCGTTCTTCCCCGGCGGCGCTTTCTTCACCGCACTAGCGATTCAATGGATCAGGCGCATGACCCTGCTCGAACGCAGTTCCGCGCTTGCCGATTTCGTCGAAATCATCGGCGACAAGCGCGCCCAGAACGCCATGCGGACCATTCCGCTCAAGGACGCGGACATGGCGGGTACCGGCAAACGCATCGTCTACTACCAGGAATGGCTAACCGAGAGCGCCGATCTCGCAGGCCAGTACTGGACCGACGGCCGCGAAGTCAGCGACCGCATCGCTGACATCGTCGCTCCTGTGCACATGCATGCCGGGTGGCACGATTTCATGCTGCCCCGCCAGCTCGACGACTACTCGAAGCTGGTCACAGCCGGCCGCGCCCCATTCCTAACGGTCGGACCGTGGACGCACATCTCGATGGAATCGGGCGGTGTGGCGGCCGTCAACGCTGTCGAATGGTTCACGGCGGTCGCCAAGGATGATCCGCAAGCGCTGCCGAGCGACCGCGTGCGGCTGTACGTGCAGGGCGCCGACGAATGGCGGACCTACGAATCGTTTCCGCCCGTAGGCACCGCGCCTCAGACGTGGCATCTGCAGCCGAGCGGAAAACTCGGCGTCGATCCCGAAAGCATCGGCACGCCACGTCGATTCCGGTGGGACCCGACCGATCCGACACCGGACTACGGGGGAGCGATGCTGGATCCGAACCTGTCGGGCCGAATGGCGCAAACCGGCCGCGAAGCTCGCCCCGACGTGCTGGTGTACTCGAGCGAGCCGCTGGTCGCGCCCTTCGAGGCGATCGGCCCCGTCTCCGCCACGATCAGCGTCCGCACCAGCGTCCCCTTCGGCGACGTGTTCGTAAGGCTCTGTGACGTCGACGAGAACAGCATCTCGGTGAACGTGTGCGACGGAATCCAGCGGCTGGACCCGCTGCCCGCTCCCGACGAGGACGGCGTTCGCGAGGTGTTCGTCAAGATGTGGCCCACCGCATACCGATTCGAGCCGGGGCATCGGTTGCGCGTGCAGGTCTGCGGCGGCTCGTTCCCGCACTTCGCGCGCAACACCGGCAGCGGTGAACCACTGGGCGAGGCCACCACATTCGTCCCGGTGGACTTCGAGGTCCTGGGCGGTTCGAGTCTCACGCTCTCCGCAACACCGATCGATGGTGACTGGCGTTGACGAACCAAGAAAATCATGGCCGCGGACGGCTTATCGGCCGCACGTGTTCTAGTTGCTCCGGCGGCCTGAGCCGCGTGGGTTGGTGCGAGCCGGCGGCGCTATCCGTCACTGCCCCTATTGCTTTCCGACCGGGCGCGTTCAACGACGTCGCGGTTGATCCCGCAAACGTGACGTCGATCGGGGCTAACCCTGCCGCACAGCAGCTGGCACTAGGACGTAGGCGGAGGCGCTGAAATCCGTAGGAGCACAACCGCGGCGCCGAGGCGCGCAACTCCTCGACGATTGCGTACCAACGCTCTGTCTTGGTCATCGCGACAACCGTTCCGTTTTGGTTGCCATCGTCTCCGCCGCCTCGCAATATCGGTAAAGCTCCTCGTCACGCAGTTTGCGTGGACTGGTAGGCGTCATCGGACGGTCCTCTTTATCGCTTCGCTGGCAAGGCTGAGGGGAAGGGAACTTCACCGTAGTACCGGGGACTGACACCGCTGGCACCATCTTCGAACCGGGAAAAATGCGTCAATACGGGATGCGGGGTGGCATTAGCTGCGTCAAGAATCCCGCCCGACAATTTATCCGGTGTCAGATTCACGGGAACTCGGACTCGCTTGCGACACTGGAATATCGGGCCCCGCGACCTGCTCCGATTTGATGCCTGCGTGGTGCCGGTTGTAGGTGCCGGATCGTTAGTTTTGAAACCTGGCCGACGTTGCGGAACCGTAGTTGTGAGGTGCGGGCATCGTGAAAGCGTTATTGGGCCAGTGATAGGCACACTCAATCGCGGCGGCAGTGATCGCTACGCCGATCGCGTTCGTCGGCACCGGCCCATACCGACGTCGACGACGGCAATGCAACCTTCATCGGCGTCCTGGAACGCGGTAGTCGCACTCGCCGGTCCTTGATGATGGTTGACAGCAAACTGTACGGAATTGGGTATCGGGTCACAGCTATCCTTTTATGCTTCTGAAACCTGACAACGGGGTCAGGCTGTCGGTAGAGAGGAAACGCCGTGACGGGGCCCCACGAGTCGGAACAGTCGGTCAGTGCCGGTGACGCAAAGACGCTGCCTCGTCAGGGTTCGTGACCAGTTGAGTGGCATCGCCGGGCCACTCACTGAACGATCATCGGTGACGACTCCTACGCCGCCGCAGGCGCCGTTAGAAGTTTGGTGTGGTCTTCGTGCGACCGCGATCGACATGTGAACTTGAAGTTGCGCTTCGGCATAGTCGGCGAATCGATAGTCGCTTCGCCAAGGATCCCATCCTCCGGCGCTGGATTCAGCCACGCTACCTCGATCCCGGCGAGATGCGCCGAATCCGCGAGGATGCCCGGGCACGGCCGCACATGAAGTACACCGTCCTCGATGGATTCCTTATCGAGGCGCGTTGCGCAGAGCTCCTGAGAAGGCATGCGCGGCGCCATTTCGTAAGGACTGACCTGCACTCACCGTTCGATTCTTTCCTGGCCTCCGGCGCACCCAGCCATTACGGTGGCGAGCTCTTGTTCTCCCCGGTCTGGGCACATTATCTGTCGGCGCTCGTTGACGTTGCGGTGCCGGCAGCCGCCCCACAAAAGTGATGCTGCGCCGCCATCGACGGCACGCGAATGGCATGTGGCTGCACCGCGATCGCAACGCCGGCTCGCCGGCAACGATCGGGATGTTCCTCTACTTGAACCGTGGCTGGACCGCCGAGGATGGCGGTCTTCTTCAAATGTGGCGGAGAAGCCCTTCGACAGCACCGCCTGACAATGTTGTGCGCTGGACCCATGACAAGGACCTGCGCCTCGACTTCCTGCAGCGTCCCGATCTCGACGTCGAAGTCGGCGACGAGCACAACCAACTCGCCACATACCACTTCGCACTGATCGAGCAGATCGTGCCCGCGTTCAACCGCGTAGTCGTGTGCGACTTCGTCAGCGACCCCGCCTATCACTCGGTGACGCCCGGCCAATCGAAGATCCGCTACGACATCACGCAGAGGTTTTACTGAGGTTCATGCCGGTGTTTCTTCAGATGCAGTCATTGGCGACCGGGTGGGTCGGGCTGCGGGTTGAAGCCTGGCGTCGGCAACACGCCGTGCGCTCTCTCGCATTCCAATATTTGTTCTCGGAGTGCCTTAACCGCCGCCTCATAAGCAGCGGCGTTCGGGAAGTCCCCCAAGGAGATGTTCTGCAGTTCGTCGATAAGGTACTGACACGGATTGGGCTTCGGCGGCGGGGGGTCTGTGTACAAGGCCAACGCGTAGACGGTTTCGCCCTGGGCAACCGTTAGCGTCCATCCGTTGATGAGGCCCGCCGGCGGGGGTGTCGGACTGAGATCCACCCACTGATCGAAGAGCAAAGTCGTCGGCAAGGCCTCGTACGGGCCGATATTCGGATGATCGGCGGTGATGGTGTAGCCGCTGTCCTTGGTCGAGACCCAACCCTCGACATTCGCCTCGGTGGTAAGCGCTCCACTTGGATCGGGGCTGACGGTGACGAAGTCGTTGTCAACCAATTGGTTAGTGGTCGCATCTAACGCATCGATCACGGCGCCGGTACCGTTCCCATTGCCATTGCCAACGGGAACGTAGACATACAGCGCGACGATGGGGTCCGTCGGCCCGACCTCGCCCGACAGCGACGTTCCCGGCGCAGACGACCAAGTCAACGTTTGGGGGCCTCCGACACATCCGCTGAGGTTGATGAACGCGAGGCTAAAGCCAGACTGTTGTGGGGCGGCAGCAAGGGTTATCGGTCCAACCGTGGATCCGGGCGTGGGAGTATCCGTAAAACCTGGGTTGAGGCCGGGAAGCGGGGTGAAGCCGCCATATGAGGTTATTGTCCGTGGCTGGCGGGTGTGGGGCCCGGACACGCCAAGAGTTACATACTGATTGGTGAAGGTGGGCATTGCGGGCGCCTTTCGTGCAGAGTTTGCGATCGGGACAGGCGACGTTCCTGAGCTAGGGCATTTGAGTGCGCAGCGAACACTGCTCACTCGGAGAGCGATTCTCGATAGTGGTCAACGCGCTTATACTGCGCCGGCGGACGGCCTCCGCACATGGGGAAATTGCCCTATTTTTCCTTAGAGAATCACGCGACTGGCCGACCTGCTGTCCTCCCCCTTTCGCGTTCGACCGGCGCGTGTCCGCCGGCAAGTTGCGTGTGCGCGGGAAAACGGGGACCCGATGTTTCAACCCGCGGTCGCATCGAAGGGAGGTGGCTACCCTTGACGCCGTCAAGAGCTGACACCGTCTCCGCATGTAACGAGTGGGACTGAGATGGAACGAGACCGCAGTTAAGACGACTTTCTGCTGGTCAAAGCAGGGGTTCGAATCCCCTTAGCTCCACCAGGAAACCGCAGGTCAGAGCTTTAAATAAGCCTGATGCATGAGCCGCGTCAAGATTCGCACGGATGCGGGCAGGGGCCGTAGCTAGATCTCAATCCGCGAACCCATGACCACCGTGCGGTCGGGAGGCAGACCGAAGTAATTGGCGGCGTCGGCGGTGATGTGGGACGTCGCGATGAACAGGTGCTTGCGCCATTGCGCCATGTTCTTTGCCGCACCCATGGTCAGTTCGAGGTCGGACAGAAAGTAGGAAGCGTCGTCGACGTCGATCTGGCCTTCAGTCTGCGCCGGGTCTAAAAGGCGAAGCACGCCGAGGACATCGGGCCCTTCCA
>Ga0302324_100018235_pt1 | contig 13856 bp, 13 predicted proteins | sample Palsa_T0_1_FD_201949 | JGI IMG/M metagenome (GOLD analysis project Ga0302324, IMG submission 201949) | Peat permafrost microbial communities from Stordalen Mire near Abisko, Sweden - Palsa_T0_1 | ecosystem: Environmental > Terrestrial > Soil > Palsa > Peat permafrost | place: Sweden: Abisko... | reverse complement strand
AGCGCGCGACAGCGTTCAGGTCATTGCCGTATGAACTGGGTTTTCCCGGGTAACCCCAGGTGACGGATAGGGGCTCGAAGCGATTCACACGGCTGAGGTCGTGGGTTCGAGTCGCGCAGCGCCCAGATCGCAGCGCCCACTCGTCTCGCCTCTTACGGAGTTGATCTCGAGGGGGGCCGCGATTCCGCGCCCGGAGTCGTGCTCCGAGATTCCGAGCGACTGGTCGGTTGATGCGTCCAGCGCCTCGAGAAGACGGCGGTCGCCCGACGACGTGCTGAAGCTGGATGTTGTGGCAGCTCAGGCGTGAGCTCGTTGCTGAACAGGCAACGACAACGCGACTTCGCCGCAGAGGACCGAGCGCCCAGCCATCCGAGTCGTCAGACGTGAGTGAGCTTCCAGGACAGGCTCGGTCCGGTGCCCGATGCGCCGGCCACCAGGGGAGTCGTGATCGCGCCACCCGGGAAGTCGGCCACCAGGCGGCCAACCACCTCTCCTTTGTTTACGGTGACACCCGAAGGCACGCGCAGGTCGAAGTGAAGGGAAACCGTGCTGCCGGCCTGGGCCAGTCCACTGACAGCCCGTACCGCCGTGACGGGGATCGAATCGTTTCGCCACGGCGCGTCGACATGTCCGACCACCGCACCGGCGGAGACGACTGACACCGTACTGATGGTCGCCGGTACCGCGTCGGCCAATGCCACCCCGTCGCTCAGGCTTGGCTCGACCAGGCCGAGCGAGGTGCCGGGAACCCCGAGGACGACGCCGTACACGGTCCGTGCCTTTCCATCCACCGTGCGCGTGGCCGCGAAGGCCCAACAACCCAGGGCGGCCGAGTCAGAGCCCGTTTTGATCCCGATGACGCCGTCATGGCCAATGTCGTAGTCGTAATTCTGGACCGTGCCGCCCACGGGGAAGGTGACCTCGGGCAACGCCACAATGGCGGCGAAGGCGGGAATGGTCATGGCCTTCGTGGCCATCACCAGCTGATCGCGAGCCGTGCTGACCGTGGTGTCCTCCAGGCCGGAAGGATCGGTGTAGGTCGTGTGGCTCATGCCCAGCGTTTTCGCGGTCGCGTTCATTTTGGCCACGAAGGCACTGATGCTTCCGGCGTCCCACTGCGCCAGCATCTCGGCGATGTTGTCAGCCGAGGCGACCAGGAGCGCTTGCAGCGCCTGCTGCTCGGTCAGCGTCTCTCCGGAGGTCACGGCCAGGACGGAACCCGACGACGTCGCGTCGAGGTTGTAGATGGCGACGTCGGTCGGAGTCACGGTGATGGACGGGCCCGCCTCGCCCGCCGTCAACGGATGGTCGTGCAACACGATGTACGCCGTCATCATCTTGGCCAGGCTGGCGATCGGGCGCGCGACCTGGGTGCCCGACGTCTGCACCACGCCGCCCACGTCCACCGCCCCCTCGGCCGAGGTCGGCCAGGACAGGGACGCGGTCCCGGGCACGCTGAGCGAGGCTGGGTGCGAGATCGACACGTTCTGGGGTGGCGGCGTGCGCACCAGCTGCACGACCACCAGCGCCGCCACCACAACCAGTACCCCTACGAACGTCCACCCTGCCCGACGCACTGACGTTCGACCTCCAGACCGATGAGCGGCCTGAGGCTACCCGACCCCCTTCTCACCGGCGGCGCGGCGGTGAGCACTCGACGACAGCGACGCCGGCAGCAGGGACGCCCGTCTCGAGGGTGAAGTGCGGGAGAAGAAAGGGGGGGCGGAATGATGCGTGTACCCGTACACAAGGGCATCGGCAGCCACTCCGCCCCCAGCAGGAGTCTGACAACTGGGCCCCCCGTGGGCTAGGGCCATCGGGCCCGACCTGGCACAACGGAGCCACAACTGCCGTCCAAAGGTCCAGCTCGCAGCGTTGGCGCGGGTCTCGTCGCCGCATCGGGAGCCGCCGACGAAGCCCGTAGCAGCCGCCGCGGCGGCCCCTCGTTCCGAACATCAAGGCGCCTAGGATTTCGCCGGTTCGGCGACGACAGGAGCGCAGCGTGACACGAATCGACGAGAACCGCCGGCTGATCGAAGGGTTCTGGCTCGATCTCTACCGACAGGACTTCGCCGCACTCGGCGCGCGCTTCGACGAGGACGGCGAATACACCGACATCGTCACCCCCGAGGACGATGTCGCCCGCGGTCCCGCCGAGATCACGGCTCGTTTGCGCCTCGCGTTCGACAAGTTGTCCAAGTTGTTCGACGAGCCGCGTCACCTCGTCCCCGGCGAGGACGTCGTCATGACCGAACACGTGGAGCATTGGGAGTGGCCGACCGGCGAGACCATGGCGCTGGACGTCGCGTCCGTGCACGAGATCCGTGCCGGGAAGATCGTCCGCTGGTGTGACTACTGGGACATGAACGTGCTCGCCGCCGCCGCCCCGCAGTGGTGGTTCGAACACGTCCTGCAGGGCTGGAAGTAGCTCCCAGTCCCGTCCCAGCCGCGCAACGCTCCGACAATGGTGCTGCATTTCTCTCTGACGTGCGCCGACACATCGGGTTGTCAGGGCGCAGAGCGGAGGGAGCGATCGATGTTCGACAGGCACTTGGACTTCGAGTTCGAGGTGGGGGAGGCCGAGCGTCACAATGTGGCCTTCCAATTCGACCAGCTCTGGGGACCGCTCAAGATCTCCGTCGACGGGAAGCGGGTCGTGCGCAAGCTGGGCATCTTCAGCCTTCGGCGGACCAACCGTTTCGAATTCTCGGTGGGATCCAGTGAGCCGCACCAGGTCCGGATCGACAAGACGCGGAGGGCCCTGGTTGGCGGGCTCCAGGCCCAGGAGTGTGTGACCTTCGTCGACGGCCAGGAGGTCGGTCGCTACTCCAACGCCGCCTGAGGGCGGAGCCGGAGAGGACCCAGCGCGGGCCACGCCCGTTGGCGGGCGCCCGGCGCTCCAGTCGGCCTCCGTCAGCGCCCGCTCCAGACCGGGGGCCGCTTCTCGAGGAATGAGCGGACACCCTCGCGCGCGTCCGCTGACGATATCGCCGCGGTCAGGGCCTGGTCGGTCTGCTGCCAACCGAGCTCGTCCGTGTCGCCGACGAATGCGTTCACGGCCGCCAGGCAGGCCTGCACGGAGACGGGAGCATTGCCGCAGAGCTGTTGGGCCAGAGCAAGAGCCTCTTCGAGTGCGTCGCCCGGTGCGGTCAGGACATTGACGAAGCCCACTTCGTAGGCCCGCGCCGCCTCGATCGGCCGGCCGGTCAGGATGAGTTGCTTGGCGAGGTTGAGAGGCAGGGCGCGCGGAGCGCGGAACAGCCCCGCACAGGTCGGGACGACACCGATGCTCACCTCGGGCAGGCCGAAGCGGGCCGTGCGTGCCGCGACGACGAGATCGCAGGCCAGCACGATCTCGAGCCCACCGCCGAGGGCGGGACCCTCGACCGCGGCGATCAACGGCTTGCGGCGCTGGCGTCTGATGATCCCGTACTCCCCGCCGCGTGCGCTCGAATAGTCGCCGCCGGCGGTGAGATCGCTCCCCGCGCTGAAGACGTCAACAGTCCCGGTCAGGACGCCGGCCCACAGCTCCTGGTCGTCGTCGAGCTCGTTCAGGGCGTCGTCGAGGGCGTCGGCCATCGCCCTGTCGATGGCGTTGCGCTTCGCGGCGCGTTCCATGGTGATGACCAGCACGTGGCCCTCGCGGCGTCGTGTGACGAGATGCGGGGTGCCGTTGTCGTCGTTCATCTGAGCCCCTTCTCTCCACTGAGCTGGGAAAAGGGAGTCAGGATACTGCGAGACAGCCGAGCGACACCCGCCCGCCGCCATCGGGAACGACCGCTCCCGATGTCGGCAAGGGCCTCACTGCAGAGGTGTCACGTCCCGGCCATGCCGACGACCGGCTTGTTCAGCGGCTTGCCACCCATGGAACCGAAGAAGGGGGCCTTGTAGCTGAAGATGCCGCCGTCCGACGCCACGAAGCGATAGCTCGCGCCGCTGCCGCTGGCATCCATGCCGACGATCGGTGCATTCAGGCGGATGCTGCCCGTGGAACCGTAGAACGGGGCGTTGAAGGAGAAGATTCCTCCGTCGGCGGCCACTTCCCAGTAGCCGCCCGTCTGCCCATCCGTGGCCATCCCGACGATCGGCTGGTTCAGCGGCTTGCCGCCCATGGAGCCGGCGAACTTCGCATCGCCATAGCTGAAGATGCCACCGTCGGAGGCGACCAGCCAGTAGCCGTTGCCGCTCGGCGTCGCCGTCATGCCGACGATGGGTCGGTTGAGGTGCATCCCGCCGGTGCTGCCGTAGAACTTCGCATCGCCATAGCTGAAGATGCCGCCGTCCGCGGCGACAAGCCAGTAGCCGCCGCCGTCGGGGGTGACCGCCATGCCCACGATCGGCTGGTTCAACGGTTTGCCGCCCATGGAGCCGTAGAAGTTGGCGTCGCCGAAGGCGAAGATGCCGCCGTCCGAGGCCACCTCCCAGTATCCGCCCCCGTTGCGGGTCAGTGCGGTCGCCACCACCGGCTTGTCGAGGTGGATGCTGCCCGTCGATCCACAGAACGGGATGTTCCCGTAGTTGAAGACGCCGCCGTCCGACGCGGACAGGAGGTAGCCGTTGGGCCCGCCGGCGGGCGCGTTGCAGGGCACCTCCACCGTGGGCTGGGGCGTGCCGGCGTCACCGGTCAGCTGGGGGTCGTGGTGGAACTGCGGCCACGCCCCGGCCTCGTTGACGCTCGAGCCCGAGCCGCTGGTGTTGTCGATCTCCCAGTGCGCGATGTACCCGGTGTCGTTCGATCCGTAGTACCCGGCGGCGGTGATGCCGATGTGGCCGTCGGGGTCGTCGGTCACCAGCGGCGAGCTCTGGAATCCGTAGTTGGTCCCCAGGACCGCCACCTCGGCCCCCGACTTCCCGTCGAAGACGTCGATGCCATTGGTGGTCGGGACGATCACGTCCTGGTAGCCGCCTCCGGTCAGGTCGGCCGTGACCGGTGAGCCGATGACCTGACCGGTCGTGCCCGCAGACCAGACGGTGGCGCCGTTGGTGCCGTTCAGCACGTAGATGGTGTTCGACGCGGTCCCCTCGACGACGTCGAGCTGCCCGTTGCCCGTCACGTCGGCGAGGGCCGGTGAATCGGCGGTGACGCCGTTGAGCTGGACGCTCCAGGCCAAGCCGCAGCTCGTGTTGATGGCAAAGACCTTGTTCGAGTCCGAGGCGCCCGAGTAGTAGCTGCCGTCCCCGATGGCGATGCCGACGGCGCCCCCGCCGAGGAACTGGCCGACGGCCGGCGACGAGCGGTCGATGTTCTGATTCGTGTTGTACTGGCAGATGAGGCCACCGGAAGGGGTCGCTGCGCCGGCGTTCCCCGCGCTCGACATGATGCGGATGTGCCCGCCGTTGCTGTAGGTCTGGCCGTAGGCCACACCGGCACTGGAGTCACCGCCGCTGATGAGCTCGTTGTTGCCGTCGCCGTAGAGGTCGGCGACGGCCGCCGTCGACAGCACGGTGTCACCCTGGAACCACGGGAAGCCGGCCAGCATGGCGCCGTTGCCGGCGCCCAGCGCGTAGGTGTTCTGGCCCATCGATCCCGCCTCCACGCCGTAGCCTCCGGCGTAGTTGCCGACGGTCAGGGAGGCGGCGACACCCGAGTGCGGAACTGACGTGTCGGAGCCCGGGTTGGTCTCCTGGAGGAACCACTGGTCGCCTCCGGTGTTGGTGATGGCCTGGTACCCGCCGGTCGTGGGGTTGGCCGCATCGCCGGTGCCGACGAAGACCGAATCGGTGCCGCCGGGGGAGATGGGGGCGACCGACGGCGAGGAGTCGACCGGCGCGCCGGCGTTGTAGGGCCATCCGGCCACGCCCGTCCCGTTCGCGATGTGGTAGGCGTAGACCTTGCCGGCCTGGTCACCGACGACGACCGAAGGCTGTCCGTCGAGGTTGGCCACGTTGGGGGAGGAGAGGGCCACGGCGTTGCCGGCGTCGGGGAGCGACTGGCTCCACGTCATGTTGGCGGTGAAGCCGGCCGCATGGGCCACCTCGTCCGCCTGGGCGACGGGTGCCGCCTGCATGGTGGCGGTCAGGATCAGGGCGGCGGCGCCAGCCACCATTGCTAAGGGAGGGAAGAGCCTCGTTACGCGTTGTTTCACATTGTCCTCTCGGGGTCCGGCGCGGTCGCCGCCACGCCGTCGGAATCCCGGCGCGTCGCAAGGCGTGTACCCAGACGACGAAGATCAACGCCCTACAGAACAACAATCGGTGCAGAGTCGACCTGCCTTGACCTATCGGAGCCGATCGAGCGGGGGTCACAATTCTCTGCTCGCACGGGCGCGTCCTCCGTAGCTGGTCGCACCGGGGGTGCGGCAACCCAGAGCGGGGTATGAAGCCATCGCGACAGGGTCGCCGCCTACCATGCACCCAGTGACCGGGTCGTCCACGAATTGGTCGGTGGGCTGATGGGCCGCCGGATCAGATGGCTCGGCGTCATCATGGTGGTCTGCCTGGGCCTCGTGGTGGCCCAGTTGGTCAACATCCAGCTGGTCAAGGCCAAGCAGCTCCAGAATTCCCCGAACAACCCGCGGGTCGCTTCGCAGGCGTACATCAACCCGAGGGGTTCGATCAACGCGTCAGACGGCACCGTCCTGGCCGACTCGGTCCCGACGCCGGCGGGGACGAACCGGGCCGACTATCCCTACGACTACGTCCGCCAATACCCGCAGGGTCCGCTCTACGCCGGGATCACGGGCTATGACTCCGCGCTCTACTACGGCACGGCCGGCATCGAAGAGCAGTACGACTCCTTTCTCGGGCCGCACCAGCAACCTCCGCAGACGCTGAGCCAGCTGATCTTCCGCCAGCAGCAGCCGACGACCACCGACAACGTGACGCTCACGGTGGAGCCCAAGCTGCAGAACGAGGCCTGGTCCGCCCTGACCACCTTGCCGCCCGGGGCGCACAAGGATGGGGCGGTCGTCGTGCTCCAGCCCTCGACCGGGAACGTCCTGGCCATGGTCTCGAACCCGACCTTCGACCCCAACCCGCTCGCCAGCACCTCGCTGCAGGCCGAGCAGCTGGCGTATTACAGCTACATCCAGAAGGACCTCGAGGGCTTCTTCCCGTTGCGGCCGATCGCCACCCGGGAGACGTTCCCGCCCGGGTCCACCATGAAGGTCGTGACCAGTACCGCCGCCTACAGCCTCGAGCCCTCGCTAGCGAACTTCAACTACCCCGTGCAGAAGTGCCAGAAGTTCTCGGACTCCAATGTCCAGCTCTGCGACCAGTCGGGGCCCTGTGGCGGCATGATGATCACCATGCTGCCCGAGTCCTGCGACCCCGGGTACGCCGAGCTCGGCGTGCAACTGGGCGTCCCGAACATGACGAAGCAGTCCGAGTTGTTCGGGTACAACGCAGTGCCCGGCATCGACCTGCCCGGCACATCGGAGTCGGTCTTCCCATCTCTCCCCGTGAATTCACAAGCGTTCCTCGGGCAGAGCTCCATCGGGCAGTACAACGTCCAGACCACCGCGCTGCAAAACGCCATGGTGGCGGCGGCGATCGCCAACAAGGGTGTCCTTATGACGCCCCACCTCATGTCGTCCATCCACGATTCGCTGGGCTCGTTGGTAGAGAACTACACGCCGAAGGCGGAGTCCACGGTGTCGAGCGCCCAGACGGCCCAGCAGGTGACGGCGCTCATGGAAGGTGTGATCACCAACCCGACAGGTACGGCGGCCGGAGTCGGCTTCCCGTCCTACCTGTGCGCCGCGGTCAAGACGGGTACGGCACAGACCAACCCGACCACCGGGCTGACCGACACCTGGATGATCGGCTTCGCCCCCGCAAACAACCCTCAGATCGCGGTGGCGGTCGTCGTCCCCCAGCAGGCGAACAGCTCGGACGGCGCCCTCGTGGCCGGACCCATCGTCAAGGCCATGATGCAGACGGCGCTGCCGGTGGGGTCGGTGTCGCAGCCCTGCACCGTGCCCCAGGTCCCGACGTCGGACTTCACGTCGACCCCCTGAGGCGGCCGTCGAACCCCTGAGCCGCCCGTCGTTCCCCTGAGCCGGCGCTGCCGGCACCCCTGGCGGGGCCCATTAGAGTATCTGCGTGGCTACGCAGATAGTGAGAAGCGCGACCGGCGAGGAGGTCCACTCCGCCGTCGGGATGCTGAAGCTGCTGGCCGACGAGACGAGGCTGCGGGTCATCTGTGCCCTGCTGGAGGGCGAGCACTCTGTCAACGAGCTGGCCGACCTGGTGGGAGCGCAACCGGCTGCGGTCTCCCAGCACCTGGCCAAGCTGCGCCTGGCCCGCCTGGTGCGCAGCCGGCGCGAGGGCACCCGCATCTTCTACGTGCTCGACGACGCGCACGTCCGCCGTCTCGTCGAGGAAGTGCTCTCCCACGCGGACCACGTGACGGCGCATGGCTGACGGCCATCAGCACCCACACCACGGAAACGCCGGGCAGCCGTCGGTGGACACCGACCGCCGCGCCTTGACCGTCGCGCTGGTCCTGCTCGTCACCTTCATGGTGTTCGAGGTCGGGGCCGCCGTCACCTCGAATTCGCTCGTCCTCCTGGCCGACGCCGGCCACATGCTGGTGGACGTCGGCGCCATCGCCGGCTCACTGGTGGCGATCCGGCTGGCCGCTCGCCCCGAGACGGTGTCGCACACCTACGGGATGAAGCGGGCTGAGATCTTGGCCGCCGCCGGCAACGCCATCGCCCTCCTGATCGTCTCGGTGTTGGTGACGTACGACGCCGTGGTCCGGCTCGTCCACCCCTCACCGGTCGACGGCGCGGTCCTCATCGTCGTCGCCGCGGTGGGCGTGGCCGTGAACGTCGCCGCCACCCTCACGATGGCCGGGGCCAACCGGCGCTCCCTCAACGTCGAGGGCGCCTACCGGCACATCCTGACCGACCTGTACGGGTTCGCCGGCACGCTGATCGCCGGTGCGGTCATCGTCATCTGGGGCTTCGATCGCGCCGACGCCATCGCCTCGCTCGTCGTCGTCGTGCTCATGTTGAAGGCGGCGGTGCAGCTGCTGCGCCCGGCGCTGCGCATTCTGTTGGAGGCGACGCCCGACGACATCGACGTGGAGGAGGTCCGGCAACACCTCATGGAGCTCCCCGAGGTCCAGTCCGTGCACGACCTGCACGCCTGGACCCTCACCTCGTCCTTGCCGGTGCTCACTGCCCACGTCGTCGTCACCAACGAGTGCTTCACGACGGGCGAGGCGGGACGCGTGCTGGACCATTTGCAACAGTGCCTGTCGCACCACTTCGACGTGGCGCACTCGACCTTGCAGTTCGAGTCGCCCGGGCACATCGAGCACGAGCTCGGCGGGCACGCCTGACGACGGAGGGTACGTGCCGACGCCTCCCGGTCAGCGCGGGCGCACGTGCGGTGCAGGCGGCTCCAACGCCGCCACGAGCTCCACGTGCTCGGTCATGGGGAAGATGTCGAAGGCGCGCAGCCCGCTGAGGCGCCAGCCCTCGTCGAGGAGGACGCGGCTGTCGCGCCCGAAGGAAGAGGGATCGCACGAGACATAGATGACCCGGCGCACGGCCGGCGCGTGCGCGGCGAGGGCCCGCATGACGCCGGTTCCCGCACCCTCGCGGGCGGGATCGAGCACCACGATGTCGGGCCGGCCCAGACCGGTCTCCACCAGGGCGGCCGTCACCTCGCCTTCGAGGACGCGCAGGTTGGGGAACGTGGCGCCGTTGTGCCGGGCGTCGGCGCAGGCGCGCCGGTCCCTCTCGACGGCCAGGACCGTGCCCGACGGGCCGACGGCATCGGCCAACCGTACGGAGAAGAGCCCGGCACCGGCGTACAGGTCCACCACCGACGCTCCGTCGCACGGCCCGACGAAGTCCAGGACGGCGCGGAGGAGCGCCGCGGCCGCGCCGGTGTGTACCTGCCAGAAGACCCCGGGCGACGTCCGGTACACCCGGCCATCGACCACGGCGTGCACGGCACCGGGCGGTCGGCGGACCTTCCCGCCCACCACGAGGCCGGGTGCCGCGGCGAGGTCGGGCAGGCGCGGCGCCGACCGGCCCCGCGGCGTGACCGAGACCAGCGTCTCGGTTGCGTCCGTGCCGGTGCCGGTCACGACCTCGAGCTCGGTGGCGCCCGGCCACAGGACGGCCAGCGCATCCGTCGCGGTGACGGCCCGGCTGGCGATGGGGCACTCGTGGACGTATTCGAGCCGGTGGGAGCGATGGCGCCGGAACCCCACGGCGCCACGGCCGTCCACCGCCACCCGAACCCGGCTGCGGTAAGCCAGGCCCGCCGCGTCACCGGCCACCGGTTCCACCTCGACGGCCGGCTCCACCCCGGCCAGCCGCGCCAGCTGCTCGGCGATGCGGAATGCCTTCAGGCGGCGCTGGGCTCCGATCTCGACGTGCTGGAAATCGCAGCCGCCGCAGCGCCCGGGACCGGCGTGCGGACAGGGAGGCTCGACGCGGTCAGGGGACGCGATGAGGATCTCGACGGCGTCGGCCCGCAGGTAGGAGGTCGTCGAGGAGGTGACCTGGGCCCGCACCCGCTCGCCCGGGAGACTATGGCGGACGAAGACAACTTTGCCGTCCGGCGCCCGGGCCACGCAGCCCCCGCCGGCGGCAATGGCGCCCACCTCGAGCTCCAGCAGCTCTGGACTGTCGGCCGTCGTCATGGCAGGTGAGCGTAGGACGGCGAAGATGGTCAAGATTTCGGGGCAGGGTTGTCGATCCGAGCAATCCCCGATCGTCGTCAAGGCGAAACCAACCCACCAAGGAGAACACCATGCGATACGCGTTGATGATTGCCCTCGACGAAAGTGCCGGCCTGCGGGATCCTGAGCTCCAGAACGACGAGATCTCGCCCGAGTACGCCGCCTTCATGAAGGACGCGGCGGACCGGGGCGTGCTGCTGGGAGGCGAGCGCCTGCGGCTGACGAGTGACGCCACCACGGTGCGCGTGCGCAACGGCGAGACTCTCACCGTCGACGGCCCGTTCGCCGAGACCAAGGAGCAGCTGGCCGGCTTCTTCCTCGTCGAGTGCAAGAACCTGGACGAGGCGATCGACGTGGCGTCGCGCATCCCCGGGGCGAAGGACGGATCGATCGAAGTGAGGCCGATCTGGGAGCAATGACGCCGGACGTCGAGGCCGCCGTCGCTGAGGCGTTTCACGCCGAGTGGGGCCGGGTCGTGGCGACCCTGGTCCGGGTGACCGGTGACTGGGACCTCGCCGAGGAGTGCGCGCAGGATGCCTTCGCGGCCGCGCTGGAGCGCTGGCCCCGCGACGGCATCCCGCGCAGCCCCGGCGCGTGGCTCACGACGGTGGCGCGCCACCGGGCCGTCGACCGCGCCCGGCGGGCGCGCCTGGGTGAGTCGAAGACGCGGGAGGTCGCGCGCATGGCTGCAGGGGGAGAGGACATCGAGACGAGCGGGGACGCGGAGATGCCCGACGACCGGTTGGGCCTCATGTTCACCTGTTGCCACCCGGCGCTGTCCTTCGAAGCGCAGGTGGCGTTGACCCTGCGCACCCTCGCCGGCATGACGACGCCCGAGATCGCGCACGCCTTCCTGGTGCCCGAGGCCACCATGGCGCAGCGGCTCGTCCGGGCCAAGCGCAAGATACGCAACGCAGGCATCCCCTTCGCGGTGCCGCCGTCGCACCAGCTGGTGGAGCGCACGGCCGCGCTGCTGGCCGTCCTCTATCTCCTCTTCAACGAGGGGTACTCCGCCAGCTCCGGTGCGGACCTGGTCCGCTGCAGCCTGACGGCCGAGGCCATCCGCCTGGGCCGGGTCCTCTGCACGCTGATGCCCGACGAGCCGGAGGCGCTCGGCCTCGTGGCGCTGATGCTGTTCCACGACGCCCGCAGCGCCGCTCGGGTCGACGGCAACGGCGACCTCATCGTGTTGAGCGAGCAGGATCGCACGCGCTGGGATGCGGCAGCCATCGCCGAAGGCCGACTACGGCTGGACGCGGCCGCCCGGCTGGGTCGCCCCGGCCCCTTCCAGCTCCAGGCGGCCATCGCGGCCTGCCACGTCCGCGACCAGCCGGCGACGGACTGGGCGGAGATCGCTGCGCTCTACGACCAGCTCTACGCGTTGACGCCGTCGGCGGTCGTTGCGCTGAACCGCGCCGTGGCGGTGTCGATGAGCGAGGGGCCGGCAGCCGGCTTGGTCCTGCTCGACCGCATCGCTCTCGACGGCGAACTGCGCGCCTACCACCTGCTTCCGGCGGCGCGGGCGGACATGCTGCGACGCCTGGGCCGCCGGGCGGAGGCCGCCGAGTCCTACCGCCGGGCCTTCTACCTGGCGGGCACCGACGCCGAGCGCCGCTACCTGGAACGGCGCCTGCTCGAAGCCACAGCCTGACCCGCACGCCGGTTTGCCCAGGGCCGGTTTGACAGCCCGCGGTCCCGTTGCCATCGTCTCGCCCGGACCGTCGCCTGCCGGCGGGGGTTCCCGACGAGTGCGAGAGGACGGCTGGACCATGCTGCAGGACAGAGTGGCGATCATCACGGGGGCGGGACGGGGCATCGGACGTGAGCACGCCCTCCTGTTCGCCTCGTTGGGCGCCAAGGTGGTCGTCAACGACCTCGGCGGGGCGGTCGACGGCTCGGGTGCCGACATCTCCGCCGCGCAGGCGGTGGTCGACGAGATCACCGCGGCCGGCGGACAGGCCGTGGCGAACACCGACAGCGTCAGCTCCTTCGACGGGGCGAAGGCGATGGTCGACCAGGCCGTCTCGACCTTCGGCGACCTGCACGTGGTGGTCAACAATGCGGGCATTCTGCGCGACCGCATGCTCGTCTCGATGAGCGAGCAGGAGTTCGACGACGTCATCGCAGTGCACCTGAAGGGCACCTTCAACCTGACCCGCCACGCGGCGGACGTCTGGCGCGACGCGGCCAAGACGGGGACGGTCACCGACCGGGCCATCGTGAACACCAGCTCCGGTGCCGGTCTGCACGGCAACGTCGGCCAGACCAACTACTCGGCCGCCAAGGCGGGCATTGCGATCATGACGGTCGTCAATGCCATGGAGCTGACCCGCTACGGCGTGCGGGCCAACTGCATCGCACCGGTGGCGCGGACGCGGCTCACCATGCAGACGCCCGGAATGGGCGAGGCGATGCAGCAGCATCTGTTCGACCCGGAGAACGTCTCGCCGCTCGTCGCAGTGCTGGCGTCCGAAGGCTGCCCCTTCAACGGTCAGGTCTTCAGCGTGTACGGCGGGTCGGTCGGGATCTACGCCGGGTGGTCGATCGCCGACTCCGTGGACACCGACGACCGCTGGACCGCCGAGAGCCTGGCCACCGCCATGGACAAGTTGCCCCGCACGGTCGAGGTGAACAGCCAGATCGCCGAGCTCGGCAAGCACATGGGGCGCTGAAGGGTTGTCCCTGCTTGATCTCTCCCCGACCGGTGATAGCGGACACCCCCGGGCCGCTTGGCCCTCTAGGCTCGCGCAATGACGCTCGAGTGGGAGCAGACGATCGTCGCGGCGCGCGACCCCGGCACGCTTGGGAGCTGGTGGCGAGAGGCGCTCGGTTGGGTCGTCGTGAACGACGACCCGGATGAGTTCGAGATCCGACCGGCTGCGGATCGTCTCCCTGGACTGCTGTTCGTCCCGGTCCCAGAGCAGAAGACTGCGAAGAATCGGCTGCACCTCGACTTTCGCCCGGACGACCGAGCCGCCGAGGTTGACCGACTCCTCGCGCTCGGAGCCACACGAGCGGATGTTGGACAAGGGGACCAGACCTGGACTGTGCTTCAGGACCCTGAGGGAAACGAGTTCTGCATACTCGCGTCGCCCGTGCATTGAGCGGGCGCTAGATATCCCACGGGTGCAACTGTCAAGCAGCTTTGGTGATCGGGAGATCTAGGCGATGGGCCCATGCGGTGTGCTCGTGGTAGTTGCATTGGTGCACG
>Ga0302324_100018234_pt1 | contig 13856 bp, 10 predicted proteins | sample Palsa_T0_1_FD_201949 | JGI IMG/M metagenome (GOLD analysis project Ga0302324, IMG submission 201949) | Peat permafrost microbial communities from Stordalen Mire near Abisko, Sweden - Palsa_T0_1 | ecosystem: Environmental > Terrestrial > Soil > Palsa > Peat permafrost | place: Sweden: Abisko... | reverse complement strand
GCCAACGATCCGCGGCATGTGCCGACCAGTCCGTTCACCTCGTACAACTTCCACGGCAAAGGCAACTTCGCCTCGATGGTGGACGCGGCAGTACTGGGTGCAACTGAAGTTGACATTCACTTCAACGCCAACGTGGTGACGCACTCAGATGGACGCCTGCTGCACGGCATTGGCGGCTGGCAGAATTGCCTGTTTGCCGGGTGTACCATCCTCGGCGTTCCGTCGTTCCGCGACCGCATTCCGGTTATCGTCGACGAGGTGACAACGGTGACCGGGCCGGGCGAACTGATCGACGTGGTTGCGACCGAGCGCGGCATCGCCATCAACCCCAGGCGCCAAGACTTGCTTGACGCGGTAAAAGGAAAAGGGCTGCCAATTCGTCCCCTCGAAGAGATCAAAGCCGAAGTGGAGAAGATCTGCGGCGGCAAGCCCGCCAAGCCTCGTCTGCTCGACAACGCCGTCGCGGTTGTGAAGTGGGTGGATGGGACGGTGCTGGATACCGTGTGGCAAGTTGCGGACGACACTCCCTATGCACCGAAGGCGGGCGGCGGAGAATAGCTCGATGATTACTTAGGCGGTTCCGGTGCGGGGGTCTCCAGCTTCTGCGCTTCGGCTACGGCACGTTCGGCGCCCTGGAAGCCGACGCGGGAATGGGTGCCATCGCAGAAGGGCTTGTTGGTCGAACCGCCGCAGCGGCACAGCGAAAATGCCGACTTGCCGGCTATGTCGTAGGCATTGCCATTCGCGTCCACCAGTTCGACGCTGCCCTCGGGCGCTTCCACCCGGAACGGGCCATTCTCGCGAACCGTGATCTTCACTTGCGCCATGTATCCTCCAGAAGTACGCGGCGCCTGGCGCCGAGTCTCCATTGTATAGGAGCGGTTCTCCTGAGTCTTCGCCGGAGCGAGTCGCGCTGACTGCTATCAGTAGCTATTGCGGTTTTACAACTATCAGCTCGAAGCTGCCGGGGACCATTGCCGGCCTCTGTCCGGGAGCTACCGGCTTGTCTTCGCGTTGCGCCGTGACCAGATAAACGACGTTGCCCTCCTTGTCCAGCGCCATTGTCCGCGCGCCACTAAAGGTAGTGAGGTTCTGCGATACGGTGTACTTGTCCGGGCTGTCCTCGTGGATCACCGTCAGAACACCCTCGCCGCAGGACATAAACACCTGCTGGGTGTTGGGGTTGAAACGTCCGGCATCGACACCTTCGCCTATCGGCACGGTGGTCACGACCCTGCCGGAATCGGAATCGACGACGGACATCATCTTGTTGCCACATCCGGCGAAGAGGCGATGGTTCTTTACGTCGAAGGCCAGAGCGCTGGGCTCCTCGCAGGGCGCTATTGACCAGGTCTTCAGCACCGTCAGCTTGGTGACATCAATCTCCGCGATCTGGCCCTTGTCTTCGATGTTGACGTACAGCTTGCCCTTGCCGTCGCTGGCCGGAAACTCCGGCTTGCCGCCGAGCGGGACGGTACCAACAACCTTAGCGCCGGCGGCGTCGATGACGGTTGAATCCTGGCTGCGCGCGTTGAAGGTGAAGAGGCGTTTGGAGAACGGATCATACAGAATCGCATCCGGGCGCGTGCCCACCTTCACGCTGTTGAGTTTGTTCAGCGTCTTCAGATCGAAGATGGTGACGGTGTCGTCGCCGCCGTTGCTGACAAAACCGCGGTTTAATTCCGGCGCGAGCGCGACGCCGTGTATTCCCGACAGATCAGGAATGTCGCCAGCCACTTTCAGCGTTTTGGTGTCGACCACCATGACGTGGCTGCCCCGGGTGATGAACAGGCGCTGACCGTCCTGGTCGTAAGTCAGGTAGTCCCAGCCGCCTTCGCCGCCGAGTTTGACGCGCTCGCTTACCTTGAATTGCTTCTGGGCACTTGCCGGTACAGCTGTCAAAACCAAGGCGGCAACAACGATGGCGATTAGTCGTTTCACGTTGGGATCCTTACGTGCTAATGCAGGCCTCGTCGCAGGTTACGACCGCTATGAAAGGTTCCTCAGTCATCGTTCCAGTCGATGTCTTTTTGTTTCGCGCGATCGAGAATGGCATCGCCGCGGCTCTTGCCAAAATAATCCCAGGCCCATTCGATAAAGGCCTCTACCTTGGCACGGGTTGAAGATAACAGCGCAGCGTGCACTCCTACCCAGGCAGCAAAAGCGACGGCCCCTTGAAGCTCGTGGCGATGCTCTCCGACTTCCGCTACAGCCGCGTTGCGCCCAATCATCGCCATGATGCCTTTGTCGAAGTAATCGAACGGTTGCCTGGGCTCTCCCGCAAGGTCAGCCAAGATGTTCTTGGCGCACCACTTGCCGGATTGTTCGGCCACCGACGCAAGCTGGGGCAAATGGTTGCCGTCTGGACCGGCAATGTTCGCGAAGTCTCCCAAGGCATAGACATTAGGAAAACCAGGCACAGTGAGATCGGGCTGAACATCGATGCGACCGCCATGACCGGTCTTGATTCCTACATTCTCCGATAACGATGAGGCCTTGAGCCCTCCGGCCCAGATCACGGTGTGGGTGGGGATTGTAGTTCCGTCCGAGAGGACCACATGACCCGGATGCACTTCTTTGACATGCATACCCAGGCGAACCTGCACGCCGCGTTGCTTCAGCGTCTTGGTGGCATAGGCCTGGGCTTTGGGAGAGAAGGCTGCCAGGATAGTTTGGCCGCCGTCCACTAGCATCACTTCTCCTCCGCACAGACTCAGGTCAGCAAACGATCTCTTCAGCCCGTGATGAAATACGTCGCCGAAAGCACCGGCCATTTCCGTGCCCGTGGGACCGCCTCCGACGATTACAAAGTTCAAGGCGCCTTTGGCGACCAGCGAGGAATCGCGATCGGCACATTCCAGCACGGCGAGGATCCGGGAGCGAAGGGCCTCGGCGTCACGCAGGGAGTACAGGGGATAGCTGTGCTTGTCCGCTCCCGGCGTGCCGAAGAAGTTGGCCTGCGATCCCGCGGCCAGCACCAGAAAATCACCTTGATAGGACTGGCCCTCGGCGGTCTGGACAGTGCGGGTGTTGACATCCACCGAGATGACTTCCGACATCTTCACGTCGACGTTGGGATGGTCGCGCAGGACACTCCGCAAGTTAAAAGCGATGTTGTTTGGCGACAGGGCCGCGCCAGCAACCTGATAGAGCAAGGGCTGGAATTGCTGATAATTGTTCTTGTCGATCAGCGTAACTTTAACGTCGGGATGCTTAGCCAACTTCTTGGCGCAGTTCAACCCGGCAAAACCACCCCCCACGATCACTACATGTTTCACTGGAACGGCTCCTGTTCGACAGATTTCCTTACGGCGATGGAATGGACCCCAGCGGGTGTAAAAAGATTAAAACCGATCGGCACTCTTCGCGCAACCGACAATCTTGGAACGATTTCTTTTGCCGAGGGGTTGAAGGGCTTGCTGAATACGGCAGGATGGGTAAAATGCAGTTTGTCGGCAGCGAGCCGCTAAGGCGGAGTGAGTCTAAAGGAACGGCGGTCACGTCGCAGCCGGGACAGTTTTCCATCGCCAGATGAAGGAACTTGTAGGATGACAAACTGCAGGCAGGCGTTATCGGTCTTACTCAGCATCAGCGTGACGGTGAGCGTCATCGGTTTGGACGGCTGCAAGAAGCCGGAAGAGGCGCAGTCGAACCAGACCCAGCAGCAGGGCCCGCAAGGTCAGGCTCCCGCGGTCACCGACGCGATGCCAACGGCGGAGCAACTCTATCAGTTAGTCGCGCCGATCGCACTCTTTCCGGACAACCTGGTGGCCCAGGTGCTGGCCGCGTCAACCTATCCGGACCAAGTCAGCGCCGCCTACACCTGGCTGCAACAGAATTCCAGCCTGAAGGGGCAGCAACTACTGGACGCGGTCAATCAGCAGTCGTGGGACCCGAGTGTAAAGGGCCTGACGCAGTTCTCCGGGGTGCTGCAACAGATGGCCACGAACCTGTCGTGGACCTCGGCACTGGGTGATGCCTATTTCAATTATCCCCAGAGCGTGATGAATGCGGTGCAGGTGATGCGTCAGCGGGCGCAGAAATCCGGCAATCTGAAGAGCACGCAGCAACAGACGGTCACAACCCAGAACCAGCCTCCGGGACAGGTGGCGCCGCCGCCACCACCGCCCGCGGATTCGAATGCGCCGGCCCCTCAGCCGACAGTCATCGTGCAGCCGCCCCCGCAGACGATCATCATTCAGCCAGCGCAGCCTACGGTGGTGTACGTCCCAACCTACAATCCGACGGTGGTTTATGGAGCGCCGGTGTCCGTCTATCCCGGATACTCAACCGCTGACATGGTGGCCACGAGCCTGATCTCGTTCGGAGTAGGAATCGCCGTGGGCGCTGCCATCAGCGGCGGCGGAGGCTGCTGTGGTTGGGGATGGAATTCGTGGGGATGCGGCTGGCATAACAATACCGTGGTCTACAACCACAATACCTACATCTCCAACTCGAATACGTTTGTTAATCGCAACAACTACTATGCTCACAACAACGTTAACGTGAATAACGTGAACGTGAACAACGTCAATCGCAATAACATCAACACCAATAACTACAACCGGAACAACGTCAACGCCAACAACTACAACCGCAATAACGTCAACGCGAATAACGTCAATCGCAACAACTTCAACAACAACAATAACCGCACTAACAACTTCAACAGCGGCAACTACAGCACGCCGAAGTTTAATCAGAAGTACGATGCGCCTCAGTATCAGAGCAAGAACCTGGGCGAGAACAACCGGCAAAATCCCGGGGGCGGTCAGCAAGGCAGCTTCAATCAGAACCGCGGCCAGCAGCAGAATTACGGCCAGAATCGCGCTCAGAACCCCGGCCAGCAGGACCGCCAGAACACGGGGCAAAATCAAAGCCGGCCGAGCTACAACCAGGGCCAACGCAACGATGCTTCGCGCGGCTATGGGCAACAAGGGGAGCGCGGCACCAGCACGAGCGCGTTCAGCAACTACAACCAGGGTGGCAGGACCCAGACAAACAGCGCCCGCGGGCAGCAAAGTCTGCAAGGAAACCGCGGCGGCGGCGGAAACGCTGGCGCCAGCCGGGGTGGGGGCGAGCGCGGCGGCGGATTCCGCCGTTAGAGCTATTGGCTATAGGATTCCGAAAGCAGGAGAACACACTGATGCAATCGTCACCGCATACTTCCAGGGCAGCTCAATGCGGCCGGTTCGTCCGGCGGGCGCTGATCGTCTGGCTGGGGCTGTCCAGCGCCGCGGGCGCTGTCGCGCAAGCCGCGAACGAGCAGACTTTTGCCTCGCCTGGGGCCGCCGTACTTGCTCTGTACGATGCTGCGAAGAACCCCAACGGCCAGGCCTCGGCGGCGCTTTTTGGTTCTAATGCCAACGCCCTTCTGCATACCGGCGACGCGGTGGCCGACCAGAACATGGTTACAAACTTTGTCAGCCATTATGACAAGATGCATCGCGTGGTGATGGAACCCGACGGCAGCGCCACGCTTTACATTGGGGCGGACAATTGGCCGTTTCCGATACCCATTGTCAAGAACAAGAGCGGCGCGTGGTACTTCGACACCACCAGCGGCAAGAAGGAAATTCTTTACCGGCGAGTGGGCATAAACGAGAACGATGCCATCGAAATCCTGTACTCGCTGGTCGGCGCACAGCGCGACTATGTTTCCGAACTTCACGATGGTGACAAGACCAAGCACTACGCCATGAAGTTCCTCAGCGACGATGGCAAGCAGGATGGGCTGTACTGGAAGACCGGCGATAACGATGAGCCCAGCCCCATCGGACCCATGCTTGCCGTCGCCGCCAAGGAAGGCTACACCCTGCCGCAAGGCCAGCCGGAGCCGTACCACGGCTACCATTACCGCATTCTGAGCAAGCAGGGAGCTGCGGCAAAGGGCGGCGCGCGGGACTACGTGGTCAACGGCGAACTGACGCGCGGATTCGCTTTCGTGGCCTACCCGGCCGAGTATCGCAACTCCGGCGTGATGACGTTCATCGTCAACCAGGACGGCATTGTCTACGAGAAGGACCTGGGGACAGACACAGCGAAAATCGCGGCCGCCATGACGGAATACAATCCCGACAACACCTGGGACAAAGCGGATTGATTCTCTGAGATGCGGCGAAGCCGAGGTGGCGTAGCGAGGCCGCTCATCCCTGACGAGTTACCTGTATCCCAGCGAGCCATTCAAAAAGAATGCGCGGTTAGATTGTTCTGGAGAGACTCTGCTGGCACTGGAGCAGGCAATGCGGTTGCCCGAACCACAGTGGATGGCTGACCGGCTACGCCAGTTCCGGTGGACGCGATCGAATGAAGATCCAGGAGAAGAATCCGACTGTCGGAGTGATAGTCCTCGCCGGCCTCTGTTTTTGCCTCAAACACCGGATCAACACTGTGCAAATATTCCTGCCGATCGACAGACAGGGTCTCGGTCAGGTTGGATCCGACGAAATCACGCTCCGCATCCACAGCGGGGTCGATCCTGTGGTTGATGAGATGCCCTCCCTTCGCGATTTCGATGGCAACGTCGTGGGTGGCAGCGGCCGTCCAGATGGGCGTGCCATCAATCTTGTAATCGGTTTTCCAGATGCGAAGATGGTGACGCCGCGACATGACTGCGCCCGGATCGGGCAAGGCATACGAGTAGTCCTGCACTCTGCCGTAAAGGTAGAACCTGGCCATCGGCAACAGCGCGTCGCTGGTTCGATACCTCAATAGGTGCCAGACGAATAGCGGGGTCCATTTGTCGGTTCTGACCCAGCCGGCACGCTGAAAAGCCTTCTGCACATCGTCCTGTTGGCCAACAAGAACAAGGTTCACCATGTCGCCCTCGCGACCCTCACCGCTGAAGACCCGCGGCGGCAGATAATCCATCATCAGACCCAGCTCCGAGGAACTTTCTCGCGAAGGCTGTAAACCCGTTGTCACAATCGAGTCAGCGCCGTCGATTTGCGCCGTGATCTCTGTGCTTTTCACGACCGTGCTATCGTGGCCACGGGTCAACAGGAAAACCGGGGTAGCCGGCAGGAAGATCAGGCCAGTGGCAACCATTGCTGCGGCCATCAACTTGGTACGCGATCGTCCTTTCACGTTCATGTGTGCGCGCAAACCGACCCTATCGCCGTTGACTAGTTCTACGGAATCAAGCTTAAGGGCTACATCGCCTCCGATTCCCAGAAAACGCTTATGCTTAACTTCAGTAACCGAACCGCGCGCCACGGTCCCGGCCGGAATCACGGTGAAGCCTCCAACGTTCACATTTCTCACGACGACAAAATCCAGCCTGTCTCCGGGGCGGGCGTGAGCCGAGGACACGCTCTCCCCAAGTCGAAGCTTGATGGGGGTTCCGTCTGGAATGGTCAGTCTGTCAGGAATCGCACCCGTTTCCTGAGCCGAGGCACAAGGCATCAGAAACATCGTGAGCAGGATACAGGCCGCCATATCGCGGAGGTGCTTGCTGAACAATGAATGCCGCCCTTCTTGGAGGACTTCGCCTCTCATCCGCGACGGCCAAGAATGTCTAGCGCAGTGGCGTAGAGGATAAAATACTGTAGCTCAGTTTGAATGTATTATATGTTCAAAATTGCACACAAGAGAAAACCGTCCAGGGACTCTTTCGTGCCATTACTTGTAGGCGGCGTGCGACTGGCCTTCTGTCGCCCTGAGATCCTCGCTCTGACGGTCTGCTTACTTTAGGGCCCAACAGAAGCTGCATCCTTGAACTTATCAGTTTCGTAGGGCCCGGATGCAGCACAACCCAAATATTCGCAGGAAATTTCGGAAGACGCTGCAGCCCCTTAATTCAGAATGTTCTTCGTTTGGCTTGTCCCGGAATCCTATCCGGCGGGCCGACCGTGTAAGATCACAACTGTTCCCACCTTCGAACATGACTCTGTAGACTTGGGCTGAGCGTCTTACCTCAGTCAGCTCTGATCTTGCCGTGAGGGTTTCCGCTGCGGGCGTTGGAGATTGATCGAGTATGCCGAAAAATATTGTCATTTGCTGTGACGGAACCGGGAATGAGTATGGCGCCGCCAACTCGAACGTCGTAAAGCTCTATTGGACGTTGTCTCCGCAGGACCGGCAAACCGCCTACTATCATCCCGGTGTCGGAACCATGGGCGCAAGAAATGCCCTCAGTGCTATGGGAAAGTGGTGGACCCAGGTGAGGGGGCTGGCGTTCGGCTACGGTTTCTCCGACCATATCGCCGACGTTTATTCGTTCCTGATGGGGGAGTTCAGCGCCGGCGACCAAATCTTCATCTTTGGCTTTAGTCGCGGGGCTTACACCGCTCGCGCGCTCTGCGGTTTGCTGCAAATGTTTGGCTTGCTGACGCCCGGGAATGAGGCGCTGATTCCTTACGCTCTGCGGCTCTATAAGAGCAACGATCCCTGCAAGTTCGAGATTGCGGCGGGCTTCAGAACGACATTCAGTGTCCCTTGCACACCGTATTTTCTGGGATTGTGGGACACCGTAAGCTCGGTAGGTTGGATTCTCGATCCCATTCACACCAAGGGCGGCCACTTACCTTACACTGCGACGCTACCTGGTATCCCTGTGCTGCGGCATGCGGTATCGATTGACGAACGTCGCGCATTTTTCCGTCAAAACCTGATTCATGATCCGCTGCCCACAGGTCAGAACTTAAAACAAGTGTGGTTCGCAGGGGTTCACTCGGATGTAGGCGGCAGCTATGCGGAAGCTGAGAGCGGCTTATCGAAGATTGCGCTGCGTTGGATGTTGTGCGAGGCGCAATCTGCCGGGCTCCATCCGGATCCGCAGAAAGTGATTGATGTGTTGGGCGGCCAGGTGCCCTACGTGCCGCCGAATCCCAAGGGGAAGCTACATAAATCGCTGAACGGCTTCTGGTGGCTGGGCGAATTCTGGCCGAAGCTTTTTTTCCATCCGGTGCCTGTGCCGGGGCAAGTTGCAACCAAGTGGAAGCGCGGCGTCAGGCTCAACCTGGCGCAGCCTAGATTTATCCCTGACGGCGTCCACATTCATGAAAGCGTTCTTCATCGGATGCGCGACGTTGCGGACTATAAGCCTAAAAACTTGCCGCAGCAATACGTCACGGAACCAGAAAATGCCTGCGAGCTGGCCCCTCGACAGGTGCAAGAGCGCCCGGCATCGGCTCCGCCAAAGACACCTATGCTCAAGCGTCCCAGCGTTGCCACAGCACTTGCGTTGCTGGTTGCGTTGGCCGTATGTGCGGCAGTCATTGCGATTTTCGCCATACACAACAGCCTGGAGGTCCCGCAGATCGACCGACCAAAGGATGTTGCGTGGCTTCCCCAGAACTGGACGGATGATCAGCGTAGAAGCTATTACCACACCGCGCAAGGAAGTGAGCTCTTACCTTACGCGTGGTTTCTTGCGCTTGAGCAGCCGCGTTTCACCGTCACGGGAGCGCCTCCGTTCAGGGAAAACTCCTACTTGCAGGGCTTCGGCTTTATTCCGGACAGCGCTTTCCAGCAAAATCCGGACGGCTTGCCAGTTGGATTCGCTCGCGATGATCATTTTGTTGATCCTTACACCGGGCAGAACAGCGTGGTGCTCGGCATTACTTGCGCCGCCTGCCATACGGGCGAGGTGTTCTATAACGGCAAGGCGATTCGCATCGACGCCGGACCGTCGCTGATCGATTTGCAGAAGTTCACTGAGGCCCTGGGTCTCGCCATAACCTGGACGTATTACGATCCGTTGCGCTTCCATCGATTTGCGGACCGAGTACTCGGACCGAACCACCCGCACGCCGACCAGGTGCTCTTGCGCAAGGCGCTCAAGTACTATCTCGACACCAGTTTTGCTGAGTTCAAAGCGACGCAACATCTCTTCCCGACCCCCGAGGGTTACGGGCGCACCGATGCGCTGGCGCGGATCGGCAACTTCGTCTTTGGAACCGAGCTAAACAATAACAAGAACCTGGTGGTCGGTGACGGGCCCGTGAACTTCCCGCCGGTCTGGGATGCATCCTGGATGAACTGGGTGCAATACAACGGCTCCATCCAGCAACCTATGGGGAGAAACGTTGGCGAGGCGCTGGGGGTGCGGTCGCGCATCAACCTTCTAGGCTATCCGGGAGTGCAGTTTCAGAACACCATTCACGTTGACAATCTCCATCAGATCGAGTTGTTGCTCGGCGGCGCTGAGGTTGGGTCGGGAGTCTGGTCGCCGAAGTGGCCGGAAGACATCCTGGGGAAGATTGATACGGATAAGGCCGCCAAGGGCGAGAGGCTCTACAACGAACTATGTCTGCACTGCCACCAGGCGCCCATGCTTTCCGATGAAGGCCGCAAGCCGGAGCATTGGACCACTGCTGCGAATAGCGAAGGACGACAGTTCTTCCACGTAACCATGATTCCTCTCGGCGAAATTGGAACCGATCCCAAGGAAGCGCAGAATTTCTACAACCGGACCGCTGATAGTGGCCCGCTGGGACAAGGAATCGTATCTGCCCGCGTCGGCCTCAAGTACATTACGCAAAAGCTGATCGATCAGTCTTACGCCGAGCTTAAGCTTTCGCCGGAGCAGCAGGCGGAATGGAACGGCTACCGCGACAACGAACTGCTGGCGCCGCTGGCCTACAAAGCGCGCCCCCACAACGGCGTCTGGGCCACGCCTCCCTATCTTCACAATGGCTCGGTTCCCAACCTTTTTGCGCTGCTGTCACCGGTTTCGGAGCGGCCAAAGGTGTTCTATCTCGGGAACAAGCAATACGATCCCGTCAAGCTCGGCCTCAACACCGATCCCCTCGCAGGCGCCAGTGAGTTCCGTACCGACCTGCCCGGCAATTCGAACGCCGGTCATGAATTCAATGACGGTCCGAGGGGCAATGGAGTGATTGGCCGCAAGCTCTCCGAAGAGGAACGCATGCAAATTATCGAGTACCTGAAAACGTTGTAAGGACCTTCCAAACAGAAACGGCTACTTGTTCAGCCGAGGCAGTTTTTCGGTGCGCTGCCAGCTCCGAAAATCAGGCACTGTGAAAGCTCCCGTGGCCAGCTGCGAGACGAATGCGCAGGATGTCTAGATCTTCTGTTCGTTGAAGCAGGCCCAGGTAGTGATCCAACAATGGAGAGCGCGGTATGACAGGGTACGGCCGCGTTCGTCTCTGGCCTTTTAGAGGACGCGTCGCGAGTGGGTGCTGGCCTCGCTGAGCTGACGCAAGTCCTCTGTGGGCTCCTTTGCCTCACGGGCCTATAATTGAACATTCAGCCCGCCTCCTTCATTGTGGGACGAATCATATATCGGACTAATACTCATGCGAAAAAAACTGATCGCTGCCAACTGGAAGATGTACAAGACTCAGGAACAAACCGCCGCCTTCTTTCGCGAATTTCTCCCCCTGGTCGCTGCTCACACCCGCAACGAGATCGTGGTCTGCCCGCCCTTCATCGATTTGCAGACCGCGGTCGCAGCGGCTGAGGGTTCCAATGTCGCGATTGGCGCGCAGAATGTCCACTGGGAAAAAGAAGGCGCCTTTACGGGCGAGATCTCGGCCCCGATGCTGACATCGCTTCGAATCACTCATGTGATCATTGGGCACTCGGAGCGCCGCCAGTATTTCAATGAGACCGACGACACCGTCAACCGCAAGCTGGAAATCGCGCTGGAAAACGGTTTGACGCCCATCATGTGCGTTGGAGAAGTGCTGGAAGAGCGCGAGGCCGGCCTGACGGAAGACGTGCTGCGCCGGCAGTGCATGCGGGCGTTCAATGGCATCTCCGCGCGAAAGGCAGCCAAGCTGGTTGTCGCGTATGAGCCGGTGTGGGCAATCGGAACTGGCAAGACTGCGACTCCGCAGATGGCCTCAGACGCACATTCGGTTATCCGTCACGAAGCCGAGAAAGCCTTCGGCAGAGAATTCGCCGAGGCGCTACGAATTCTCTACGGCGGCAGCTGCAAGCCGGACAACGCAGGCGCCCTGATGTCGGAGACTGAAGTCGATGGCGCGCTGGTCGGCGGCGCAAGCCTCGATCCGGAATCGTTCGCGAAAGTTGTGGACTATTAGGGTGGATCGCGACCTTCGTGATGGGCTGCGTTTCTTCGCGGCAGCCGTGGTCTTTGCTATACTTGTTCTGCCTCTACGTTTCTGCTTCGAGACCGGATGCGTATGCCTCCGGACGTGTGTGCGGAAGTGGTGAAATTGGCAGACACACCATCTTGAGGGGGTGGCGCCGAAAGGCATGGGGGTTCAAGTCCCCCCTTCCGCACCATACCTCACCCCGGGTTGCCAGCAACCTTTGGGGATTCTAGTTGCGGCTGAGTTACCGCGCGCAGATGCGCGACCGCCAGAGAGAGTTGAGAGCTACATGGTTGTTCTGATTACCATCGTCCACATCATTGTCTGTGCTTTTCTCATTATCGTAGTGCTGCTGCAAAGCGGGCAGAGCGGCGATATCGCGGCCGCTTTCGGCGGCATGGGCAGCCAGACTGCCTTCGGAAGCCGCACCACCGCAACTGTTTTGACCAAAGCGACAACCTGGGCGGCCATCATCTTCATGGTCACCTCCATCACCCTTTCGGTGTTTACGGCCCGCCGCTCGCATCACACCGGCTCGGTGCTGGAAGGCACGCGTTCGGCTCCCGCTAAATCGGCGCCAGCGAAAAAGTAGGCACCGTCTTTCCGCCCCATCTGCAAAGGGATTGATTCGCGCTCTGTGGCTTCCGCGATAGGGGAGACCTTTGCTGTCTTAACTCACCAGGTAGTCCAGGGCTTTTTCCCGGCTATCAAAAACCGGGATCTCGCGCGCTGAAAAACTGCGAATGGAATCGTAGAGGGCTTTGGGCAGGTTCTCAGTAAGCACCCATGCTGCACGTTTGATGTGCGGTCGGTCAATCGCGGTGGCAATCTTAATGTGTTCGACAATCTCGCGGTTGAACTTGACCCCGCTGAAGTCGGCCACCACCAGCACCGACCCCTTCGGTTCCTGGGTTATCAGCTCCGGCACCCGGCTCGATAGTTCCGCAACCTGGTCCGGTGTGCTCGCCGTAAAATCCAACAACAAAACTCGCTGGCCCTGGTGCGTCACGAACCGAATAGGGTCCATAGCTTCTCCTGTCCAGCCCTGTGGGATAGGCGCTCCTGCGGCATATCCTCGCCTGCAAGCTGACGCAGTTTACTGCAACGCCCCGAACATTCTCAAGCAGTATTCCGTCTCCAGAGGGTCACCAGCAATCTTTGAGACGCAACCTACGCCAGCAACTCCGCCACAACTGCCTGAACCCAGATTTATCGCGTGGCCTTCTCCAGCAGATACATGTAGGAGCGATAGATTTGTCCGGTGGCGCGAGTCATGCCGATTTCGCAAGTGCGGCTACTGGAATAGCATTCGTCTGGACGCTGCGCCCTGATCTCGGCCGCCTCGTGTTTCGTAGCTGATGCCGTCAGCTGGGGAAAGAGGAATCCCCGATCGCCGGCAAATGCGCAGCAGCCGGCGTCGAGCGGTATCGTCACGTGCCCGCTACAGGCGCTCGCAATCGCTTCCAGCTTCGCGCCGATTCCCATTTTCGTCACCGAACATACGGGATGCAGCGCAACGGCGCGCGATTTCGACTTGATGTGCAACTTAGGCAGGATCTCGTCGTGCACGAATTCGATGCCGTCAAGAAACACTATTTTGTCAAACCGAGCCTGGTTCTCTGGGGTAAGGTAAGGACGGGCGTTCTTGAAGCCGTAAGTACAAGGACTGGTGTCGATCACAATTGGCAGTCTTCCCTTTTCCGACCATTTCCAGAACTTCTCGACTGCAGCATTGACGGCAACGGTATGAGCGCGGGTAAATCCTTTGGAGGAGAACGGCGTGCCACAGCACGTGCCGGCCACGTCATGTGGAATGTAAACAGGAACGTTGGC
>Ga0302324_100018232_pt1 | contig 13856 bp, 4 predicted proteins | sample Palsa_T0_1_FD_201949 | JGI IMG/M metagenome (GOLD analysis project Ga0302324, IMG submission 201949) | Peat permafrost microbial communities from Stordalen Mire near Abisko, Sweden - Palsa_T0_1 | ecosystem: Environmental > Terrestrial > Soil > Palsa > Peat permafrost | place: Sweden: Abisko... | reverse complement strand
TCGATCAGCAGCTGCCCCCGTTCGCGCGCACTGAGCAGCGCCAGCCGCGAGATCGGCACCGAGGCATCCGCCACTACCGCCTCGAGCAGCACCTGGTAGTGCTCCAGTAGCCGCTCGATCGTCGATGCATCAAACAGGTCGGTGCTGTACTCGACCGCGCCGCGCATGCCTTCGGTGGTCTCGATCAGGGAGAAGAACAGCTCTCCTTTGGAAGTCTTGGTCATGCTTTCGACATGCGCGAGCTGCAGATTGCGCAGCCGCTGGGTTTCCATCGGCGCGTTCTGCAGAATGAAGAACACCTGCACCAGTGGGTTGTGGCTCAGGCTGCGCTCGGGGCGCAATTCCTCGACCAGCTTCTCGAACGGCATGTCCTGGTGTGCATACGCGCCCAGCGCGGCTTCCTTTGCAGCCAGTAAGACCGCACGAAACGAAGGATCGCCGGCGAGATCGGCACGCAGCGGCAGTGTATTGGCGAAGAAGCCGATCAGTCCCTCGATCTCGGCGTGACTGCGGCTGGCAATCGGCACCCCTACCACAAGATCGGTCTGTCCGCTCAGCCGCGACAACAGCACCTGGAAGGCCGCCAGCAACACCATGAACAACGTGGCATTCTCGGCCTGTGCGAGGCCGTTGAGCTTCCGGGTCAGTTCCGGCGAGAGCCTGAGCCGCGCGATATCGCCGTTGAAACTCTCGACCGGCAGACGCGGCCGGTCGGTCGGCAGATCAAGGAAAGCAGGCGCATTCTTGAGTTGCCGCTTCCAATAAGCCAATTGCTCCTCGAGCACCGCTCCGCGCAGCCAGTCGCGCTGCCAGACCGCGAAGTCGGCGTACTGCACGGGCAGCTCAGGCAGCGGCGATGCCTGGCGATCGACCAGAGCGTCGTACAGGGTGGCCAGTTCCTGAGCGAACACACCCATCGACCAGCGGTCGCTGACGATGTGATGGATGTTGATGAGCAGAATGTGTTGCTGTTCTTCGAGCCGCATCAAAGTGGCGCGCAGCAACGGCGCCTCGTGCAGTCGGAACGGCGTTCGGGCCTCGCGCGCGATCCGCGAGCGCGCTTCCGGTTCGCGTTGCTCGGCGCCCAACGCGGACAGGTCGAAGAACTGCACCTGGAATTGCAGACTGCCATGAATGATCTGCCAGGGCTGACCGTCTTCGCTCACGAAGGCGGTGCGCAAGGTCTCGTGCCGCTGTACCAGGGCGTTGAAGCTCTGCTCGAGCAACTCGCGGCTCAACACACCGCTCAGGCGCAGCGTCCAGGGAATGTTGTAGGTCGAGGTGCCGGGGTCGAGCTGATCGAGGAACCAGAGGCGCTGCTGGGCGAAGGAAGGCGGCATGGTCCGCTGGCGCGCAGTGCGCACAATCCGTTGCTGCCGGGTATCCGGCTGCAAGCCCTGTACTCGTTCGGCAACACCGGCCACCGTCGGCGACTCGAAGATCGCGCGCAGCGCGAGATCGATATGAAAGGCCTCGCGGATGCGCGATATGACCTGAGTGGCGAGCAGCGAGTGCCCGCCGAGTGAGAAGAAGTTGTCATGCACGCCGACCTGCGAAACATGCAGCAGTTCGCTCCAGACTCCGGCAATCGCTCGTTCCGCAGGCGTGCGCGGCGCGACATAGGACTGATCCGCGTCGCGCGTGCAGTCCGGCGCCGGCAATGCCTTGCGATCGACCTTGCCGTTAGGCGTCAGCGGCAAGCTGTCGAGCACGATCAACGCCGAGGGCAGCATGAAATCGGGCAACAGCGTCTGAAGATGGACGCGCAATTGTTCCGGTGTCGGCCTGCGGGAAGCGCCGGGCACTACATAGCCAACCAGCTGCTTGATCCCCGGACGATCCTCGCGTGCCAGCACCACCGTCTGCTGCACATCGGGAAAGGTCGCGAGGGCGGCTTCGATGTCCCCGAGCTCGACGCGGAAGCCACGGAGCTTGACCTGGTGATCGATGCGGCCCAGATAGTGCAGATTGCCGTCCGCCGACCAGCGACCGAGATCGCCGGTGCGGTACATGCGTCTGGCAGCGCCGCTGAGGAACGGATTAGAGATGAATCGCTCGGCGGTCAGATCGACGCGCCCGTAGTAGCCCCGCGCCATGCCGTCGCCCGCCAGATGGATTTCCCCGGGCACGCCGATCGGTTGTGGCTGGCGGTTGCGATCCAGCACATAGGCCTGTGCATTGGCGATCGGCTTGCCGATCGTAATGGCGCCGTGAGGCGGCACCAGTGTCGAAGTCGTGTATCCGGTCTCGGTGGGACCGTACATGTTGAAGAGCCGTTTGATGCCTGCCGCATGGATTTCCTCCGCCAGGGTTTGCGGCAATGCCTCACCCGCGAGCACGACGGTGGTCACCGATGCGGGCAGGGCCTTGAGCCGCACCAGTTCCTGCATGGCCGACGGCACGGTATTGACCAGCGTGACCTCGTCTCTGGCGCCAAGGCCCGCGAGGTCCATCGGACCCTGGACCAGGATCATCTTGCCGCCGGCGCCGAGGGTGACGAACATCTCAAAGGTCGACATGTCGAAGCAGATTGAAGTGCACAGCAGCACCCCCGCGAGTTCCTGCGGCGACAGGACCTCATTGGCCCAGCGCACGAAATTGACCGCGTTGCGATGCTCGAGTGCCACCCCCTTGGGTCGTCCGGTGGAGCCCGAGGTGAACAGCACGAACGCCAGATCCTCGGGCCGTACGCCCGTGCGTGGATTGGCGCTCGAGTGCGCATCGATGGCCGCCCTGTCGGCGTCTAGACAGACCAGCGTAGCCTCGAGCGCGGGCAGCTCGGTCAGCAATGACTGCTGTGTCACCACGATCGGTGCCGCGGCATCCTCCAGAATGGCGCGCAGTCGCTGCGCCGGATATTTCGGATCGAGCGGCACGTAGGCGGCACCGGATTTCAGGATGCCGAGGATGCCAGCCACCATGTCCGCGGTGCGCTCGGTGTAAATGGCGACCAGAGTGCCGGGGCCGCTGCCGCGCTCAATCAGATGGTGAGCGATCCGATTGGCTCGCTCGTTGAGTTCGCGATAGCTGAAGCGCTGGGCCTCCACCACGAGCGCGACGGATTCCGGGGCTGACTCGGCCCGAGCCTCGAGCAGGCCCTGGATGCAGCAATCCGGTGCATAGGCGCGTGCACTGGCATTGAACTCGACCAGTACACGCTCCAGCTCGCCCTGGCCCGCCAGCGGCAACCGCGAGATGGCTTCTCCCGGGTCATCGGCGACGGCACTCAGCAGGTTCTCGAAGTGCTCGAGTGCGCGTGCCATGGTCGACTCATCGAACAGATCGCTGTTGTATTCGCAGCGAATCTGCAGACCATCGGCCACCTCGATCGCGAACCAGGACAGGTCGAACATCGAGGTGCTGGTATAAAGCGGCAGGCGCTCGAGCTGCACGTCCCACAGATGCGGTGGCTGCAGTGGCGCATTTTGCAGCGCGAACATGACCTGAAAGACCGGATGATGGCTCAGCGAGCGCTCGGGTTGCAGCTCCTCGACCAGCTTCTCGAACGGGATATCCTGGTGGGCGTAGGCCTGCAACGTGCTCTCTCTGACCCGCGCCAGCAGATCCCGAAACACCGGATCCCCGGCCAGATCCGTGCGCAACGCCAGCGTGTTGACGAAGAACCCGATCAACGGCTCGATCTCGGCATGACTTCGATTGGCAATTGGTGAACCAACGACGATGTCCTCCTGTCCCGCGTAGCGCGACAGGAGGATCTGGAATCCAGCGAGCAGGGTCATGAACAGTGTCGCGCCCTCGCTCTGGCTCACGACGGTCAGCCGATCGATCAGCCGTAGCGGCAAGATGCGCGACAGCGTGCCGCCGCGGAAGCTCTGCAGCGCCGGCCGCGGTCGATCGGTCGGCAGCGTCAATAACTCGGGGGCGCCGGCGAGCTGTGCTTTCCAATAAGCGATATGCTCATCGAGCACCGCTCCGGTCAGCCACGAGCGTTGCCAGACTGCGAAGTCGGCGTATTGCGCCGGCAGATCCGGCAGCGGCGATGGCTTGTGCTGCGCGAAGGCGGTGTAGAGGGCACCCAGTTCCTCGCCCAGCACGCCCATGGACCAGCGATCACTGACGATGTGGTGCATGGTCAGCAGCAACAGGTGCTCTTGTTCACCGAGCACGAGTATTTTGGCGCGTAGCAACGGCCCCTGGCGCAGATCGAACGGCAGCAGTGCCTCTGCTGCTGCCAGGCGCTGGGCCTCGGCATCGCGACCTTCTGTGAGCGAACGCAGATCGACCAGAGGCAGCGGCAGATCGAGCGCGGCGGCAATCACCTGCACCGCCTCACCGTTCACGTTGGTAAAGCTGGTCCGGAGCGACTCATGTCGCCGCACGATCTCATGCAGGCCCTGGCGCAGGGCGTCAGGATCGAGACGCCCGCGCAGGCGAAACATCTGCGGCACGTTGTAGAGCGGGTTGCCGGGTTCGAGTTGATCCAGGAACCACATGCGCTGCTGCGCGAACGACAGCGGCAGTGGCCGATCGCGCCCGACACGTGTCAAGGTCAGCCTGCTCGCTCGCTCGGGTGCCTGGCGTGCCGAATCGACCAGCGGTGACAGCGTGGCGACGGTCGGGGCATCGAACAAGGCGCGCATGGGCAGTTCGACCGCGAGCGACTGCCGCAGGCGCGCCACGGCCTGGGTGGCGAGCAGCGAGTGACCGCCGAGCGCAAAAAAGTCGTCGTGAATGCCGACCCGCTCAAGGTGCAACAGTCGGGCCCAGATGCCGGCCACGATCTCTTCTGTCGGCGTGCGAGGCGCAATAAAGTGGCGTCGATCCATGGCCCGCAATCGCTTCTGCGATTCGATTGCGTGCGCGATGCTGCGGACCTCGTGCAGCCGTGATGCGATCATCGAAAGAGCATGGATCTGGCTCGAAATGAACGGCGGCTGCGCTGAGCTCTCATCAGGAATGGAATCGGTCGAGGCAGCGTGTGAGGGCAGATCAACCACGCCGGCCGCGTAGGCGGCGGGGAACCGAAAGACAGCCCGGTCGGCCGTTTCCTGTTTGAACGGTGTGCCGATAGCTTCGAGGAAATCCAGTGCCGGGCGATTCTTGCGACTGGCGACGAAGGCCACGTGCACCTGCGACAGATTGCGCGCCAGTGCCAGTTCGCCGAGCCGCGCCAGCATGCGGTGTTCGACTTTGCGGCCCAGTGCGCGGCAGCTCAGCAGCATCGTATCGGTGCGCAGGCAGTCAGGTTCCGCCCAATAGATCAACACGCCGACCGTGCCGTAGTCGCCGAGCCGGTCTGCGACCTCCACCACCAGGCACTCGGCACCGGTCTCGCAGAGCTTCGAGAGTTCGGCTTCTGAGCGGCGGACGGTGGTGGTATTGAATTGGTTGGTGCGCTGCGTAAGTTGCGCAGCGCGTGCCAGGTCACTCGGCTGCACGGGTCGGATGTCGACCTTGAGCTCGAGTCGTGCGAGAAAGTCCTCGAGCGTGGCAGCGCCCTGGCGTAGTTGTTCGCGCTCGATACCGGCGCGATAAAAAGCCGCGCGCCGTTCATCCTCTGCGGTCACCCGGTTGCGGTCGAAGGCCCAGATGTGATCGAGCAGTGGCCGGAAACGCGCCGCGTCGCGGGGCAGTTCGATGGTCAGCACTTCTGGACAGTGGCTGCGCACCTCGTCGCATTCGAGCGCGTTGTCATCGATGAAGACGAAGCTGTCCAGCCCCAGTTTCAGCTCCTGCGCGAGCTCGCGCAGGTTCTGCGATTTGGGCTGCCAATTGATGCGCCAGGCGGCGATCTGATCCCGTTGCAGAACCATACCGGGATTGCGCTCGAACACCGCCTCGACATCCTCCTCGACATTCTTGCTGCAGAGGCATAGCAGCATGCCGGCGCGCCTTTGCTCGAGCACGAACTCCTGTAAGGCCCGATGCGCCGCACCGACGACGACACCCAGGGCACCTTCCTCTGCGCAGACGCCGCTCCAGAGCGTGTTGTCGCAATCCAGCACGATCACTTTGTGCGGCGGGCGCAGCAGGGCCGACACACGCCGCGCCACCATGGTGCCCAACGCAGTAAAGAAGGCCGGCGTATAGGGGATATGGCCGAGCTGCTCGGCGTATTCGTCGTGGCAATTCTGCACCGGGTACAGGCGCAGGATCTCCTGGTGGCCGATGACCTGCAGGTTCGCGATATCACCGAGTTCCTCGATGGCGGATCGCTGCAACTGTTCGAGCAGGCTGCCGAGATGCGGATCCGCCGCCGCTCGACTCGAGGGCGGGCAGATGCACAGCAGCAGCGGGGCGGATGAGTTCAAAGCGGCGTTACGCACCGCCTCTATCAGCTCCCGCAGGTTGCGTTGCAGGCCGTCGGCGTCATACCCAGAGTCGGGCGCACCTCGGGACCAATCCTCCATGCGCAGCAGTACGAGGTTGAAACCGTCGCGATTCCCCGCCAGCAGGCTCGAGGGATCGAGCAGCTGCTGAAACACCTGATTGTAGGGCGCGAACTCGACCTGCAGCGCAATGCCGAGCTGCCGTGCCCAGAAATCCAGTGTCTCGGCGACCGGCTCCGCCGTGAAGGTTGCAGCGATTGCAAGCGTCTGCCTGCGATCGCGTTTTCTGGCCGCCTGCGCCTGTTGGACCAGTGGCATCGGCAGTGGCAGCTCGGCAATCGCGCGCGCGGGATCGGTGGCGACGACGGCGAGGATGTCACACAGGCCGCGCAGCAGCTGCTCGATGGTCGCGCGTTCGAACAACTCGGTCTTGAATTCGCAGTCGAATTGCAGACCGCCCGAGCGCTCGGTGGCGATGAACCGCAGGTCAAGCAGCGCGGTTTCCACCGGCAGGCTCCCGAATTCGGCGGTCACGCCGTCGACTGCAAAGCGCATTTCGGGAAAGTTCTGCAGCAGGAAGACCACGTTGTAGAGCGGGTTGTCGGCGCCGCCCCGATCCGCTGCCATGGCGGCCGCGATCCTTACGAACGGACACTCCAGGTGGGCGAACGCCTCCATGAGCAGGGCGCGCTCGTGCTCGAGTACCTCGAGCACCGTTTGCTCGCTGCCGATTCGGTGGCGCAGCGGCAGAAAATTCAGGAAGCAGCCGAGCAGCCGCTCCGATCCGGCGCGGCTGCGGTTGCCGGCGACGGTGCCGATCACGCTATCCTGCTGCCCGCACCAGCGCAGTAGCACAATCCTGAGGCCGGTCAGCAGCACCGCGAACAGGGTCGTGCCGGTGGTCTGCGCCAATCTTTTCAAGTCTGCAACCACGGATTCCGGCAGCACCGCCTTACAGACATCGCCATGGCTGCCCGCCCGCTCGGGCCGCACTCGATCGGTCGGTAGATCGAGCGAGGGTGGAGCATTCTCGAGCTGCGAGCGCCAGAATTCGAGCGAGCGATCCAGGCGCGCGCCCTGGATCTGGCGGCGCTCAAAGCGCGCATGGTCGGCATATTGTTCGGTCGGCTCGGGCAGTTCGTGTGGCCTGCCGGCTGCGTAGGCGCCGTAGATGACACTGAGCTCGTTGAAGAAAAACGCGTCGGTGTGGCCGTCACTGATCAGGTGATGCATGACGACGACCAGCAGGTGATCGTCGTCGGACAGTTGAATTAGCCGTACACGCAGGGCCGGGCCGGCTGCGAGATTGAACGGTTCGCGCCAGGCATCGCGCGCCAGCGACAACGCGGCGCTCTCGCGCACATCGGCAGGACGCGCGCGCAGATCCTCCAATTCAAGTGCGGCATTGCCGCCGGCATCGATCTGCTGCGAGGGTTCCTCGGCGCCGGGTACGAATCGGGTGCGCAGCACCTCGTGACGGCGGCGAACCTCGTTGAGGCTGCGCGCCAGCACCTCGGCGCGCAGCGGACCGCGAAGGCGCAGCAGGCGCGCTTCGTTATAGCTGCTGCTGTTCGGGTCGCGCTGCTGCATCAACCAGAAGGTCAACTGCGCAAAGGACAGCGGGATCAGGTCCTGTGGGGCCGGCTCCGCCTCTGTCGCGGACAGCGGATCCTGCTGCATTTCGTGGATGACCTGGGCCAGGTGCTCGATGGTCGGATCTTCGAAGAATGCGATCAGCGGCAATTCGAGACTGAGTTTCTGATGCAGACGCGATATGACTTCCATGGCGCGCAACGAATCGCCGCCGAGGTCGAAGAAGTTCTCCGAGCGCCCGATGGAATTGCGCCCGAGGACCTCCGCCCACACCTCGCTGACAGCCGCCTCTATCCGGACGTCGACGATTGCGCTCACGCTCGTTGTACCTCGAGCCGTGCGTTCTGCGCGACTGCGGCGGGTGCGGCGCTCAGCGCTCGATAATCGATCTTGCCATTGGCCGTTCGCGGCAGGGCTGAGACCGCCCTGACCTGGATGGCGTCCCGCGGCAGATGAAACAGCTTGCGCAGCGCGGCGGTGATCGCCTCCACCGGCGAGTCATTGCCCGCCGCAGCGACTTCGACCGCCACCATCAGCAGATCATCGCGCCCGAAGCATGCCGTCGGCAGCTCGAAGCGGCGCTGCAGGATCTGCTCGACCTCATCGAGGTTGAAGCGCTTGCCGAACAGTTTGAGGAAACGTCTGAGGCGGCCGGTGATCTGGAAGTAACCGTCGGCGTCGCGCCGCCCGAGATCGCCGGTGTGCAGTACGCCGCCAAGCTCATCGCCCTTGGCGAGATCCTGCCGGCAATCGGCATAGCCCATCATGACATTCGGTCCGGTGTAGATGAGTTCGCCGTCGGCGTCGACGCGCAGCGAACCGCCCGGTACGGGAACGCCGATGGATCCGATTTTGTTTCCAAGCTGCTCGAAAGGTACGTAAGCAATGCGTGCCGTCGCTTCGGTCTGGCCGTACATGACGAAGACGCGCAATCCTCGTCGCAGCGCCAGTTCGTGCAGCTGACGCACCAGGCGCTCATCGAGGCGCCCGCCCGCCTGCGTCAGGGTTCGCAGCGAAGCGCCGCGTTTGCCGAGCAGGCCGGTCTGCAGCAGCATCTGATAGCTGTGCGGCACGCCGCTCAACGAGGAGCAGGCATGGCGATCGACACTGTCCCAGAATTCACGCCGCAGTACACCATGCTCGGTGAGAACCAGGGTCGCCCCCGCCAGCAGATGACTATTGATGACCGACAAACCATACGAATACGCCATCGGCAGCGCTGTAATGGGCCGCTCCCCGGCGGTCAGCTTCAGATACGAGGCGATCGCAGCGGCATTGGCCTGCAGATTCTCGCAAGTCAGCCGAACGAGTTTTGGACTCCCGGTCGACCCCGATGTATTGAGCAAGAGCGCCAGCGATGCGTGGATCGCGCTCCCCGGCGTCGCCGCGGCGTCGGTCTGCCACGCAGCGAGTCCGAGACCCTCGATTGGCCGGTATTGCGGCAGCTCGAGATCGGATTGGATGGCGCAAACCAACTCCGGCCGGTAGGTACGGATCAATCCGGCCAGCAGCTGCCGATCCAGGGTCGCATCCACCAACAGCAGGGCATTGCCGGAGCGTAGCGCGGCGAGATGAATCACCAGGCATTCGTACCGGTTCTGTGCCAGCAGCAACCAAAGCGCTTTGGTCCCACTTACACACAGCCGTCCCATCGCCTGCTGCACGTCGCGATCAAGCTCACCGTAGGTCCAAGTGCGGCCGCTCTGGCCGTCTATGACAGCCGGCGAATGCACCGGATGCGCCAGGAGCCAGAACTTCGCCGCGGGATTCAGCCGTGAGCTCATGCGTGGCTACTCGAGTGTGACGAGGCGCGGACTTGCCTTCGCGAGGTCCGGCGCGGGAGATCCGAGCGCCCAGCGATGGCGCATGACCACCGTGCCGTTCCACGGTACCTTGCCCGTGCCGTAATAATCCGATTCCAGCACCGTGATGAACGTCGCGTCATCGATTTCGTCGGCCAGGCTATTGCCGATTTCCAGCCAGATGCGCAATGAGTAGTCGCCCTGTACGAAGGTGAGACTCGGGATATCGCAGGTGAAAACCTGCGCACCGACGTACTCGCCCGGCGGACGATGGGGTTCGAAGTAACTGTGGGCGGTGAATACCCTTTGTCCAAAGGCGTTGTTGAAGCCGATACCCATGTTGAAACTGGTGGTCGCGCTCGGAAGTTCGAAGTGGACGCGCAACGTCAAACGGGCCCCGATCGGAATACCTTCGGTCAAAGGTCGTCCCTGATCGGTGAATAGCTCCAGGCGCTTGAGCAGCGGGGCGACGATTACCTTGCGGTGCTGTGCCTGCTGCAGATCGACGATGTGCTGGTCATTGCCACGGGCGTCCGAGCGATTGTTCAGATAGCACTGCACCGCATCCTTTGCGCTGCCCTCGAATACCAGCCTGCCATGTTCCAGCACCACGGCCCGCTGGCAAAGATGTTCCACCGCCGCCATGTTGTGGCTGACGAACAGCACCGTTCGACCGCCATGGCTGACCTCACTCATCTTGCCCAGGCATTTCTTCTGGAAGGCCACATCGCCGACTGCCAGCACCTCATCCACGATCAGAATCTCGGGCTCAAGATGGGCCGCCACCGAGAAGGCGAGTCGCACATACATGCCGGTCGAATAGTGTTTGACGGGTGTGCCGAGAAACTTCTCGACTTCCGCGAAGGCCACGATCTCGTCGAACTTGCGCGCGATCTCGGCCTTCTTCATGCCGAGGATCGCCCCGTTCAGGTAAATGTTCTCTCGCCCTGTGAGCTCGGGATGAAATCCGGTGCCCACTTCGAGCAGACTCGCCATTCGCCCTCGCAGCGTTACCGATCCTTCGGTCGGATCGGTAATACGCGAGACGATCTTGAGCAACGTGCTCTTGCCGGCGCCGTTGCGCCCGACGATGCCGATCACCTCACCTTGTGCGACATCGAAACTGACATCGCGCAACGCCCAGAAACTTTGCTGCGCGGCCGCTCTGCCGGTGACCCCGCTATCACGGCGATCGCGCGCGGTGAAGCGGCGCTGCAGGAATTCACGAAAAGTCTCGACCTGCTCGAACGCGCGACCGAGCCGGTACCTCTTGGAAACGCGATCGAGCCGCAGTATCGGTGGCGTGTTAGATGACATCGGCAAACATTCGCTCCATGCGCGCGAAGATCAGAAGTCCGAGAATGAAAAGCATCAGACTCGAGCACAGCGACACCATTACGACCGGCCACGCCAGCGCGGATCCCAACAGTGCGTGCCGGAAGCCGAGCACGACACCCACCATGGGATTCAGTCCCATCAGCCACTGCCAGCGATCCGGTATGTATCGCATCGGGTAGATGACCGGCGTCACGAAGATCCCCATTTGAATCGCAAACGGTACCGCGTACTTGATGTCGCGGAACTTGACGTTGAGCGCCGACAGCGTCATCCCCACGCCGCTTGCCGCCAGCAGGGCGGCCGCGATGAACACCGGCAGCCAGAGGATCTCCACCGATATTGGCCAGCGGTAGAACAGCAGCAGCAACGCGAACAGGCAGAGACTCAGCAGCAGATCGAGCAGCAGTGCACCGATCGCGCCCAACGGTATGAACAGGCGCGGAAAGTAGATCTTTGAGACCAACTGTTGATTGGCCACGAGGCTATTGCTCGACTGCTGCACCGAGGTGGAGAAGAATATCCACGGCGCCAGCCCGGCGAATGCGAACAGGGGATATGGCGGTCCATCGCTCTGGACGCCGGCGAGCCGATGAAACACGAACGTGAAAATGTACATCGCGATCAGCGGCTGCAGCACCGCCCAAAGTCCGCCGAGCACGGTCTGCCGATAGCGGATCTTGACATCACGCCAGACGAGAAACGCCAGCAGTTCGCGATAGAGCGCAATTTCCCGGAAGTTGATCGGTTGCCAGCCTTTGTGAGGCCGGATCGTAAGCTCAAATGAAGACAAGGCACTGCCCCCTGAGCGGCATGGAAGGTGTTCAGGGCAGGATGCTTACTGGAAGCTGCGAGCGCAGCGAACGAATCTGCGCTCTTGACGCGTCTCTGCCGTCTTCCCCTACCGTTTCAAAGGCTGTCACAACGTCTATGCTTTGTCCATATAACAAATATTTGAACATAATGCGTTTGCAACGGACGCATGCCCTCAGGATCTTCATGCGCCTGCGCCCAATGCGCGAATAAAGTGTTACTTTTCCACGGCTGTAGCGCTGCTTCAATCGGTGGCTGCGTCGACGGGAGGAATAAAACAATGGAGAAGGGAATGCTTGCGCATAAGAAGAGTCTTGGACACATTCAGCGCAAAGCGGTCGATCTGTCCTGTTTCAATCCGGTGCGCGAGCGTCAGTTGCGCGGCGATCACCTGCTGCCGTTGCTCATGGAGCCGGCAGCCGAGCAGGTGGATCTTGCCGAATGGGCCGCCGGTAATCGGGAGTACATTGAACAGCAGCTGCAGCGGCACGGCGGAATCCTGTTCCGCGGATTTGCGCTCTCTACGCCGCAGGACTTCGAGCGCGTGGCCAACGCGATTTACCGGCAGATCTATGCCGAGTATGGCGATCTGCCACGCGAGGGCGTGGCCGGGAAAATCTACACCTCGACGCCATATCCGGCAGACAAGTCGATTCTGTATCACAACGAAGGCGCGCATATGAGCCGCTTTCCGTCACGCATCAGCTTCTTCTGCATGCAAGCGGCCACCGAGGGCGGCTGCTCGCCGATCGTCGACTGCCGGCGTGTCTATCAGCAGCTGGACCCCACGGTGCGCGACCGGTTCGAACGTCTTGGCCTCATGTATGTGCGCAACTTCTCCGACGGACTTGACGTCAGCTGGCAGCGCTTCTTTCAGACCGATGACCGCGCGGTGGTCGAGAGCGCCGGCCGCGAGCAGGGATTCGAGTGCGAATGGGTCGGCGACGACCACCTGCGCATACGACAGCGATGTCGTGCCGTGCTGCGTCATCCCAAGACCGGTGAGATGAGTTTCTTCAATCAGGTACAGCTGCACCACGTGCGCTGCCTCGATGCGGACGTTCGTCAGTCGCTGCTTTCCATTTTCAAGCGCGAAGACCTGCCGCGGCATGTCTACTACGGCGACGGCACTCCGATCGAAGACGCGGTCATGGACCATATCGGCGAGCTGTACGAAGCGAATGCCGCGCGTTTCCAGTGGCGCGCAGGGGATGTGGTGACCCTGGAAAACATGCTCACGGCGCACGGCCGCGATCCGTTCCAGGGACCGCGCAAGATCGTGGTTGCTCTGGGGGACATCGTCAGCAGTGCGGAACTGGGCTAAGCCACAACTCGACGGATCTGGTATCTGGACCTTCGGCCAGTTTGTGCAATGAACGTCAACATGCAATCCGACGCCCCGGCATCGGCATCAAAATCTCTCGAAGGCGTCTGCATGTTTCCGTCGACACCGGCGCAACAGCGGCTATGGTTCCTGGATCAACTGCAGCCCGGCGCCGCCTCCTACAACGTGTCGTGGCCGATCCGCATCGCCGGTCCCCTGAACGTCGAGGCGATAGAGCGCGGATTGAACGAGATCGTGCGTCGCCACGAAATCCTGCGCACCACTTTCGCGGTGCTCGAAGGCGAGCCCATGCAGGTGATCGCTTCGGAGCTGCTGGTCGCATTGCCGATCACCGATCTGAGTGCGGATCCGAATCGCGAGCAGCTCGCGCTCCAGGCCGCGGTGCTCGAGGCACGCCGATCGCTTGACCTCGCCAACGGGCCGCTGGTCAGGGCGCGGCTACTGCGGCTGGATGTCGAGCATCACATTCTGCTACTGACGCTGCATCACATCATCTTCGACGGCTGGTCGCGCGCGATCTTTGTGCAGGAGCTCGGCGCGCACTATGAAGCATTTTCAGCCGGCCTTGGTGCGCCGCTGCCGAAACTATCACTGCAGTTTGGCGACTATGCCGTGTGGCAGCGGAACTATCTGCAAGGTAAGAAATTGAAGCGCCAGCTTGATTATTGGAAGCGCGAG
>Ga0302324_100018231_pt1 | contig 13857 bp, 11 predicted proteins | sample Palsa_T0_1_FD_201949 | JGI IMG/M metagenome (GOLD analysis project Ga0302324, IMG submission 201949) | Peat permafrost microbial communities from Stordalen Mire near Abisko, Sweden - Palsa_T0_1 | ecosystem: Environmental > Terrestrial > Soil > Palsa > Peat permafrost | place: Sweden: Abisko... | reverse complement strand
CATGGATGCGACTTGTATTGGGAGCGGCACTCATTGCCGTATCTGCCTTTGCGGAAGTATATCGCGGATCATGTTAACGCCGCCTACTTCATCTCAGAACAGGGCCGGGACTATTTCATGCGCAAGAACCATTTAAACAATGATGGCAGCCTCAAAGTGGCCAAGCTCGGGGTAAAGGGCGCAAAGGTAATGGCCAAGGCCTCGAGCGACGGCGTCTTTCGGATCCTGAGTTGCTCTCATGCAGTCCGTGTGAAAAGGGTGGATTTGATCATCAAGGCGCTGGCGTGCATTTATGACTTTGATGTGGAATGGACGCATATCGGCGACGGCACCGATCTGCCAGACCTCAAAGCAAAGGCTTCGCGCCTGTTCCAGGAACGCGCCAACATCAAGCATGAGTTCAAAGGTTTTCTGCCCAATGCGATGGTTTACGAGTACTACCAAAACAACTGTGTTGATGTGCTAATCAATCTCAGTTCGTCCGAAGGCCTGCCAGTCTCCATGATGGAGGCATTCGCCTTTGGCGTGCCAGTGCTGGCGACAGCGGTGGGGGGCGTGCCGGAAATTGTGAACGAGAGCAACGGCGCGTTGCTTCCGCCCGAAGTGACTCCACAGGAAGCAGCCAGTGCCATTGTAAAAATGCGAGGTTTGTCCAGCGAGGAAATGCGCACGTTGAAAAACAACGCATACGAAACCTGGAGGAAGTCTTACGATGCGGACGCCAATTATGAAAGTTTTGCACAAAATGTCCTGGATGTGTCGGGACTGGCGCCAAGGCGGCCGCCTTTTGCAGCCACCGGCGTGGCCGAGGGCAGCCCACAGCCGCTGACGCCAACGTGAATGCTTTGGCACTTGCCGGAAAACGGCCCCGCCGGGGACTTGAATGAAGAATCTTCTCCTGCTGGCCTTTTATTTTCCGCCGCGCAATCATATTGCAAGCTACCGCTCGGGCTGCTTCGCCAAATTCCTGCCGGAAAACGGCTGGCTGCCGACGGTCGTTTGTGAAGACTGGCCGGCAGACCGCCCCGATTATGATCCTCAATTCGTCGGTGTGATCCCGAAGGAAGTGGAGATTCACCGCGTGCCCAATCCGCCTCTATCGGGGTTTTACGAACGGTTTGTTCTGCGGAAAATCGCGCCCTACCTCTGGCCCCAGCGCGCACCCATCCGCTGGTGGCAACGCGCCCGGGCCGAGGCGTTGTTGTTGACGCGTCAAAAACATTTTGACGCCATTTGGGCGACTTCGGACCCATTGACTCCTTGGGCATTGGCCGCCGAGTTGGCGCAAAAAACCGGCCTCCCGTGGGTGGCTGACATGCGGGACAGTTTCAATGTGCAACGCATGGGATCCTGGTACAAGCGGCCATTCCTGGCCCGGCAAGAACGTCTATTGTCGGCCAAGGCCAACCACGTCGTTGCCGTTTCCGAAGGCTTGGCCAGCGGCCTTGGACGCCAGATCGGCAAAAAGGTAACAGTCATCCACAACGGATTCGATGAAACCTTGCTCCCGGCGTCGCCTCAACCGCCTAGTCCCCTGTTCACGATAGTGTACGCGGGCAACCTGGTTTGGCCGCAGCGCAATCCCGCGCCCTTGTTGCGGGCGGTCGAACTGTGCCTGCAGAGGAACCTGATTCCCCGGGATCAGATCGAGGTCCAGTTTTACGGAACGGACGCCGGCCTGGTGGAGCGGGCTTATCCCGGAGCGCAGGCCAGATTGCCGGTGAAGGTCTTGCCGCGGATTCCCCACCAGGAAATGCTGCGGGTGGCCGTGGCCAGCACTGTTCTTCTCCTGATCTCCCATCCGTTGGAGAAAGGGTGGCTGACTGGAAAAGTGTTTGACTACCTGGCGGCGGGCCGGCCCATCCTGGCCGTGCCGGACGACCGGGGCGAGATAGCCGCGTTGTTGCAACGCACCGGGGCCGGCGTCGCGCTGACGGAAGTGGAAGAGATCGTCCGGCAATTGGCGGCCTGGCACGGCGCGTGGAAAGCAGGCGCCACCATCACCACCGGCCGGAATGAGACCGAAATCGCCCGCTACTCCCGCCGCCTTCAGGCCCAACGGCTGGCCGGGATACTCCATGAGGTTTCCGATTCCGTTACAGGTCGTGCCGTTTGACCAGTATCCAGCGTCCGAATGTAAACAGGCGTTTGGGGCGGCGCCGCTTCTCGGTTACAGAAGGACCAGCGGCGTTAAAGATGTATTCGAACTGATCCAGCAGCCTGCCGTGGTCAAACCACTTGGTCGGTTTGTTGCCGGGAAGATGAGGCTCGGTGAAAAATTGCATGTAGCGCGCGTCATCCCGGTCCAGTTGGATGATATGTTCGACCAGCGCGTCCAGGTCGGGAAAATCGGACGCATCGACGAAGCTGCGCGGGTTGAAGTCTTCGGCCACGCGCGAATTGCCCCAATAAATGGGCAGTGTGCGGGCCATCATGGCCTGGGGAAGTTTTTCCGTCGTGTAACCCGGCAGGCGCGCGTTTTCAAAGGCGAGATGGAATTTACACTCGCGCATGAAGTTGATCTTGCCGGCAAAGCCTCCGCCCACCGGACCGCCGATGTTGTTCATGAAGCGCCCCCCGGATTCCACTCGCTTGTATTTGGACAGCTTTTCAAGAATCTCCAGGCGGTTGCGGTTGCGCCGGCGGCTGTGGTTGCTGACGACGTAGGAGCAAAACTTGGTCTTTTCCGCCAGAATCTGTTGAGGTGAAGGGAAATCCTCTCCCTGAATCAGCGCCGCGGATGAATCATACAACACGGCGTACCACGGCAGGCGCACGTGCCGCGGATCATCCAGACAGAAGGAGGTAAAGGCGAAATCGCATTCCCTGAAGTTCGGCGGTATTGGCTCGTGGGTGTAATAGATTTTAATGCCGTTCTGCAGCCGGTGCGAGTGGCCGTTATTTGTGTAAATAAGGAAATCGGGCTGATCGCAGATTTGAACATCAAATCGCTCGCTGAGCAGGTTGTAAAAAAAATTGTTGTGTTTGTCCACGTGCCGCCAGTAATCGCAGAAATCGATGCAAATCCGTCGCTTCATCGGGAAAGTATTGGAGTTTTTCCGCTCATGGCAACAGTTTTCTCTCCTACTTCACTCCGGAACCATTTCTAAAGTGCGGCCCGGCTTAAAAGGTGCGTCATCAGACAACGCGCCAATCTCACATTGGCGGAGATGGGAAATTGAATGAGTTCTGCCTCCTTTTTTTCTCTTGGATGGACTTTTTCAGGCCGTGTCGGCAGACTGCGGCGAGCAATCCGAAGGATTCTTTATGCGTGGAATATGGTTAACAGCAATGGCGATGGGCTGCGCGGCCGGCCTCCGGGCCGACGATTGGCCGCAATGGATGGGGCCGCAGAGGGACAGCGTCTGGCGCGAGACCGGAATTGTCAGTTCGTTTCCGGCCGGCGGTCCGCCCGTGGTCTGGCGCGCTGATATTGGCTCCGGTTATTCCGGCCCCGCTGTGGCCCAGGAGCGCGTCTATGTTTTTGACCATCAGTTCGCCAAAGCCTCCGACAAACCGGTGGACCCCTTCGCTCGCGGCAGCATCCCCGGCACTGAACGGATTCTTTGTCTCAATGCGGCCGATGGAAAAGTCCTGTGGCAGCACCAATACATTTGTCCATACACCGTTAGCTACCCGGCCGGCCCGCGCACAACGCCCTTGGTCGGCGACGGCAAAGTGTTCACGCTTGGAGCGGAAGGCAATTTGTTCTGCCTGGACGCGGCAACGGGCGAGGTCGTGTGGTCCCGAGATTTTAAAGAAGACTACAAGATCAAGACGCCGATGTGGGGGTTCGCGGGAAACCCGCTGCTGGATGGAAACAGACTGATCTGTCTGGCCGGCGGCTCCAACACAACGGTGGTCGCCTTGGACAAAAACACCGGCAAGGAAATCTGGCGGGCCTTGAGCGCCAAAGAGCCGGGGTATTGTTCCCCAGTGATTTTTGAGGCGGGCGGCGTCAGGCAGCTCATCGTCTGGGATCCGGACTCGGTCAACTCCCTGAACCCGGAGACGGGCCGCGTTTATTGGTCTTTGAAGTCATCGCAACCCATTCGTGCCGGCATGACGATCCCGACACCGCGCAAAATGGACGATTGGCTCTTCCTGACTTGTTTTTACAACGGCTCGTGGATGCTCCGGCTGGATGCCTCCAAACCGGCAGCCGCCATGGTATGGCAAAGCCAGCGCGTGAGCGAACAGAACACCGACGCATTGCACTCAACCCTGAGCACGCCGTTCCTCCAGGACGGATATATCTACGGAGTTTGCAGCTATGGCCAATTGCGCTGCCTCAAGGCCGCCACCGGAGAGCGCGTTTGGGAAACTCTCAGCGCCACCACCCCCGACGGCAAGGAAATGCGCTGGGCCAATGCCTTTCTCGTCAAAAATCAGGACCGGTTCTTCCTTTTCAACGAAAAAGGCGATTTGATCATCGCCAGCCTGACCCCCAAAGGTTACGAGGAGATCAGCCGGGCGCACATCATCGAGCCGGACAATAGCGATGCCGGTCGTCAGGTGGACTGGTCTCATCCCGCCTTCGCCCATCGCCGCATGTACGTGCGCAACGACCACGAAATCATCTGCGTGGACTTGGCCCAAAAATGAGCGCCTCCGGCGACGGGAAAAATTGAGAGTGACCCCTTGACCCCTTTAACGGACCCTATCAATAATAAGGGAATGGATTGGGTAAGCCGTCCGCCATGGCCGAAGTGCGATTACCCACCCACCAAACATCTTTGTTACCGTTGATGGTGGCATAAGCGGGAACCGCTCTATATGTTGTGGTGGGAATAGCCTGGGGATTAACCCATTTATGCACTTCTGAGTGGCCATCGACAAACCCAAAGCCCCCAGCATTTCCGTGGAGTTTGGACGGCATGTCAACCCAATGTGTTTCGTTACCGTCTGGCATCGTAAACGCCCAAGCCGCATCGTTAATGGAATCCGGATCCTCGTCAATGAAGACCCACAACGAGGAAGGACTGGGGCGCCCCAGCATTGATTCTTTGAAATAACACAAATAAGGGCCACCGGTGACGCCTTGGTTGCCGTAGGTCGAGGGAAGCCACGCGCCCTGCGTCGTGGTCGTTCCTCCTGAGTTGTAGCCTATCGCTTGGTTCATAGAAATGCTGCGTATCCGGGGAAGGCCGTGATCGCCGTATGAGAGGGACGCATCCGCCGGACACCTGAAAACACCCGGCTGATGGAGCACGTAAGGCCCAATCTGTGCATCTCGTGAGTTCAGAATATAATCCAGGTTGGTGTCGCCTTCGTTCCCGGCATAATCTTCGTTGCCATATACCCACGCAGGCGGAGCCCCGCCTTCTTCGTTATAAGGAAAAATATTCCTGTTGTCATCAGTGTACATCTTCCAGGCAAGAACGAGTTGCTTTTCGTTGCTTATGCAGTGGGTGGACACAGCTTGCTGTTTAGCCAAGGCCAATGCAGGAAGCAACATTGCAGCCAGGATTGCAATAATGGCAATCACCACCAGCAATTCGATGAGCGTGAAGCCGCCTGGCTCGGAGCGGCCAGCCGCCCTAGCGGCGCAGTCCAAAGTCGTGGATTCTTGCTTCGCGGAAACGGGTATTTTCAAAGTTTTCATTTTTATCATTTTGTTTATGACAATTCAAGTCGCTTCTTGCTCTATATTGCCTCGTGTCCGAATTAAGTCGCGGCAATAACCAAAAGCTAACAAATTCGATTACATTGTGCAAGGGAAATTTTAGGGAAAATGCAGGGGTGGCATCCCTCAGCAATTCTGAGGATTCACAAAGAAGGTACGCCGCCGCCCCGCCGTCGCCAAAAGCTGGGGCAGGCATGACGCCGGCCAAGCCAAAAACTTCCAAGTGCCGAGTTGTAACGTGCTGATAATCAACTGTCAAACGTGCCGCACTTGTTCCCGGCTTGCATTTCCAGCGCGGTTTCTGTTGAATGTCGGACATGCGTAAAACTCTCTTAAATGCCATCGTCCTCGCCACCGCCGGCTTTGCCGGGGTCACGTTTCAAACTTCGGCCGAGCCACCTGTGCTCGGTTACACCGATACGCCCATGCTGCCCTCCGGCAAGTGGCATGTGCATGATCCCGACCGGCCCAAGCCGCCAGTGGTCACTTCCGGCGCCACCTTCAGCCACGGCGCGTCCGCGCCCTCGGATGCCATCGTTCTGTTTGACGGCACCGATTTCTCCAAATGGGAGGGCGTCAAGGGCGCGCCGCAATGGGTCATTCACGAGGATTACATGGAGGTCAAACCCCAGACCGGAGACATCCACACCAAGGAAAAATTCGGCGATTTCCAACTGCACTTGGAATTTGCCGAGCCGACCAAGGTCGAGGGCGATAGCCAGCACCGGGGCAACAGCGGCGTGTTCTTGCAGGGAATTTACGAAGTCCAAGTTCTCGATTGTTATAACAATGCCACTTATCCCGACGGCCAGTGCGGCGCGCTTTATGGGCAGTCCCCGCCTTTGGTCAACGCTTGCAAAAAGCCCGGCCAGTGGCAGACCTACGACATTTTCTTCGAGGCCGCGCGTTGGGACGAGAACCATAATCTGGTGCGCCCCGCCAGCGCCACCGTGATCCAAAACGGCCTCCTGATTCACCACAAGCAACCGCTCTTGGGACCGACTGGCCACAAAATTCTGGCCCATTACGACAAGGAACTGCCCGCCACCGGCCCGATCGAGTTGCAGGAGCACGAGGGCAACGCCGTGCGCTTCCGCAATATCTGGATTCGCCCAATTCAGGAAGATGAAAAACCTTGAATTAACGGCCTTATGTTTACTGCGCGAGCACACGATAGAAAGTAGTCGCGCCGGGCGGCGGCGCGGTGAACAGGAACGAACTTCCTGCGACCGGGTTGCTCAACACCGCGCTGGCGTTGGTCGTCCAAGGTCCGGTAAGTTGGCTGGCTTGGAGCAACTGGAACGATGAGGCTGCGCCTTGCATGACCGTAAACGGAATTTGCGCTTGTTCAGCGTTGAAGGCCGGAGAGCCTAATAAAACCAGCGTGGGCGCGGTGTTCGTCACGACCGTGAGCGGCGTCGCCGCCGACCACTCCAGCCCGAATTGATTGAAGATAACTCCGCGCGCCTCAAGTACCCAATTGCCAATCTGGGCGGGGACAAAATCGAGGTTGGTGGAGCCGGTGGCGTTCGTCGCAAAATTGATTAGCTGGCTGGCATTTGCGAGCACTATATCCTCAAGGCACCAGCCCACGTTTGGGGTAATCTCAGCATAGTAGGAGTCGCCGGTCAGGTCATAATCGAAGCGCACAGACGTGATCTGGCCGGCGCAATTGGAGAGCGACAAGGTGTGGGCGGCGAAGGCCGTTTGACCTGCGCCTCCGGTCCCCGTTTGCGCGTAGATGTCCGCCCAGGTGGCGCCGTCATTGGTGGAAATCTGCACGCGCGCCACTTCGTCGGTCGTGGCGTAACCCAGGAGGCTTTTGAAGCTCAACGTCGTGTTGGTCGCGGGGAACAAAATCTCCTTGAATTGGAGCAATTGCGGCACGGGGTTGGTGTGATCCAAATGAAAACATTTGGCCGAACTGTCCGGCGGTGTGGTGATGACCGGATACGACGGCGAGGGAGAAATCGTGAAATTTGTCAATCCGTTCAGCGCGTTGTCCGTCAGATTGCCGTTGGTGGATTGCGCCGCCAGCCATTGATAGCCGGTGTTGTTTGGATTGGCCGATGGCGTGCAGGAGTAGGGATTGTTCTCATTGACAGAGGGACGGTTCGTGCCGCTGACGACGGTGGCGACGAAGTCCGCGCCACGCAATGCAGGGTCAAACAACGCCACACTGTAACTGAAGCTCTGAGCTCCGGCAAATGTGTTCGCGTTGCTGATTGTGATGGCATAGACAGTATCGGCGCCGTTGAATGGAAAAACGGCGCTGAGACTGGTCGGATCCAGATCACTGGGATACCAGACCAGAGCATTCTCGCCGTATCCTGTTGCGTAGGGTTGAATGGTCACGCTTACGGGAACTCCATTGCTTTCCATCGTGACCGAGGCCGCGCTCAGGTCCGCATTGGACAAGGCAAAAGACCATTGCGGAAAAGCGACAGCATAAGGCACGTACCCGGGAGGCGGCCAGGCGACAAAGGGGTCGGTGGTCGCGGGGCGCGGCCCGCCGAGGTTTGCGTCTATGATCCAAGTGGCATTGGCCGCGAAGTAGGACCCTTGCGCCGGCACGTCTCCGCTGGCCATCACCTGGGTTTGCGGATAGAGGATCCACCGGCGATGGCCGACTTCCGTGTTGTTGGCTCCGTAGTCACATATATATCCGCTGATCGCATCAGCGCCGTCGGCCCCGAGGGCCAGATTGGAATTGGCGGACGCATTGGTGCCAGAGGCGCTAAAGCAACTCCAGGACGGCGGTATGCCGTCGTGCATTAACTCATCGTTGGCCGACATCATAAGCGCCGCGGATTGATCCTCGGCGGACTCGGACGCGGAGAAAGTCACCGCGGCGGGAATCCCGCTCATGGCGCGAAACCAGTTGATGCGCCACAGCACGGCGTTTTCAAAGGCGGCGGAGTTGGCGCCCGCCGTGCAATTGCTGGTGTTGGCGGTGGAATCGATGGGAATGCCCTCGGAAGCCGTATAGACGGAGTTGTAAAATTGCCGCACTTGCTCGCGCGAGTTGCCGTTCACGTTGAACCCCGCCGTCAAGTCCAGTTTGCGCGGACCGCCGCCCGGCAGACCCGAGATATGGCCGGGCGCGCGAGGCGCGGGGCCGAGAATCGGCGCGACTCGCGTGGAATCCCCGGCCAAACCGTTCGAGGCGAAGAGCAACAGGGCAAGAATGGCTCCGGCCACGCTCGGAAATCGTAAATCGGTCATCGCAACTTTGGTATGAGAACCGTCTTTGGACTCGCAATCAATTTTATAATCCCGATTTTGGGCGCCGTAGCGGGCATCCCTTTTTGGGAAAAATCTAAAGACCAAGATACGACGGGTTTCATACGATTTTTTATTTTTCCTGGTTGGATTTACCTGGATTTACCTACATTTAGCTGGATTCACCTGCATCCAGCCGAATCAAGATTGAATCAAGGCAGCATCAGTTAATTCCGAGGATTTCCCTGACTCGCCGCCGCTTTTCCTCGTTTCTCCTTTCTATTTCCGCGTCGTTCTGTTCCGGCGTGAGCAGTTTTTCCAAGATCTGGTCGCGGTATTCCTCCTTTTCGATCCACTGCCAGAATTCGGCCTCGCGCTCTCTTTGGTGCAGCTCGCGGCGGAAACCGAGCTTTTCCCGTTCCACCAGAATCTTTTCGCCCTGAACGTCCCCTCGCCGCAACAGGACCAGGCTGCCGAGCAATTGGCTCCAGATTTTGGACTTCTCAGCCCCATCCGGAAGTGAGTCCATTTTTTTGAGTTGCAGCGCCATTCTGACAGAGACAAAAACGGCCATGCGCTCCGTCAGACCCTCTTTGGCCGCGTCCTGGAGGCCACCGGCTTCCTCCAGGAAGGAAGCCAGTCCCTCCCGAGCCTGCTGATCCTGCTGCCAACTCATGTAGCCGCCTGTTTTCCAGGCGGAAAGGTTCCTCTCCGCGATGGGTTTTGCATTAAATTCCGCCGCCATGACGGCCTGGACTTCCGGCAGGCCGTTGAGCCATTGGACCAACTGCCTCCCTTTTTGTCCGTCTTGCAGGCGCTGATTGAGTTCTTGGCGGATGGCCTGGGGCAGCCGCGCGATTTTTCCGTTGCGGGTCATTGGGTTCCTTTTTTTTGGGTGTTTGGGTTGCATGTAGGTGTGCTCGGTCAGCCTGCGAAGTGGGGAGAAAAGACGCCGCCGCAAGCTCGTGAGCAGTTTGGTTCTGCCCGCGCGCGAAGTCCGCACACCTCCAAAGAACAAGCGCGTCAACGCTTTCACAACGCAAAATCTACCACGCTTTGCTGGGAATGCAACTATTTATTTTAAAGACCGATGCTGTTTTGCCGCCAAAGTTCGGCTGTTTTAACGCAAGTCGTATGTAAATTGCTTTCTTTGAGAAGCTTATGCCTCCGAAGGAGAGTGTGCCTCGGTCCTCACTATTGACACAAGTTCACGAAAAGTATCAATAGTGAGGACTTGCTCCGGAGCCAAGAGTTGCACAGCGAGGCAAAACGGATTGCGGTTGTCGCATTGTTGATTTCGATTGTGGCGCTTGTTGTTTCGGTCGCACAGTTGATGGCAGGCATGGCGCCTAAATAGCCGTGGTGGCGGGGGTATCGGCCACAGTTTTGCGAGTGTCGCGCCGGAACTAAAACATGGGCTGATCAGTCCAACTGCAATTCTTTTTTAAGCTGCGCCCACGGGATGCGCGGTTTGCTGCCGTTGGCGCGTTTGGCGCGTTCGATGGTCCGCGCATCCTCGATGTCCTCCACGGTCTGGCGCATTTGACGCAGCAGAGCTTTGGCCTGGGTGAGTTGCTTGTTGAGCTGTGTCCAGTTACCCGGCGTTTTGGCTGTCAAAGTGGCGTTATTCATAAATGTCTTTTCTGTCGCTGACAGCATACACCACAAGGCAAGAGCCTTCCAACTCAAACAGCACGCGGTAATTGCCGGCGCGAAGGCGATATTTGCTCTTGAACCCTGTCAGTTTCTTGATGTCCCCAAGCAGGTTGTTCTGCGCGCGGTCAAGTTTCGCGCAGATCAAACGGCGGGCGTCCCTGGGCAAGGCGCGAACTTGCTCCAATGCCGACGGAACGAATTCAATTTCATAGCGCATTTGCCGACGACTCAACCTGGCGATTGAACTTCAAGTCGAGGCCGCGCGCAAGTGAAGCTTTCAGGACTGAATTGGATTACGATTATGATTACGATCAGGAAAAGACGCCTGAAAAAATCCACCACGCCCCTTACAATGCCACGACCCCTTTTTCCTCGGTGCGGATGCGGACGGCTTGCTGCACGGCGATGACGAAAACTTTGCCGTCGCCAATTTTCCCGGTCTTGGCCGCGCTGACGATGGCCTCGAGCACCGGCTGGACTTGCGAGTCTGTCAAAACAATTTCCAGCTTGACTTTGGGCAGCAGGTCGGTGCCGTATTCGCTGTTGCTGTGAAGTTCCGTGTGGCCGTTCTGGCGTCCGAATCCTTCGACTTCGCTGACGGTCATGCCGCCAATGCCGATGTCAAACAGGGCGTCGCGGACTTCGTCCAGTTTGAACGGCTTGATGATCGCTTCAATTTTTTTCATACGAATAAGTTATTCAGGCCGGGAGGAGCCTTTGTCGGTCAAATGGAAATCGGGGTAGCACTCGGCGCCCACTTCCGGCAGGTCCAATCCGCCGAGTTCATCCTCGCGCCGGGTGCGGAGCGGGACGATGCGATTGGACACTTTGAACCAGAGCCACGCTGCGAGTCCAAAAAAAACCAAACAACTCAAGGCGCCGATGATCTGGGCCAGCAATTGCCCCCAGTCGTTGGCCGGGCCGCCGAAGACCGTCGCAAAAGCCCCGGACACGCCCGCTTTGTCCTGCACGCCATTCCAATTGGCGCCAAAGCTGCCATCGGCCAGCAAGCCCAGGCTGAAAACGCCCCACACGCCGCCCACGCCATGCACGGAGAGCGCGCCCATCGGGTCATCCACTTTCATTGTCCCTTCGAAAAAGAGGACGGCATAGACTACGAGGAAGCCGGCCACGGCGCCGGTGATGACCGCGCCGACGGGATTAACGAAGGGGCAGGAGGCGGAAATGGCCACCAACCCGGCCAGCAGACCGTTGCAGACCATGGAAGGGTCGGGCCTGCGAAATTTCACCGTCACCCATGCGCCGGCCACCGCCGCGCCGGCCACCGAAGCCAGCATCGTATTGACCGCAATGAGCGGCGCGCGTGATTCGGCGGCAAAAAGGGAGGGGCCGATGTTAAAGCCGAACCACCCGGCGGCCAGGAGCAGGCTACCGACGACGACATAGACCAAATTATGACCGGCAATGGGACGCGGACGGCCATCGCGGGCGTACTTGCCCAGGCGCGGCCCGAGGGCGATGGCGCCCATCAAGCCGATCATCCCGCCGGCCGCATGAACGACCGAGGAACCGGCGAAATCAACGAAGCCGTGGCCCAAGCCGAGGTTTTGCCCCAATTGGGCCAGCCATCCGCCGCCCCACACCCAGTGCCCAAAGACGGCCAGCGGCAGGGCTGCGGCCAGCATTCCGTAAAGGACCAGATTGGCGAGCTTCCAACGTTCCGCCATGACGCCGGCAGGGATGACCGCCGCGAGCGAGATCATCACTGCCTGCAAGAAAAACAAGGCATAGACCGCTTGATCGGCGCCGGATGGGCTGAGGAAAAATCCGTGTGTGCCCATCAACCCAAAGGGATGTCCAAAGAGATGGATCGCCCATTGGCTGTCGGGAACGCCGAGTGCGCCGAACCATCCTCCCGAAAGGAACGCAGAGCCGCAGCCCCAAAAGCCGAGCACACTGAGGACGAAAATGAGCAGATTCATGGAAATGACCTGCGCGGCGTTTTTGGCGCGGCACAAGCCGGTGGCAACCAAAGCGAAGCCGGCCTGCATCAAGATGACGAAGGCTCCCGCCAATACCACCGCTGTGAGATTAAATGACATGGTCTCCTTACTATATTAAGCAAGGCCAGTGCCAGCAGTGGCGAAGGCAGGTAATCCGGCCAAAGTCAAGTACTTTTGGCTGCTTTTGGCCTCCAACCACGCGTTTTCCATCAAGCCAAAGCACTCAACATGTGCAAAATTCGCCAAAGTCGGCGCGGTTATTTGCTTTTGTGCCTATAATACAAAAACAGGAGTAAAAAACTTATCACCCACCCCAAACCAATCAGCAGGAACAGGGGCAACATGCGAAATCGGCTTTTCCACAACTGCGGCGCCTGCAAATGGCGAAAGCGGCCCACCAACTCTACTTTTTCATAGTCGTCCAATTCCGCTTTCATGGCTTGGGAGGTCTGGAAACGATTGGCCGGGTCGCGTTCCAGAGCGTGGAGGATGATTTCCTCCATGGCGGGGGTGAGCTTGGGATTGAGCTTGCGCGGGGCGACGGGGTCGCCGGTCAATCGGGCGTTCATCACAGCGTAGGGGCTTTCGCCTTCGTAGGGAGTCTGGCCGGCACACATCTCGTAGAGGATGGCGCCCAAAGAGTAGATGTCGCTTCGTTCGTCGCCGCGTTTGCCTTTGACCTGTTCCGGGGCCATATAATCGGGTGTGCCCATGCTGGGGGAAAAACCGACAAAGGTAAGGCGGCGCGCCTTTAAAGATTTGGCGATGCCAAAATCCATGACGCGGATGCTGCCGTCGTTGCAGACCATGATGTTTTGCGGCTTGAGATCGCGGTGCACGATTTTGTGAAAGTGCATGACATCCAGGGCCTCGCAAATCCGGCTGGCGATTCTAGCCGCGTCCGGCTCCGGCAAAGGATGGACCTCGCGCAAGAGCGCGGCCAGCGTTTGCCCCTGCAAGTATTCCATCACAATGTACGGGCGGCTTTTTTCCTCCGGCGGGATGGCGAAGATTCTGAGAATGTAGGGATGGCTCAGGCTCTGGCCGATTTCCTCCTCGCGTTGAAAACGGGAAAAAGAGGCCGGATCGCTCTCAAATTGCATCAACGGCGCTTTGATGGCGACGGTCAGACCGGTTTTGAGGTCATTGGCTTTAAAGATGCAGCCCATGCCGCTGCGGTTGATCAATTCGGTAATCTCGAATCGGTTGTCCAGCATCTGGCCGGGTTGAATTTCGTTGCTCACGGCTTGTTGGTTGGATTTGACGTAATATGGAGCGCCGCGATAAAAATGGCGGTGTTCAATTTCATTGATTCGGATCAGTTGGACTGAGATATTGTCGTCCGCCCCTCGCTTCTCGGCCCGCGCGATCAATTCCGCGCAGCCTTGC
>Ga0302324_100018229_pt1 | contig 13859 bp, 11 predicted proteins | sample Palsa_T0_1_FD_201949 | JGI IMG/M metagenome (GOLD analysis project Ga0302324, IMG submission 201949) | Peat permafrost microbial communities from Stordalen Mire near Abisko, Sweden - Palsa_T0_1 | ecosystem: Environmental > Terrestrial > Soil > Palsa > Peat permafrost | place: Sweden: Abisko... | reverse complement strand
CCATGACGCCAAGACAGCCCTTGATCGCATTCGCCTCGCCTCTCCAGATCTGTTAGTCACGGATTTCCGGCTAGCTGATCTGGACGGCTTAGAGTTGCTCCAGCGCGCCAAGTCATTGGACAACAACCTGCCCGTCGTCATCATGACAGAGCATGCCGAGATCAACGGCGCGATCAAAGCCATCAAGGCCTCCGCTTTTCATTATATGGAAAAGCCGCTGAAGAGTCTGGACTTTATCCATGTGGTTCGGGAAGGCATTGCGGAGCGGCGCTTAAGGCTCAAACAAACCTCAAACCCGCTTAGCGCGACGCATCATCTGGTGGAGACCATGGGCCCCAGCGACCTGGTCGGCGAACTGGCAATTCAGGTGAATCGGGTTTCCAAATCGAATTTCAGCGTCGTCATCCTCGGTGAAACTGGAGCGGGCAAAGAAGTTGTCGCACGGGCGATTCACGATGCAAGCGCTCGCAGAACTGGCCCTTTTATTCCGATCGATTGCGGAGCAGTTCCTGAGACGATGTTCGAAGCGGAACTCTTCGGCCACGAAAAGGGAGCTTTCACCGGTGCGATCAATCACAAACGCGGGAAATTCGAATTGGCCCATGGTGGCACCCTGTTCCTGGACGAGATGCTAAACATGCCATTCTCGTCTCAGACCAAAGTGCTGCGAGCGGTGCAGGAAAGAGTGGTGTGCCGGATTGGCGCCACTCGACCGATCCAGATTGATGTCCGGATTCTCACGGCGAGCAACCAGGATTTCAAGGCGGCCATTGCGAAAGGAAGATTCCGCGAGGATTTGTTCTATCGCTTAAACGAGTTCGCGATTTCCATTCCGCCCTTGCGGCAGCGGGGTGAAGATATCGTCTACCTCGCGAGCCGCTTCCTGGACCAAACGAATAAGGAGTTGAATAAAATGGTCAGAGGATTCTCCGAATCGGCAATCCATGCCCTGACGGCGCATCCATGGCCCGGAAACGTCCGGCAACTTCGCTCGACTATTCGACGCGCCGTCTTGCTCACCGATGACCAGATCACGGAGCACGAACTCGATATCACCCAAGGGGAGAACGCCTCTTCACCGAGGTTAACCAGACACCTCGAAGAGATACCGACAGATCGCTTTTCTCTCAAGGAAATCGTTGCCCAATGTACCGATGTGGCAGAGCGCGAAGCGATCGTGGAAGCTCTTCTCCGAAATCTTGGAAATAAGGCCAAAGCGGCTCGCACGCTGAAGATCGATTACAAAACCATGCAAACGAAAGTCAAAAAATACGGACTTAACCTGGATAAAAAAGCATTATGAAAAAGAAGACCATCGATAAGGACGAACCCCAAAACGAAGCAACCGCCGGCTTCGGCGGCATTCTTTCTGGTCTTGGCGGCTTGGTGGAAAAACTCAACGACCTGGCCAAGACGGGTGAGGAGCTTCGTCGCACCGGCAATTTTCAGAGTCCCAGCGGGACGAAAGGGATCTACGGCGTCACCGTCCGAGTGGGCTTGGGCGAGGACACGCCGCACATTGAATCGTTTGGTAACATTCGCAAGGACCAAAAGACTGGTCAGGCCACCGTTCAGGAAATCCGCGAGCCGGTCATCGATGTGTTCGACGAGAAGGGCCACGTATTAATCGTGGCGGAAATGCCTGGGATAAGCGCTGGAGATGTCGAGATCGAAGTGAAAGAAGATCTATTAACTATCTCCGCCGCTAAAGGAGAGAAGAAATATCGCAAGGAGGTACTCCTTCCGGGAACCTTCAAAAAAGAAAACATCAGCATCTCCTGCAACAATGGAGTTCTGGAAATCAAGTGTCTCAAGTAGCGAATCCGGCGGTATTTCATGGAAAACTCAGCAGCGAAAATGCTTAAGCTGAAAGTGACCGAAGGTCTGGGTAAGGACGTCGGTCGTGCCCTGGCTCGCATGGGTCCAGAGGATTTGGAGAGACTGGAAGTGGCCCTCGGCGATACGATCGAAGTCGCTGGCAAGCGCAAGACCGTCTGCAAAGCCATGCCGAGCTACAAGGAGTTTCGAGGTCAATCGCGCGTGCAGCTTGACGGACTCACCCGGGAGAATGCGGGAGCGGCCCTGGACGAATTCGTCCAGATTCGAAAAGTCACCATTCGTGCGGCTCAGCGCATTGTCCTGGTCCCGCTCACGATCACACCCGACGCCCGGGATCTGAACTACATTGCCAGCTTGGTGGATGGTCTGCCGGTCCAGGCAGGAGATCGGATCAGGGCAGCACTGTTCGGTAGTCGCTACGCAGATTTCAAGGTTGAAAGCACGACGCCCCAAGGGCCAGTCCTGATAAACCCGACCACCGAGTTAGAGGTGGGAAAGATCTTGGCCAAGGAACAAACCCAGGCCGCAGCGGCAGTTCCCTATGAAGACATTGGCGGACTGAAACCGCAGCTCCATCGAATCCGGGAAATGATCGAACTCCCCCTGCGGCACCCCGAGGTGTTCGAACGGCTGGGGATCGACGCTCCAAAAGGTGTCCTGCTCCATGGGCCGCCCGGCTGCGGCAAAACGCTCATCGCCCGAGCGATTGCCCACGAGACCGACGCAAACTTCTTTTCCGTGAGCGGTCCGGAGATCATTCACAAATTCTACGGAGAGAGCGAGGCGCATTTGCGAAAGATTTTCGAAGAAGCGGCCCGCAAAGGACCGAGCATCATTTTTCTGGATGAAATCGACGCCATCGCCCCGCAACGCGAAAAAGTAGTCGGAGACGTGGAAAAGCGGGTCGTTGCGCAACTCCTGGCGCTGATGGATGGCCTGACCAAACGTCAGAACGTGATTGTCATTGGCGCCACCAATATCCCCAATGCGCTCGATCCGGCGTTGCGCCGGCCTGGCCGATTTGATCGTGAAATAGCCATTCCGATTCCAGACCGGAACGGCCGGTTAGCCATCCTGGAGATTCATAGCCGCGGCATGCCTTTCAACAAAGATGTGAATCTAAGCCATCTAGCCGAGATTACTCATGGCTTTGTGGGCGCGGACCTGGAGGCGCTCTGTCGCGAAGCAGCCATGATCTGCTTGCGGGACCTCTTAACGGATATCGACTTCTCTCTGGAGCGAATTCCTTACGAACGATTAGCCAAGCTCGAAGTGCATATGGAGCATTTCATGGGTGCGATGCAAGATGTCGAGCCGTCGGCCATTCGGGAAGTCTTCGTCGAAATTCCCAACGTGCACTGGGAAGACTTGGGTGGATTGGCTGAAGTCAGAGAACGACTGCAAGAAGCTGTCGAATGGCCGTTGCAGTATCCGCAACTGTTTGCGCAGGCGGGCATGCATCCGCCGAAAGGCATTCTCCTGGCCGGCCTGCCTGGCTGCGGCAAAACGCTTTTGGCGAAAGCGATCGCGACTGAGAGCCGTGTGAATTTTATCTCGGTCAAAGGTCCGGCCCTGCTTTCTAAATACGTGGGCGAATCGGAGCGCCAACTACGAGACGTTTTTCGAAAGGCCCGACAAGCCGCACCTTGCATCATATTTTTTGATGAAATCGACGCGCTGATTCCCGCCAGAACTGAGGGATCATCGGATTCCCCGGTGACAGACCGCGTCCTGAGTCAATTTTTGGCCGAGATGGATGGGATTGAAGAACTCAATAATGTGTTAGTGCTGGGAGCCACCAATCGCCCCGATCGACTTGATCCCGCTGTCCTGCGCCCGGGGCGTTTTGATGATATCATTGAAATTCCTGCACCCGATGCCGCAGGACGTCGGGAGATCTTTGAAATTCACCTGCGTGACAAGCCGCTCTCCCAGCCGTTCTCCATTGAAGACATGGCTGATCGCACCGCAGGACGCACAGGAGCCGACATCGCGTCCATCTGTAATTTAGCCGCTCTTAAAGCAGTCCGCAGAGCAGTCGCCGCTTCAAAATCGCTTTCTGCCGATCTCGCGCAGGAAGCGGCTGCGCCGAACACCCAAATGGACGGTACAAACCAGGAGGAACCGGCGCCCCATGTCAAAGTGGTCGTTACGCGAGAAGATTTGGAAGCAGCTCTCTCGGAGGTGGCACAGAGGCAATGAACCAGGCAGAAAACGGACTTCTCTACCTTTACGGCATCGCTCGCAATGCTTGGTTGCCGGACAATCTCTTCAGCTCCTCCCCACACGGTTCAGCAAGTTCGCTTCCCACCGGCGGATGGTCATCATTCCTGGAAGGTGTTGACAATCCCAAGCCATTTGTCTGGCACGAACAAGATTTCGCTGTCGTGCTAAGCCAGGTGGCCGCCGAGGATTTTTGCGGGCCTGTCGCCGAGTCCAATCTGCAGAATCTTGCCTGGATCTGCCCTCGTGTCTGCTGGCACCAGGTGGTCCTCGAGCAAATCCTGCCTTTTGGTTCTATTTTGCCGGCACGGTTCGGGACGCTTTTCTCTTCGCTGCGGAGCCTGGCCCGCTTTTTGGAGGAGCACCAAACGATCATCGGATGTTTTCTCGATCGCGTAACCGATCAAGAAGAATGGGCGGTTAAGGGACGATTAGCTCTGGGCCACTCGGAAAATGATACCGGGGCGACCCCGGCCCAAGGAGGTCAGCCGCCATTGTCACCCGGATTGGCCTATCTGCAAACGCGCCGACTAAAAATCAAGGCTAAGCAAGAGCTCAATCAACTACTTGCGGAAGCCTGCCACAGCGTCGAAGGGGAACTTGCCACTCTGGCCTCGGAAGTTCGCCAGCTCCGTGTATTGGCTTCCGAAGCGACGGCGACCGATTCCGAGACGATTGTCAAGTGGGCCTTCTTGCTGCCCAAAACCGCCCTGCCCGAGTTTCGAACCCGAATCGATCGAGCCAATGCCAGACACTCTTCCTTCGGTTTTTCCATCGAACTTTCCGGCCCTTGGCCAGCCTATAGCTTTTGCCCATCGCTAGAGCAAACAAAGAGGATTTGAACAGCAGGCGAGAACGCGCCGAGCTTTCTCGATGGACAGTAACGTCTCGTTTTGCTCGAGCTCTTTTTTAAGTGGTACGCCGGGAAAGCATTCGGCCAAGAGATTCTCAAAGAGAGCTATCGTCAGGAGGTCGTGACAGCTTTGCTTCGGAATCGCCTCACTGTTTCCGGCTGGGCTGTTCGACAGCAGATCGGCGGCAGGCCCTTCAGCAACAATTCCACGTCAGCCAGTACCATCCGGCCAATTTCATCAAACGCCTCTTGCATGCCGCCGGAACGATGCGCGGATAGCACGGCATCCGGCAGATCCCGGATCGGGTGTTCTGTGGTAAACGGTTCTTCAGGAAATACGTCAGTCGCCACCTTCAGGCGCCCCGATCTCCCTGCTGCAGTCAGTGCCTCAAAATCGACCACGCCCGCCCTGCTCATCAAGACAAAGAGTCCTCCAGGCCGAATTAACGAGAACTCCCGGGCTCCGAGAAATCCCTGGTTTTCGGTGGTCACAGTGGCAAAGACAAAAATAGCATCTGAAGAGGAAAGCACCTCATCCAAGCCGGCTGGCTCGCAATCTTGCCGCAGCACCTCTCGTTCAGGTAACCAAGGGTCATAGACCTTCACCGGACACCGGAAAGGGCGGAGCATGGGGCGAAAAGCGCGGGCAAGATCGCCGAAACCAATAATGCCGACGCGACAACCGGTAAAAAGAAAAGAATCTTGATTGCTTTGCAGTCCGTACACCTCCGCCTTCGCGCGGAAAGCACGGTCGTTTTTGCTGATCCCACGCGCCAAGTCGAGGGCAAACGCCAGAGCCATTTCGGCCACCGGCACGGCAAATGCAGGACTGGCAATGAGCACACGAATCCCATGCGAAAAACAATAATCGTAATCGACATTCGGCAGGAAATTGCCTTCAACATTAAAAATCGCGCGTAACTTCGAAGCCTGCTGCAGACGTCGACGTGGCAAATCACTTTGACCAATCAGTATGTCGGCCCGGGGTAGATACTCTTCCAGCATTTCCGCCGGCATGGCCCCGGTGTCGAAGACGACTAATTCAGCAATTTCCGCAAGCCGACTTTGGGCATGCGAGCCGAATATCATATCAGTCGTCCGGGGTTGCGGATCGATAAGAATCATCGGCTTACTCATAATCGGAGACAATAATTCCGGTGTGGAAAAGTGGCTTCTATGAAAAAACCTGCCGGCGCATGAAACCAGGGCGGGGTTTTTGCCAAGTCTGCACATCAAACGCTTTTGGTGGCCGCAAGTCAAGAAAGTGGCAGCGCCGTGACTCTCTACGGTTTGACTTGCGATTTTTGACGCTTTAGGCTCGCCAAAACAAATGATATGGCACGTGTAATCGTTACAGGAGGCAGCGGCAAAGTCGGCCGTGCGTGCGTGGCGGAACTACTCCAGCACGACTACGAGGTTTTCAACCTCGATCAAGCGCGACCGGACAAGGAGCTATGCCGGTTCACAAAGGTCGATTTCACCGACTTTGGCCAAACAGCTGAAGCCCTTTCGGCGATCGACGACCTCTACCGTGGGGTCGACGCAGTGGTTCACTTGGCCGCCATTCCTGCTCCAAGCCAATTTCCGAATTCCATAACATTCACGGTCAATACCGTGAGCACCTACAACATTTTTGAGGCTGTCCGTATGCTGGGGATCAAGAATGTTGTTTGGGCCTCGAGCGAAACTTTGCTCGGGATTCCATTTAATGTTCCCCCGCCCTACATTCCGATCGATGAAGAGTATGCGGGCCGCCCTGAAACGTCTTATTCTCTCTCCAAACTGCTCGGAGAAGAGATGGCGAAGCAATTTTGCCGATGGGATGCGGAACTCAAAATCGTTGGATTACGTTTTTCCAACGTGATGGAACCGGCCGACTACGCGAAATTTCCGGGCTATGACAGCGATGCCAAACTGCGCCGCTGGAATTTGTGGGGCTACATTGATTCGCGAGACGCCGCGCAGGCGATCCGCAGAGCACTGGAGGCGCCGATCAAAGGGTTTGAGGCCTTTATCATCGCCAACGCCGAGACTGTGATGAGCCGCCCTAACGCGGAACTGATCGCGGAATGCTTTCCAGGGGTACCGGTCAAAAAAGAGTTCGGGCCGAACGAGACGCTTTTATCGATCGAGAAAGCCCGGCGCGTGCTTGGGTACGAGCCCCGGTACAGTTGGCGCAAACAGTGACGCTGAGGATGCGGGCATAGGCGGGATGCGCAGACTGTGGCCAGACTTGGCGTTCACAGCCTTCTTGGACAGCGCTAAACAGATATAAACCGTCCCCGGTTTGCTCTGTTTCGAAAGAAGGTAAGCGGGGCTTCGGCCTTTCGACGTTGACCATTGAACGCCGGAAGAAATACCTGTCATTACAGGTTAAAATTCTTACATTCAACATGTTATGCTATTTTATCGTCCAAAATTTCCTAAACCAGACTAAAGTCCGAATGGCATATTCCGATATGATGCTATTGTTGCCGGCAGTGAATGATTTTCTCTGGGCATTCCGGAAGGCGCTTCGATTAGGAGCGGTCGATCCAGAATGCTGAGAGAAACAGAAGGAAACCTCGCGAGGGGTCTCTGTATCTGACTCTCATAGTTTAAAAACAAACTGGAGAAGAAAAGGTACAATGGAACCGATTAGCATTCACGATGTGGGCCTTGTAGTGGCGTTCATCGCTATAGCGATCGCTCCGCGAGCGATCGCAACCTATCTAGCCGTTCGAAAATAACCGACCGGCTCATCTCGCAACGTTCACCGGGCTGCTGCTTTTCTTGCGGCCCACTGAAAGGAAAACAAAAGATGGAAATCCTCATATTCGCGTTCGCCGCGGGTTTCAAGGCTTACAGACCCGCAGAGAAATTCGTACCCGAGCCGTATCCGTTTCAGCCGTTGGATGTTCGTGCGCTGAAACAAGTGTACAACGCCAGGGTCGACTCTTCGCGCCGGTCGTCTGATCGGCAGAAGTCGTATGCAGTCCAGGCTCTGTCCTGATTTGGGCAAAGCTATGAGCACGCGACTTAATTCAAGTTCTCCCCAGACTTACTTTCTCAGCTCGTGTCCTGTCCCCGAAATAGGAGGTAGTTTGCCGGATCCGGCAAACTACCTCCTATTTCGGGGACAGGACACGAGTAGATGTAGCGAGCAAATTTCCGGATGTTTTTGAAGGGCACCGTGTCGAAATTCGGAGTTTTTGAAGCTTGACTCGCCGCAGCAGTCGGTTATCAGGAGAAATCGTTGGGCGCATGTTGCATCCAGGATTTTTTCTGATGGTTGGTTGGCTACATGACGATGGACACGGTTGACAGAACGAGGCAACGCAAAGCGTTGAGAGTGGACCGACCGCTCTCCGGGATGCCGCATCCGTTCGATAAGTTGCATCCCGAAATGTACGCATCGGAACTGGTCGGTACGGCGCTATTGGTTTTCCTCGGTCTTTCCATTGTGATTGCGCTCTGGGGCCGCGGCGCCCCGTTCGCTTCGCTCCCGATACCGCCGGATACTCGCAGGCTCCTCAACGGCTTTTTGTTCGGCAGTGTTGGGGCCGCCATTGCTTTCTCACCGATCGGCAGGATGAGCGGCGCGCACATCAACCCTGCGGTGACATTTGCTTTTTGGCTCGAAGGCAAGCTCCGTTGGCGCGACGCGAGTCTCTATGTGCTCGCCCAACTGGCCGGGGCGGGATTCGGCGCAGTGGCCCTTCTTGTCTGGGGTTCCGTCGGAGCCAGCGATGAATGGGGCGCGGCGTTGCCGGACAGATCCCTGCCCGACTGGCTTCCGATTGCCGGCGAGACAGTCTGCACATTCCTGCTCGTTCTACTGATTTTTGTATTTGCGGCGCACAAAACGACGCAGCCCTTTACTCCGCTGGTCAACCCGCCGCTCTTCGCCGTGCTGACATGGCTGGAGGCGCCCCTCTCAGGCGCGAGCGCGAATCCGGCGCGCTCCTTCGGGCCCGAACTGATTGCTTGGCTTTGGCAAGGCTGGTGGGTCTATTGGATTGGGCCGTGTCTCGGCGCAGGGCTCGCGGTCGCTCTATTGCGCTTTGACCAGTTTCGGCGTTACCGGCCCAGCGAAGCGCGCATGTGCCATTTCGGCCATCATGGTGCGACAGGGAAAAATCCCGCGGCTGACAACTCAAGCCAAACCCGGCATTTGTGATGTACGTGTTTAGCGTCCTGCGGCCCGATGGAGTTTGGTCGTTTCCAATCCGTGGCCCGAAGTGGCCAGGAAAGCATAGCCGAGGTTTACCCTTGTATCTGTTTAGCACGGTATTGGTACCTCCTGAATCGTCGTCGTCCTCGACTTCTGTGGATGCGCGAATCGCGCCGATTGCCAACGACGTTGAAAGATCGAGAACGAGAACGACGATTGGCGCCACACGGCGCTAAACAGATACGAGGTATTTCGGGGACAGGAGACCAAGCCCGCGCGGCGACACGAACTTACTTGCGGCTCGAGAGTTACGGACCTAATTCCCGGGATGGCAGTGCGTCTCCCAACCGAAATACGTTGTGAACGCCTCGTGCAGTACGGCCGCGGAATGCGACTGGTTCATCGCCGCATGGTGCTCAAAACCTTGACGGCAAATATACCGCAGCAGTCCCTGCAAATCCTTAACTTCCACCACGGCTCGGCTCCCGAATGTATCTAAAGGATCATCGACAAACTGCCCGTCGCCGACGTAGGCGCGGATGACGCCATGGCGGTCATCCGTTGTGATGCGGGAATAGCTGAATGGACCCTTCGGTGTTCTTCCCGCGACCGTCCCGTAGGTGTTCTCCGTGCCAAGGGTCGTCGCAAGTATTTCCGCGTTGGCCATCTTTACGTCGTCAAAAAAACTCTTCGCCCAGTTGCCACAATGAAACAGCACGCACTTGTCAGGATCGTCACCGTAGTTGTTATTCCAGTCGACTAACGCGCTCGGTTTGCCCGACGCGAGCTGCAAAGCGTACATCGAAGCAACGCCGGTGACGTCAACTTCGCACGCGCTTGGAAGCAGGCTCTCGCTCATCATGCTCATCAGCGTACAAACGTTCACGCCGTAATTGTGCTGGAGCGAATCCCAGCACTGAATCGCGCTCGCGTGCAGGTCGTAGGTTCTCATCCAGTCGTCCAATACGATCCCAAGCTTGGCCATCTTGACAATCGCCGGAGACGGAATTCCGCTCGTTGGGACGTACGCACGAATCCCTTCCAGACGATCCTTCACCGCTTTGTCCTGATCGGAAATCTTCTCGGCCCTGCCAAAAACATCGGACAAATCGATGCAGCTCACGCTGATGCCAAAGGCCTCCAAAAGCTTTTCACTGTACCGAGTCGTGTTGAAAGCGTTCGGTCGGGCGCCCACCGCGCCGAGTCGGGCGCGTTTCATTCCGTGGACAACTCGGCAGACAGCGACAAATGCGTCCAGATCCGCTTTGAACGCATCGCTCTTCGGAAGAACCGTATGTCGTTTCGTGACGCTGAATGGGATGCCGTACTGATAGAAGTTATTGCAAACAGAAATCTTTCCGCAAAATGCGTCACGCCGCCGCTCCACCGAAAACCGGGTCAGATCATCCGGGTAGGCCTGGACCAGAATCGGCACTTTTAGCCGAGAGAGCCTAACTGTGTCCGCCACACCCTTCTCATCGCCGAAGTTTGGCAACACGACCAGGACGCCGTGAATACGGTGCCGGTGCGCATCGAAGAGGGCAGCGCATTTTTGCGCGTCCTGCCATGTCTCGACCCCGCCGAGTTTCGTCGCTTGCTCATCGACAATGATTGCTTCGATCCCTTGCTCGGCAAGTAGTTCCAGGACATCACGACGTCCTTGAGTGACCAACGCATCAGGGAAAAAGTCCCGGTTACCGACAATAACGCCTAACGTAATCGATCGATTTTGGGGCATAGAATTGTTGTAGGTGAGTGGGTCTTAAGCTGAGGAGCAAGTCAAGGAATCAGGAGTTGCATGAACTCCTGAACTCCTGAACTCCTGAACTCCTGAAAGTCCCCTATTCTTTCAGGGCAAACGAGGTGTAGTTATTCACGTTGTCCGCATTGATCAGAACGCAGTCGATGGTCTGTTTCTCGTCCTCACCGGTTTTTCCGGTTTTAATGTATTTATCAGCTTCGTCCACCGCTAATTCAGAGAGGTGCACAACGGGCTGAAGCACCGTCGCCCGAATCTCTCCCGCCTTGATCGATTCGGCAACGTCCGGACTGCCATCGAAGCCCACGACAATCACTTTCCCTTTCCCGGCCGCTTTCAATGCAGCATAGGCGCCGAGCGCCATCGTATCGTTGCCACTAATCACACCCTTGATGTTCGGGAATTGCTGAATGATCGTTTGCATCTTTTGAAACGCTTCGGCTTGGTTCCAGTTAGCGCTCTGGGCTGCAACTTTCTTCAGCTTGGGGTACTGACTCAAGGTGTCATTGTAGCCCTTGGAACGAATGCCGGCGTTGGTGTCTGTTTCCTTGCCAATCAGCTCTACGTAATCCCCTTCTTCACCCATGATCTTGGCAAACTCCTCGGCGCCCAGGGTTGCTCCCTGGTAGTTGTTGGAAACCAACTGTGCAACAGCAGTGCCAGTCGAGTTGATTTCACGATCGACAAGAAAAGAGGGGATACCGGCATCCTTTGCCTTCTTGACTGCAGCGATCGTGGCATCGGCGCCGGCGTTATCCAGGATAATCGCGGCAGCTTTCCTTGCGATGGCCGTGTCAAAGAGCTGATCTTGTTTCACCGGGTCATCGTTATGGACCAAAACAAGCGTCTCGTATCCAAGCACTTTAGCCCTCGCGTCTGCAGCATCTGCTTCAGCCTTGAAAAACGGATTTTCCGGGGAGGGAACGATGATGGCGATGAGTTTCTTTTGCTGTGCGAGCGCGGATTGAACGATCGCTCCGGCGGCAAACACGAGCATGAGTTTCGTCAGGTGGCTGACGACTGATTTCCATTGTTTTCGGGTGTGTTTAGACATGACTATTGTCGATTGTATTGTTTGGGTTTGGGAGTGGGAGTGAAGGAAAGCGGGGCTCCAAATCTTGCCCGGTGATGCAAAAATGGGCACGGTTGAAAATCTGTTTCGTTGTACGGCCATCCTTAAGCACGTTTGAGTGCCAGACGCTGTTGAAGACGCTCCTGGAGCTGATCGAGCACGACCGCCAAGATGATGACAAGGCCGGTGATCACCTTTTTCCAAAATTCCTGGACGCCGAGCAACACGAGCCCGTTGGTCAGGACGCCAATGACCAACGCGCCGACGATCGTTCCCCACATGGCGCCGCGGCCACCGGAGAGCGATGTACCCCCGAGCACAACAGCCGCGATGGCGTTAAGCTCATAGCTTTCACCGACTGCCGGGTGCGCGGCAACCAGTTGCGATGCCGTGATGAGACCGGTCATCGCCGCGCACAGCCCGCAGATCATATACACGCTCATTTTGATGCGATTCACGTAGATGCCGGATAGTTCGGCAGCACGCTCATTTCCGCCGACTGCGTAGACCTGGCGTCCGAACGGAGTCTTGGCTGCAACGAACGCGGCCACCGCAGCGAAAACCACCATGATCCAGATCACGATTGGAATTCCCAGGATGCTTCCGGCGCCGAGAATCGGAAAGCCGGTGTTGCCCAGTTCCGGGTTGCCAACAAGATTGGGGAAAGTCGCTCCGTTGTTGCTCAACTGGGCAGTCCCTCGGGCGATGTAGAGCGTCCCGAGCGTCGCAATAAAGGGCGCAACATTGAAACGGGTAATGAGTAGCCCGTTGAAGGCGCCGACCAACAACCCCAAGCACAGGCAGATCACGATAATCATCGGAATGTTGAAATAAATCGCGACTCCAAGCAGCTCGATCCGAACTCCCTGATTTATTAGCAACCCAGACATCATAGCCGCCAAACCGACCGTGGAGCCAACCGACAAATCGATGCCTCCGGTCAAAATGACGAAGGTCATTCCCACGGCCATGATCGCGTTAATCGCAGTCTGCCCAACGAGAATGATTAGGTTCTGTTCGGTGAAAAATGCCGATGAGAGGACCGAAAAAACCCCGATTAACACAAACAAGGCAATCAAGGCTCTTAGCCGGAAAAGCAGCACGCCCACAGATAGGCCGGACGGCTTGGATAACACGGGAGCAGCGGGGGAATCGAGAGTCGTAGGCATTTGGCAATAGATTCGCGGTTTAGTTCAAGTGGTGCGTGGGAAGCGGGCGTCCAGTTTGTTGCCGCGAACCGGCGGCGAGGACTAAATCTTCTTCGCTTAATCGATCGTGAAGAAATTCCCCGGTAACCTTCCCTTTTGATAGGACCATCACTCGATCCGGGATTGTCAACATTTCGGGCAGCTCGGAAGAGACGAAGAGAATAGCGAGACCTTTCTCAGCGAGCTGATTCATAATCTCAAAAATTTCCGCCTTTGCGCCGACGTCGATGCCCCGGGTTGGCTCGTCCAGCATCAGGAGTTGAGGCTCAGTCAGCAGGCTCTTGGCGATCACCACCTTCTGCTGATTGCCGCCGCTCAACGAAGTAATTGGTTGCTGAGGGTTCTGTGTCTTAATCGAGAGGTTCCGGATCATCGCGTTGATCTCTCGTATCTCCCGCCGCTCAGAGAGCCAGAACGCGGTCACAAATCGTTGCAGGTTGGCGAGAGTGATATTGTGAGCGACAGACAATTTCTGGATGAGGCCCAGCCGCTGCCGGTCCTCCGGCACTAACATCATCCCTAGATCAATTCGTCCCCGAATCGATTCATGCTGGAGCTTGCGACCATTCAGGCAAATCTCGCCGCTGGCCTCCGGGTGCTGTCCCATCAGGCATTCGAATAACTCGGTTCTGCCGGCACCCATCAGCCCGAAAATCGCCAGGATCTCGCCTCGTCGGAGGGTTAGCGAAACATTTTCCAAGGTAAATCCGCCACCGACCCGAGGCAGGTTCAGATTCTTCACTTCGAGCACG
>Ga0302324_100018228_pt1 | contig 13859 bp, 14 predicted proteins | sample Palsa_T0_1_FD_201949 | JGI IMG/M metagenome (GOLD analysis project Ga0302324, IMG submission 201949) | Peat permafrost microbial communities from Stordalen Mire near Abisko, Sweden - Palsa_T0_1 | ecosystem: Environmental > Terrestrial > Soil > Palsa > Peat permafrost | place: Sweden: Abisko... | reverse complement strand
AGCGGCGCCAGCGCTTGCCGGTGGGGTCGTGGAAGACGAAGGAGCGTGGGGTGTCGGGCACGGGGGGTGGTTGGGGGTTCTCTATCCTATTGTAGGATCATGCGGCGCCGGGTTTTTGCGGACCCACTGGTGGGTGGTGGGGCATCAGTAGAGGGGTATCGGTAAAGGGAGTGAAAAGGGGATTGAAAAGCGTGATAGATCGTGTTACACTTCGATACCTCACCCCGAGATCCAGGAGAATCGGAAGTGGTTGACCCTTGGCGATGGATAGGGATGCCGTGCCACCAGCGGCGTTCAGCCTGCGGCGCAGCGTGTAATTGCTGCGCCATAAGATCGTTACGGTAAGCCACCGGAGGCATTAGCATGAACGGAATGAGTTTCGGTAATCTGCTAGATACGATCAGGGAATGCGACGATGGCCTTAGGCAGGTCGTGGAGAAGCTCCCTGCTGCGTTTGCTGACTATACCAGGGAAAGCCAGGGCGGCACGAATTTGGGTTTTACGGTTGCCGCCGAGGAGATTATCAGGCTAAGAACCACGGTCGATACGATCACACGGCAATTCCTTCACCAGTCGTCGTCGCCCGACTTTAAGGAGAGGGTCGAGAGCTCAATGAGCCGGGGCAATTGGCTGTACCTGGAGCTGTAGGATCGCCCGTTCTTGCGCGCGAGTAGCCGCGGTGGTCGACCGGGGCCTACCTTCCGGACGTGCGCTTTAGCGTGTCCCAAGCGTCCAAGTATGCTATCTGTGCCTTGATGAGATCGTGTTCTTCCTCGGGAGTCTTGGCATGCCGGAGCGTCGCAAGCGTAGCGATAATCTCGAAGTTATTTGCCGCGCGCTGCGTAAGGGAGAGGTGAAGGTGGCGTATCGTCTCGACTCGCCTCGGAATGGCGACCTCCCGGAGGTTACCGACTTTGCTTATCCCGCGGCTGTGCAGTAGCTTAAGAAGCCCGTGCACTTCCTGTTGCGCGCATCCGACCCCTATGTCCGACACAACCGACGGCAGATTCTCCGCGTTCAGCGGATCGCTGTCCTTGATGGAGGCTTCCTCCTGAAAGCGGGACAGCTCTTCGTACAGAAAGTTGAAGTGCTCGTCGATCGCGCTTAGCTGTTTACTGAGAATCCAAAACTGCTTTTTCACTGCGAACGACGTCTTTTTTTGCGGCTTGTAGCCAAGGATATGCTCAATCTCTCCCCAGACATCTTCAGCGAGCGTCCGGACTTGTAGCTCGAACCACGGTCGCTGATCTTCCGGGAGACCTGTGCTGCGAAAACGAAGAATATAGTGAAGTGAAATGTAGCCGCTGTCCTTTGCCACTCGCCTAAGCTCGGACAATGCAAAGCGCTTCGTGAGCTCCTCATCCAAGAAAGCCACCGGGGGATTTGTAGGGGAGATTTCCAGATTCCCTTCTTTATGAAGCCTGCGGATCTCGCAATCGACGTAGCCAAGTTGGGCCAGAAAGTACACAATGACCCTTAGCCGGACGCAATCGTTCATCAGGGCGAAGCTCTCAGGCGCCAGGCCGTTGGGGAAGTCGGCAGGCTTGCGCAGGATCTTGTCGACGACGCTCTCTGGCCTCTTGATGTTGGGGCGCACTCTGTGAATCGGCGACGGCGCTGGTAGCCAGCTTTTTGGCGTGTACGAGGCCCAATAGTTTGGGTCGCTTTTCCAGGGGCCAAAAGTGCTCTGGATCTCGTTAAAGGTCGGTTTAAGTACGTCATTATGGTATTTCTCATACTCCTTCAGAAACTCCTGTAGCCGCGCGGAATCTTCCATAGATAGCCTTAAGCCCTCGGTCATCTCCGCCAATGTGCGCGGTCGCACATTAACGTAGAAGTAACAGATTATACACCATTTATTCAAACATTTGCCAGAACCCAATTTCCTTGGTCCGCGCGCCCTCAGCGGGCGGCGTTTGGCCCCCGCCATGATCGATCAGTGTCAGGCGACCCGGCGGAGGGATGCGGCTGGCAGAGGCATTCCAGTAGGGTCCGGCTGGGACCGCGAAGCCACGGGTTTCTGTGGCCGGCCAAATGATGCACCGCGCCCAACGAAACGTCAGTCTACCGTGCCGGACCTTCCGGGACTTGGCCCTGTCTTTTGGGGCCTGGACCGGGGTGTGGTCCGTGGCCCGACCTGATATCTTCAAGAGTATGAAGCACCGAGGATGGCTGTGGCGGCTTCGCCGGTCTGGAGTGGCTGCAACGAAGGGTCGACGTAATACGGAGGGATGTCGCCAGGTGGGCACTTGGCCTGTCGGAACAACTGCCGCTCTTCAATGGTGGCCCGGTTCGTCGCTTACAGGAGATCCGAAGGCGCGATCGGGAATCATCAGCAAGGTTTTTTGAATCCACGAGAGCCCCAGAGGGCACGTCCCTCGTTTATGCCGAGTGCTGGTTATTTGAGGTTTTTCCCATAGAAGAGTTCGATAGCCTCGAATCTGGCATCCGACGCCTGTTTCCTCGCATATTGCCTAACGACCCATTCGAGGAATTTCGTGGCTGGGCGGATGAGTTCCTGGCAGGCGGTTGGGCGCGGATTGGAACGTTGGTTCCAGGCGGAGGGAAGGCGAGAATGTTCCCCGCCGGCATGTCGACCGAAGAGCTTCAGCTGCCCCAGTATGTGAAATCCGTCGGGGTGTTGTGCCATAGGCTCTTGCCCTCGCTTTTTGCGGTGAGCCTGCGGGCAATCCTGGAAAAGGGTGCAACGGACACTCTAAACCGGGTGCAGTCGGATCACTACTTGCCCGAGATTCGATTCTGGCCGATGGTACCGACCGGAACCGGTTACAGCAGTTCCTCGGCGAGGCCTGATTCGATTGCTCACCGGGCTGTGGCGGGATATCTCCAACAGGTCCGTTCCGGCATCGAAGATTGCTTTGCACCATTCTTATGCGGCCACTTCATGAGCGGGCCGAGGGGAGGTCCCAGGCTGCCCGCAGTTGAGGTCTACGAGTTGAAGGGAACCGGTACGGGGGCCGAGAGTTTTGGAACGTGGAAGGCGAGCGCCTTTTCTTGGTGGAGATCGATGGCTTTGGAGTTATATCCGTCGAAGCTATTTAGGGACCGGCACGCCGTCCTCACGCTGAACGGGTCCTTACACACGGGAGGGGACGCGCCATACAAGCTGGTCATCCTGCGGGACGAGATGCCAGTGGACGCACGGTTCGTTACGGCAGAAGACTTTCTTGAGGCGGCTATCCCACTGTTCGCAACGCGGGCGTTCGTCGATTCAATCGCTGTGGATGTTGGGAAAGCAAGGCGGCGCGTCTATCGGGCGCTCTCACGGCGGAGAATGCTACACGGCTTGCTCTCGGACATTGGGCTGAGCAGGCGTTTATCGCGTGAGATCATGTCGCTCGAGAGGGTAAATGTCGAGCTGGAGCACGGCGAGGGCTCCGTTCGCGATTCGCGCCTGACCGACTTGGTGAGCGACGCCTTTGAGGACGGAGCGCAGCGTAATCTATACGACGCGCTCATACGGGCACTCACCTTTCAGGTGAAAACTGTTCGAAGACACGTCAAAGTAATGGCGACGAGTTTTTCGGAACACCTGCTAGTTCGTGATATGGCGCTCATGTACGGACTGCAGTGGGTAATCCTGCTTCTGACCATTCTTTCGATCATTGTGGCTGCCGTGGGGACAGCGTCCAATTGGGATCAGGTCGAGCGGTTCTGGCACAAGGTCGAACGGCGCGAAGCTCCGCAGCCCGCGCCGACCGAGACGGGCAACCCGGCCCAGCCATCGCGATAGTTGGTGACCAAGGCGAGGATGGGCAGCTTGGCTTGTGCGGCGATGGCGATGACGGTGGGATCGCTCTGGTCGTCGAGATCGCCCTTGGCATTGCGCAGGATCAGCCATTCCGGAACCAGGTGCGTGAGATGCGCGAGGTGTATGCGCAATGAGACCATGCTGGCCGGGTCCCAATTCACATAGAACCCGAAGACGATGGGGCTGTTGGTTTGGACACGCGCGGCCGTCTTGGGGTGCAGGACGGGCGAGGCGGAGCGCACGTACTTGATATTGCGCGCGGCCTTGCGCAGCTTGAAAGGGACGTTGCGCATGGGACGTTCGCCGCGGATGATGGCGGGGACTTCGTCGAGGGCCGGGATGTGTTCGACGGGCGGGAGGCCCAGGGCGGGGACTTGCGGGCTGATGGCCATGCTGAGGACGAACAGGACCAGCAGGATGCCGAAGAAGATGGCGGCGGTCTGGAGGCTGCGGCGGAAGCGGCGCCAGCGCTTGCCGGTGGGGTCGTGGAAGACGAAGGAGCGTGGGGTGTCGGGCACGGGGGGTGGTTGGGGGTTCTCTATCCTATTGTAGGATCATGCCGATCCGGAAATCGGCGAGGTGTGCGAGAATTGGAATGGAGGTCATGCACATGAAACAGTTTATGGATGCGATGCGCGGGCTAGCTCGGACTTTAGAGAGCCGCTCGACGTCGGGATCGTGAAAGGCGGCTGGTCAAGGCGGCGCTCGACGGGCGGCAGGCCCAGCGCGGGGATTTGCGGGCTGATGGCCATGCTGAGCACGAACAGGACGAGGAGGATGCCGAAGAAGATGGCGGCGGTCTGGAGGCTGCGGCGGAAGAGGCGCCAGCGCTTGCCGGATGGGTTGTGGAAGACGAAGGGGCGTGGGGCTGTCGGGCGAGGCGGGTGTTTGGCGCTCTCTACCTACTGTAGAATCATGCGGGGCGAGCCTTTGAGTTCGACACGCCTTAAGGAACGCCGCCCCTCCACCCGCGAGAGGGTCGAGCATGTAATTGGCGAAAAGGAGGCAGGTTATGCCGACGATTGGACGGCGCACCGGCAGTAAGACGCCTCGGCTGGGCATGGTTGTGGCGCCGCAAATGCGAGAGCTGCGAACGGCGCAGACCCGGCTCAATCACTTTCTGTGGACCACCGAGATTTGCTACGGCTATGTCCTGGCGCAAGCTGATAAACATTTTGCCGATCTGGAGCGGCCGATCGCGTCGACGATGGCGGGCGTGCGTTCGCACATTTGGTTTCCGACCTCGCAAGGCAGGAACAGATTTGACGAGACGACCGGGCGTTTCCTCGCACAGGCCCAAGAGAGCACGACAGAGCTATACCGCCTCGTGCTTGTCGGGTACTACGCCAGGTTCGAAGAATATCTGGAGGACCGAGTTAAGAATCTGCGGAGGGGAGGAACATGGGGACCATTCGTCCGCTCGCTGGCATCACCGGCGCTACGAGCGGCTCGGGTACCTATAGAACCTAAGACCGTGCTGTGCGCGGACATCTGTCGTCTGGTCCGCAATGAAGTCGTGCACAAACCTGGCTCGGCGCTTCCCATAAGCTTGGATGACGGTCGCGTCCAAGATTGGCGAGCCAAGCTTCTCACGGAAGCTACGCAAAATAATTGGCCGATCTCCGGGCAAGATATCCACGAAGCGACGTTCCAAGTCGTCGGGCAAGTCGCGAATCACCTCAAGGACGCGGCCGATGCGGGCAAACAATTGCCCCCGGAATTGTTTTATCTGCTGTTCACCTTCACGAACCTCGATCAACTCGCTTGTCAAATCGAAGAAGCCCTCTTGCCCCCGAACGCCTCTCTCTCAACTTGGGTCACACGGCCAGCCGAGCGAGTCCGACGGCCAGACCTTATTATCATTGTCGACCAGACTCTCGTCGATACCGGTTAGGGTGCGCCGCGCCGCCCCATCCGCGGGTTGCCTGAAGGCGAGCTGGCACAGCGTCCTCAATTGCGCGAAAATTGGAATAGATTGCAGGGAATCAGGATTCCCACTGGGGGGGAGGTCAAGATGCGAACGACACTGATTTGGCTCGGCATGGCGGGGGCCATGCTGGCTGCACCTAACGACGCCGCAAATCCGCGCCAGCCGGTGCTGGTGGAGCTATTCACATCGGAGGGCTGTTCCAGTTGCCCGCCGGCCGACGCCCTGCTCGAAAAGCTAGACCACGACCAGCCCATCGCCGGCGCGCAGATCATCGTGCTCAGCGAGCACGTGGATTACTGGGACCACGATGGGTGGATGGACCCCTTCGATTCGGCGGCGCTCACCGCGCGGCAGACGGATTACGCGCAACGCTTCGCTCTCGGCGACCCCTATACTCCGCAGATGGTGGTGGACGGCAACGCGGAGTGCAACGGCAGCGATGCCAAGAAAGCGGGGGCACTCATCCGGCAAGCCATCGGGGGGCCGCGGGTGGGCGTAAGGATTCGCGTCGAGGGATCCGGCAATACGGCTGTGACGATCGAGGTGGATGCTCTTCCAGAGGGGACGGCGCGCAAGGCCAACGTCTACCTGGCGCGCGCCGCGGAGCGGGGCACGTCGGATATCCTGCGCGGAGAGAACAAGGGGCGCACGTTGCGTTATGTATCCATCGTGCGAGACATTAAGAAAGTTGGGAGCATCGGCGGGCATGAGACGTTTCAGAAGCAGATTCCGCTGCGCGCGGCGGATGCGCCGGGTGAATCGCGATTGATCGCCTTCGTGCAGGAGTCGGGCGGCGGCCGGGTTTGGGGAGCCGCGATGTACGCGGTACCAAAATGAGGAGAGCCACGGAGTTCGACGAGCGCGTCATCCTGATCACCGGGGCCAAAGGCGGCCTGGGAACGTCTGTCACGGAAGCATTTCTGGCGGCGGGCGCGATGGTGGCGGGATCTTCGCAGAGCATCCTGGATTCCGATTTTGCGAATCCGCGCTTCGCGGGGATACGGGCGGATCTGACTAACGCGGACTCGGTGCTCCTGCTGGTGGAAGCCACCATCGCGCGCTTTGGGAAAATCGATGCGCTGGTGCATGTGATGGGCGGGTTCGCCGGCGGGCAGCCCATCCCCGAAACCAGCGACGAGACTTGGGACTCGATGATGAATCTGAACCTGCGGGCGGCGTTCAACGTCCTGCGGGCTGTGATTCCGCATATGCGGAAGGCGGGGCGGGGGCGCATCGTGGCGATTTCGAGCCGCCAGGCTGCGGAGCCGGCGGCGAATTTGAGCGCGTATAATACGTCGAAAGCGGCGCTGGTGGCATTGGTTCGCACGGCGGCGATCGAAAACGAAGACGCGGGGATTACGGCGAATACGATTCTGCCGGGCACCATGAATACGGAAGGCAACCGCAAGTCGAGCCCGGATGCGGACCCGGCGAAATGGGTGCAGACGGAGCACGTAGCGAGCATCGCGTTGTTTCTGGTTTCGGATGCGGGCGCGGAGATCACGGGGGCGGCTATTCCGGCTTACGGGCAAAGCATTTAACCGCCGATGCACGCCGATAACAACGGCTTTTGGGTCGTGGGTGGCCGGTTATGGGTTGATCTTATCGGCGTGCATCGGCGTGCATCGGCGGTTAGTTTCTTATGATGCTCGACGTGGCAGTGCGCGGTGAGTGGCTGGAGACCAACGGGCTGGGCGGGTACGCTTCGTCCACTATCGCCGGGTTGAATACGCGCCGGTATCACGGTTTGCTGGTCGCCGCCACCAAACCTCCCGTGGGGCGCATGGTGCTGCTCTCCAAGCTGGAGGAGACTTTGGTGGTGGATGGGCGGCGGTACGAGCTTTCGGCAAACCAATATCCGGGGGTGATTCATCCGCAGGGATATCTGTATTTGAAGGAGTTCCGGCGGGAGCCTTTTCCGGTCTTCGTGTACGAGGTTGAGGGGATCGAGATTGCCAAGTCGGTTTTCATGGTGCATGGGGAAAACACGACGGTCGTCCAGTACGCGCTGGGTGCGCCCGCGGCTTGTACGCTAGAGTTGCGACCGTTGATCGCGTTCCGCGATTATCATGCCACCACGCATGAGAATGGCGCGCTGGACCCGCACTTCGAAATAGACGGCGACGCGGTGAAGGCGACTCCGTACGCCGGGCTGCCGTCGTTGTATTTGAATCACTCGGGCGCGGAGATTCAGCCGGCCGGAGTTTGGTTCCGCAATTTCGAATACGACCGCGAGCGCGAGCGCGGCCTGGATTTCCGCGAAGATCTGTTCAACCCGTTGGTGCTGGTTTTCGATTTGCATCGCGACGGTTCCGCTTCGGTGGCGGCATCGACAGAGCGGCGATCGGCGCACGCGACCGCCCCAGCGCCTTCGGGCGACGCCCCGCTGGCGCGCGCCGCCGATCAATTCATCGTCGCGCGCGGCAGCCAGACCAGCGTGATCGCCGGCTATCACTGGTTCGGCGACTGGGGACGCGACACCATGATCGCGATGCCCGGCCTTACGCTCGCGACCGGCCGCTACGATTCCGCCAAGAGCATTCTGCTGGCGTTCACCGGCTATGTGGATCGCGGGATGCTGCCCAACCGTTTTCCCGACGCGGGCGAAGCGCCGGAATACAACACGGCCGACGCGACGCTGTGGTTCTTCGAGGCGGTGCGCGCGCTGGCCGCCCGCACCGGGGATTACGATTTCCTGCGCGACAAACTTTATGGCGTGCTCGCCGATATCGTATCGTGGCACGAGCGCGGCACGCGCTATGGCATCCACATGGACACCGACGGGCTGCTGCACGCCGGCGAGCCGGGCGTACAGTTGACTTGGATGGATGCCAAGGTCGGCGACTGGGCTGTGACGCCGCGCATCGGCAAGCCGGTCGAAATTCAGGCGCTTTGGTATAACGCGCTGCGCGTGATGGAAGATCTGGCGCGCCGGTATGGGCACGCCGCCGATAGCGATCGTTACCGCGAGATTGCCGACCGTGCGCGGGATAGTTTTGCGCCGTTGTTCTGGAACGCGGCGGCGGGGTGTCTCTACGACGTGGTGGATGGAGACGCGCGTGACGCCTCCATGCGGCCCAACCAGATCCTCGCCGTGAGCCTGTTCCACAAGATGCTTCCGCCGGATCAAGCCAAAGCCGTGGTGGACGCTGTCGAGCGGGAACTGCTGACGCCTTACGGGCTGCGCACGCTGGCCCCCGGCGACCCGCGGTATCGCGGCCGGTACGAGGGCGATCCCGCCAGCCGCGATAGCGCCTATCATCAAGGCACGGTGTGGCCTTGGTTGATCGGACCGTTTGTGGACGCATACGCTTACGTGTACGGGCACGCTCCGCAATGTCTGGGTGAGTTGCGGCGGTACGCCACGGAGGAAGGACTCGGCCAAGTTCCGGAAGTCTTCGATGGGGATGCGCCGCACCGGCCCGGCGGGTGCATCGCGCAGGCGTGGAGCGTGGCGGCGCTGTTGCAACTGGCCCGTTGAGAATTCTTTCAGTGGTCCGGCTTAGCCTCGATGGATGCTCTGAGCGCTTTCGCTACTTCCCCGGCGATATCGTCCTGTACCGTCAAGATGTCGTGCAATGGCCGGTCGTAGGTTTCAGACCAAACCACGTACCCGTTGCCGGCGCGAATCAACCGCGCGGCGACCCGCAGCCTCGCGCCCGACTTGCGCACGCTCCCATCGAGCACATAAGCGACCCCCAGCGTCCGGGCGATCTCGGCGATGGTTATTTGTTTGCCTTTGAAATAGAACGAGGACGTGGGAGGCGGCACCAGAAGGCCTGGGACCTTACTGAGCTTGTCGATCAGTTCCTCGGTCATGCCGTCGGCGAAGGCTTCATGGTTCATCTTTTCGGTCAGGTCGAGAAATGGCAGGACGGCGATGGATTTCGGCGGCTGCGGAGCAATGGCGGGCGAGGCTGGGCGATCGCGGTTCGCGACCTTGCCGCGGAGCAGGAAGGCAGCCACGAGCGCGAGGCACAGCGCCGCGGCGGCGGCCCAGGTGAAGCCGGCCCTGAGGCGCGGGCCGGGCGCCGGCGCATCGGTGGCCGGGGCGGGATGTTCGTGGTCCGCAACCGGCGAAGACACCGTCTGTGCGCCCGGCTGTGAAATGGATTGATCCGCCCAGGGACTGACGGCAGCCACCATCCGATACCCCAGCCGCGGCACGGTCGCGATGTATGTGGGCTGCCTGGAGTCGTCGCCGAGAAGACGGCGGAGGGATGCCACCGCCTGGTACACGGAATCCGGAGTGACGCTGACCTCAAACCAGACCTGGTTGAGCAAGTCATCGATGCTGACGACCTCGCCGGCGTGCTCGGCGAGGCACAGCAGCACCCGCATCGTCCGCTCTTCTACCCGGACGGTTTCGCCATTCCGTGAAATCTGGCCGGACGCCGGCTTGACACACCAGTCGCCGATGCGAAGCCTTGCCGCGGTTGGACGTTCCATGCTGTACCGGTTATTCGCTAATTGTACCAACACTGTGGAAAAACGCCGGCCAAGCGCCATTTCAGGAGTATTCAGGGTGTTTCAGATCAAGCTCAGGACTTCCGGGGTCCGGCCTGGGTATTGTAAAGCGTGATTGGAGATTCTGCGCGGCCATTGGGGAAAAGCGGTCTGTTGGCAATTGTGACGGGTGGCCTGATTGCCGGGGCTTTGGACCTGACCCAAGCCTGCATACTATTTGGGTGGGACATTCCGCTCGCGATCGCCGGCGGCCTGCTGGGCCCGGCGGCATTCCGGGGAGGCGCCGGCACCTATGTCCTGGGTGTCTTCCTGCACTTCTTTATCGCTTTTTCGGCAGCGGCCGTTTACTACGCGGCAAGCCGCAAGCTGGTCTTTATGACGGAGCACGCACTGGTGTGCGGCTTGTTCTACGGCGCCGCGGTTGAACTGGTCATGCGGCTTGTCGTTTTGCCGCTCTGCGCGCTGCATGCCAGGGGCCCATACCAACTTCACGATCTGATTCTAGGGCTGCTGGTACACATGGTGGTGGTGGGGCTGCCGATTTCCTTCAGTGTCCGGCGGTTCGCGAAATAGTCGCCGGCCAAGTTCGGTTGGCTACGGAGCGCTATGGCCGGTACACCGCAGCACGCCCAGGTAGGCGCTCCACGGGCCGACGGCGTCACGGTACTGGTGGGCCATCACGCGGGATAGTTGATGCAGATGAGTGAGATCGTGAACGGCCCACGTCGCCAGAAGTTGCGATAGCGTCACCGCTCCCAGGGCGGGATGCCTACCTCTCCGGGTCGAGTCTTCGGCCCGTAAATCCAGCGCATGCAGGGCAGCTAGATTTTCGCTTCGCAGGCGGGCGAAATCGTCCAGAAGGCGCTCCAGCGACTTGCCTTGACTCTCTTCGAACTGCGCAAAGCGGTCAAAGGGATCAAAAGGCCGGGCTTCGCCGCTCTCCAGCAAGATCCGGACCCGCGGCATCCAGTCGGTGCGCTCTCCGAAGATCAAATGGCCCACGATGTCGAACGCGCTCCAGGTATCTTTTCCTTCGTCGCGGCGCACCCAGATGTTGGGTAGCCCGCGCAACAGCGCATCCAGGGCCGCGGGAGTGCGGGCGAGGACCGCGACGGCCTCGGCCAGGCTAAATTCCGTGGAGGTTACCATAGCTCAGTAGATGCGTATCCTGGCGCTTGGGACTCTGGCGGCGGATGGCAGGCTCGGTGAAGCACGCCGAGGGGCGTGTGCCACCATATAATTGAAATATATGCTTGCCAGAAGAGGGGCTGAGATTCGTTACTCGGAGGTCACGCCCAAAACCGCCTATCTGAACCGCCGCCGATTCCTGGCGACCGTGCCGCTGGCGGGCGCGGCGCTGTTCACGGCGCGCGCGCGCGCCGCCGCCAAGCTGGCCGCCGTCAAGGGTCCATTTAGCAGCGATGAGACGCCGACGCCGTTCCAGAGCGTTTCCACCTATAACAATTACTATGAATTCGGCACGAGTAAAGACGAGCCGTCAAAGAATGCCGGAAAGCTGAAGACGTCGCCGTGGAGTATCTCGGTTGAGGGCGCTGTGGGGAAGCCCAAGGTCTTCGACCTCGATGCCGTCATGAAGATCGCGCCGCTCGAAGAGCGCATCTACAGGCATCGCTGCGTGGAAGGATGGTCGATGGTGGTCCCGTGGATCGGGTTTCCGTTGAACGCGCTGATCAAAGCCGTGGAGCCCACCGCGAAGGCTAAATTCGTCGCCTTCCAAAGCCTGTACGACTCCAAGTACATGCTGTCCGAGCGTGAGGCCGGCATCGGTCTGCCTTACGTGGAGGGCTTGCGCATGGACGAAGCCGTGCACCCTTTGGCGCTGCTCTGTTTCGGCATGTACGGCCAGGTTTTGCCGAATCAGGACGGCGCGCCGGTGCGCCTGGTGGTGCCGTGGAAGTACGGCTTCAAGAGCATCAAGTCCATCGTGAAGATCAAATTTGTGGAGAAGGAGCCGCCCACAACTTGGAACCTCACCAATCAGCGCGAGTACGGATTCTATTCGAACGTGAATCCCACGGTGGACCATCCGCGCTGGAGCCAGGCCACCGAACGCCGCTTGGGCGAGTTCTCCAAGCGCAAGACCATCATGTTTAACGGCTACGGAGATCAGGTGGCTAGCCTTTATAACGGGATGGATCTGCGCAAGAACTACTGAGCCCGTGCATGGATTGGAAGCGCCTGCTTGCGCGACGGTGGATGAAGATCCCCGTCTTCCTGCTTTGTCTGGTCCCCGCGCTGTTGCTCGCCCGGAACGCATATCTACAGATTCTGGGCCCCAATCCCATCGAAACGATCACCCATGACACCGGCGACTGGACGTTGAACTTTCTGGCCGTCACGCTGTGTATCTCGCCGCTGCGCCGGCTGTTGGGACTACCGGATCTGATTCGCTTCCGGCGCATGTTGGGACTGTTCGCGTTCTTCTATGGATGCCTGCACTTCGCGACTTACTTGTGGCTGGACAAGTTCTTCGATTTCCACGAGATTGTCAATGATGTTTGGAAGCGGCCCTTTATCACCGTGGGATTTCTCGGTTTTATGGCGATGGTTCCCCTGGCGCTGACATCCACCGCGGGTTGGATACGCCGGCTGGGCGGACGGCGCTGGCAGATGCTGCACCGGTTGATCTACTTGAGCGCTTGCGCGGGCGTGGTGCATTACTATTGGCTGGTGAAGTCGGATGTGCGGAAGCCCTTGCTGTATGGGGGTATCATGGCGGTGCTGCTTGGGGAAAGGGTTGTGGCAGCGGCGAGAAAATCGGCGGCGGCGCATGGCGCCAGCCTACGCTAGATTGCACGGATGGTGGTGTTCACCAGAAACGGATCGTCGAACTCCGTGCGCTCGCCAACCTTCTTGCCTTTGACCGGTAGCAGGCGCGCCGTCAGCGGCTTCTTCCATTTCACGGCCAGCGAGGCCACGTCGCCCAGGATGCGCTCGATCTGCCGGGGAGTGACATCGCCCGCCATCGGTATGGTGTCGAGGCCCGTGCCGCAGACCGCCGAGTAAGCCAGCAATGCGTCTACGCCGTACGTGCCCTCGCTCCAACGCTGGGCAAGCAGGCTGTCCTCCATCACCGGCAGCATCAGGCCGGAAAACCCGATGCGCTTCACGGGTACGGACTGCACGGCCTTGGTAATCACGGCCGCCGCCGTCATGGTGCCGCTCGATCCGAACGGCCCGCCAGTGAACTTCTCGATGGCGGCGCCGATGGAGACGTCGCGCAAGGGGGCCGGCGTGGCGTCGATGCCCATGTACGTCCATCCGGTTTCGCTTTCGATCCCCTGCGCAAGCTTTTCCAGCGCCACGGCGTGCGCGCTCAACTCGCGCGTGAGCCGCTCGGCCGCCGCCGGCGCGTCGCCCGCGGTCTGAGCGAAGACCCGCTCCACGATGTTGGCCCCTTCGGTACCGATGGCGAAGCGATGTCCCTCGCCCAAGTGATAGGCGCCCGGATAGAACGGACCGTATGGTGCAAGCATGGCGGTAGCCGCGAAATTGAAATTGCCAGCGCTGCCCGGACTGTGTTCCTCCACGAACTTCACCAGGTGGGCGGCGGCCGCGACGCATTTCCATTGAATGCCGCTTTCGCCGGCTACGATCAGGCTAGCCTTCAGGCTCTCAGTCGCCGAGAGGATCTCGCCGAGCAGCTGCGCCTGCGCGGGATCGTCGCCA
>Ga0302324_100018226_pt1 | contig 13860 bp, 12 predicted proteins | sample Palsa_T0_1_FD_201949 | JGI IMG/M metagenome (GOLD analysis project Ga0302324, IMG submission 201949) | Peat permafrost microbial communities from Stordalen Mire near Abisko, Sweden - Palsa_T0_1 | ecosystem: Environmental > Terrestrial > Soil > Palsa > Peat permafrost | place: Sweden: Abisko... | reverse complement strand
TTTTGGCTTCTGCGGGCCTGGTTGTCAGTGACAGCCTCGCGGGCCCGTTACCTACTGGACCCCGTCCGCTGCGCGCAGGGATAGTCCCTGGGCGGAAGCATCGTGACACAAGGAGGTCACATCAGCACTGAACCTCGTATCAACGAGCGCATCCGGGTACCTGAAGTGCGGCTGGTCGGACCGGCCGGCGAGCAGGTCGGGATCGTAGCGATTAACGATGCGCTCCGGCTGGCCCAGGAGGCAGATCTCGACCTTGTCGAGGTTGCGCCCCAGGCTCGGCCCCCAGTCTGCAAGCTGATGGACTACGGGAAGTTCAAGTACGAGTCAGCCCTGAAGGCCAGGGAGTCGCGCAAGAACCAGGCCCAGACGGTCATCAAGGAGATCAAGCTGCGGCCGAAGATCGACCCGCACGACTACGGCACCAAGAAGGGCCACGTCGAGCGCTTCCTGAAGCAGGGCGACAAGGTCAAGGTAACGATCATGTTCCGCGGACGTGAGCAGTCCAGGCCCGAGCTCGGGTTCAAGCTGCTTCAGCGGCTGGCCGGCGACATCGAGGAGCTTGGCTTCGTCGAGTCCTCGCCAAAGCAGGACGGCCGGAACATGATCATGGTGCTCGGCCCGCACAAGCGGAAGACCGAGGCCATGGCCGCCGCCAGAGCCGACCGGGCGAGCCGGGCGAGCGCGCGCAGCGCCGACCTGGCCGAGCAGACTGATCTGGCCGAGCAGGCTGAGCTGGCCGAGCAAGCTGAGCTAGCCGAGCAGGCTGAGGACGCTGCCCAGCCGACGGCGGCTGCGGCCCGGCCGGCTGCGGCCGAAGCCGCACCCCGCACGACGGCACCGTCAGCGGCAGCGCCGCGATCGGCGGCCCCGCAGGCCAGCGCCCCGCGGGCAGCAGAATCGCGGGCAGCAGACACGCGGGCAGCAGACACGCGGGCAGCGGCACCTGCCGCGAGCGGCCCGGCACCGGCGGCCAGGCAGTCCGCCCCGGCAGCCCAGTCGGCTGCGGGCGCTCCGCCCCGGCCCGCGGCGCCCAGGCCGTCCGCGCCCAGGCCGGCGCCGACCGGGTCTGCCCGGCCAGCGGCGACGCCGAAGCCAGCGGCACCGCGCCCGACGCCTGCGACTGCTGCCCGGCCGGGTCCGGCTGGCAGCGCGGCCCCGAAGCCGACCGCACCGCGCGGCAGCACCGGAGCGGCCAGGCCCGCGGCTCCCAAGCCAGGACCGGCCCGGCGGACGGGCGATGGCCCGGTGCCGTCGCCGCGCACGGTGAGCGCCGACAAGGGCACCTCGGCGAAGGAGTCGGGCGAGGCCGATAGCTAAACCTCGGGCGTAAGCCGCGCGGGCTGGACCTCCAGGCCGCGCGGATGCAGCCAGGGCCGCCAGGACCGGGCCCGAACGTAACGCCGGGCAGCTCATGCTGCCCGGCGAGGACACAGTGCGCAGGCACACGCAAGCGTGCCCCCGCGCAGCGGAATTGTGCCGCCGGCACACGGGATCGTGCCACGGCACGCGGAATGGAGACACGGCGAGATGCCGAAGATGAAGTCGCACACCGGCGCTGGCAAGCGGTTCCGGCTGACGGGCACCGGCAAGGTAGTCCGTCGCCGTGCCAACCGCGCTCACTACCTCGAGCACAAGCCGAGCACGAAGACGCGCCGGCTCGCCGGTTACGTCGAGCTCGCGCCGCAGGACGCCAAGAAGATCAAGAAGTTGCTGGGTAAGTGACCCGGCCCGCTGCATAGGGAGTCGTAACACATGGCACGCGTGAAGCGGGCGGTCAATGCCCACAAGAAGCGCCGGGTTGTCCTCGAGCGCGCGAGCGGCTACCGGGGCCAGCGGTCCCGGCTGTACCGCAAGGCGAAGGAGCAGCAGCTCCACTCGATGACCTACGCCTACCGGGACCGCAAGGACCGGAAGGGGGCGTTCCGCCGGCTGTGGATCCAGCGGATCAACGCCGCAGTGCGGGCGGACGGCATGACCTACAACAGGTTCATCCAGGGCCTCCGGCTCGCCGAGGTCGAGGTCGACCGCAAGATCCTCGCTGATCTCGCTGTCGCTGACCCGCAGGCATTCACGGCGCTGGTCGAGGTCGCGAAGGCGGCCCTGCCGGCCGACATCAACGCGCCCGCAGCCTGAGCTGCGCAGCGCGGCAGGTCACCGGCGCCTGGTGCGGTGCAATGAGTGACAGCGCGACGGTGGTTCCGCCGGTGAGCAGGCTGCCCGGGCGGCAGATGAGCGGCGTGGCCCCGTGCGCGCAGCGGCCCGCCTGCCTGACCGGCGGGCGCAGACCGGCGGATCCGGCAGGTGCTCGGACCACGGTCGCCCGGCGGTTTCGCTGGTGACCAGGCCCGCTGCCCCGCAGGCAAGCGGCGCGCTCGGCCTGCGCTCGCCGCGAGTCAAGGCTGCCCGCCAGCTGGGCAAGAAGGCCTTCCGGGAGCGGGGCCGCGCGTTCCTCGCCGAGGGACCGCAGGCCGTGCGCGAGGCACTGCGCCGGCCCGGCGTCCTGACGGAGCTGTTCGTCACCGGCCAGGGCGCGGCCCGTCATCCCGATCTGGCCGCCGCAGCCGCTGGCCAGGGCGCACCCGTGCATGAAGTGGGCGGGGAGGTCATGGCCGAGCTGGCGCAGACCATTACGCCCCAGGGGCTGCTCGGCGTCTGCCGGTTTGTCGACGTGCCACTTGACGCGCTGCTGACCGCAAGCCTGAGGCTTGTCACCGTGCTGGCGAACGTGCGCGACCCGGGAAATGCCGGGACCGTGCTGCGGTCGTCTGACGCCGCCGGCGCTGACGGGGTGATCTTCGCGGCCGCATCGGTCGATCCGTACAACAGCAAGTGCGTCCGGTCCTCTGCCGGGAGCCTGTTTCACCTGCCGGTCGTGGCCGGCGCCCCGCTGGGCGGGGCAATCGCCGGACTGCGCGAAGCCGGGCTACAGGTGCTGGCCGCTGACGGCAGCGCGACCAGCTTCCTCGACGTGCCCGGCGGCCCCGATCTGTCCCGGCCCACGGCCTGGCTGTTCGGCAACGAGGCGTGGGGGCTGCCCGACGAGCTGCTAGCGCTGGCCGACGCCGTCGTGGCGGTGCCGATCTACGGGCAGGCTGAGAGCCTCAACCTGGCTGCCGCTGCCGCCGTCTGCCTGTACGCATCCGCCCGCCAGCTGAACCGCTAGACCATGATCTCGGAGGATCCGGCGGCCTGCAGGCTCGTTTCCTGACCAGATAGGCAGGTTGCGGCCGCAGGTTAACGGACGGAGAACTTTGGCACCCCGCGGGTAAGTTCTCGCCACCGCCGGCTTACTGCGCGCGGCCAGGAGTGTCGGCTTGCAATGCGAATCCGCTAGAGTCTGATCACGTTGCGTCATGGAGTGACCGGGCCGGTCACGGTCAGGTGGCGGTGACGCGACAGAGCTGCGAAGGCGGATTTCCCCCGAGTCCGCTGACGTGGCGGGCTGATGTGCGCACTGGCCAGGTCAGGCCGGTCACGTCGGCGAAGGCAGCATGGACCGGAACCGGGGGACAGGCTCTAGGCCTCCCGGAGGCGGCGCGCAGGTGGACGGCATCGTGACAGGCCATGCGACGGCGAGGGCTGAGCGCGCGCCCGGCGCTGCCCCAGTGCCCGGTGCTACAGCGCTGCCCGGTGCTGCCGCAGTGCCCGGTGGCGGCGGCTCAGCGGCCCAGCCTGCCGATATCCTCAGCGGCCTCGTCCTGGCCGATGACCTCCCGGACGGCCTCGTTATCGCCGACCGCGCAGGCAAGGTCGCCGTCTTCAACCGCGCCGCGGCCCGGCTCACCGGCATCAATCCCGCGCTGGTGCTCGGCCTGGATGTGCGCGAGGTGCTTCCGCTGAGTGACAGCGAGGGCCAGTGCTGGTGGACGCAGACCCAGCCCTACGACGGGCTATCGACCCGCACCAGGCACCCGGAACGGCCGCTCTACCTGCCTGACGGCACCGAGCTGCTGGTCAGCGTCGGCTATGTGCGGGCGCCGCGGGGCCGCGGCCCCCGTGAGGGCTGGTCGCGCGAGCCGGGCGAGGTCCAGCGGCTGGCGATCACCCTGCGCGGCGCCGAGCAGCGGATGCGGCTGGAGCGCAGCCGCGCGGATCTGGTCTCCACCGTCGCCCATGAGCTGCGCTCGCCGCTCACGAGCGTCAAGGGCTTCACGGCGACGCTGCTGGCCAAGTGGCCGCGCTTCACCGACGACCAGAAGAAGGTCATGCTCGAGACGGTCAACGCCGACGCTGACCGGGTGACGCGGCTGATCACCGAGCTGCTGGACGTCTCCCGGATCGAGGCCGGGCGGATCGAGGTCCACCGGGAGCTCGTCGACATCGCGAGCCGCGCACTCAAGATCATCAGCGGCCGGGTAGCGGCAGGTGACATCCCGGATCGCTACCGGGTCGAGGTCGCTCCCGGACTGCCCGAGACCTGGCTGGATGCCGACAAGGTCGACCAGATTCTGGCGAACCTTATTGAGAACGCCGTCCGGCACGGTGCTGGTACCGTTACCACTGTGGTGGAGCCATCGGTCGTAGCAGGGGCTCCTGGCGTGGCCGTAGCGGTCCGCGACCAGGGTCCTGGCATCGCGCCCGAAGTTGCGCCCCGTGTCTTCGGCCGGTTCTGGCGCGCCAAGCGCCGCGGTGGCGCGGGCCTCGGCCTGTTCATCGTGAAGGGCCTGGTGGAGGCACACGGCGGGGAGATCATCGTGCAGCCGGCGCCGGGTGGCGGGGCCGAGTTCCGATTTACCGTGCCCGCCGGGACGCCTGACTTCGGCTAGCCGGCGGGCCATCAGGGCTTGCTCGCTCATCTGGCGCTGTGCCGCAGTGCCAGGCAGTGGCTGCTGGCCCCGGGACGAGGCGGCTGCGGCGCGCCCGCGTCCCGCGGCGCCCGGCATGCGCACCCCGGGCTGACCTGCCGCACCGCTCAGCCTGTTCCCATGCCACTGATCGCAGGAGAGTCGCAGACCAATGTCCGCACCGAATAAGGCTTATGACCCCGTGGAGGTGGCGATGCTGTCTCCCGAGGAGCTGCAGCGCATGCAGGCTGACGCACTGGCGGCCATCGCCAGCGCCGCCAGCCTCGATGAGCTCAAGACCGCCCGGCTCGCCCACTTCGGCGACCGGGCACCGCTCACCCTGGCCAACGCCGAGATCGGCGCGCTTCCGCCGGCCGCCCGCGCGGATGCCGGCAAGCGGGTCGGCGCGGCGCGGGGCGCGATCAAGACCGCGCTCGCCAGTCGCCAGGCCGAGCTGGAAGCCGACCGGGACCAGCGCGTGCTGGTCGAGGAGGCGGTGGACGTCACGCTGCCCTGGGACCGGAAGCCGGCCGGTGCCCGGCATCCGGTGACGACCGTGGGCGAGCGGCTGGTCGACGTCTTCGTCAGCATGGGCTACGAGGTCGCTGAGGGGCCTGAAGTTGAGGCCGAGTGGTACAACTTCGACGCGCTGAACTTCCCGCCGGACCACCCGGCCAGGGAGATGCAGGACACCATCTTCGTCGCCGGGCCCGAGCCGGACCAGCGGTCCGGGATGGTGCTGCGGACGCACACCTCACCGGTGCAGATCCGCGCGCTGCTGACCAGGCCGCTGCCGCTGTATGTGGTCAGCCCCGGCAAGTGCTACCGCAGCGACGCGCTGGACGCGACTCACAGCCCGGTCTTTCATCAGATCGAGTGCCTCGCAGTGGACGAGGGACTCACCATGGCCGACCTGCGCGGCGCGATCAACTCGTTCGTGGAGGCCATGTTCGGCGAGGGCCTGCAGACGCGGCTGCGGCCGGACTTCTTCCCGTTCACCGAGCCGTCGGCAGACGTCTCCATGCAGTGCCACGTCTGCCGGGGCGAGTCGACCCGGCCCGGCGCTGAGCCGTGCCGCGTCTGCCGGTCCCAGGGCTGGATCGAGATCGCGGGCTGCGGCATGGTCAACCCGCGGGTGCTGGTGGCCTGCGGCATCGATCCCGACCGCTACAGCGGGTTCGCCTTCGGGCTGGGCATCGACAGGTCCGTCATGATCAGGGACGGCGTGGCCGACATCAGGGACACGCTCGACGGTGACGTGCGGTTCAGCCGTGCATTCGGAATGGAGGCGTGATGCGGCTACCGCTGTCCTGGCTGCTGGAGTATGCGGCCATCAGCCTGTCAGCCGACGACGACGCCGGCGTTGCGGAGATGTCGCGGCGGCTGACGGCCTGCGGTCTTGAGGTTGAGTCCGTCGAGCCGGTCGGGCACGACATCTCCGGCGTGGTCGTCGCCGAGGTGCTCGACATCGAGGAGCTGACCGGCTTCAACAAGCCCATCAGGTACTGCCAGGTCTCGACTGGCGACGGCCAGGAGCGGCACGTCATCTGCGGTGCGCGGAACTTCTCGCCCGGCGACCGGGTCGCGCTGGCGACGCCGGGCGCCGTGCTGCCGGGCGGGTTCGAGATCGGCGCGCGGAAGACCTACGGCAAGGTCTCCGAGGGCATGATCTGCTCCGCCATGGAGCTCGCCGTCGGCGAGGAGCACTCCGGCATCATGGTGCTGCCGCCGGATGCTCCGCTCGGTACAGATTTCGTCGCTTACGCCGGCCTGCGCGACGTTATCTTCGACATCAACGTCACGCCGGACAAGGGGTTCGCGCTGTCGGTCCGGGGGGTTGCGCGCGAGCTGGCTATCTCCTACGGGGTCGCCTACACCGATCCCGCGGACACCGGGCTGCCCGCCGACGTCGGGGCGGTCTCACCGGAGGTCTATCCGGTGGGCATCGAGGACACGACGGCGTGCGACCGGTTCGTGGTGCGCGAGGTCCGCGGCCTGAATCCCGATGCCGCGGCCCCGCTGGCCATGAAGATCCGGCTGGCCAGGGCCGGGCAGCGATCGGTCTCGCTCGCCGTCGACGTCACCAACTACCTGATGCTCGAGCTCGGCCAGCCGCTGCACGCCTTCGACCGCGCCCGGCTCGACGGGCCGATCCTGGTGCGGCGCGCCCGGCCGGGAGAGAAGCTGGAGACGCTCGACCATGTCGTGCGGACGCTCGATCCCGAGGACATCCTGATCACCGACGCATCGGGCCCGATCTCGCTGGCCGGGACCATGGGCGGGGTGGCGACCGAGGTGTCCGACGTCTCGCATGACCTGGTCATCGAGGCGGCGCATTTCTCGGCTCGCGGGATCGCCCGCATGAGCCGCAGGCACCGGCTCGGGTCGGAGGCATCGGCGCGCTTCGAGCGCGGCGTCGACCCCGAGCTGCCGCTGCGCGCGTCGGCCAGGGCCGCGCTCATGCTGGCCGGGCTCGGCGGCGGCGTGGTCGTGCCCGGCTGCTCGCTGGCGGCGGCTGAGATCGCGCCGGTCACGATCACGATGGCGGCGGACTACCCGGACACGGTGGCCGGCCTCGAGTACGGGCCGGAGGCCGTGCGGCGGCGGCTGCAGCAGGTCGGCTGCACCGTCATCGACGCGCCGCCCGCCGCCGGGCAGAACGGCGGGTCCGGGCTGACACTCGTCGTGACTCCGCCGTCCTGGCGACCCGACCTGACCGACCCCGCGGACCTGGCCGAGGAAGTGATCAGGCTCGAGGGCTATCAGAACATCCCGGTCCGGGAAGCCCGTGCGGCGGCCGGCCGCGGCCTGACCAGCCGCCAGCGGCTGCGCCAGACGGTGAGCCGCGCGCTGGGCTACGACGGCTACGTCGAGGTGATCACCCAGGCGTTCACCTCGACGGCGGACCTCGGCCGGCTGCAGCTTCCCGCTGATGACCCGCGGCGGTCCGCGGTACGGCTGGCGAATCCGCTCAGCGAGGACGAGCCGTTCATGCGGACGACGCTGCTGCCCGGCCTGCTGCGGACCCTGGCGCGCAATCTCGGCCGCGGCTTCACCGACGTCTCGCTGTATGAGTTCGGGCTGATCTTCCGGCCGCGGCCGGAAGCGCCGCCGGTTGCGCCGATCCTGCGCGTCGACCAGGGACCGACCGCTCAGGAGATCGCTCAGCTTGAGGCAGCGCTGCCGGACCAGCCGCTGCACGCCGGCGCGGTCCTGACCGGCAACGTCGAGCCCGCCGGGTACTGGGGTCCTGGCCGGCCGGCCGGCTGGCAGGACGCGATCGAGGCGGCGAGGGTCATCCTGCGGGCCAGCAGGCTGTCGTTCGAGATCCGCGCTGATCAGTACGAGCCGTGGCACCCGGGCCGGTGCGCCGCCATTGTCATCCGGAACGACCGGGGTGACGAGTGGCTCGCCGGGCATGCCGGCGAGCTGCACCCGCGGGTGATTTCCGCCTTCGGGCTGCCGGCCAGGACCTCGGCGATGGAACTCGACCTGTCCGTCATCGAGACGGCGGCGGACTCGGTCGGCCCGGCGCAGGCGCCGGTCCTGTCCAGCTATCCGGTGGCGGTGCAGGACGTGGCGCTCGTGGTGCCGCAGGCGGTCCCGGCTGCCGACGTGGAGCGCGCCCTCAGGGACGGAGCGGCCGCGGCCGGCGATGTCCTGCTGGAGTCGCTGACCCTGTTCGACGTCTACACCGGCGATCAGGCCGGCGAGGGACGCAAGTCGCTGGCGTACACGCTGCGGTTCCGCGCGCCCGACCGGACGCTGACGGCCGACGAGGTGACGGCCGCCAGGGACGCCGCGGTCGCGGAGGCGGCGCGGCAGACCGGCGCCGTCCTGCGCAGCGGCTGACAGCCGGTCGGCCGCGCGGCCGAGTACACGGCGGGGGAGGAGCGCGCGTTCCCGGTCAGCTTGAGGTCTTGAGAATTGCCAGGATCTCGGTGCCCTTCCTGGCGCACTTGGAGGCGTCCCCGGTCTTCAGCAGCTGGGGGGTGGAGAAGCCCTGGCAGGTCCATCCGGAGATGGCGACCGGGGCGCCGCCGCCGTTGCCGGGCACGTGTCCTTCGACGATCGCCTGCGCGTAGTCCTTCTCGACGCTCATGGCCTCGGAGCAGGCCACGGTGCCGCGGTAGATCTCGACCTCGACCGGCACGTTGGCCGCGGTGCGCCCGGTGCCGCAGTCCTCGACCTTGGCTGCCGCTGCAGTCGAGCCCCCGCATCCGGCCAGTGCCAGCGCGCTCGGCAGCACCACGGTCGCGATGCACAGCGAGCGGGCCAGGCGCATGCTGCCGCTCCGGTTCTGCCGGACGTGCATGGGCTTCGTCTCCCTTCCCGGCCCATCATGCCGTCTGTCCAGCTAGCGCCCGACCTGGATCGCAGATCTCGGTGTCGCCGGTTACCGACCGGATTCCGCACTTGCATAATCAATCAGGTGTCTGCATAATGATCCAATACGGGCACGGCCGCCGGCCAGACGGCGGTGACGAACACCGGGTCCTGGCGGCCCTGGCGGAGGGTCAACATGGGCGCGCGGGTGGCGGTGGCCGGCGCAAGCGGGTACGCCGGCGGCGAGCTGCTCCGGCTGCTCGCCGGGCATCCGGATCTGGAGATCGCGGCCGTGACGGCCGGCGCCAGCGCGGGGCGGACAGTCGCCGAGCTGCACCCGCACCTCGCCGGGCTGCCGGCCATCGGCGACCTCACCCTGCAGCCGCACGGCCCGGCCGCGCTCAGTGACTGCGACCTGGTCTTCCTCGCGCTGCCGGCCGGCGAGTCGGCGGCGGCTGCCCGCGCGCTGCCTGCTGACATCGCGATCGTCGACCTGGGCCCGGACTTCCGGCTGGCCGAGACGGCCGCCTGGGAACGGCACTATGCCACCCCGCACGCCGGGCGCTGGGTCACCGGCCTGCCGGAACTGCCCGGAGCCCGCGCGGCCATCAGGTCCGCGAGCCGGGTCGCGGCACCCGGCTGCTACGCGACGGCGGCGATGCTCGCGCTCGTGCCGCTGGCGGCAGCGGGGCTGGCCGATCCCGGTGACGTCGTGGTCGTTGCCGCGTCCGGTACCTCCGGCGCCGGCCGGTCGCTGCGCACCAGCCTGCTCGCCAGCGAGGTGATGGGCTCGGTCTCGGCGTACGCGGCGGCGGGCGCGCACCGGCACACCCCGGAGATCGAGCAGGCACTCGCCGAGGCCGCCGCGAGCGGCCGGGATGCCGACATCGACTCCGGCGGGGTCCCGGCGGTGCTGGTCAGCTTCACCCCGGTGCTCGCGCCGATGCCCCGCGGCATCCTGGCCACCTGCACCGCGCGGCTCACCCGGCCCTCGATCAGCGCGGGCGAGCTGCGCGAGGCCATCGCCGCCGCCTACGAGGGCGAGCCGTTCGTCACCCTGCTCCCTGTCTCCGCCTGGCCCGCGACCGCCTCGGTAGCGGGTTCCAACGGCGCGCACCTGCAGGCTGCCGCGGACGAGCGGGCCGGCCGCGCGGTGGTCGTCGCCGCGATCGACAACCTCGGCAAGGGCGCGGCCGGGCAGGCGATCCAGAACGCGAACCTCATGCTCGGCCTTCCCGAGACCACCGGCCTGACGGCAATCGGAGTTGCCCCGTGAGTGTCACCAGCCCGCTTGGCTTCCGCGCGGCCGGGGTCGCGGCCGGGATCAAGGAATCCGGCCTGCCTGACGTGGCAGTGGTAATCAACGACGGGCCGTCCGCGGCCGCCGCGGGCGTCTTCACCTCCAACCGGGTGAAGGCGGCCCCGGTGCTGTGGAGCCAGCAGGTGCTGGCCGGCGGCGCCGTCCGCGCAGTCGCGCTGAACTCCGGGGGCGCGAACGCCTGCACGGGCCCGGCCGGCTTCCAGGACACGCACCGCACGGCTGAGCACCTGGCCGGGCTGCTGCAGGCCGGGGCCGGCGAGATCGCGGTCTGCTCCACCGGGCTCATCGGCGAGCGGCTGCCGCTTGACCGGCTGCTGTCGGGCGTGACGGCGGCGGCCGGCCGGGCCAGCGCCGATGGCGGCCCGGCCGCCGCCGACGCCATCAGGACCACCGACACCGTGCCGAAGACCGCCGCCGTGACCGGCACCGGCTACCAGATCGGCGGAATGGCCAAGGGCGCGGCCATGCTCGCCCCGGCGCTCGCCACCATGCTGGTCGTGCTGACCACCGACGCGGACCTGCCGCCGGCCGGGCTCGACGCGGCCCTCCGGGAGGCCGTCAGGACCACGTTCGACCGGCTCGACACCGACGGCTGCATGTCCACCAACGACACGGTGCTGCTGCTGGCCAGCGGCGCGAGCGGCACCGTGCCGGACGCGGCGGAGTTCACCGGGCTGCTGAGCGCGGTGTGCGCGGACCTGGCCGCCCAGATGCAGGCCGACGCCGAGGGCGCGAGCAAGGTCATCACGATCGAGGTCACCGGAGCGGCCAGCGAGCCGGACGCGGTCGAGGTCGGCCGCGCCATCGCGCGGTGCAACCTGCTCAAGTGCGCCATCGGCGGCGAGGACCCCAACTGGGGCCGGGTGCTGGCGGCTGCCGGCACCACCAGCGCCGCGTTCGAGCCGGACGAGCTCAGCGTCGCGATCAACGGCGTCTGGGTGTGCAAGGACGGCGCTCCCGGCGAGGACCGCGCGGCGGTCGACCTGCGCCCGCGCGAGGTCACGATCACCGTGGCGCTCGCGGCGGGCTCGCAGTCCGCGGCGATCAGGACGACCGATCTCACCGCGGAGTACGTCCACGAGAACTCGGCGTACTCAACATGACAAGCATTCAGGCCGGGAACGAGGCCGCTCTCAAGGCAGCCACCCTCATAGAAGCGCTGCCGTGGCTTGAGCGCTTCCACGGCGAGACAGTGGTGCTCAAGTACGGCGGCAACGCGATGACCGACGAGGGGCTCCGCCACTCGTTCGCGGAGGATGTCGTCTTCCTGCACTACGCCGGGCTGCGGCCGGTCGTGGTGCACGGCGGCGGCCCGCAGATCAGCGCCCACCTGGACCGGCTCGGCATGGAGTCGACGTTCCGGGCCGGCCTGCGCGTCACGACCCCGGAGACCATGGACGTCGTCCGCATGGTGCTGACCGGGCAGGTCAACCGCGAGATTGTCGGCCTGCTCAACGCGCACGGGCCGTTCGCGGTCGGCCTGTCCGGCGAGGACGCGCATCTGCTGACCGCCCGGCGGCTGCAGGCAGACGTGGACGGCGAGCTCATCGACATCGGCGAGGTCGGCGAGGTCGAGTCGGTCAATCCCGGCGCGGTCAGCGCGCTACTGGCGGACGGCCGGATCCCGGTCATCTCGAGCGTCGCGCGCAGCTCAGGCGGCGGCGTTCTGAACGTGAATGCCGACACCGCGGCCGCGGCCATCGCCGTCGAGCTGGGCGCGGCCAAGCTGGTGCTGCTGACCGACGTGGCGGGGCTGTACCCGAACTGGTCGGGCAAGGACGCGGCCAGCGCCGCGGCGGCGCGGCCGTTCAGCCAGCTGACCGAGGACGAGCTGGCGGGGCTGATGCCCGGCCTGTCCGACGGCATGATCCCGAAGATGGCCGCCTGCCTGGCGGCCGTCCGCGGCGGCGTCCCGCAGGCGCACGTGCTGGACGGCAGGCTGCCGCACGCCGTGCTGCTGGAGATCTTCACCGACTCCGGCATCGGCACCATGGTTGTTCCGAACACCACCTCGACTACGGGAGCGCGCGATGTCAGCGACTGAGCTACTGCAGGACCGGTACGGCGCCGTGATGATGCTGACGTACGGCATGCCGCCGGTCGCTCTGGCCCGCGGCGCCGGCTGCACGGTCTGGGACGTGGACGGGAACAGCTACCTGGACCTGATCGCCGGCATCGCGGTCAGCGCGCTCGGGCATGCCCATCCCGCCTTCGTGGAGGCCGTCAGCAGGCAGGCCGGAACGCTGGCGCACACCTCGAACCTGTTCCTGCACGAGCGGCAGGTGGAGCTGGCCGAGCGGCTGATCGGGCTGCTGGAGACCGACGGCCGGGTGTTCCTGACCAACTCGGGCGCCGAGGCCAACGAGGCCGCGCTCAAGCTGGTGCGCAAGGCCCAGGGCCCGGATCGCCCGGTGATCGTGGCGGCCGAGAACAGCTTCCACGGCCGGACCATGGGCGCGCTGAGCCTGACCGGCAAGAGCTCCATCCGCGAGCCGTTCCAGCCGTTCGGCGTCGACGTCACGTTCGTGCCCTACGGGGACGCGGCCGCGCTGGCGCAGGCCGTCGGCCCGGACTGCGCCGCCGTCTTCCTCGAGCCCGCACTCGGCGAGGGCGGTGTCGTCCCGGCGCCCGAGGGCTACCTGAAGGCGGCGCGGGACGCCTGCGACGCGGCCGGGGCGCTGCTGGTTCTCGACGAGATCCAGAGCGGCATCGGCCGGACCGGCGAGTGGTTCGCGCATCAGCGCGAGGGCATCGTGCCGGACGTGCTCACGCTGGCCAAGGGCCTCGGCGGCGGGATGCCGATCGGCGCCTGCATCGGCATCGGCCGGTGCGGCTCGGTCCTGGCCAAGGGCGATCACGGCAGCACCTTCGGCGGCAACCCGGTCGCCTGCGCGGCGGCCCTCGCCGTCCTCGACACGATCGAGCGCGACGGGCTGCTCGCCAGCGTCACCTCCGTCGGCACGCATCTGGCCGCCGGAATCGAGGGCATCAAGCATCCGCTGGTATCGGCGGTCCGCGGCACCGGGCTGTGGCTCGCGATCGCGCTCACCGGGGTGGCCGCGACCGCGGTCGCGGCGACGGCCCAGCGGCACGGCTTCCTGGTCAACGCCGTGCAGCCCGATGCCGTCCGGCTGGCACCGCCGCTCATCCTGTCCGCCGCGGAGGCCGACTCGTTCATCGCGGCGCTGCCCGCGATTCTCGACGCCGCCAGTGTCGTGCTGGCCGGGCAGGACGCGCCATGAGCGGCCCCGGGCCTGCGGCCGGCGTCGCCCTCCAGGGCCGGGCGGATGGCGCGGTGCCCGTTCCCGATGCCGCGCCGGGGCGACCGTCGGCTCCTGCCGCTGCGGGCGGGCTCCGGCACTTCACTCGCGACGACGACCTGTCACCGGCCGAGCAGGCCGAGGTGCTCGCGCTCGCCGCGCGGCTCAA
>Ga0302324_100018225_pt1 | contig 13861 bp, 12 predicted proteins | sample Palsa_T0_1_FD_201949 | JGI IMG/M metagenome (GOLD analysis project Ga0302324, IMG submission 201949) | Peat permafrost microbial communities from Stordalen Mire near Abisko, Sweden - Palsa_T0_1 | ecosystem: Environmental > Terrestrial > Soil > Palsa > Peat permafrost | place: Sweden: Abisko... | reverse complement strand
CGATCGCTAATGGCCGAATCCTCGTCGAAATCTGTGAACCGCCCGGTCGGATTTTGCCGCGACCAAGTGTAATAGGTGTTCCGAACGATCTTTAATAGCCACGGACGCGCATCGCGTCCTCGAAAGCCGTGATAAAACCTGAGAGCGCGCAAATACGCTTCCTGCACGATGTCGTCCGCGTCTTGGTCATTGCCGGTCAACCAGCGCGCGAGGTTATACGCGCTGTTCAAGTGCGGTAAGGCATCTTGCTCAAAATCCCGGAAGCAAGTCTGTGCTGACATCTTGAGCCTCGTTTCTCACTGGCTGGGCGTTGCGAGTCCCTAGTTTCAGCCTTTCGCTCAAACACTACAATGGATTGCGCCTCCTCAGTTCCTGGAGATTCGTATCCCCGGATAACTTGCACTTAATGAACGAGTTATCGCGAACGTCCCCAGCGTCTCATAAGGAACGGCCAGCTCGCCGGTGGTAGACTCACCGGTGTCCATGCCAGGAATGAATCATCCTTTCAGGCGGGTCGCTTTTGGCGCCTTTGAGGTCGATTTGCGAACGCGCGAACTCCGAAAACACGGGGTTCGAATCAGGCTCCAGGCACAGCCGTTCCAAGTGCTGGAGATGCTGCTGCAGCGCCCTGGTACGGTCGTCACACGAGAAGAACTCAAGGGGAAGCTCTGGCCAGCCGATACTTTCGGAGACTTTGATCACGGACTCAATAAGGCGATTAACAAAATTCGTGAGGCACTGGCCGATTCGGCGCTGCACCCCCGCTACGTCGAAACGGTTGCCCGGAGCGGATACCGTTTCGTCGAGGTCGTGAGGGCGGTGGATGAGACTCCGGCGCAACCATTGATCGCACACGTCCCTGAACCCAATGACCTTCAACAGGAATCCGCTGGAAATCCGGTAGTGAGCCAAGGCGTGTCAAAGTCCTTTGCTTGGAAGATCGCCGGCATCGGCCTGGTTGTGTTACTCATGCTGTTTGGCGCGGTCGCTTTTCTCTGGAGACTGAAGTCGACTTCGCATCAGTCATCGGATATTCGATCGCTAGCGGTGCTTCCGTTGGAGAATCTCTCCAGCGATCTGGCACAGGAATATTTCGCCGATGGGATGACCGACGAACTAATTACTGCGTTGGGAACCATTAACGGGCTCCGTGTGATTTCCCGCAGTTCGACCATGTTGTATAAACATGCGCGCAAGCCGTTGCCCCAAATCGCGCGTGAATTGAAAGTCGACGCGGTGGTCGAGGGGACGGTGCTCCGTTCGGGAGAGCAGGTTCGTATCACTGCTCAGCTCATTCGGGCCGCGACCGACGACCACCTATGGGCGCAGAGCTACCAAGGCGATTTGCATGATACGCTGCAACTCCAGGACAAGGTAGCTCGCGAAATAGCCGATCGCATCCGCGTCAAAGTGACATCGGACGAGCGGGCTTTGTTGGAAAGCGCGAAGCTTGTGAATCCGGAGGCCCACGACGCTTATTTAAAAGGGAGATATTTCTGGAACAAGCGAACCGAACAGGGCTTGAAAACGGCTGTAGAATACTTCAACCAGGCTATCGCGAAGGACCCGAACTACGCCCAAGCTTACAGCGGCTTAGCTGATTCTTATGCATTGCTCGGCGATTGGGAGTATGGTGCCCTGGCTCCCAAGGAAGCGTTCCCGCAGGCGGCGACGGCGGCTGCGAAGGCCTTAGAGTTGGATGACAATTTGGCGGAGGCGCACGCGTCACGCGGTCTCTGCTTGGAATTGTTCGATTGGGATTGGAAGGCGGCCGAACGGGAATTATTGCGTGCGATCAAGCTGAGTCCCAGCTACGCCAGCGCTCACCAATGGTACGCCTGGGATTTGATTGTTGAAGGACGGAACAACGAAGGTATCAGCGAATTGAAGAAGGCGGAAGCGCTAGACCCGCTCTCCTTGATAGTAAGTGCCGACTTGGCGGATGCCCTTGCGATCGCGCATAGATATGAAGAATCAATGCAAGAGAGCCGTAAGACAATTGAAATGGATCCCAGCTTCGCGGTGGCGCATTACCAAATGGCCCAAGCGCTCGTTCAAACGCATAACTTCAAGCTGGCTGCCACGGAGTTGCAAGAGGCGATCGAGCTTTCCCGAGGCGATCCAATCTACACTTCCCTATTGGCATATCTTTATGCGGTTTCGGGAGGTGAAACCGAGGCCAGAAAGATATTGGGCGACCTGAAGAATGGCTCCGCTCACAAGCAATCCAATGCCGCCGACATTGCGATGATTTACGGCGGCCTCCAGGACAAAGATCAGGCTTTCGCATGGCTCGAAAAGGCCTATGAAGAACGATTCAATCCGTCGGTCCTCTTACGGCCCGCTTTCGATGTGCTGCGTTCCGATCCACGCTTCCACGATCTTTTGCGGCGACTCGGGCTCGGATAACGGTTCGGTTGTCCAAAATGGCCGTAAATTCAGGAAGTTCACCCGCTTTCCAATCCGACGCTGCCCACCAAGTCGTGTATGATCGCGTTCGGCGCCCCACAAGGCGGAATAAAGCAGTCTCGTACCCAGTACTACCAGGCATGAAAGAGATTTTCTCAGAACAACTCTGGTTGGGCACTGGAGCCTTCGTCAAGTTTCAAAGCGACCGCGAAGCCCAGTGCGTTTTTCGGAACCACCACCTTACGCTTTCGGAATGACCATGACAACGCTCATTTTTCTTTTGGGCTTGTCAGCCATGCCGGCCGACTCATGCCCTTATGTGCCAGCGGCAACAACCCTTCGCTTCAGATCGCAAGAAGCATTTAAGGACGCATCACGACGGATTGAACTTGCCGAGCTCCTTGTCGAAAGCACCAAGGACGCAAACCGAGTTGACGCAAAAAGAGAGCAAAGAATCCAACGCCTTCTTAAAGCTCTGACAAGAAAGGAGAAAGACCATAGCCGGTAAGTGGCACCGCTGGAAATGCAACGCCAGCGCACGGATTGAAGCAACACGCGCACGAAAATACCGTAGGCTGCGGGCCACGCCTTATGACAACCCGGCGCGGACAAAGGGCCGGTCCCGCTCATTGTGGCGCTTTGTCGCCTGACAGGTCCAATACTTTTTCGGAATCCACTCCTGAGCTGTGCCTGCCGGTTTACCCAGTACGTCGGATATCCAAACTTCTTAGCTCCTATGGCATCCCAACCAGCAGACGCGATAAACAATATTTCGTCCCTTTTTTATTCGAAGCGTTGAACTCAAATTTCGTAAGCCTTTGGAGAGTGCTTGCAACTTTTCGCCGAGTCAACGCTTGACAGTGCCTCAAAGAGTGCTATTGAATCCTGACTTCTCAGCGCAAGATTCTAGCGTGCGGGGGGGCATGTCCGATAGCAACGCGAGTCGCATCCAATCTCCTTCGGAGATCGCAGCGACGCGGGCATCCCAGGCCAGCAATTGGAAGTGGCAAGTATTGATCCATAATTTGCTGTCGCGAATCGTCACTCAACTTCACGGCAAGCGCCTTTTCAGCAAAGACCGGCGACTCGGTTGTAACCTGCCGAAGGTGGACGCAGGAGCCGTGAGGCTGCGAAGCCACGTAGCCACCGCTGAAGGATTGACACTCGCCCCTGAAACAGCGGCATTCCAGACTCTACCCTAGCGTCGCGACAAAAAGCCGACGGTGGGAATAAATGGCGTGCCATTCGGGTATTGATAAGTGGACGCAGGCGATTCGCACTGGCTCCCCGCAATCGACTGCGCGCCAGCAGTGGCCCGATTTCCTCAGCGGAGACCCAGGCACCCGTCCGCCATTAGAAAGGAATGTAATGAAGCAACTTCTCTCTGTTCTTTCCGCTGGAATGATTATTGTAGGACTAGCGGCTGCTCAAGATGCCCCAACACAATCAAGCGGAGACGATTCGGCCTCAAGCCAAACGTCTTCGAAACCCAAAGGGTATTCCTCCAGCGAGTTCGGCAAGAGAGCCGAACTCTTCGTAAGTGGCTACGGCCTTTATTCAAGCAGTGTCACTGGAAATTCCGTTACCCATGACATGACCACATCCGGCGGCGGCGCTGCTGGCTACCGCTTCAACTTGAATTCGTGGAGCGCACTAGAAGGACGCTATGGATTTAGTCGAGACTCTCAGAAATATACGATCGGCGGCACCGTATCGTCCATCCCCACATACCTGTCGGAGATTACGGGCAGCTACGTCTATCGCTACACAAAGCTGCACTCCCTCCAGCCATTCGCGGAAGCGGGGGGCGGCATTGTGCACTTTAGTCCCGGCAATTATGGGAGCGGCTCGAGTTCAAGCGGAAATCCCGGTGGAAATCCCGGTGAAAGTGCGGGTGGAGGAATTTACGTCCCACCGCATACGACCAGTGCACCGCCCCAGGCAAACGATGTCCCGGTCTATACGGGCGGAAGTCCTGGAGTGGGCTCGCAAACACGGCCTACATTCGTTTACGGAGTTGGCGTTGATTTCCCGCTCTCTTCGCATTTCTTCCTCAGGGCCGAGTATCGTGGACTGTTGTATAAGCAACCCGACTTCAACATCACAGGACTTCAAACCAACGCTGTGGGCATACTTTCCGAACCGACACTTGGCTTCGCTTATCGGTTTTGAAATCGCGGATCAACTCCCTCAATGCCGCAAGTCTGGAGCGCCACTCGGTGGCGCTCCAGAGATCTTTCTTCAAAAGAGTGCGAAGGTCGCCCTACGAATTGTCCGGTCGGAGGCGATGCATCAAATTCTGGAGCCGCAAATCAGACCTCAAGGGATCATTTTCTCTTTGCCACTGCATAAAGGTATGGAATTGTTCGACTGGGATTGGAAGGCGGCCGAACGGGAGTCATTGTGCGCCATCGATCTGAACCCCAGCTACGCGACCGTTCGCACCGGCGCATCATGATCGCGTCGAGTGGCACAAAGAACAGTGGATTACGTGACGATTCGGAACCTTGCCCGCCATTAAGTGGAGTCCCGACAGCACAGTCGGAAAGTAGAAGACATGAATCTCAATCGTGGGCAACTTCAAGCCTTTTGCCGTATTACGCGGCGACGGGCGCGGAGTTTCGATGCGTTCAAGTCACTTATCGTTGCGTCTGCATTTTCCTGTTCTCCGATTGGTTGTTTTTTACACCTCGCAAACATTGGCGAGCACGGCATCGCGCTGTTGGTCTTCATCTTTGCTCACGATAATTGGTCTTGATCTTCGGCTGTAGAACTAATTTGAGAAATACCTTAAGTGACACTCGTCGACGGCAGCGTAACACGCTGAGCACGCCCGGAAGACTTGACTGAAAGCGATCAGCCTGCGCGGATACTCCGGTTCGACAAACAGCCAACTGGACTCACTCTCTGCTGGCCCCGCCGTTTGTCGCGGAAAGGGTATGTCCTCCCGCAACCCGGTCCGTTTACTTCCGACTTCTTGTCGTTACGCCTGAAGCTTACGTCTCCTCGCGCTCGGAGGTAGGCAGGGCAGTATGTACCCAATATGTATCCCTCTGGCCTCAGTTCGTCCGACCGCCCCGGTTCCGATTCCCCATTCGAGCGGCGCCCGCGGTCACCTTGGTGACGCGTGTGCCAGATGACCATGGCGGAGACTTTACCGAATGGCGATTTCATTTTTCTCTGGCACTTCGAGCACCGTGAGGCCGGAGAAATTTCACACCTCATCCCTGAACGCGGGAATTCAGGCACACCGATGCGGGGTTGGCCGCTGTCAGGGATGCCAATGGCTTTCGGGGCGCGGAACTCTCTTGCTTAATCTGCTGCGCTTCAACGCCTAATTCCGCAAAGGCAGAGATTGTGTCGTTCATTTCATGAAGGGCTCCGGACCGCACAGAAAGAATGCAGCCTCCTTCTGTCCCTTCATTTTGTCGGAAAGAACATCGCGGCAGATGTGGCCGGCTTTCGAGGTGGTGCGTTCCGATTCACGCTTCCACAATCTTTGGCGGCGACTTGGGCTCGGATAGCTCCTTACTTATCCAGGTCGTGCACGAACTCAGCTAGTTCGCTGGCATTCAAATCCGAAACTGCCCAGTAAGCCATGTGCGATTGCGTCCAGTGCACTAGGTTGAAACCTTTGATCGTGCTGGCGTGAGGACCAGAATCCGGGTCTGGCGAAGGCCAGAGGAACAGATTTATTGTATGTTGGCGGCGCTTATACACGAGGGCCGACACCGGGCGGTTATCCAAGTAGTCTAAACGTCCTCCGGCAAGAGGGAATCCTTTGGAAGCTAAGTCTATGACAATCGGCGCAAAATCGACTTTGCCACTGAACCAAGGCTTTACGTTGTGTTGATCCGATGAAATGACGTCGCTCAAGTGGTTTGCCATTAAGGAACGAATATGGCTCGAGACCACCTGTTCTGCCAACATTTCCGACGCCGAAGGGCGGCTAAGCCACCTGAACAAAAGCGCACTAAAGGCGAGCAAGGTTAGCAGACTGGCGGCCATCGCCCAACCGCGCCAGCGCGGAAACCATTCTCCTCGAAAAAGTTTACCCTCAACCTGCGTGGTACGGCGGAGCCGCCCGCGAATTTTATCTTCCAGTTCCCCCGGAGCCTGAAAATACGGTAGTCGCGATCGCACGGAGTTACGAAACTGTTGATATTGCTCACAAATAGCGCGGCAGTCAACGCAATCAGTCAAATGCCGCTCGAACTGTAAAGTAGTCATCACATCAAGCTCTCGATCCACATAGGCGTCGAGGAATTCGCGCGTTTCTTGACAGCTCATTGCTCAATTTCTCCAGTTGCTTTGCCCAGTCGGTCGTAAAGCTCCTTGCGCGCCCGAGAAAGCCGTGACATCACAGTTCCGATAGGAATTTCGACAATTTGTGCAATTTCCTTGTAAGACAGTTCTTCTAATTCTCGCAGGATCAGTACTTCGCGGTACTCGAAGGGCAATTCTTCCAAGACAGAACGAAGCAATTGCGAGTTCGCATTCTTGATCAACACTGCCTCAGGGTCGGACCATGCGTCCACGGCGACGTGAGAATCGTCGTCTAGTGGCACGGCGGCCTCGCGGGATCGATTTTGCCGCTGCCAGGTACGGCACGAATTTCGAACGATGGCCAGCAACCAAGCTCGAGGGTCACGGCCAAGAACAAAAGTGTCAAATGAGCGTAATGCCCGCAGGAATGCTTCTTGCACAATGTCCTCAGCGTCATGTTCGTTGCGTGTAAGCCAACGGGCCAGGTTGTAAGCCGAGTTGAGGTGAGGCAAGACGGTCGTTTCGAACACATAGCTCCTACTCTTCTATACTTCTTTTTCCGTCTTTTTATTCCAAATGTTTTCCGTCATTCGCACGGGGCCTTCGAAATGCGCAATGGCGTAGTCAGTCTTTCAAGATTTGGCTTACCGCACAAGGCGGGAATAAATCAGTCTCGAAGCCAGTACTCCGAAACATGAAAAGGATTCTCTTTAGATACCCCTGGTTGTGCATTGGAGGGTTCGTGAGCTTACTCGCGGTTTGTTCCAGTGCAGCTCATCCATTTGGAGCGCCCAAACAGTTCGACGGTCATAAGGCGTCTATCGGCAATCTGCAAGCCCCACCGGAGGTTGCCGCGGTACTCAAGCGATCCTGCATGGATTGCCATTCAAACCAGACAGTCTGGCCGTGGTATAGCTACGTCGCGCCCGTGTCTTGGCTAGTCGAAAGAGATGTGCGTGGTGGACGGGACCACTTAAACCTCTCGGACTGGGACCAATACACCTTCAAACAACGCGAGAAAATCTTAGCAGACATAGCCACCGTGGTCAAGAACCGGGAGATGCCCCTGCCTCAGTACGTAGCCGTCCATCGCCACGCTGGATTATCGGATACGGGAACGGATATTGTATACGGCTGGGCCCGCGCGGAGCGGCGAAAACTGAGGGCGGCACGATAATACCGCACGTGCATGCACGCTCGCGGCGGAAAAAACATCACACGGACGGGAATATTCCGCTGCCGGTTTGAGTACTGCTAATCGAAGCCATGTGACGCAACGGTCCGCGGGCTCAAAAAGGAGAAAGAACTTGCCACGCAGGATCAAAGAGAATTCGAACAAAGATGGAATAGATCGCCGAGGATTCTTGGAATGTATGGCCTGGGCCGGCACAGGCATGATTTGGACGGTAAGCGGAGGAGTCCTCAGTTCAAAAGCTTTCGGCCAAGCGCCACACCACGAGATGGATGGCGGGGTGGGCTTCAGTTTCGTTCAGATCAGCGATAGCCATATCGGCTTCAACAAAGAAGCGAACAAAGATGTCACCGCGACTTTACAGGAAGCGATTGGCAGGATCAACGCGCTTGAGCACGCGCCGGATTTTCTGATTCATACAGGCGACTTGAGCCATCTCTCAAAACCCACCGAGTTCGACACGCTCGATCAGGTTTTGAAGTCGGCCAAATCAGGACAAACATTCTTTGTGCCTGGTGAGCATGACATGCTCACGGACAATGGGCAGCAGTATCTGGAACGGTACGGCAAGGGCACAAAGGGAGCAGGTTGGTTCAGCTTCGACCACAAAGGGGTACATTTCATCGGTCTTGTGAACGTAGTCGATCTGAAAGCAGGGGGCCTTGGAACCCTTGGTGCAGAGCAACTGAGTTGGCTCGAAAAGGATCTCGCCGGGCGTTCCAGCAGCACTCCGATTGTCGTTTTTGCGCACATTCCGTTGTGGACCGTGTATCCGGAGTGGGGATGGGGTACCGACGATGGAGCGACAGCTCTGTCTTACATGAAGCGGTTTGGCTCAGTAACCGTGTTGAACGGACATATTCACCAGACCATGCAGAAGGTGGAAGGTAACGTTTTTTACCACACCGCCATGTCAACCGCATTTCCACAACCGAAACCGGGAACTGCAGCCTCGCCCGGGCCGATGAAAGTTCCGGCGGAACGGTTAGCCGAAGTGCTGGGCATCACTCACGTAAACTACGTGGCCCATAGCAGCAGTCTCGCGGTTGTCGATTCCACGCTCGCGATGACTTCCGTTCAACAAGCAAGCCTCCGGAAAATAGCCGCCACGACCGAGGTCAAAATCGACAATTTTTCGTTCACGCCGAAGTCGATGACCGTGAAAGCCGGCGCTGTTGTTACCTGGACAAATCGAGACGACATCCCGCACAACGTCGTGAGCACCGAGAAGAAGTTTTCTTCTCCAGTGCTCGATACCGACCAGGCGTTCTCGTTCCGGTTTCAGGAGCCGGGCGCCTATCCATACTTTTGCAAAATTCATCCCATGATGACGGGAACAATTGTGGTAGCAAAAGATTCCTCGGGAACCGCCTAAGCAAGGGAGCAAAGCTCATGATTGAAGGCCTCCTCCGACCCAGCCATTTGCTGCTTGTTTTTGTCGTTGCTGTTTTCGTGTTTGGCCCGAAGAAGCTTCCCGAACTGGGCAAAGGATTGGCTCAGGGTATCCGCAGCTTTAAAGATGGAATCAAGTTGACAGAACAATCGGACGCGCGGGAAAGCGACGAAAGAACTGACGCGCCGTGAGACGAAACCTCAACAAGTAAGTCGTTACCGACCAATTCAGTAAATTCAGTAAACCAAACCCAATAGGAGCATAATATATGAAAGCAACTCTCCCTTCTGTCGCTCTCTCTTCGGAAGTGACGTCCATTGACAAAGGCGCGCCAGAATCTGACTGGCCTCGTGTTGTCAGGCGACGGTCTTTTCTGCATACTCTCGGTGCGGCTGCTGCCATCCTGCCGGGATCCGCGCTCGTCGCGGCAGAGAGGGATCGTGATGATAGACCGCTGAGCAGCGGCGATGCTGCCATCCTGAGACTGCTGGCGGCGGCGGAAATCATTGAAGCAGACCTATGGCAGCAATATGCGGAGCTCGGCGGAGTTACGAACGGCCCACAAAACAACTACCAGCTTGCGCTTCAGTTTTTGGATGGCGATGCTTCCCAGTACATTACCAGCAACACTCTGGATGAGGTGAGTCACGCGGTATTTATCAACGCCTACCTGGAATCAAAAGGAGAAGAACCAGTCAACCTTGACCGGTTTCGGAACTTGCGGAGCAGCCGCGCAACCGGCGCCAAGGACATTGGACGGCTTACCAACCTCATGAACCTGAACGTGGACACAAGTTGGTACATTCGCGACCGCAGCGTGAACAATCCCGATTTCGGTGCGCAATTCCAGCAGGCGCTCCAAATTGTCAATCGACCGGGGATCCCAATCACCGATGCTGACTTTGAGGACTCCGATCATATTCAAGTGATCGCCAATACAGCGGCGTTCCACTTTGGGTTCATCGAACAAACCGGTTCCAGTCTCTACCCGACGTTAAGCCAGAAGGTATCGAACCTGGAAGTATTAAAAATTGCGCTGAGCATTGGCGGAGACGAGATACGGCACTTTGGAGAGTGGATGGACTTCGCAGGCAACGCCGTGCAAGGACCTCCCTTTTCCTTTGCCAATTCCCAGACACCGGTAACCGACAACGGCCTGACTTTTCCAGACTTTAATACTTCCCCGGGCGGACCGCTTTTTCAAACGAATTTGATCTTCCCGGTACCTTGCGAGTTCATAAGCGCCGATCTTCCGCTGTGCGCGGTGATTCGCCCAACAAGTCAAGGCCAGATAGACGCGAGAGGCGCCATTCAAGGCGCCATTGACGACGGTCTTTTCATAGGCCAGCCGAAGGAGTTCTCCCGATTGCTGCTCCGAATGGCCGATGAAGCGGACGGAGCGAGGCGGCAGCTTTAGGGAAAAAAGTACGTGGCTCCGTGCAAGGTTATGGAGCCGCGGCAGCCAGAGGCGACGCGTTCAAGGAGATCACAAGCATGAGATATAGAAAAATCGTTTTCTTTCTTTTCATCGGAGCCGCAATCGCTGTGGTAGCGCAGCAATCCGTGACCGAAGCCCCAGCGGGCTTCACTACTCCTACCCTCGGACAAACGATCGGCACAGGCGGAGAGCTAATAGGGACTCCGGGTTCACAAAGCGTCAGCAATGGTATTGCGGAGCCGCCCGGTGACACGTTTGCTCTTGATCAGGCCCAGTTCGAGCGCCGGCACGATCCCAGCACGGGACTCGGGCCGGTGTTTAACGCGACCGCTTGTGCCGAATGCCATCAGAATGGCGTAACCGGGGCCGCCAGCCAGATTACTGAACTTCGTGTCGGACACAGGGACGCAAATGGCAATTTTGTCAATCCGACAATTCTTATTAACGGCGGAGCAAACAGCATTACGGGCCGCTCAATTGTGAACGACCGCTCGATATGCCCGCAGGCGCAAGAACATGTACCGGATTCAGAGGACGTACGAACGCTACGGGCAGTGCTCAATACTCTCGGGGATGGTTTCGTCGAGGCAGTGGACGAGAGAACTCTGCTTGCTATTGCCGCTAACCAGCCGGCTCAAAGCAACGGCATGATTCATGGTGAAGCAGTTCAGGTTCCTATTCTGGAAGCCCCGGGACAGACGGCCGTAGGTAGGTTTGGCTGGAAGACCCAGGACCCGACCGTACTCTCTTTTGTGGCCGACGCTTACCTGAACGAAATGGGTGTGACAAACCGCCTGAAGCCGAAAGACGTAACGTCAGTTTGCAAGGTGACTTCCGATCCGGAAGACACGCCTGACAGTCTGGGCTTGGCCGATATCGACCACTTCGCTCAATTTATACGCGGAACCCAGGTGCCGCCCCGCGATACCGCTCTGGCCGTGACGTCCGATGCCTTAGCCGGGCAGTTCCTGTTCACATCGACCGGTTGCAGCACCTGTCACGTTCCGACCATGACTACAGACCGGCCGGGCACAAAGATCAACGGCGGCACATATGTCGTTCCAGACGCTATAGGGAACAAAATCATTCACCCCTTCGGTGATTTCCTGTTACATGACGTTGGAACAGGCGATGGCATTGTCCAGGTTGGCCCGCAAGATACTGCCACCAAATTGCGCACGCCGGCGCTCTGGGGACTGCACATAAAATCTCGCTTTATGCATGACAACGCCTCGGTAACTCTCGGAGATGCCATTCAGCGCCATGCAGGAGAGGCCCAGCAAGTTATATCCCGTTTCAACGGATTGACTCTCCAACAGCAGCAACAGCTCATTACATTTCTGCGTTCTCTGTAAGTTAACAGCACGCGCTCTGAAAGCGCAATCTGCGCAACCGCAACAAATCGCTACTGCTCTTCCGAGTACGGCTCGCATGAAGGCTCCAATGATTGGTATATAAATGATCTCGCCCGATTCGCAGTGAAGCGGCATATTTCAGCAAGACATTGAACGCGTGAGTGCTGAGCCGCCACGAGGACGTTTTGGCCGCTCTTCGGTGCCCGTTTCTCGTCCCCGTCGGCCCCAGATTGCTTACAAATGACGCATCAGCCGATAAGACAATTTTCGCTAGGGCACGGGAGGAATTCTTGCGGTGGCGGCTCCATTGCTTCGCATGCTGCCCGCAACTCTCACCCGGCTTCTCGTCGAACGCTATGTCGATGCAACGCTCTGCCAGGAGATAGAGCGGCACGGGGCTCGGGATTTGTATTTCCTTCCGCTCGGCACGTACTGTTTAGAGATTAAACGAAACCACGACGCTCGCCCTTGGCAAAATCAGTTCGGGTCGGGCGAGCCCGTCGATAACTACCGACGATGGCTGAACGAGGGTTCTCAGAAGCTACGCGGTGTCGTCAGGCGTAATGGGTTACCGATCGAGTTCAATCGAGCTTTGTGCGCTTGGCTAACGAAAACAAGCCGCCGGATAACCACCAAATCGCTTTCATGTTTGGACATCTTCAAGGAAGAGGGCGTACTCCTTCAAGGGAAACGGGCCGCTGATTCAAGGTGCACTGTAACGTGCGCGCGTCCGTTTGCTGGCTCCCGGTCCCGGCACAAGCGCCATATCGCGGCCCGCGAGCGGGCGGCCTTCGTTGTCGAGGATGCGCAGGCGCGGGATGCGTTTCCCGGAACGCCGGTCGAGGAATAACAGCGGCTCGTGCCCTTCGCCGTAGATCCAGCGGTCGCCCCATTGCTGGCCGGCCGTCATCAGCGGCGCCAAGTTCTTCCCCATCGGAGTTAACTCGTACTCGTAGTGCGCGCCATGGACGCCGAAGTCGACCCGCGCGAGCTCTACGAACAGATGTCGAAGCTGCATCCACTGCGCATGAACGTGAATCCGCTGTGGACATCGGCGCTCGCGATCAAGGGCTAATGCCAATCGCGCGCGAGCAGGTCGCTAGCGACCTCGTGCCGGGACATCTGGGTGTGCCGGTAGATGTCCAGCCACTTCAAAGCCCGAAAGATAGCTTGTGGGGATGTGTTGCAAGTTCGACGTGAGGGCGAATTGATAGGCTGGAGACACCCTAAATGGCAACCAGCCCGCCAATTTTCAAATGGCGCCAGAGCGAGCCGGCGCTCATTCTTTGTGCGGTGCTCCTTATCGCTGCGAAACAATCGAGGAGCTCATGGAGGAGCGTGGCTTAGTCGCGCCGATCACACAACGGTCTGGCATTGGGTTCAACGATACGGCCGCTCAGTTGGAGCGACGCATGGGGTGTCATCTCAAACCGACCAACAAGTCCTGGCGCGTTGACGAGACGTATGTTCGGGTGAAGGGGCTCTGATGTTATCCGTATCGCGCGATTGACTCCGCCGGTGCCACCATCGATTTTCTGCTATCGGCGCTGCAAGCCGCCGAATGCAGCCAAACGCTTGTTTTCGCAGTCCTGCATGTCCATTCAGGCAAAAGCCTCTACCCCGCCGCGAGCCTGTCAGTCGCAGACTCGCGCTGGCAGTCGCCATTGCAGAGGAGTGACTTAGCGGCCATTACCTCGATTACCACGCCATTTTTTCACTGTCATTGCCTGTAAGTTATTGATTCTATGGAGCGGGAGACCGGGTTCGAACCGGCGACGTCCAGCTTGGGAAAAGGCCGACAGTTGTAT
>Ga0302324_100018222_pt1 | contig 13862 bp, 6 predicted proteins | sample Palsa_T0_1_FD_201949 | JGI IMG/M metagenome (GOLD analysis project Ga0302324, IMG submission 201949) | Peat permafrost microbial communities from Stordalen Mire near Abisko, Sweden - Palsa_T0_1 | ecosystem: Environmental > Terrestrial > Soil > Palsa > Peat permafrost | place: Sweden: Abisko... | reverse complement strand
CGGGTTGGGGCATCATGCCCAGTACGTTTCTGCCCGCGTTGAGGATTCCCGCGATGTTGCTCAAGGAACCGTTGGGGTTGGCTTGAGCGGTTATTTCCCCCCCTGGGGATGAATAACGAAATGCGATTCTATCTTCCGCTTCCAGGGCGTGCAACTCATCCGGGGCGCAGAAGTAATTGCCTTCCATGTGGCCGATGGGAATCTGAAGAACGTCTCCCTTGGCGAGCTGGTTGGTAAATGGACTATCGACGGTTTCCACGCGAAGATGAACCTGTTTGCAGATGTACTTGAGGCCGGCGTTGCGCATCAGCGCGCCGGGCAGAAGGCCAGCTTCGGTGAGAATCTGAAAGCCATTGCAGATGCCGAGCACCAGACCGCCGCCGGCGGCAAACCGCTGTACGGCCTGCATGACCGGGGAAAAGCGCGCAATGGCTCCGGTGCGCAGGTAGTCGCCGTAAGCAAACCCGCCCGGAACCAGAACCGCGTCCACGCCAGCTAGATCTTCAGAATCGTGCCAGAGAAAGGTGACCGGCTGTTTTGCCACTTCGGCAATTACGTGGAACGTATCGTGGTCGCAGTTGGAACCGGGAAAGACCAGGACCCCAAACTTCATGACATTAGGTTATCAGTTTAAAGGGGTTGCGGCGTGTATCTTTTTGAGCACGCGCGGGGTTACTTTGGTGCGGGGGAGGCGCGGTCAACCCTTGAGGCTTGCCGCGTCATTTTGCCTTAGGTAATCACTGGCTCAGTATGCCACTTGCAGTTCCAGGCCCTTGCCGTCGTCGGGGACGACCGCGGTGATGCGGTGGTTCTCAGGATCGAAGCCGGGCGTGATCGGGGTGGGGGCTGCTCCGTCAATGGCGGCGCTGGCGCCCGTGGCCGGCCGGGACGCGCCATAGACCTCGATGGAAACCAGCGTCCACCATGGCGGGAACGATCCGCTGTGGGGCAGGACGGTGATGGCGAGGCCCTGGGCGGTGGTGTGGCAGGTGAACAGGACGCGCAACAGGTCGCCCTTTTTGAAGGCGTAGCTCTGGCCGTCGTCGAGATACAGGCTGCCGCCGCATTCCTTTCCCGACTGGCCAGGCGGGTAGACGCGCAGGGTCAGAGGGCCTTGCGGTTTCTCGTCTGTGCTTTGCACGAGCGGCTGTTCGGGGATGATGGAGCCGGCGCGCGCAAATACCGGCAGCGTATCCAGACTGCGATGAATTTTGACTTCAGGCTGGGCGACGCGGGTGTTGTCGATGGCCTTCCGCCCCGCCGCGCCTTCAACCAGGGCGCCGGTCCAATAGTCGTACCAGCCCACCGGCGGCAGGGCCACGGAGTAGTCGTCGACCTCGTCTGGATATGGGCTTTGCGCGATGAGCAGATCCGCCCCGAGCATGAAGACATTGCCGTTGGCCAGATCGATGGGTCCGCCGTCCGCCGTGGGGGAGGGGAACTCCAGGAACAGCGGCCGCATGATGGGCAGGCCGGTGCGGCTCATCTCCTCGGCGGTCGAGTAGAGATACGGCATGAGATGGTAGCGCTCTTCAATGTAGCGGCGGCGCAGGTCCACGTCTTCCTGGGTGCCGTTTTCCCAGGGCTCCTGGGGGTTGGTGCCGATGGCGGTATGGTCGCGGTCAATGGGGTGAAAAGATGCCACTTCAAGCCAGCGGGTGAGCAGTTCCGGTTGCGGCGAGCCGGCAAAGCCGCCCACGTCGGCTCCGCTCATGGCGAACCCGCTCAGTCCCAGGTTGATGAGTTGCGGGGTGGTCTGGCGCAGGTGATTCCAGGTGCTGGAGTTGTCGCCTGACCAGGTAGCCGCGTAGCGGTGGCCGCCGGCGTAACTGGCGCGAGTCATCACAAAAGGGCGCGAATCTGGATTGATCTTGAGCAGGCCCTCGAACGTGCCGCGGCTGTTTTGCATCCCGAAGACATTGTGAACTTCAAGATGGCTGGCGGTGCGGGTGGAGAATCCAGGCTCCTCGATGCGGTGCTGCACATCGTCGGGCATGGTCTTGGACGGCACGCCAAAAACCGCCGGTTCGTTCATGTCGTTCCAGAATCCGGCAACGCCTTTGGAGACGAAATCGGCGTAGAGGGTGCCCCACCATTCGCGCGAGGCTTTCTGGGTGAAGTCGGGAAAAACGGACTTGCCCGGCCACACTACGCCAACATAAGTTGAGCCGTCAGGATTTTTGACGAAATGGTCGCCGGCGGCGCCTTCGTCGTAGGGTTTGTAGCCGGCGTTGGGCAGATCGGCGACGTGCAGATCGGTGATGACGACCGTGTGCAGATGCTCGGCCCTGAGGTCCTGGATCATCTGATCGAATGTTGGAAATCGTTCTGGGTCAACGGTAAAGGGGCGATTCTTCAACTGATAGTCGATATCCAGCCAGATCACGTCGGCAGGAATGCGCTCGGAACGGAGCCTGGCGGCGATGCGCCGGACTTCGGATTCGGGATAGTAGCTGTATCGCGATTGCTGGTAGCCGAAGGACCAGAGGGGCGGCAGCGGCGTGGTGCCGACAAGCCAGGCCCAGTCCTCGACTACGGCCTTCGGGTCAGGGCCATAAAGAATGTAATAGTCCAGCGGACCCCCTTCGGAGCCGAAGGAATAGCCGTCGCGGTACTCCTTGTTGAAGTCGAAACTGGCCCGCCAGGTGTTGTCGAGAAACGTGGCGGCGGCGACGCCTTTGTTGTAAGTGATGAAGAAGGGAATCGACTTGTAAATCGGATCGGTGGATTCCTGCCAACCGAAGGCGTCGGTATTCCAGTCAACAAAGGACTCATTGCGGCGATCAAGCGGGCCGGGTTTGTCTCCCAGGCCGAAGTAATGCTCGTCGGCGGGCGAACGGCGATAGACCCGGAAAGCTGCGCCGTGATACTCGACCGGCCTGCCAGGAAAGTCATCGGTGATCACATGGCCGGCGAGGTCGGTGACGGTGAGTTCCAGCGGGTCCTTGCGGATCGAGACCAGCAGTTTGGCCGTCTTGAAGGCGAGGTCCATGGAATTGGACTGCTGCGTAACGGCAACGGATGCGGTGCGGGACGAGGGCAGCACGGCCCAGGAGGCGTCTTCCGGGAGTTGTCCCGCCGGGCCCACGCGCACGCGCAGCACGTCGTCGCGCAGAGCAGTGATCTGCATGATCGCGGGGCCGGAGCGAATTTCAATTCCGTTGGGGATTGCCCGGGAAGCGGTGACCCGGTCCAGCCGGACGAGGCCTGGCTTCTGTTGGGCTTCGGCGCTGGTAATCGCTTGTGACGTTGCGGCTAGAAACAGGAATACAGGTACAACAAACAGGAAACGAACTACCCTGGGCACTCAGCACCTCATGGGAGCCAATTTGTGGGTCGTCAAGAAGCATAATGCACAAGCGGCAAGATGGGAAACTTTCGCGGCTGGAGGCTCTTTTGTTTTATGAAGCAGGTGCGTGGCGGAGAGAGTGGGAGTCTCTTCGTCCAAGTTCTCTATGTAATTTGCAATCAATCATATAGCCCATTAAACCCGCTCCATCAACGGCTTTGATGGCCTTCCTTATATGACGAATCATACGTTCTTATATCGCTTTGTATCATCCCCAACTGCAGAGAAGTGTTCCAAGAGTGTCACATGAGAGGCAGAGATTCCGGCTCGCCATGATGTAGAACCTTCCAGGCAGAAGGGCGCTTATCGGTGTCACATTTCGCGCCAGGCAAAGCCGGCCGCCCCCTGCCGCTCCTTCACTGCTGCGAATGCATGGCGCAACGTTTGAACAGAGCTGAAAATGTCATCGGACTCGATCTCCGCCCGGCGATCAAATGCCCTTTGGCCTGCGAGGATGCCTCAAGAACTTATCCGTACATTGCGCATTCGAGTAGCGCCGGTCTCCAGACCGGCTGTACTGGCGGCGTCCACGCCGCCAGAGTCCGTGTGCGGGCCGGAGGCCCACACGACAGCCGACCTGGAGGTCGGCGCTACCTATATACGGATAAGCTCTAAGACAGCCGCTTAGAAATAATCCATGTTGAACAGAGGTTCGAAAGCGAGGGAAAAGGCGTCTAGCAATCAACTTGCCCGAAGACGAAGATCCGGGCGGTCGTTTCTCACAATGTCAACCGCGGCGCTCACCTTCCACGCCCTCATTTCCCCTGCCGGAAAGGGCCGAAGCTGATCAATCGGCAGCTGGGATGGCTTCCAGGATCGCAGGAAATTGTCTATACTCGCAAGCATCGATGAAATGTCAAATCACTCGCTCTCTAACTCCGCAATTTGCGTGTGAATGCCTAAGGCTTTTGTCGCGATGTCCCGCGGTTCGCGGGCTGCACTTGATTCTGCTGTTCACTCTATTCGGCGCTTGCGCCTTGTCTTGCTCCTGGTCTCAATCGCTTGCGATCAAACACGTGACAGTGATTGACGCCACTGGCCGTGGCCGCGAGCCTGACATGACGGTGATCGCAGATGGCGATCGCATCGTTGCAGTTGGTCCATGGAGAAAGACCCATATCCCAAGAAATGCCGTAGTCGTCGACGGCACTGGCAAGTTTCTCATCCCTGGCTTGTGGGATATGCATGTCCACGGCGCGTCAGACGCGCGCGCTCCCTGGAGCCACCTTCTTTTTCTGGCGAACGGAGTTGTCGGCGTCCGTGACATGTCAGGTCCGCCTGATGCCCATGCGTGGCGCGCTGCGCAGGCTTCCAACGAAGACCCATCGCCGGCCATCTACCTCGGCAGTCCCATCGTCGATGGTCCAAATCCCACCTGGCCCGAATCCATTGTTGTCACCGATGAAGCTCAAGGGCGCGAAGTCGTTGAACAACAGCAGCAGCGTGGCGCAGACTTCATCAAGGTCTATAGCAAGTTGCCCCGCAACGCCTACTTCGCGATCGCCGACGAGGCTAACAAGTGCGGTATTCCATTCGAAGGGCATGTGCCGGAATCGGTGACCGCGGCAGAAGCATCCGACGCCGGCCAGAAAAGCATCGAGCATCTGACACGCGTGGCTGATGCCTGCTCAAAAGAAGAAATGTCGATCGATTCCGAGATGCAGCGGCAAGAAGCGTTGTTCCGGGCGCCGGGCGCGACAAGGCCACAAAAGATGGACTCGGGGAAAAGCATCATTGGCCTGAACATGCGCGTCGTTGAAACCTTTGACGAAGCCACCGCGCAGTCCCTGTTTGCGCTGTTCGTGAAAAATAGAACCTGGCAATGTCCCACTCTTACTTTGCTGCGAGCGCAGATCGACGATCCGCTGGTCGCGAATGACCCACGATTGAAATATTTGAGCAGAGAGGTGCGCGCGAAATGGGGCGACGGATATTACAAGAACTTTCCTCCTGAGCCGCGGGCCGCAATTGTCAAATTGAGTAAGCTTCAATTTGATGAATCCGTGAGGATTGTCGGGCTCATGTACAGGGCGGGTGTCCCCATCCTCGCCGGCACTGACACCATGAATCCGCAGTGCTTCCCCGGCTTCGGCCTTCACGATGAGCTCGCGCTGCTGGTCGATGCCGGATTATCTCCGCTTGCCGCACTCCAGGCCGCCACTCGAAATGCCGCTGAGTTTATGGGGCAACTTGACCACCGCGGAACCATCGAGGTGGGCAAGACTGCCGATCTTGTTTTACTCGACAAGGACCCGCTCGCCGACATTCATAACACGCGCTCGATTCAGGCGGTTGTGCTCAGCGGCAAGCTTTACCCGCGCGCAGCGCTCGATGCGATGCTGGCGAAGGCGCAGACGCTCGCGAGCACTCAGGATGCCAGCGCCTCCGGGAAATGAACTGAATGCGGTCTCCCCTGAACAGAAGGTTGAACTGCATCGAACATGCGTTCGAAAGCTGCACAAGTCGGTCCGTCCAATGCAAAACAAATTTGATTGTCGATTTCCGCATAATCACCTGGGCATATTTCCGGGGCGGGCGGCGGTGGAAATACAGGTTGGACTGTTAGCGTCACTCGAGATTGCAGGCATGACTACCGCGGACGAAAGCGGGCCTTGTAACGCAGAGGCCAGCATCGCTTCCGCTCCTACAATGGCATAGCTGTTCTATGAGGCAGCAGGAGCCAGGTAGCAGCAACCCTCGCCGGGGAGTCCACCGAGCAACGCCCCGAAGATCATCGTCGTTGCGAACCTAACTTCATTTACGAAGCGATCAAACGGAACGACGATCTCGGAGAGGGATCGTTTAACCCTCAGCGATGGCTGTCCTGAACGGCCTTCTTGAAAGGATGACGGCACTGCGCTAAGGCGCTAGTTGGCCGCGCGCGTAATCCAGGGAACGGAGAGAGAGAAGGTAGTCGTATCGCGCGTTGACTGCCGCGACGGCTGCCTGTGTGCTCTGAAGTTGAGCTTGACTGAGTTCGACGATGGAGCTGAGGCCCAGCTTGTATCTGGTTTGCGCGAGAGCGAGCGCCTGAGCGGTTTGTTGCCGGAACTGGTCGGCAACCGCAATGCGCCGAAAGGCGGTTTGTGCGTTCAGGACTGCAACGCGCACGTCCCGCGCGATGGTGTCAGAGAGATCCTGCGCCTGCTTCTCGGCAGCCTTTTGACGAAGGCGGGCCTCCTGCGCCTGGGCATCGATGCGGAATCCAGTGAATAGAGGGAGGGTAAGGTTCACTCCTCCGGCGGCGTACCAATTGGGGACGAAGACTCCATCCGGGGCTACGGGCGTAATGCCGCCAATCGCCAATGCTGAGATGGTCGGCAGATGTTGGAGCTGCTGCGCAGTGGCGAACTTCTGGTCGGCCGCTGCGTTGAAGCGAAGAGCCAGTAGATCGGGGCGTTCGGCTTGAGCGCTTGCGTTGATGGACGCAGAGCTATTGGGCAGCGGCGGCGGGGGGAGTGCGTCCTCGGGGTCTTCAACGGCATGATAGAGAGTGTCCGCAGGCGCGGCGAGGACAGCGGCAAGAGCGGCGCTCGCAGAAGCGACCCCATTCTCGGCGTCCAGTTGCAGGAGTTGCGCCTGGGAGAGATCGGCGGATGCAATGTTAAGATCGAGGTCGCTCTTGAGTGCGCTCTTGGTCAGTGCGGAGGTGAGGTTTTGGACATCGCCCCGTGCCGCAACCGTTGCCTTCGCGACATCGAGTAGAGACTGCGCGTTCAGCAGCCGATAGAAGGCCTGGTCCGTTGCCAATAAGACATCCTCCTCAGTGGCGAGTGCGGTCTGGTCCTGAGCTTTTTGTTGCAGTTTGTTGGTTGCGACAAGATCGCGTGTGTGACCGAAGTCGGTGATGAGCTGCGAGAGTGAGCCGCCAGTACCGGCGTGCGTATAAAGGCGCGAATCGGTGAGTTCACCGGCACCGACGCGGCTTCCGTCCTCGGCCCTCGCCGCGGTGATGGCGGCGGAGATCTGAGGCAGTTCTCCTGAACGGGTCTGACGGGTGACCTGCCCGGCTGCCAGTGCCAGAAGATGACTCGCGGTGATGCGGGGATTGTTCTTGAGAGCGAGGCGCTCTGCATCAATGCGCGTCATGGGCATGGTGGCTGTTGCGGGATCGATGAGAGGCTGCTGTTGATTCGGAGGCGCGGCTTGAGACTGAGTTGAGCCGGGGTTCGGATTTGCAGTCGCAAGGTTGAAGGCAGGGGATGAAGGACTCGGAACTGCGGGGAGGTCAGTTGCGCTGCTCTGCGCAAAGGCAGCCAAAGGAGCGGAGAATAAAAACATAACCAGCAAGCTTTTCATGCGGGCACCTCGCGAGCATGCGAGGAATCTCCAGAAGAGGCAGTGCCGGTGTGCTCTCTCCGAGCCTCGATGCGGCGATGGATGAGCAGGTAGGCGCCGGGCACGAGGAAGACCGTGACGATGCCGGAAACGGTAATGCCACCGAGAATTGCGCGGGCAAGCGGTGCATACTGTTCGCTCCCTGCCTCCAGCGCCAGCGCCATGGGGATGAGCCCGAGCACAGTGGCAAGTGTGGTCATCAGAATCGGTCGCAGGCGTACCTTGCAGGCAGTAATGATCGCCTCTTCGAGCGTAAGCCCCTGCTCGCGGAGTTGGCCCGTGAACTGGACGATCAGGATGCTGTTCGATACGACGATGCCGGTCGTCATCAACACCCCCATGAGGCTCATGATGTTGATTGTGGTGCCGGTAACAAGCAGGAAGAGAATCACGCCCGAGATACCGGGCGGAATTGCGAGCAGGATGATGAATGGATCGACAAAGGACGCGAATTGCGCCATCAGAATCAGGAAAACGAGCACAATCGACATGATGAGGCCGATGGCAAAGGCCCTGAAGGACTCGTTCATGCTGTTGACAGTGCCTCGCATCGTCAAAACCGTTCCATGGGGCGGATGCATCCCTGCGACGATTTTGTTTACGTCGTTGCTGATGGTGGAAAGGCTCTCCGCCTTCGGCATCACATAGACGTCGAAGACCCGGCGGAGCTGATAGTGATCGACTTCGGTTGGGGTGTTGATTGACTTAATCGATGCGACCGTTTCCAGTGGCGTCGTTGTCTTGCCGTCGGCAGATCGAAGCGGGATCTGCTTGAAGTCATTCAGCGTTTGTATCTGTGTCTCCGGATACTGCACGGTGAGCATATAGTTGTTGCCGGTTTTTGGGTCGATCCAGTAACTCGGGGCAACCATCCCGTTCGAAGTCATGGCGGTGATGACGCTATCGACTATGGTCTTCGGAGTAAGGCCTTCGAGGCTCGCCTGCTGGCGATCGATGTTGAGGGCAAGACCTGGGTAGTCGATGTCTTGAGGGATCAGAACATCGCTGACTCCATGAAGCGCTCGCATCTTTTGCGCAAGCTGCTGTGCGACGGCGTATCCTCCCTCCATGTCGTTGCTGCTGACCTGGATGTCAAAGGGCGCGGGCAACCCCTGATTGACAATCGAATCGACGAGACCTCCGGACTGAAAGTAGGTTTGAATCGATGGGAGATCGGCAGCGAGTTTGGTACGTACTCGCTGCATGTATGCAAAGCTGCTGAGACTGTGATCTTCTTTCAGGCTCACCTGGACAAACGCAGTATGCATACCGGAGTTGGAAGTGTAGATCGCCGAAAGATCGGGTGTGACTCCGATGTTCGACACGATCATGTTCAGGTCTTTGGGAGCCACGACGTCGCGCACGTCCTGCTCGACACGAGCGATGTATTGGTCGGTGAGTTCAATGCGCGTGCCGGTTGGAGCTTTCACGCTGATGACGAATTGGCCAGGATCGGTGCGCGGAAAATAGGCGCGGCCCAGAAACGGAACCAGCGCGAAACTAAACACGACGAAGACAGAAAACACGATAACGACGAGTGCAGGCCTGTCCAGACAGTAGCGGAGCGACCCGTCATAATGTTCCTGAAGCCAGCCGAAGCCCTCATTGAAGTAATAGACAGTCTTGGCGAAGATGTTTGTTTGACGGTGACCGCCTCGCATGTGCTCGGGAACCGGATCACCCTTCTGTGCGGACTCATGCTCATGGTCGTGTTTGGTGTGCTTGATGAAGCGAGAGCAGAAGAGCGGTACCACGGTCATCGCGACGACGTAAGAGCAGAACAGCGCGATGACCACTGCAAGCGCGAGCGCAGTGAAGAGATACTTGCTGACACCCGTTAGCAGCACGACGGGAAAGAAGACAATGGCTGTGCTGAAGGTAGCTGCCAGTACGGCGAGTTCAACTTCCTTGCCGCCCTCCCTGGAGGCTTTGACCGGATCTGAGCCCATCTCGAAGTGGCGGAAGATGTTTTCGAGCACGACAACCGAGTTGTCGATGAGGCGGGATAACACGAGCGCCATGCCACCGAGCACCATCGTGTTGATCGAGTCTCCAAATGCGTTCAGGATCAGAAAGGTCGCGATACACGAGATCGGAATCGAGAGAAGGACGGCAATCGTAGCGCGAACGTTGCCGAGAAAGAGAAGAATCATGATGCCAGTCAGGCAAAGGCCGATCGAACCCTCGCTGATTACGTTTTTGATGGCGGTTTTAACAAAGACCGATTGATCGAACACGACGGCGGTCTTCAGCTGTTGCGGGATGTCGAGGAGATGGGCTGTGGCTTTGCGGATGCCGTTGACGATGGTGATTGTGTTGGAATCACCGCCCTGTTTGAGAACTGGGATGTAGACGGAGTGTTGTCCATCGACGCGGACGATATTGGTTTGGATCTGGCCGCCATCGACTGCATGTCCAACGTCGCCCACGAGGATGGAAGCATTGCCGACTGTCTTGAGCGGGATGCTGTTCACGGCGTCGGGCGTCGGCACCTGGCTATTGGCGTAGATGTTGTAGTCCTTCGGGCCAATGCGAACGTCACCTGCGGGCAGGATCAGGTTGGAATCGTTGACTGCTCGGACGACATCCATGACGCCGAGCTGCGAAGCTTCAAGCTTCAGCGGATCGACGTAGACCATAATCTGCCGGTACGTTCCTCCGTAGGGCTGGGGGACTGATGCGCCTGGGACATTGGCCACCTGGTTTCGAACGGTGAATTGCGCGACGTCCTTCAATTGCGTCTGATTCATCCCGGCGCCTTTCAGCGTAATCAGACAAACCGGAAGATTCGCTGCGTCGAAGCTGAGTACTACAGGAGGCAGCGTGCCGGGAGGCAGGCGGCGCAGGTTTGCCATTGCCAGGTTCGAGATGCCGCTCACGGCGGCCGTTGGATCCGTGCCTGGCTGAAAGTAGATCTTGATGAGGCTGACACCGGACAACGACCGCGATTCAATATGGTCGATATTGCTGCCCAGCGTAAAGAACCGCTCATCGCTGTCTGTAATGTCGGATTCGATCTGCTGAGGTGGCATGCCTGCGTAGAAAGTCGCTACCACCACGACAGGAATCTTTACTTGAGGAAAGAGATCGACGGGCATGCTTGTGATAGCAGCGACACCGACTACGACGACAATCATGCAAGCCATGAGGATGAAGAACGGGTAACGAATCGCAAAGAAGGACATGGTTATTGGCCGCCCTTCTGCTTCGTTTGCTGATAGTTCTCGAGGTCGCTCTTCGCAGGTTGCGGTGTGACTTGCTGGCCGGGCTGCAGCTCTGACTGGCCACCGATGACGATCCTGTCGCCCGGCTGAAGCCCTGAGGTGACCTCCTGAGAATTTGCACCGCTGATACCCAGCACAATGGGCCGTTTCTGCACTCGATTGTTGTTATCGACTAGCATCACCGACGGTTGATCGCCTTGAATGATGGCGCTTGCGGGAACAATGAGCGCATCGTTTTTCTGCTCCAGATTAAATGTCACGTCTGCATACATTCCGGGGGTGAGCTTCAGATCTGGATTGTTCACGTCTACTTCGGTAAGCATCGTCCTTGTCGAATTGGATACGTCCCGTGTGTAACGCACCACCGTTCCTGCGAACTGCTGCCCGGTCGCCTGCACATGGACCGCGACTTGGGAGCCAACATGCACCAGTGGCACATCCCGCTCGGGAACTGACATGCGGAGACGGAGGACATCGCTCTGAGCCAGCCGGACCACGGCCTGGTTCAACCCCTCCGCGGTTCCCGCGGGAATGAGCGCGCCGGTGTCCGCATACCGCATGGTCACGACACCGTTATAGGGAGCCGTAATGGTTGCGTATTGCTCCATGCTGGTGACCCTGAGGTTCTCAGCTCGCGAAACGCCCAACTGCCCTTGCGCGGCGGCTACGGCAGATTTTGCCGCATCGACTTGTGAGGCCGCCGACCTGTCTTTCGCCAGAGCATCTTCAAGCTCTTGTGCCGCAACCAGGCCGGGCTGTTGGTCGGATGCCTGCTTCAAGCGCGTGTAATTGGCATGAACGGCTGCGTAGGTAGCTTGCTCCCGGGCGACTTCATTCTGTAGACGCGATATGTTTTGCTCGGTCTGGGTTATACCCGCCTGCGCTCCAGCAACTTCAGCTTGCAACTCCGGGACTTCGAGCACCGCGAGCATCTGCCCCTGATGTACGCGGTCGCCAATGTCCACATAGATGTGCCGGATATAGCCGGAGACCTTTCCGTGGACGTCGATTTCCTGATATGCCTGGAATACTCCGGCGACGGTTAGCTGATTCGCGATAAAGCCATTGTGGGCTGTGGCAACCGAGACAGCCGGAGTTGCTGCCGGGGCATCCGTGGCAGCTTCCGCCCGATGATGGGCGTGCAGAAAATAGAGCGATAGCAAGATTGCAGCCAAAACACAGCCAGCAATCGGAAGCAGACGCCTGGTGCGCATCGGAGACCTTTCTTCGAATGGATGTCTAAACTCATCCGCGGAAGGGTCTTATCTCCAGCGGCTAATCGAGAGAGCGCCCTTCGTCGGGTGGGGGTCGAAGATAAAGAGTCGGGGCACGACTGAGTGGTGACCTGTCGACGATGGCCTCGTCGCGGAGCCGATCTACAAGATCGTCTCCAATTCCTTGGAGAGGAGAGAAAGGAACCGCGATGCTGAGTAGCGCGTGAGCCACGGCACTTCCACCTACAGCCTGGTGTAATGCGTTCTTTGCAGGGTCGCTGCCTCGTGTGCACAATTTAGCTGGGGAACTTTGATGTTCCGTCTTATAGAGAGACAACTTATAGCCTGTGCCCCACGCAAAAACCATGAAGGCGAGCGAGACGCAGAAGACGCCATAAAAGGATTGCAACCCCTTTTGTATCGAACTCCGAGTTGGACACAGGTTTTCCAATTCAACTCTCAGGAATTCGCCAGAACCTAGCGTTTTGTTAGATTATCGGACCGCGATTCAGGTTGCCTAATCTATGATATCTCTTCGCTCATGGAGGCAAGTTCGCTGTGCGTGGTGATCGCAAAAATGGGAACCATGAGATCTTTACAGTGACGTCTGGCTTTTACTAAAGGCCGCACGCGTCAGGCAAACATTCCCTTCCGTGGCCTGCGGCCAGATGAATCGTTCTCCCTCAAGACGCTTGGAAAACAGACAGAGCCCATCACCGTCCCACCACAGAAGCTTCACGATGTCGCCCCAGCGGCCCCGGAAAACGAAGACGTGTCCGAGAACGGTTGCTGTTCGAGCACGGTCTGCACCTTCGCACTCAGGCCATCGAAGCCACGACGCATGTCGGTCACGCCCGCAGCCAGCCATATCTTCGTGCCAGTGCGAAGTTCGATCGCTTGCGCAAACACTCAAGGATCGATCTCAGAAGTGACGGATCAGCACCGCGCTCCACACTGACCATGACCCTGCCAGGAAACTCGATGTGAATCGGGCCGGGTACCGGCTGTTCCTTCGCTTCGACCTCGCCCGTTGCGCTGACCAACTCACATGAAGAAGACAACGTGACCGGAAGGAGCGCTGTCTGTGCTGTTGTCGGCCCGCTCAATTCGCCACGCTTCAGAGCACGGCGCCACTTGAACACCTGGTTCGCGTTCACACCGCGTGTCCGCGCCATCAGCGCAACACTCGCACCAGGCTCCAATGTCGGCTCCGCAATCCGCCGCTTCTCCGAAACTGTCCGGAATATGCGAGGGCGGCGACCGAACTCCGCTTCGATTCCATCAACGATGACCGCATCGTCGTCTTCAAACCAGAGGTCAGGCCAGAAGGGAGATCAGGACGCTTACGGAAAACCCGCCATACGGAATTTTAGAGGGAGTTATGGAAACGGCGACATCCTTCGAAGCCCGCTTAGCGCCATAGCCCTACTCGACTCACTCCTTTTGGGTTGGGTTATTTTCGGTCAGCCGGTCAATCACTAGAAACTTCGGCTATTCGAGGCTCGACCTAATTTACATTATGATCTGCGGATTCGGTTCATCGTTCGAACATGCGGCTCCAAACCGCCAAAACAACAACGCTCCGCTTCTTGTGGAGCACTGCGGTGGTTTAACTATGAGTAAGATTGTGTGTTACTAAAGCCCATAATACCGTTGGACTAAGAAAGTGAGCAAAATTGAACAGAATCCTCCTAAAGGCGCGCTAGTTTAAACTCGTCTCCGGCTTATGTCTTGGAA
>Ga0302324_100018221_pt1 | contig 13862 bp, 14 predicted proteins | sample Palsa_T0_1_FD_201949 | JGI IMG/M metagenome (GOLD analysis project Ga0302324, IMG submission 201949) | Peat permafrost microbial communities from Stordalen Mire near Abisko, Sweden - Palsa_T0_1 | ecosystem: Environmental > Terrestrial > Soil > Palsa > Peat permafrost | place: Sweden: Abisko... | reverse complement strand
GCATCCTGGCGAAGACGCGGTGCGCCGCACTGCTGACATGGTTCGCCGCCTCCTCCTTGGTGACGGTTTGCGGGTTGCTGACGTGGAAGGTTTTGCCGTGGCGGCGCATCTGCCCGCCGCCTGCGGCGTTGAGGTTCTTCAGCCAGTCGCGGTCCGGGCCGTAAGTCAACAGGATCGCGACGCCCGGCTTCCCGTCGACGTCGGCGTTGAACACGGTCAATGGGGTGCGGTAGGGCTTCCCGGATTTCCGTCCGACGTGCTCGAGGATGCCGAATGACGGGGCCCAGCCGGCCCACATGCGCTGAATCGGATTGGTGACGTGCCGGTTGAACCGGGCGAGTCGTTGCGGTAGTTGCATACCGCTATCCAACGCCCATTCCATGGTTCGCCTCAAGATCTTCACCGGCTGATATCACCGGCGATGGGCACCGGACAAGGCGTCCGGCCGAGCCGCATGAGGCTGATGCGACTGGTGCGGCTGAAGGTAATCAGGTTGGTCAATTTTTCGTGTTTAACCGGGTCACCCGAGGTTCGATAAATGTGACACGGGCCACAGCACTGAGGGTGCTGTTGTTCGGGGGCCGCGTGGGAAACCCGAAAGGGGCTGGGGGAGGACAACAATGACCGATCTTCACGTCGAGGGAATGCCCGGCGAGGCCGTGGCGACCTTGTTTGGCGTCTGCCAGGGGCTGTCGGAGTCGGCAAGCTCGATTTCCAGCGCTGTCCTGGCTGACCTGGACGCCACAGAACTCGTCGAACTCCGACAAGCCGTGGCGTCCGCGGCACGCACCGCGGACGACGACTTCATCGACTGGTGCACACGAGCGGACAAGCTGATCGTGGCCGAGTTGTACCTGCGGGCTTATGCGCAGGCTGCGATCGACGCGAAGGCCGCGGTCATCGTCGACGAGGAGCGTCGCCGCGCGAGCGCGGCGCGGTGAGCGCTCGACCTTCGCAGCTTTGTCATCCCGCCGGAGCAACCTCGAGCCCGAATGCAGCCACCTACTTCAGGGCGTCGTCGAGGTTGATCGCCGCGCTGATGAGTGCGAGATGGGTGAAAGCCTGCGGGAAATTGCCCACTTGATCGCCCGTGGCGCTCACTTGTTCGGCGTACAACCCGACATGGTTGGCGTACGTGAACATCTTCTCCAGCGCCATTTGCGCATCCAGCAGGCGACCGGCGCGAGTGAGCGCTTCGACGTACCAGAAGGAGCAGATGGAAAAGGTGCCTTCCTCACCGTCCAAGCCATCACTCCGGGGGTCGTATCGGAAAACCAAACTGTCGGTAACCAGTTCCTGCTCAATGGCTTTCAGTGTGTTGAGAAATTTCGGGTCGGCCGGCGACAGGAATTTCACCATCGGCATGAGTAGCGCTCCCGCATCGAGCTCGTCGCCGTCTTCGGTCTGGGTGAACGATTCTTTCTTGGCGTTGTAGCAGCGCGTCATGATGCGCTCATAGATCTCATCGCGAGCGCGCGACCACGCGACGATGTCGCATGGTAGGCCCCGCTGGCGGGCAACACGGATGGCGCGCTCGAGGGCCACCCAGCACATCAGCCGTGACGTGGTGAAGGCGCGCGTTTCACCGCGCACCTCCCACATCCCCGCATCCTCGCGGTCCCAGTTGTTCATCACCCAGTCCACGACATTGACGACGTCACGCCATCCGGCGTCGCTGATACCAGGGCCGTATTTGTTGAACAGATAAATCGAATCGATCAGGTCGCCGTAGATGTCGAGCTGTATTTGGTCGGCGGCCGCGTTGCCGATCCGCACCGGCTTCGAATCACGGTGGCCGGAAAGGTGTTTGAGCTCGACTTCTTCGGGGAGGTTGCCGTCGATATCGTAAAGAACCCGCAGCGGTCCCAGCTCTCCGTCGGCCGCGTGGTCGGTGCCCAATCGTTCGGACAGCCAACGGACGAAGGCGCGGGCCTCGTCGATGAAGCCGAGTCGCAACAGCGCATACAGGGTGAATCCCGCATCGCGCATCCACACGTAGCGGTAGTCCCAATTCCGTTCTCCGCCGATGAGTTCAGGCAGGCTGGCGGTGGGGGCTGCGATCACTGCGCCACTGGGGGAGTGCGTGAGCAGCTTCAGGGTGATGGCCGATCGGTGCACCATTTCGCGCCACCGGCCGACATAGTTCGACTGCGAAATCCATTGCCGCCAGAACGAAGTCGTGTTCTCGAAAAGAGTGTCAGTCGAACAGAGCCCGTCGGCGGAGGGCTCGTCCTCGTCGGCCAGGACTTCCAGGACGAATTGAGCGGTCTGGCCTCGCGAGAGGTGGACGTCGGCCGTCACCGTGTCGCCGTTCACGGTCAGCGGGACGGTGGCGGCCAGACCCATCCTGATCCCGCCGCCGGTCAACACGGCGCTCTTCTCACCGAGAGACGTGACGGCACACGTTTGACGCGCGTAGTCGGGGCGGGCATCCAATTCCATCCGCAGATCGATGGATCCCCGTACCCCGCGAACGCGGCGGACCAGTCGCTGCCGATCGCCACCGTCACCGTCCGGAGCGACCGGCATGAAGTCGTTGACCTCCGCTACTCCGTCCGGAGTCAGGAAGCGGGTGACCAGGACCGCGGTGTCAGGGCGGTAAAACTGTTGGGTCCGAGTCACTTCGCCGGTCGGACTGAACCGCCAACTACCGCCTTTGTCGTCGTCGAGGATCGCGCCGAACACGCTCGGCGAATCGAAGCGTGGGACGCAGAACCAGTCGATGGTGCCGTTCGTGCCCACCAAGGCGCAGGTATGCATATCGCCGATGAGTCCGTGATCGGCGATGCTCAGACGGGGCTCAGTCATCGGGCAGGTGCCAACCCGACGGCCCTGACGGCGTGACCGCCTCGTCGGGTCCCCACGAGCCTTGCGGGTAGGTGGCGACCCGCGGCGGTGAGTCGAGGATGGGTTGGCATGCCTGCCAGATGCGATCAACCTCGTCGGCGCGGGTGAACAGCAGTTGATCGCCTCGCATGACGTCCAACAGCAACCGCTCGTAGGCCTCCAGCGGGATGTCGCCGGGGTCCTGCTCGGCCACGTTGAGATGCATCTGCACGGGCAGCACGGCGAGCTCGGGACCCGGCCGCTTCGCATTCACGCTGAACTCAACGCGCGGTGCGTCGCTCAGCTCCAAGACGAGTTGATTGGGCTGGTCGGCTCCGTCGCCGAAATAGCTTGACTGTCGATTACGGAATGTCAGCGTGACGGTGCGGCGAGTGTCGGCCAGGCCTTTGCCCGTGCGCAGGTAGAACGGGGTCCCTCGCCAACGCTCCGTGTCGACGGCCACCTCGAGGGCGACGAAGGTCTCGACGGTCGAGTCGTCGGACACACCGTCTTCGTCCCGGTAGCCCTCGTACTGGCCGAATGTCGTCCGGTCCGGATCGAAGGGTTGGAGCGCGGCGAACACCCGGGCGACCTCGTCGCGGACCGCGACCGAGTCGAGGCTCTCCGGCGGCTCCATCGCGATGAACCCGAGCACTTGCGCGAGGTGAGTGGAGATCATGTCGCGGAAGCAGCCCGTCGACTCATAGAAACCCCCACGTCCCTCGATGCCGCCGGCTTCGGGAACGTCGATCTGTACCGACTCCAGATACGTTGAATTCCAAAGTGGTTCGATCACACCGTTGGCGAATCTCAGCGCCAGAATGTTCTGCACCGCCTCCTTGCCCAGGAAATGGTCGATCCGGAAGATCTGCTCCTCGCTCAAAACCTTTTTGAGCGCCTCATCGAGTTCACGCGACGATTGCAGGTCAGTCCCGAAGGGCTTTTCGACGACCACGCGGGCGTCAGAGGTCAAGTCTTCGTGCGCGAGCATGCCGATCATTCCCTGCATCGCGTCCGGAGGCACGGACAGGTAGATCAGCGTGCGGGCATCGTCGCCGAGACGCTCGCGGGCTGCTCGCACCGCCTCGGCCAGCTCGCTGCCGTCGTCGGCGCTCGAGCTGGTGAACGACAGACGACCCAGAAGCTCCTCTGCGGTTGCGTCGTCGACGTCGTCGACGAATTCATCGAGAGCCGACCGCACCGATTTACGGAATTCGTCGTCGGACTCCGGGGAGTGCCTGCCAGAACCGATCACCGCATAGTCCCCGGGCAGCCGACCAGCCGCGGCGAGGCGGTACAAGCCGGGAAACAGCTTGCGTCGCGCCAAATCTCCCCTGGCCCCGAACAGAACGAAAACCTGGGGAGCAGATGTCATCAGGACGCCTTCGGCTCGATGTTGCGTAGCGCGTTGGGCGCGGCGTAACCGACATTGGCGGGCACAGTAACTCCTTTGGGATGCGTCCAGATGCCGGGTCTGCCGAGCAACCCCCGACGGCGATATTCCCGTACGCCGGCGGCGTCAAACTGTGAGCAAGCCTTCAGCTTCGCTCCCAACCACGACAGCATCGGCTCCGAATGAACTCCGACGTGATCTCACCGAGGAGGCCCAATGAATCATCCCGCCGTTGACCATCTGCCCGAACAGGCGACCTCCACGCTGCTCAACATCTGCGAGCAGTTGTCGATGTCAAAGCATGCGGGTCTGGCGCGGTGGGCCACGTCGGTGTCCGACGCCCTACTGATTCGACTGATGTCGGTCACCAGTGGCACACGGTTCGACGTCATCGACTTCGTACCGTGCGGTCCGTTGGCGCTCCTCGACGCCGCCGAACTGGATGGCCTGCACGCGGTTGTGATCGCCCGCGCAGTCACCAGCGACGACGAATCAGTCGTCGAATGGTGCACCCGCATGGACGGGCTGATCGTCGCCGACCTCTATCGCCGCGCCTACGAGCAGGTAGCCGTCGATGCCAAGGCCGCCGCCATGGTGGCCGAGGAACGGCGACTGGCGTGCGTGGCCCGGACAGCAGCTCCGCGCCTTCGCATCGTGTCGCAGGCATAGCCGCCGCCTGACCCACGGCGCGGCAACTACACCCTGTAGTGGCGCCGTCCGCCGCGGCTGGGACACTGGGGGACGTGCTTACTGACGTCTCGGCAAAGCTCTTCGACGACGCCTGCGCCGTCATTCCCGGTGGGGTGAACTCGCCGGTGCGGGCGTTCAAGGCGGTCGGCGGCACACCGCGCTTCATCACCGCCGCCGACGGCTACTGGCTCACCGACGCCGACGACAACCGCTACGTCGACCTGGTCTGCTCGTGGGGTCCGATGATCCTGGGGCACGCGCATCCATCGGTGGTGGAAGCCGTCACCAAGGCCGCCGCCAACGGGTTGTCATTCGGCGCGCCGACACCCGCCGAAAGCGAGTTGGCCCGCGAGATCATCGATCGGGTGAAGCCGGTGGAGCGGATCCGCTTGGTCAACTCCGGCACCGAGGCCACCATGAGCGCGGTCCGGCTCGCCCGCGGTTTCACCGGTCGGGCCAAGATCATCAAGTTCTCCGGCTGCTACCACGGCCATGTCGACGCCTTGCTTGCCGACGCCGGCTCCGGGGTCGCGACATTGGGGCTGCCGTCCTCGCCGGGGGTCACCGGCGCCACCGCGGCCGATACAATAGTGTTGCCGTACAACGACATTGGCTCAGTCAGGCAGACCTTCGAGAAGTTCGGCGACCAGATCGCCGCGGTGATCACCGAGGCCAGCCCCGGCAATATGGGCGTCGTCCCGCCCGGGCCGGGCTATAACGCTGACCTGCGCTCGGTGACCGCAAAGCATGGCGCGCTGCTGATCGTCGACGAAGTGATGACCGGCTTCCGGATCAGCCGAAGTGGCTGGTACGGCGTCGATCCCGTCGATGCCGACCTGTTCACCTTCGGCAAGGTGATGAGCGGTGGCTTACCGGCCGCGGCGTTCGGCGGGCGCACCGAAGTGATGGAACGACTGGCGCCGCTGGGGCCGGTGTATCAGGCCGGCACGCTGTCCGGTAACCCCGTGGCCGTCGCTGCCGGGCTGGCCACGTTGCGAGCCGCCGACGACGCGGTGTACACCGCGCTCGACGCCAACGCGAATCGGCTGGCTGATCTGCTGTCTGAATCCCTGACGAACGCCGATGTGGCACATACGATCCCGCGAGCCGGCAACATGCTCAGCGTGTTCTTCGGTGAGCACCAGGTGACTGACTTCGCGTCGGCGAAGGCCAGCGAAACCTGGCGTTTCGCGCCGTTCTTCCATGCGCTGCTCGACGCCGGGATCTACCCGCCGTGCAGTGCCTTCGAAGCGTGGTTCGTCTCGGCCGCACTCGATGACGCCGCATTCGCCCGGATCGCCGACGCGTTACCGACGGCCGCGCAAGCCGCAGCCGCAGCCGAGGAGAGCAAGCCCTGATGGCCGAACAGACCCGCATCCACCTGGTGCGCCACGGCGAGGTGTACAACCCCGATGGTGTGCTGTACGGCCGGCTGCCCGGATTTCGGTTGTCCGACAAGGGAAATCGACAAGCGCAGGCGGTGGCCGAGGCGCTTGCCGACCGCGACATCGTCGCGGTGATCGCCTCGCCGTTGCAACGCGCACAGGAGACCGCCGCCCCGATCGCCGTCCGCCACAGCCTGCCGGTGGACACCGATCCCGACCTCATCGAGTCGGCCAACTTCTTCGAGGGCAAGCATCTGGGTCCCGGCGACGGCGCCTGGAAGGACCCGCGGTTCTGGTGGCAGCTGCGCAATCCGTTCACCCCGTCGTGGGGCGAGCCGTACAAGCAGATCGCGGCCCGGATGACGACGGCCGTGTTCAAGGCTCGCACCCGCGCCGCCGGCCATGAAGCGGTGTGCGTAAGCCACCAGTTACCCGTGTGGACCGAACGCCTGTCGCTGACCGGCAGGCGGCTCTGGCACGACCCGCGGCGCCGCGAGTGTGCGGTGGGCTCGGTGACATCGTTAGTGTTCAACGGCGACCGGGTGATCGACGTCGAGTACCTCGAGCCGGCACTCAGTTGACCGTGTCGCGGCTGGCGTTCGTCGTCGTGACAGTGGCCGGCCTGCTGGCCGGCTGCTCACACGGTGACGACGCGGTCGCCCAGGGCGGCACCTTCGAATTCGTCTCTCCCGGCGGCAAAACCGACATCTTCTACAACCCGCCCGACCATCGCGGGCGACCCGGATCGGTGGCCGGTCCCGATCTGATGGACCCGGGCCGCACGGTGTCGGTCGACGACCCTGCCGGCCCCTTTGCAGGGCGCGTCGTCGTCCTCAACGTCTGGGGGCAGTGGTGCGGGCCGTGCCGCGCCGAAGTCAATGCGCTGCAACAGGTGTACGACAACACCCGCGCCGACGGGGTCGCGCTGCTGGGCATCGACGTGCGCGACAACAATCGCCAGGCGGCCCAGGACTTCGTCAAAGACCACAAGGTGACGTACCCGTCGATCTATGACCCGGCAATGCGCACGATGATCGCCTTCGGCGGTAAATTCCCGACCTCGGTCATCCCGTCCACGCTGGTGCTCGACCGCCAGCACCGGGTGGCCGCGGTGTTCCTGCGCGAGCTGCTCGCCGAGGATCTGCAACCGGTGGTGCAGCGCGTTGCCGCCGAACCCGTTGAGCCGCACGCGCCGCCGGGACCGCAATGAGCACCGGCTTCACCGAAACCGCCGCTGCTGGGCCGCTTCTGCTGGCATTGGCGGTGTCCGTGCTGGCCGGTCTGGTCTCGTTCGCGTCGCCCTGCGTGGTCCCGCTGGTGCCGGGCTACCTGTCCTATCTGGCCGCCGTGGTCGGCGTCGACGAAGCCGACGATGCCCCGCGGAATGCGCGGTGGCGGGTCGCGGGGTCGGCCGCGCTGTTCGTCGCCGGGTTCACCGTGGTGTTCCTGCTCGGCACCGTCGCCGTACTGGGCATGACCACGACGTTGATCGTCAATCAGCTTGTGCTGCAACGGGTCGGCGGCGTGCTGACCATCCTCATGGGCCTGGTGTTCGTGGGCTACGTCCCGGCGCTGCAGCGTCAGTTCCGGTTCGCGCCGCGGCAGTTGTCGACGCTGGCCGGCGCGCCACTGCTCGGTGCGGTGTTCGCGCTGGGCTGGACTCCGTGTCTGGGTCCGACGCTGGCCGGCGTCGTGACGGTCGCGTCGGCCACCGACGGCGCGAGCGTAGCCCGCGGGATCGTGCTGGTGATCGCCTACTGCCTGGGGTTGGGAATCCCGTTCGTGCTGCTCGCTTTTGGATCGGCGACGGCCGTCGCCGGGCTCGACTGGCTGCGGCGGCACACCAGAGCGCTGCAGATCTTCGGCGGCGTGCTGCTGGTCGTGGTGGGCATCGCACTGGTCAGCGGCGGCTGGAACGAGTTCGTGTCCTGGCTGCGCGACGGACTGGTGTCCGATGTGAGGTTGCCGATTTGAGCTGGCTTCTCACTCCGCTTTTCTCCAAGCTCCGCAACACCTGGCGGACGCTGACCTCGATGGGCACCGCGCTGGTGCTGCTGTTCCTGCTGGCGCTGGGCGCGATGCCCGGCGCATTGCTGCCGCAGCGCAGCCTGAACGCCGTCAAGGTCGAGGACTACCTGGTCGCGCACCCGACGATCGGACCGTGGCTGGATCGGGTGCAGGCGTTCAACGTGTTTGGCAGCTTCTGGTTCACCGCCATCTACACGCTGCTCTTCGTCTCGCTGTTGGGCTGCCTGACGCCGCGGATGATCGAGCATGCCCGCGCCACCCGGGCAAAGCCGGTGCCCGCGCCGCGTAATCTGGCCCGGCTGCCCAAGCACGCCGACGCGACGATCGCCGGTGATCCCGACGACTTGGCGACGACGCTGACGACCCGGCTGCGGGGCTGGCGCACAGTCGTTCGGCACGGCGACATCATTGAAATCTCCGCCGAGAAGGGCTATCTGCGCGAATTCGGCAACCTGGTCTTTCATTTCGCGCTGCTCGGCCTGCTGGTGGCGGTCGCCGCCGGCAAGCTGTTCGGCTACGAGGGCAACGTTGTCGTCATCGCCGACGGCGGGCCCGGCTTCTGCTCGGCATCACCCGCGGTGTTCGACTCGTTCCGGGCGGGCAACACCGTCGACGGCACCTCGCTGCGCCCGATCTGCCTGCGCGTCAACGACTTCCAGGCGCATTATCTGCCATCCGGGCAGGCCACGTCGTTCGCCGCGGACATCGACTACCAATCCGGCCGAGATCTCAGCGGTGGGAATTGGCGGCCCTACCGGCTCGAGGTCAACCACCCGCTGCGGGTCGGCGGCAACCGGATCTACCTGCAGGGCCACGGCTACGCGCCGACCTTCACCGTGACTTTCCCCGACGGCCAGCGCCGCACCTCGACGGTGCAGTGGCGACCGGACAATCCCCGCACGCTGCTGTCCTCGGGCGTCGCGCGCATCGACCCGCCCGCCGGGTCGTACCCGAACGCCGCCGAACGTCGCCAACACCAAATCGCTATTCAGGGTCTGCTCGCACCGACCGAGCAGCTCCAGGGCGCCCTGCTGTCGTCGAGCTTTCCCGCGCTCAACGCTCCGGCGGTGGCCATCGACATCTATTCCGGCGACACCGGCCTGGACAGCGGCCGACCGCAGTCGCTGTACACCCTGGACCCCCATCTCATCGACCAGCACCGGCTCACCCGGGTCAAACGGGTCAATCTGCGCGTCGGCGACCAGGTTCGGGTCGAGCAGGGCTCGGCGGCGGGCACCGTCGTGCGTTTCGACGGGGCCGTACCGTTCGTCAACCTGCAGGTGTCTCATGATCCCGGGCAGATCTGGGTGCTGGTGTCGGCGATCACGATGATGACCGGGCTGGTGGTGTCGCTGGTGGTGCGGCGGCGGCGGATATGGATTCGGCTGCAGACGGCAACGCCCGGTAACGTGAATGTCCAGGTAGGCGGTTTGGCGCGGACCGACAACGCAGGCTGGGGCGACGAATTCGAGCGCCTCGTCGCCAGGTTGCAGGACGGGCTACCAGCGTCGTCGGCCGAGCCGGTCGCGACCGGAAGGAGCACCCAGTGAATACCACCCACGTGGACATCGGTTTGGCGCGCAATTCCGACTGGGCGTTCACGTCGTCGGTGGTGATCCTGGTGGTCGCCCTGTTGCTGCTCGCCGTCGAACTCGCCTACACCGGCAGCCGTCAGGCGGCCGAACGCGAACTGGTCAGCGCCGGAGCGGTGGGCGCCGACAGCGCGGTCCCCGGCGTCGTGACCGACACCCCGCGCCGCCCCTTCGACGAACGCGTCGGCCGAGCCGGCCTGGTGCTGGTCTACGCCGGCATCGCACTGCTGTTCGCCTGCATCGTGCTGCGCGGTCTGGCCACCACCCGGGTGCCGTGGGGCAACATGTACGAGTTCATCAACCTGACCTGCTTTTGCGGGCTGACCGCCGGTGCGATCGTGTTGCGCCGCCCGCAATACCGGCCGCTGTGGGTGTTCCTGCTGCTGCCGGTGCTGATTCTGCTGACGGTGTCGGGGCGCTGGCTCTACACCAACGCCGCCCCGGTCATGCCCGCGCTGCAGTCCTATTGGCTGCCCATCCACGTGTCGGTGGTGAGCCTGGGTTCCGGAGTGTTCCTGGTCGCCGGGGTGGCCAGCATCCTGTTCCTGCTGCGGACCTCGCGGCTCGGTGAGCCCGACACCCCGGGCGGCTTTGCTCAGCTTGTGCAACGGCTGCCCGACGCGCAGACACTCGACCGGATCGCGTACCGGACCACGATCTTCGGATTTCCGGTCTTCGGCTTCGGAGTGATCTTCGGCGCGATCTGGGCCGAGGAGGCCTGGGGCCGGTACTGGGGCTGGGACCCCAAGGAGACCGTCGCGTTCATCGCATGGGTGGTGTACGCCGCGTACCTGCACGCCCGGTCGACGGCCGGCTGGCGGGACAGGAAAGCGGCCTGGATCAACGTCGTGGGCTTCGTGGCCATGGTGTTCAACCTGTTCTTCGTCAATCTGGTGACCGTCGGTCTGCACTCCTACGCCGGGGTGGGCTAGCTCACGATCAGCAGGCTCTCAGGGACGCTGCGATATGTTCGGGTCAGCAGGGCTGTTCGCTAACAACGCGACCCACGTGTCGCGACAAGGGGAGACTTCACGTGTCTGACCATCCGACGCACGGGGGGTCGCGCGGCCGCGAGGACCATCCGACGTCCGAATTGCCGCCGCACTCGCCACCACCGCCGGCCCCGGAGCCGGAAACTCGGGCGTTCGCCGGGTTCCGCACCGAGCGCCGCTTCGGCGACAACAGGACGGTGGGCGTGCCACCCCCGGAAACCCGCGCCGAACCGCGGGCATGGGCGGCGACGCCGTATCAGGGAATGCCACGGGTCGTGGAGTCCGCCGATGGGCCTCGGCGGGTCTACGGCAACTACGGGGGACCGCCGCCCGCGCCGGCGGACGCCGGACAGTCGTACGGGTCCATTCCGCCTCCGCGCTATCCCGAGTTGTCCACCAGCACTCTGCTGCGCCACGTCAAGCCGGCGCCGTCGGAGGGTTGGCGCCGGCTGCTGTTCCGCGTGTCCGGGCAGCTGATCAACGTCGGCGAAAGTCCGCGGACCATGCGGTACAACGACCTGACCGTCCAGGTGAACAGACCGCTGCGGGGTTGCTACCGCATCGCGATGCTTTCGCTGAAGGGCGGCGTCGGGAAAACCACCATCACCGCCACTCTGGGTTCGACTTTCGCCTCGATTCGGGGCGACCGGGTGGTCGCCGTGGACGCCAACCCCGACCGCGGCACGCTGAGCCAGAAGGTGCCGCTGGAGACGCCGGCCACGGTGCGGCACCTGCTGCGCGACGCCGAGGGCATCGACCGCTACAGCGACGTCCGCAGCTACACCTCGCAGGGGCCGAGCCGGCTGGAAGTGCTTGCGTCGGAAAGCGATCCGGCGATGTCGGAGGCATTCAGCGCCGACGACTACGCGCAGACACTGGAGATCCTCGAGCGGTTCTACGGTCTGGTGCTCACCGACTGCGGCACCGGGCTCTTGCATTCCGCGATGACGGCGGTGCTGAACAAGGCCGACGCGCTGGTTCTGGTCAGCTCGGGTTCCATCGACGGCGCGCGCAGCGCCTCGGCCACATTGGACTGGCTCGACGCACACGGTCATGAGGATCTGGTCAGCAATTCGATCGCGGTGATCAATGCGGTGCGACCGCGATCAGGCAAGGTCGATATGCAGAAAGTGGTGGACCACTTCTCCCGGCGTTGCCGCGCAGTGCGTTTGGTGCCTTTCGACCCGCATCTCGAAGAAGGCGCCGAGATCGACCTGAACCGGCTGAAGCGGGACACCCGAGAAGCGCTTATCGAGCTGGCAGCCGTTGTCGCCGACGGATTTCCGAACGATCAGCGCCGATCCAACGAGCACTTCATCTAGCGGATCACCGCGGGTTGTTGTCGCCGTGGCTCAATCGCCACAGAAAGTCCGGATCGTCGTCGGGCCCAATGACGCGACTCTTCGGGCGAGTGACCTGTGAACGGGCCACCCGCCAGCCGAGATAGACCAGTGTCCCGAGAACCAGGATCAGGAGCAGGTAGAGCACGCAACACCTCCTTTGTCCGAATATACGCGGCGACCTAGGCTCGCACTGTGTCAAACGGAACGAGCCCCGCCGGTCGCGCAGCCGTCAGCGTGTTTATCTACGCCGCCGCCCGTGTCGCGCTGGTGGCGGTTCTCGCTGCGGGCATCTATGGGATCGGCCGAGTTCTCGGGGTGCGCGAGTTTCCGATCGTCGTTGCCTTGCTGTTCGCTCTCGTCATCGCGATGCCGCTGGGCTTTTGGCTTTTCGGCCCGCTGCGACGCCGGGCCACGGCCAGTATCGACGCGGCAACCGAACGCCGGCGCCGCGACCGCGATCAGTTGAGGGCCAGGCTGCGGGGCGAGACACCGTCCGACGCCGCTCCTGACCCGGCCGAGTGACTGCCGTCAACGTGCGGTGAACGTCAATGCGGCGGCCACCGCGATCGACCAGACCAGCATCGTCAGCCCGGTGTCACGCAACACCGGAATCAGCTCGACACCGATGCGCCCGGATCGCACCGGCGCCGCGGCCCGCAGCGCCAACGGCGTGGCCACCAGACCCGCCGCACACCACGGTGTGGCCGCGGTCAGCGTCAGCGTCAACACCGCGGCGGCGGCCAGCAGCGCCTGGTAGAACATCCGTGTCCCTTTGTCGCCGAGTCGCACCGCCAAGGTGATCTTGCCAGAGTGCGTGTCGGTCGGGATGTCTCGTAAGTTGTTGGCCACCAACACTGCTGACGACAGGGCCCCGGTCGCCACCGCCAGCACCACGCCGACCCAGTTCACCCGCAATGCCTGGGTGTATTGCGTGCCCAGCACCGCGACCAGGCCGAAGAACACGAAGACCGCGACCTCGCCGAAACCCGCGTAGCCGTACGGCCTCGAGCCGCCGGTGTACAGCCAGGCACCGGCGATGCAGAACGCCCCGACCGCGATCAGCCACAGTGCGCTGGTCAGCGCGAGCGCCAACCCGGCCACCGCGCCGAGGGCCAAGCTCGCGATGGCCACCGCCCGCACCGACCGCGGTGTCGCCAGCCGCGAACCCACCAGCCGCAACGGGCCGGCCCGGTCGTCGTCGGTGCCGCGGATGCCGTCGGAGTAGTCGTTGGCGAAGTTGACCCCGATGATCAGTGCGAGCGCGACGGCCAATGCGAGCAGCGCCTTCCACCACACGGCGGCATGCAGCCAGGCTGCGCCACCGGTGCCGGCGATGACCGGGGCGATGGCGTTGGGAAGGGTTCGCGGTCGCGCGCCGGCGATCCACTGCGCAAAACTGGCCACCTCGTGATCGTTCCATGCCCGTACACGACAACAATGGGCAACATGATCGGAGTCATCGGCGGCAGCGGCTTCTACAGCTTCTTCGACTCGGCCGCCCGCAGCGTCAGCCTGGACACGCCATACGGCGAGCCCAGCTCCCCGGTAACGATCGGCACGGTGGGGGACCACGAGGTAGCGTTCCTGCCGCGGCACGGGGCCGAGCACCACTT
>Ga0302324_100018219_pt1 | contig 13862 bp, 14 predicted proteins | sample Palsa_T0_1_FD_201949 | JGI IMG/M metagenome (GOLD analysis project Ga0302324, IMG submission 201949) | Peat permafrost microbial communities from Stordalen Mire near Abisko, Sweden - Palsa_T0_1 | ecosystem: Environmental > Terrestrial > Soil > Palsa > Peat permafrost | place: Sweden: Abisko... | reverse complement strand
GGAAACGTCGGCTGTAGAAAAAAACGCGAAACCTGCGCGCCGAACGGTTCTTGCCCCTCCATCTTAAAGATCCGCCGGAAGCCGGCATTCGCTTCGATCAAGGTGCCGTCCTCGTTCAACGTCGCGGCCGCAACCGCGAGCAGATATTCGAGGTCGTCGGCAAGCCGCGGCACAGAATGTCCCTACACGCTAACGAGTTGCTTGGCGGTGCCGATCGCGGCCCGCGCGTCGGAGCCATAAGCGTCCGCACCGACCAGATCGACCAAGCGATCGAAGCGATTGACGACAAGCCCGCCGATTATCACAGAGGGCCGTGCAGGACCGAAGCGCGCGTGCAGACGCGCGATAACGTCCTTGACGACTGGCAACTGCTGCGCAAACGACAACGACAAGCCTACGAGATCCGGGGCCCAAAGGCCTATCTGCTGAATGAGCGAAGAGGTCGGTACATCGGCCCCAAGATACTGAACCTCCCAGCCCGAAAGTTGAAACGAATCTGCCACCATGCGCAGTCCAACGGTGTGGTGGTTGCCAGCGACACAAGCCAGAAGTACCCGCTTGCCGATTGGCGCCGGCGGCGGTGAGCGCAACAGAGCCGCCGTCATCACGGACTGCACTATCGCCGTCGCTATATGCTCTTGTGCCACGGTCACCTGATTGGCCTGCCATTTCTCGCCAATCTGGTACATCGCGGGTTGAATGACGTGCAACTCGACATCAACGAGATTTTGTCCGCTGTCCAGACACCTGTTCATCACGGCCAATGCTTCGTGTTGGTCACCAACGAGCAGTGCCGTCTGGAACGCTGCCTCAGATCCTGGCTCGGGCGGCGCTGAAGGCACCAATGGCGTTTTACTTGCCGCCAAGAATTCTGTCCGCGCCGCGCGCAGCGCGCCGGTCACCACCGCGCTGTCTAACGGTTCCATATTGGTGGCAAAAAACTCTGCCAGCCAGTCCAGCGACAGGGCCAGATGCTCCGCGGGGATCGATCGGGCGACAAGGACGCTGGCGAGCCAGCACAAATAATCAACCAGCGGGCCCAGTAATCCAAACTCCAGCACCGGTTTTAAAAATTCCAAATGAAACGCGAGGTCTTCGCGGCAGGCATCGCGGCCGCGCGTTCCGAATTGCGCATAAGTCGAGCTCAGCGTTGCATAGAAGCGTTCGGCGACCGCGCTCACTGCATCGGGTTTAAGAGAGTGAAACCGCTGTAATCCCCTCTCTCCTAACGTTTCCAGCAAGGGGTCCATTATCGTTCCGTTGGTAGACGCGCTAGTCAGAAAAGACCTCGAACAGCCGAATCTCAGTGCTTTTCGGCACCAGTTTGAGACCCTTGGGAATACCGTTGTGCGATTCGTGATAATCGTGGCTGCGGTGCCAACTCTGGTAGCTCTGCTCATTACACCAGCGTGTAACAAGCCAAATCTCAGCCGTATCACCGAGCGGGCTCATAACCTCCATGCCCAGGAAACCCGGAGCGTGATCGACGAGATGAGGGCGTTGGCGGAAAGCGGCGCGCACCTCATCAACCATGCCGTTGGCGATTGTAAATCGGCTTAGCGCGACCAGCATGGGCGACCCAACGTGAGTCCGTTATCAATGACGGTCCCGAATGACCATCCAGGGACGTCCACGTAATAGACCCCCGATGCGAAGATTGAGATAATGTCATCAGTATTATTTTCATTCCTACTTAGGAATAGGTGCTTCTACTGACCTAGGTTCCTTCGATGACTCGGCAGCACCGACGAGGTGATCGAATGATCTTTCGCAATGCGGCAACTCACGGAAGCGGACCGACGTGATGGGTCATTCGCTACCGAAACGAGATCTCCGCTGTCACGTCCGCTTTTGCCGAAGCGGACATTCGCCGACGTGATCGGATTGTCCGCTAAGGGGCCCGCAAGCCGACATTCGCGTTGGTTAGGATGAAAGAGGCCGCCTACTGAGGCGGTCTATGTCGCGTTAGGATCGTAGCAGCGCACGCCGAATCGTTGCGCAATTTCGCCAAGAGATTCCTCCGCCTTAAATCCAGAATGATCGGACCTGCGTGAACTTCCTAGCGTCTTTCTCGGCAGCGCTCAGAAACGGCTCAATTTTTGCTCTCCTCGCGGCCTGACACGATGCCAACGGCGCAGGCTTGGGGGCGCCCTTCTGCGGACGGCTTTCCTGCAACCAGCTTAGGGGTGAGTTTCTGGTGAACCTTGATATGGTTGAGAGCACCAAGCCGATCCTGCGAGGCCGTCGAGCGAGCCTTAAAGTGAGGCAGACGCTCCTTTGTCGTGCGGCCAGCCAACGGGCGTCCGAAGAAACCGTTGTCGCCGGAAGCGAGGGACATCAAACCGCGGGAACGCGCGTCTCATAGATACTTATCGAGCTGGTTAGCCCGATCTTAGCCACGTTAGCTCTCGCTTTTCTATGTTCAGGCTTCGCCCGGCGTCGTTGGCTCTCAATGCACCCATATCAGTCTGACCCCAAGTATCCTTCGTTTTGAACGGACTGCGTCCGCGGAGGCTAGTAGTTGGTGCCCGTACGAAGAAGGGAATGCCGATGGGTCGCTTGAACTCTGATCTAAGTGCCAAACTGATGCTCACAATGGTGCTGGACGCGTTGCCCGTCGGGTTGTTCTGGAAGGACCGTGACTCAATTATCCTAGGTTGCAATCGAAAGTTCGCCGAAGATTCTGGTGTCTCCGATCCGGCCCATATGGTCGGAAAAACCAATCTGGATTTTTATCCCCCCGCGCAGGCCGAGGCTTACCGTGCCGATGATCTTGAAGTGATCACGACCGGGCGGTCTAAGCTCGGCATCGAGGAATCTCTGCTTCTCGCCACGGGAGAAACAGCCTGGGTGGAAACTAACAAGGTGCCTCTGCGTAACAACGTCGGAGAGATCATCGGCGTGCTCGGCACTTATCGCGACGTGACCGAAATCCGCCGCGCTCAAAATGAACGTGTGCGCTTCGGCCTCGAGTTCGCTGCGGCGAAACAAGCCGCCACTATGGCGATGCATGACACGCTTACTGGCCTCCCAAATCGACGCTATCTCGAGGAGACACTACGGGCGCGCCAAATCAACGCCCGGTCGGGCGAGCGCCTAGCGGTCATCTCTATGGATTTAGATCGGTTCAAGGCGATTAATGACCTTCATGGGCATATTGTGGGTGACGAATTGCTTAAAAGGGTGTCCCGCCTTCTTTCCGAGCAAACCGGCGCAGAGGGTTTTGTGGCGCGGGTGGGCGGCGATGAATTTATCATATTGCTGGTCGTCGAATCTGACCCCGCCCTAATTCGGCAAATTTCCGCGCTGATTGCGAAGTTCGATGAACCGATAGCGCTTGGCGAGCACGAGGTGACGATAGGCGCCACTCTCGGTATTGCCGTCACGCCCGCGGACGGGGTCGACCCGGCTGATCTCCTGCGCCGCTCGGACATGGCATTGTATCGTGCAAAGAAAGAGGATCTTACGCGGTTCGCATTCTTCGAACCAGAAATTGAGTCCCTTGCGCAGGAACGCGTGCTGCTGGAGCGCGATCTAAGCATCGCGGTCAAAAACGACCAAATTATTCCTTATTTCCAGCCGCTGGTGCATTTGGGTTCGGGCGATGTGTTTGGTTATGAAGTTCTCGCGCGATGGCCACACGCTACCCAAGGAATGATACAGCCCCTTCAGTTTATCAAGATCGCCGACGAAACCGGCCTTATCGGCTCGCTTACATTAAATTTGCTCCGCCGCGCGTGCCATGAGGCCAGGCATTGGCCGGGCGCGCCGCGGATAGGGATCAATATCGCGCCTCTTCAGTTGCGGGACGTTGCACTGCCGCAAAAGCTACTCAAGGTCTTGTCGGAGTGCAGCTTCCCTGCCGCGCGCCTTGACATAGAGATCACCGAAGACGCGCTCGTCTCTGATATGAAAACCGCAAACGTCATCCTTGCTTCGCTCAAGAAGCTTGGCGTGCGCGTAGTGCTCGACGATTTCGGCACAGGCTATTCAAACCTAAAGTACTTGCTTGATTTGCCCTTCGACGTTCTGAAGATCGATCAGTCGTTCGTGCAGTCCATGGGCGAAAGCGAAGACGCGTTTGCAATCGTCAAGGCGATCATACAACTCGCGAAAAATCTGGGTCTCGAAGTAACGGCTGAAGGGATCGAAACAGAAAGTCAGGCTCTCGCACTTCAAGCGCTCGGGTGCGAACGGGGCCAAGGCTTTTATCTGGGACGTCCGTCACCGGGCGTGAACTGCTTAAGCGATGCAAGCATCCTCGGTCGCGCAAACAAGTCTTCGATTAAAAGGATCGCATAGCGGGGTCTTTAACTCCGGCGTCAACTGAACGTGACGATTACCGGCCAGCAATTCAGAAGAGCCTTGACTCGACGATGGTACGTTTGCGCTGTCGAGTGCGACCGGCTGCGTCCCAGCTTTAGTGCTGTCTTCGCTAGACCGTTGCGGAGTGGCAGAATGTACCGTCCGCCCCTAGCCGATAAATTTGAAAAGGCCGACGTCGACTGCGCGCATCCGAAAGCCTGTTTCGCAATAGACGAGATAATAGTCCCACATGCGCCGGAAGCGCTCGTCAAAACCCATTAGCTTGATGCTGGGCCAGTTTTGTAGAAAGCGGCTTCGCCATTCGCGCAATGTTACTGCGTAGCTGTCGCCGAAACCCTCGTGGCTCTCGACTCGAAGGCCTGCGCGTGCTGCTTCACGTCCGATGATCGCTTTTGTCGGCAGCATGCCGCCCGGGAATATATGGCGCTGAATGAAATCGGGGCGTTGGCGATAGGCCGAGAAGCGGCTCTCATCGATAGTGATCGCCTGGACGACTGCGATTCCGCCACGCTTAAGGCATGCACGCAACTTCGCGAAATAGACTGGCCAATAGCTTTCTCCGACGGCTTCGATCATCTCCACTGAAACTATCCGATCGAAACTACCGCTCACGTCGCGATAATCGAGGAGCCGCAGGTCTGCCTTGGCCTCGCCGGCAAGACGTGCCCGGGCATAATCGAATTGCGCGCCAGACAGCGTGACACCGACCACCGACGCGCTATGACGGCGGATCAACCGTTCGGCCAGCGAGCCCCAGCCGCAGCCGATTTCCAGCACGCGTTCGCCTCCGGCCAGCGCGAGCAGGCCCGCGATGCGGTCAAGCTTGCGCTCCTGGGCCTGCTCCAGAGTGTCCTCGGCGGCATAGAGCGCCGAAGAATAGTTCATGTCCGCATCCAGCCACGCAGCAAAGAAGTCGTTGCCGAGATCGTAGTGAGCGGCGATATTTCGCTGGCTGCCGCGCCGTGTGTTGCTGCGAAGCAAATGCAGAAAACGCGCAACCGCAACGCCAGCTGGTGAGGTGTGCGCGGCTGCAATCAGCTGCGCCTCGTTCCGCATGCATAATTGAAGCAGGCGCGGCAGGTCAGGCGTCGACCAATCGCCATCCATATAAGAATCGGTCAATCCGTTCTCTCCGCCAAGCAGGATGCGTCGGACAGCGCGCCAGCGATGCAAGGTCATCACGGCCTCTGGACCGTCGGCGGCGCCGCGTCGTTCGATTGTTCGGCCGTTCGGCAACATGATCTTCAATCGGCCGGCGGCGAGCGCGGGCAAAGCGTCCTCCAGCAGCCGCCATATCGCGCGTCTTCGTTCGCGGCTGCGCGGCAATTGTTTCGCCGAAATAGACCGATTAATCGGAGGCACGGTACTCACTCCTGTCCGCTTACGATCGTGACCGGTATTGGCGGCGGAGCAGGACGCGGTCGCACCCGCAGCCCCTTCAGCCATAGCTGCAAAGCATGCCAATGGATCGCCGCGATCACCTTCAGAGTAAGCAGTGGGTAAGTTGCCAAAAGGCCCACCAGAGCCGCGTTCGACAGGGTTCGCCGGTCGCCGCTGAGCGCCGCAAGCAAAACCGGTCCATTCCGATCGGCGGCGCTAATTCCCAGGGTGACGCGCTTGTCCGTAGTCTCGACGCGGAACCGGTAGCGCATGTTCATGTCCAGGAACGGCGACACGTAAAAGAGTTTGTCGCAGGCCTGATTGATCGCGCCGCCATCGGATGTGTTGACGGGTATTAAATAGGAGTGACGTTGTCCGAACGTATTGTGGACTTCATAAACGATCGCCGCCAGGTCGCCTCGGCAGTCGCGACAGAAATAGACGCTGAGTGGATTGAAGCCGTAGCCGAGGATCCGAGGCATGCAGAGGAGTTCGATCGACCCACCCTTTGGGTCGATGCCGGCCTCTGCTAGTCGTCGCTCGATCTGCGGGCGGAGCGCTTCGCTGCCGTCCCCATGGTCGGCATCGTAAAAGCTGAAAGCGTTGAAACGGTTGTGCGAAAACAGAGGTAACATGTCCCTCAGGACATCGATCTCATCCAGATCGAGCAGCAGCCAAAATACGCGGTAGCGAAGCCGGTGCCGAAGCGGGCGCAGCCGGCGGTGCATTACGGAACCGACGTAAAGGCGCGATCGCAAATTCATGCGGCAAGTTCCGGTTCCACCATGGGAGCTGACGGTTGCCACGGCGCGAGGACGATGCGGCCTGACTCGTCGGCGACGTTCCACGGCCGCCGAACTCCGCCGGCGGCTTCCGCCGCGGCAAGCCCGGCCTGCAAGCCGTCTTCGTGGAAACCAGATCCAAAATATGCGCCGGCAAACCAGGTATTGCGTCGGCCTTGCAGCGACCAAAGCTCTTGCTGCGCGAGGATGGCTCGGGAATCGAACAACGGGTGTTCATAGATTTCCCGATGATGCTCGTCGCGCGGGGAGCGATCCGGATTCAAGGTGACAAACAGCGGCGTGTCATTCCCAATTTGCTGGAGCGAATTCATCCAATAGGTCACAGTCGGGCAATCCCGCGCATCGCCCCTGTCCCGGCGCCCGATGTGATTCCAGCTCGACCAAATGGCACGACGCCGTGGCATCAGCGCTGGATCGGAATGCAGCACGGCGACGTTAGAGCTATATCGGAATGCGCCGAGCAGTCGGCGCTCCTCCGGGCTGGGATCAGCAAGCATCGCCAGCGCTTGGTCGGCATGCGTTGCAATGATGATGGCGTCGAACGTTTCTGCCTGTCCGTTGCGGTCGCGGACGGTCACCATGCCGCCGCGGCGCTGCACTGTCGCCACGGCGCTACCTAGCCGAATGTGATTGCGATATGCTTTCGTCAGCCGCTCGACATAGCTGCGGCTGCCGCCGCACACGCTTCGCCACGGCGGACGGTTGCGCAGACTGAGAAGCCCGTGACTGTTCTGAAAACGAATAAAAGACGCAGCTGGGTATTCCAGTATCTGGCCGCTCGGTGCCGACCAGATCGCCGACGCCAACGGCAGAAGGTGGTCGTCGCGGAAGGCGGTCCCGTAAGCGCCGGTATCCAGATAGTCGCCGAGCGTACTGTGGATTTTTTCAAGCGCGGCAAGGTCGCGGGGGGCTTCGCGATAAAAGCGGTGAATATCCCTGAGCATCGACCAGAAGCGCGGGCGCAACAGATTGCGCTTTTCGGCAAACAGGCCGGCGAGATTGCCGCCGGAATATTCGAGGTCACCATCAGACAGCGAAACAGCAAACGACATCTCGGACGGCTGCGTTGCGACGCCGAGATGGGCGAACAGCGCCGCCAGATTGGGATACGTCCGGTCGTTGTAGACGATGAAGCCGGTATCGACCGCGACCTCGCCTTTCGTAGCCTTTACTGTCACAGTATGAGAATGGCCGCCGATACGCCGGTCGGATTCATAGACCGTAACCGCGTGACGCGCGCTCAGCAGCCAGGCGGCGGACATGCCGGAAATTCCACTGCCGACGATCGCTATGTTCCGGTGTGCCGCTGAATTGCCTTGCATCGCGTGTTTCTGCCCAAGTACGCCCGGAACAACCCCCGTTCAATTGCGCCGCAAGCATGGATACGAGCGGGTAAACGTCTTGGATCACTTGTCCGGACAGGGGCCGGCGCTTCAATTAATTCTGTTCGGCATAGATCCAAATGAACTTGTCGGGCGTATCTGGCTGTATGCAGGCTGCAACCTTTACCGCAGGGCCGGAACAGTGGAGGACGCTGCGGGTTTGGCCCGGCGGACAGCTACTGCGGCTGCACGGGAGCGCCCGCATGACCGCCGATAAGAGCGAGCGGGAAGGAATTCGCGCATCGCTGACGGAACAGGTCTCTGCGTCCGATCTAGCCGTATGCATCCGCGCGATCGCCGCGCGGCAGGACCGCGCCGCGTTTGCCGAACTGTTCAAGTTCTACGCACCCCGAATCAAGACCATGCTTATGCGCGCGGGTGCTGCCGCGGAACTCGCCGAAGAGCTAGCTCAAGACACATTGCTGGTGGTCTGGCGCAAGGCCGCTCAATACGACCCGAGCCGAGCAAGTGCCGCCGCGTGGATCTTTACGATTGCGCGAAATCTGCGGGTCGACAGGCTGCGGCAGGATCAGCGCGCCAAGCTATTCGCGATGCACGAGACGCCCGATAAGGAAGAACCGGAGCGACCTGACGACGTATTTGAAAACTCGGAACAGCAAGCGCGCGTTCGGGCAGCCCTGCGTGAACTTCCCGAGGACCAGCTTCGTGTGGTGCAGCTATCTTTCATCGAAGGCCGCGTCCACGGTGATATCGCGAAGCTCCTCAATCTACCCCTTGGCACGGTCAAGTCGCGGCTGCGGCTTGCCATGGGTCGTTTGCGCAATTTGCTTGGTGAGCCGTCATGACCATCGTCCACCATCCCAGTGATCTCACGCTTGCGGACTGGGCAGCGGGCACGCTCGACGTAGCCCGGGCACTGGTCGTTTCGAGCCATTTGGCGCGTTGTCCGCATTGTCGAGCCGCCGTGCGGATGTTCGAAAGCGTCGGCGGCGCCTTGCTTGAAGATGCGCCGCCGGCAGAGATCGCGCCGGATGCGCTCGACCGCGCGCTCGCGCATCTTGGCGTGCCGGAGGCGCTGCCGATCGGCCCGCCTCGTACGGACGCTGAAACGATCTCCGGCTACGCGCTTGGCCCGTGGCGCTGGCTCGGCCGCGGCATCCAATGGCGTCGGGTCGACCTGCCGTCCACCGATGGGGCGCGGGTCTTTATGCTCAATGCGCAACCCGGAACACGGCTGCCGGGGCATCGCCATACCGGCACCGAGTGGACTTGCGTCTTTCAGGGCGCGTTTCGGCATGAGCACGGCCGATATGGTCCGGGCGACTTCGACGAGGCCGACGAGACTGTCGAACACCATCCGGTCGTGGAGATGGGAGAGGTCTGCATCTGTCTCGTGGCGCTGCAAGGTAGTATCCGCCTGGAAGGCTTTTTAGGACGCCTGCTGCAACCTCTCGTGCGGATATGAACGACGGGCCGGCGCTGACGCGTCCATCGTTTGGACATCCGACGATCAACGGTGGCTTTTCGCGGCCGGTTGGCGTTTTCGCCCGCTTCTTTTTCGCTCGTGTCCTTTTCGCCGATGTCCTGCACGGGATTGAGTGCTTCGACCAACATGCTGGTCCCGCATCGTGACGGGCTCGCAATTCGCCGCCATGGTCGCTGCGGTCAGCGTCGCGCTCGGGCTGGTCATGACGGCGGCGTGGCTGATCTGGCGACGTACCGAAAATTCGGGTTGGGTCGATGCAACCTGGACCTTCGGTCTTGGCGCGATCGGGGTGGCTGGCGCGCTCACGCCCGGGCAGACAGGCTCGCTGACTGAGCGGCAGATTCTGGTCGCGGCTATTATCGCCTGCTGGTCGCTGCGGCTTGGTTTGCATATTGCACATCGGACCGCGCGCATTGTTGACGATCCTCGTTATGCCAAATTGTTGCGCGCATGGGGCGCCGATGCGCCGCGGCAGATGTTTTTTCTCCTGCAAAAGCAAGCCTTGGTCAGCGTTCCGCTTGGCGTCTCGATGGTTATCGCGGCCTGGAATCCGGTGCCCGGCCTGCGGGTCGCCGACCTTGTCGGCGCGGCGGTGCTTATCATCGGCATTGGCGGTGAAGGCCTCGCCGACCGACAACTGCGCCGGTTCCGCGCCGAACCGGCAAACCGCGGCCAAATTTGCGATTCCGGTCTGTGGTCTTGGTCGCGCCATCCGAATTATTTCTTCGAGTGGTTTGGCTGGCTTGCTTATCCCCTGATCGCAATAGGTCCGACATACTCTTGGGGTTGGCTCGCGCTGGCCGGTCCCGCCTGCATGTATTGGCTCTTGGTTTACGTATCCGGCATTCCGCCGCTTGAAGAGCACATGCAGGAGGTTCGCGCCGAGGCGTTTCTCGCGTATCGCGCGCGCACAAGTAAATTTTTTCCGTCGCCACCACGCAGTGTCTGAACGGCCTAGCGATGACCCTGATCGGGAAAATGATCGGCGTCGGCGAACGGCTTCCCATTCCGGATAAGATCGCGCGCGCGGTGATCGCGTCATTTGTCGGCCGAACGGCGCGCAAAATGTGCGCCGCGGAATCCGATGCCGACCGGGCGTTCGCCGAAGCGATGGCGGCTTATCCCATCGCCGTGAATGTCGACGCCGCCAATGCTCAGCATTACGAGCTGCCGCAGGAGTTTTTCGCTCTGGTGCTTGGTCCACAGCGCAAATACTCGTGCTGTCTCTACAACAACGATGCCGACTCTCTGATCGAAGCGGAAGAGCGGGCGCTCGCAGCCACCGCCGAGCACGCCGGTCTTGCCGACGGCCAGCGCGTCCTGGATCTCGGCTGCGGCTGGGGCGCTCTGTCGCTTTGGATGGCGCGGCGTTATCGCGCGGCGAACATCGTGGCGGTGTCGAACTCACATTCGCAGCGCGCCTTTATCGGCAACGTGGCTCGCGCCGCGGCGCTGTCCAATCTCGATGTCATCACGGCGGGCATGAACGGCTTTGTGCCGTCAGGCCGGTTCGATCGCGTCGTCTCAGTGGAGATGTTCGAACATATGGCAAATTGGCGACCGTTATTGTGGCGCATGCGCGATTGCCTCAATCCGGACGGCCGAATGTTCATGCATGTCTTCAGTAACGCTCACGCACCTTATCGTTTCCGGGCTGACGACGAGGACGACTGGATCGCCCAGCACTATTTCACCGGCGGCGTGATGCCCAGTCACGATCTGATTCGGCAGTTTGGCGATTGCTTTGCCGTCGAAGCGCATTGGCGTTGGAACGGCCGCTATTATGCGCGCACGGCTGCAGATTGGCTGGCGAATTTCGATCGGAACGCTGCCGCCATCCGAAGCATTCTCAAGAAGGTCTATGGCCGCGACGCGCCATTATGGCAGCGCCGCTGGCGGTTGTTCTTCCTGGCGACGATCGGACTTTTCGGGCATGCCGATGGCAATGAGTGGGGTGTCAGTCATTACCGTCTGTCTCCCGTCTCGGCCGATGCGGCCGTTAGCGGGTGAGCGTGCGCGCTGCGAGACAAGCGAGCGTAGCTGCTACGCCCGACGCCAGCGCGCCGTAGCCGATGTCAAGCAGCGTGATTTGCAGCGTCCACACCCGCAACGTCGCGTAGTTGGTCAGGTCATAGGTCGCGTACGCAAGCGCGCCGAAGAGAACAGCGAACGCGAAGGCGCTCATGAGTGCGCCCGAGCGCATGCCCGGTAAGACGCCGAAAACGACAAGACCGATCGGGAACGCGGCATAGAACACAAAGGCCGGCGCAAGCCGCAGGTTCGGCGCCAATATATCGGCAAGCACCGGCCGATACACCGCCGACCCCATGAAACTCAGCCATAATGCGTCTATGCCGCCGAACACAACGAGCGCGGTTAGATAAGCGGCGAGATAGGCCATCGGCTTGTTAATGTCCTTTGTTTTGCGACTGATACGCTTGAGCGCCGGCGGCGGATCACTGTCGCGACAACCGCAGGTCATCGAACACCCAGTCAGCCGGCTCGCCAAGTACGACGGGTTGAGTGTGCAGGTCCATCGGCTTTTGCGGCCTACGATCCGTCGAGATTATTCAGGGTTTCCAATACACAGGAGCGAGTTCGGAAAATTGCAATTGTTCGGCGGCGGCTTGCGAAAGGTCGATCACTCGGCTTTTGACGGAAGGCTCCCGGGCGTTAATCCGGACCACGACCGTTAGACCGTTGCTCAAGTTGGTAACTCTTACCGACGTGCCAAAGGGCAGCGTGCGGTGCACGGCGATTAGCTTGGCCGGAGAAAAGGTCTCGCCTTGCCGTCATGCCGCCTTTCTCTGAATATTTTGATGCTAGGTTGACTTCGCCCGCAACAATGGCGGTGCCATCGGCGGCAAACGATAATACCAGCGAGAAGGCCCATTTGATCATTAGCCGGGTGCCGGGACCATGATCCGGCACGCTAACACCGCAACTCCGTCGCCGGCTCCGCGCGCGAGCTGAAATGATAGCCGTGAGGGAGTTGCAAAAAGCGGCTTTTTGCGTTTTGCGCGTATTGGAAATCTGGCGTGGATCAGCCGAGATCCATTGAGGCCGTCAGTCCAAGCTACTGGCCGACTTACTTCGCTAAGCTCCGCGCTAGTCTCGCCGATGGCGAAATGGGTGCTATTCCAAGCCACCGTCGGGCTTCACTGGCTCCGCAGCGATTGACCATCGCTGCCAATCGCAAGCGGAAGCAGCGCGCCAATGGCCGAAAATCCTTTCACTTGTGGCCGACCTACAACAGCAAGTCAGCCACTAAAATCACGCTAGGCTAAAAACGGAATTGTCTGGTATGCGTTTAAACCGGCTGACGGCCCGAAGCCTAATAAGTGATGGCACCGCCATCCACATTAATGGCTTGGCCGGTGATGAATGCGCTCGCATTCGACGCTAAGAAGACGGCTGTGCCGCAGAGATCGTCTGGCGTCATGTCGCGTTTGATCATCCGCGCGTTGAGCGTGTGCGGGCGAATCTTCTCCATCATCGTCGGGTGATTAAGGACACTCTTGCTCGCGGTGAACCCAGCGATGATGGAATTGACCCGGATGTTGTCGGCGGCGAGTTCGGTCGCCATCGAACGGGTCATGGCGAACACGGCGCCCTTGGAGCTGACGTAATGCAGCAACATCGGCGCGCCGCGCAGCACGGTTCCCGACGAGATATTGATAATCGAGCCGCCGCCGGCGCGCTTCATACTGGGGATCACTGCCTTGGTCGCTTGGAACACGCCGCGAGCGTTGACACGGAACACCAAGTCCCATTCGTCCTCGGTGATCTGCATCAGCGGCTTTAGTTCAAGCGTGCCGAATATGCCGGCGTTGTTGACGAGCACGTTTACCGGGCCCAAAGCTGTTTCGGCGACATCCACAAGCTCGATCAAAGACTTGCTGTCGGTGACATCGGCGATGATCGCGATAGCCTCGCCGCCCTGATCTTCGATCTGGCGGGCGGTATCGGAGCAATCTCGAATGTCCGAAACGACGAGTTTGGCGCCTTCGCCCGCCAAAGCGATCGCGATCGCCGCGCCGATCCCTTGCGAGGATCCGGTCACTAACGCGACTTTTCCGTCAAGACTCCCCATGGGCGACCCTTGCTCCCTGCCGCGGCATCAGAATTTCGCGCACCAGCGCAAGATGCCCTCCTGAAAGCTGCGCCGCTCGCGGATCGCGGCCGCCCAGGCGCAGACATGCGGATAACGCTCGAACGGGAAATCGACGCCGATCAGGGTGAAATGCAGCGGCACCCACGAGATGTCGGCCAGCGAGAATTGGTCGCCGACCAGCCATTCATGCTGCGAGAGTTCGGCCTCAGCCTTGTCGAACATGGCTAAGAGGGTCTGCTCCGCCTTGTCGACGTTCTCTTGCGGTAGGCCGTTTCCGCTGGTGGCGGCCGCGTGAAACGCGAGCAGTTCGGGATCGCACTGCAAGGCACGATATTTTGCGTCTTCTTCTTCGTTCTTGCGCAGCACTTTACCAATCTTGCGGGTATAGATGAGCGTCTTGACCGCTGGCA
>Ga0302324_100018217_pt1 | contig 13864 bp, 11 predicted proteins | sample Palsa_T0_1_FD_201949 | JGI IMG/M metagenome (GOLD analysis project Ga0302324, IMG submission 201949) | Peat permafrost microbial communities from Stordalen Mire near Abisko, Sweden - Palsa_T0_1 | ecosystem: Environmental > Terrestrial > Soil > Palsa > Peat permafrost | place: Sweden: Abisko... | reverse complement strand
GCTCGAGCGCCGAGAGCTGGGCTCGCCCCACCCAGCCGCGCGCCACTCCGGGGATGCGCGGCACGCGCCCTGAATCGAGGCCCACAATCGCGACCTGCTCACCGATCAGATGCACCAACGGGTAAGGACCCTCGGCACACAGCTCGGGCAGGTCCGAGCGCAGAACATCTCCGAAGACGGATTCGAAATGCGGCGCCGTCGCGCGGGAGGTCCGATCGTGATTGCCGGGAATCACCGTCAGCCGGCTCTCGAAGGGCGCCAGCGCCGCTCGCGCCTGCTCGAGCTCGTCGCGGGTTCCGATGGCGGTGAGGTCGCCGGTCACCAGCAGATGGTCGGCTCCCGCCGCGAGGCCGTCCGCGAGCAGGTTGGCCACGGTCGCTGCCGCATCCCGGAACAGTGCCGGCCGTCCCTGCCAGACGAACTCGGCGCGGGCGAAGAGCTGCCGCCAGTCGAGCGGACCGAAGGGATTCAGCGAGACGTCGGTCTGGAAGTGGAGGTCGGAGAGGTGCAGGAGCTTCATGCGGCCGTCACCATGCATAACCTCCAGAAGCTTCAATTGGCATCCATCGCGAGGTGGTCACTGGCGGAGCTCGGCGGCGAGAAGGCGAAGGCGGCATCGCAGGCCTTTCTGGAGATCCGGAAGCTGGAAGTCCGTCTGCCCGGCGGGGCTTGGCTGTTTCGAGGTCTCGACCTCGAAGTGTGTTCGGGCGAGGTGGTGGCGGTCGTCGGTGGAAGCGGCGCCGGCAAGACAACCCTCATCCGCGCCCTGTTCGAACCCGAGCAACTGGCTCGCGAGGGATGGGTGGTCAAGTCGGAGCAGCTCACGGCCAACGTCCCGCTGGGGCTCGTTCCGCAGCGCGGGGCGCCGTTCGATCACCTGGATGTCGCCGGGAACATCAAGCTCGCGCTGCGACATGCCGACCCGAGGCAACCCGACGACACCCCCGAGGTCGAGAAGTGGTTGACGCGCGTGGACCTTCCCGGCGAGTGGGCCGGAGACAAGCGGCCGGTGGCCTGGCTCAGCGGCGGCCAGGCCCAGCGGCTCGCCGTGGCCCGAACGCTGGCAGGGGGGCGCAAGCTCATCTTCCTCGATGAGCCCTCGGTGGGACTCGATCCCTACCGCGTTCAGCTGCTCGCGAAACAGCTGCGGATCCTGAGCGACGGCGGGACCGCCATCGTGCTCATCACCCACGACGTCGCGCTGGCCACGGCGGTCTCCAACCGCATCCTCTTTCTGGACGGGGATAAAGGGCTGCGAGACCTGGCTGGCGGCGAGTGGCCCGGTCCCCTGGCCGGCCTCGCCGAGGCGGAGGCGGTCCGACTCAAGAACAACCTCCAGAAGAAGTTCATCGCCGCGCTCACCGAGCGCGAGTCCGAGGCCGACGCCGAGCTGCCGGTCTCGAGGAGCCGGGTGATCCAGGTGATCGGCGGCATCCTCGAGCCACTGGGCGTCGCGACGGTGGCGGTCGAGCAGACCGCCGCGGCCATCGGAAATGCTCAAGACTACCTGCGCATCTTCTGGAAGACGCTGCGCCTCGCCGTCGTCGGCCCGCTGCTCTTCTTCGCGGTGGCCAGCGTGCTGCTCGGTTTCACGGTTCTGTTCGCCATCATCCACGTCACCCCGGAGGGGCTGGCCCCGGTGACGGTGGTGCGCGAGATCGGCGGCAGCTACGTCACCGCGCTCTCGCCCGCGCTCTCGGCGGTGCTGTTCGTGGCGGCCTCGGGCAACGCCGTCAACGCCTGGCTGGGCAGCATGAGCCTCACCCGCCAGATCGCGGCGCTCGAGGCCCTCGGCATCCGGCGCGAGCGCTACCTGTGGGCTCCCATCTGGACGGGTCTGACGGTGAGCTACCTCGCCATCGCGGTGCTCTTCGCATTCGGCCTGCTGATGGGGGGAGTGCTGCTGTGCGCCTTCGAGCACATCCCGGAGGGTTGGACCTTGCTGTCGACCGACCTGCTCGATCCGCGTCCCAGCCAGGTCCGGTTCGTGATCCGGGCCCTCTGGCTGGTCTTCCTCTATGGCGTGGGGATCGCCTCCGACGTGGTCTCCAAGGGCTCGCGTGAGAAGGCGTCTTCCGAAGCCGTGACCCGCGGCATGACCTCGAGCGTGGTGGCCTGCACGCTGTGGGTCGTGGCGCTCGAGCTGGTCTCGGCCCTCTGGCTCTACTCGGCCACCGGCGGGGGAGCCCATTGAACGTCAAGCCCATCCAGGTCGTGCTGGCGCTGGCGGCGCTGGCGGTTCTCTCGCTGTTGTTCAACTGGTCGCTGCACCACTGGACGCGGCATGAGCTCGCCATCGAGATGGCCGCCGAGCCGCTGCTCGCGATTCACGAGGGCGAAACCCTGGAGGGCAAGCTGCGCTCGGTGCCCAAGGAGACCCGCCTCACACTCGACGGCCAAGCCAAGCCGCTCGCCGTCGACGGGAAAGACGAGCTGCATGTGCCGCTGGAGGCGGCCGGGCCCGGGCTGCACGTGGCCCGGCTGGACGTCGGCAGCCGGAGCTCGACCAAGGACGGAGTCCGGCTCTGGGATCGGTCGATCGACCTGGGAGTCATGAAGGGGCCGTTCGAACCCGCCGGCAAGTGGCATCCCTGCGCAGTGGAGCTGCACGTCCGCCAGTCGCTGCTCGACAGCTTCCTCGGCCCTGAGATGGGGCGGCAACTGACTACCTTGAAAGGGCTCTCGTCGGCGCCGGCAGTCGCGAGCGCGAAGGCGAGCTTCAAGTGGGCCGGCGACGGGATCGACGGGGCGATTCACCTCGGCTTCGCGACCGGCACCGACCTCGACATTCGCGGCCACCTTCGCATCGCGGTCGACGCCCAGCACGAGCTCGAGCTCCGGCGGCTGAACGACCTCGAGATCTCGGGCAGCCAGGTCGCGGCCTGGCACGGCCTCTTCAAGGCTCGCGTCGCGGTGACGCTGAGCGCAATCCTGGGCGGCTTCTCGGGAAAGGGCTTCGCCGGTGGGGCACAGCAGGGTGCCGCGATGATCGACGCCAAGATCAGGACCGCGATCACGACGCTGGTCGACGAGAAGCTCCTGAAGGTCGGGGAGCTGGTTCAACTGCCCGGGGCGTTCGACTACCAGGGCGTGAGCCTGCACTACCGCTATTGCCGATCGGTTGAGATCATCGCTGGCCGGAGCGGAACCGTCGGCTTCGACGTCGAGGAGCAGGTGGGCGATCACGAGCCGGCGGCGAGCTTCGGACGACCCGAGATGCCGGCCAGCCCCGATCCCGCGCTGGCGGAATCGGGGGGCAACGTGGCGGTCGATTTCGCGCCGGTCCTGCTCAACGGGCTTCTCGACGCTGCCTGGCGCTCGGGGCGGCTGTCCCAGCTCATGAACCAGCCGAGCTGGCTCGATCGCATCAACGACAACCACTCCGACATCCAGCTCGACTTCAAGGTTCGCAGCGTCGATCCGCTGTTGCCGCCCTTTCTGGTGGCCGCCGAGAAGGGAGCGGAGCTCCGGATGGCTGAGACCCGCTTGGTCCTCGCCGTCCAGGGCCACGACCGGGAGCGGGACGTGCGCCTGTTCGCCGACGTCCGCGTCCAGCCGCGGTTCGACGCGGCGCGGGACGAGCTCGGGCTGGACTACGTGCTGTCCGATCTGGCGGCGACGTGTCACGACCCGGGCTCCGCGACCGGCAAGGTGCTCCTGACGCCGTGCTACACGGATCTCTTGCGGACCATCGACGAGCAGCGCTCGGAGACCTCGGACGCGAGTCCCAACCAGCTCTTCACGCCCTCCCTGCGGCACCTCTTGCAAGCGCTGCCCTTCAAGCTCTCGCACCTCCATCCCACGGTCGAGACTTCGGCAGGGCAGCCCTGGTTTCGCATGACGGCCGACATGGAACCGCAAGCCGCGAGCCATTGACCGGACCAGTCTCGCTCACTACCTTGCGCCACCCATGGCTGGCATTGCCGAACGCGCCTCGCCCGTGTGCCCCATTCCGTCGCGGCGCCGCGAGCTCTATCCCGAGGCCAGCGACGCCGAGTGGTCCGACTGGCGCTGGCAAGCGCGCCACATGGTGTCGCGGCTCTCCGAGCTCGAGAAGCGCATCCCCCTGACCGACGACGAGCGGGTCGGTCTGCGCGAGACCGCCGACGTCTTTCGGTTCGGCATCACGCCCTACTACCTGTCGCTGATCGACCCCGACCAGCCTTTCTGCCCGATTCGCCGCCAGGCCATCCCGGTGCAAGCCGAAGCCGAGGTCCGCCCCGGCGAGCTGCGCGATCCGCTGGGGGAAGACCGGACGCGGCCCACGCCCGCCATCATCCACCGCTATCCCGATCGCGTGTTGCTGCTGGCCACCGACCGCTGCAGCGTCTATTGCCGCCACTGCACGCGGCGCCGCATCACCGGCGGCGACGAGGGCGAGCTGGATCGCAGCGCTCTGCGCGAGGCGGTGCGCTATCTGCACCAGCACCCCGAGGTCCGCGACGTGCTGATCTCGGGAGGCGACCCGCTGCTGCTCTCGGATGCGCGGCTGGCCGAGCTGCTCGAGCAGGTGGCGGCCGTGCCCACCGTCGAGATGATCCGGATCGGTTCGCGGGTGCCGGTGACCTGCCCCCAGCGGGTGACCGCCGAGCTGGCGAGCCTGTTGCGTAGCTTCGCCCCGCTCTTCGTCGTGACCCACTTCAATCACCCGCGCGAGCTGACCGCCGAGGCGGCGCTGGCGGTCGAGCGGCTCGTCGACGCCGGCGTGCCGGTCGAGAACCAGTCGGTGCTCCTGCGCCGCATCAACTCCTCGGCCCGCCTGCTGCTCGATCTCAACCACCGGCTGCTGCGGCTGCGGGTGCGGCCCTATTACCTGCACCAGTGCGACGTGGCCGAGGGTCTCGAGCAGTTCCGGACCCCGCTCGCCAAGGGGATCGAGATCCTCGAGTCCATGCGCGGCCACACCACTGGCCTGGCGGTGCCGCACTTCGCCGTCGACCTGCCCGGCGGCGGCGGCAAGGTCACGCTGCAGCCCAGCTATCTCCTGGACGCCAACGACCGCGAGTGGACCTTCCGCAACTTTCGCGGCGAGACCTATCGCTATCCGGAGCCGAGCGAGCGCGACTGCGAATGCCCGCACGAAGGCCGCTACTTCGAGCAGGTCGCTCAGTCTCCCGCGGGCGGCGAGAGCCCGGCGCAGGGCTCGGCCAGGAATCTTCCCGACAGAGTCTCGGTGGCGCTGAACGTCAGCGTGTAGAGCCCCTGAGCGAGCTGCTGGTTTCCGGGGTCGACCCCGTCGAGCTCGATCACGCCCGAGATCGCCGGCACGGTCCCGAAGGCTCCCGCGTCCGAATGGTATTGCAGCGAGGCGGTCGCGCCGGACGGAGAGAGCGCGACCCCCACGGGGTAGGGGCCGGGCACGTCTCCCGCAAGCCGCAAACTGACCAGGTCATAGCTCGGGGTCAGCATGTTGCCCTGGGTGAAGGCGCAGAGAGCCGCAACGTCTCCCAGCGTGAGCTCGGTCCGGATCTGGCCGCTGTCGAGACCCGTGACCAGATAGACGGCCGCGGTGAGATCGGGGCTGCGTCCCTCGACCGTTCCCTCCGAGTAGCTTGTCCCTCCACCGTCGAGCGTACCTCCGTCGAGAGCGCCGGTTCCGCCGTCCAGGGAATCGAGAGGGTTGTGGTAGCCGAGCTCCGGCGGCGGCGCGACCGTCGTCAGGCAGGCGGCGAGGCTCACGAGAAGCGCAGACGCGCTCCAACGCGGACCGCGGTTCTGCCCTGGGAGCTTGCTCTTGGTCGCGGACAAGATGAGGTCTTCAGAAGGTAGGGCGTCGGCCGATGACGGGTCAAGCAGCCCCCCGGTCTGGGTTGCCTATGCTGGAAGTAGTGCTTTTGGACATAGTGGGGTCAGGAACCACCCGAATCGCGGGCCGCTAATCGTCCAAGTGGCTGGATTCACCAGGGCTGGTTCGTGGCACTTGAATTGCTTGGTAAGCTCCAGTGAAACCATGAGCGAGATCCTGCTGATAGACGTGCACCAGCCCGAATTCGGCCAATGGCTGGAATCGACCGGGCATCGGGTGTCGCAGCTCGCCAACATCGCCGAGGCCGCGCGCTTGCCGTTGATTGCCGAAACCGAGCTCGTCATCGCGGGGACTCCTACCCGTGAAGAAGAGCCGAAGCTCGAAGCGATTCTCCAGGGCCCATTGCGCCCGGGGCTCATCCTGCTCGCGAAATCTCAACACCTCGAGAATGCCCGGGTGGGTTTTCGAGTGGGAGCCGCCGACGTGCTGCCCCCCGATCCCACAGCGGAAATGCTCTCCGAGGCCGTCGATCGCGCCTTCACGCTTCGAGCCGGCTCGCTCGCAACCGCGGCTGCCAAAGCCGACTTCGCCGGAAGCGAGCCCTACGAGCTGCCGCGGGCCATCGTCGACGCGGCCTGCAAGGTTCTGCAGGCGGACGATGCCTCGCTGATGCTGCTCGGCGCCGACCAGCGGCTGCACCTCGCCTATTCGTGTGGTCTCTCCAGCGAGTTCTACCAGGAGATCAGCATCGCGCTCGGGGAGCGCGTCGCGGGCCGCATCGCGCAGTCCGGCAAGCCGGCCTTGATCGGCGGCGCCATCCAGCAGGATCCGCGCTTCAGCGGCGTCAGCAGCGAGCCCAGGCGCAAGGTCGGTTCGAGCATCGTCTTTCCGCTCAAGCGCGGCGAGCGGCTGCTGGGCGTGCTCAACTTGAACCGCAAGCACGGGTCGGTCTCGTTTGCCACGCCCGACCTGGCGCGAACCGCGGTCTTTGCCGCGCAGGTCGTGCAGGCGCTCGAGAACGTGCGGCTGCTCAAGCAGGTCGCGGCCAGCGAGGGGATGAGCGCGGTCGGCCGCATCGCCGCCGCGGTGGCTCACGAGATCAACAACCCGACCGGCTGGGTGCTCTCGAACCTCGGCTACCTGCGCGACGAGCTGCACAAGACCGAGCTGGCGCGCGACGAGATGCAGGGAGCCATTGAGGACGCCTTCAGCGGAATGCACCGCATCCGCGACATCGTGCGCGACTTCCAGTCACTGATCCAGGGCGACGGGCCTCAGAGCTACTTCGATCTCAATGAAGCCATCCGGGCCGCCAGCCGCATCGCCGGGGCCGTCATTCACGGGGCGGCGGTGACCCTCGATCTGCAATCGCAGCTGACCGTGATGGGAAGCCGCTCCCGGTTGTCTCAGGCCTTCGTGAACCTGATCGTGAATGCGGGGTCGGAGGAGAGCCCGGGTAGGACGATCTCGATTCGCAGCCATCGCGAGGGGGCCTTCGCGGTAGCGACCGTCGCCGACACTGGCCGTGGCATCACGCCCGCCCAGCTCGCCACGCTGTTCGACCCGACCTTCGGCGCACGCGGACCGCGCTTCGCGGGACTGGGGCTCTCCATCAGTCGCGACATCGTGAGCGATCACGGCGGCGAGCTGCTGGTGCACTCCCAGGAAGGGGAGGGAACGGTGTTGACGGTGCGGTTGCCGTCTCAGGCTGATTAGGGACCGCGACCGCGACCGCGAACACGAACGCGACCGCGAACGCGACCGCGACCGCGACCGCGAACTCGACCGCGACCATCGAACCCGACCTCGACCCCGAACGCGAACGCGAACGCGAACGCGAACGCGAACGCGAACCCGAACGCGAACCCGACCTCGACCCTCGAACGCCTAATCCATTGGCATGGAGAACAACGAAGGATTCAGATTTCAGAGGTTGGACGCCTACAAGGTCGCTAGAGAGATCGCGGTGCGGGTGCATGAGGCTCGCATCAGCGATGCTGAGCTGCGAGACCAGGCGACGCGGGCGGCGAAGAGCGCGTTCTTGGGCCTCTGTGAGGGTTTGCCGAACGAGATGCCGGGGTTGCGGCGTCGGTACTTCACGCAGTCGCGCAACTCGGTGTGCGAGTTAGCGGGCGCGATTGACTTGTCGGCAGCGATGGGGGCGATGGACAGGTTGGAGGCGCAGGCGGTGCTGGCCCTCGCGCTACGGTTGAGGCGAATGCTCCGTGCGCTGCTCACCGGTACGAACCGGTGAGGAGGGCGTCAACTGATCAGCGGTCGCAGTCGTGATCGTGGTCGATGGTCGCGTTCGCGTTCGCGTTCGATGGTCGAGGTCGAGGGTCGCGGTCGATGGTCGCGGTCCGGGTCGATGGTCGCGGTCGACGGTCGGGTTCGATTCGCGAACCCGACCCCCAACGGTGCTTCCCTACTTGTACCTGGCCGCCAGAAGCCGCTGCCCGAGCTTCTCTCCGGCCGGCATGCCCGACTGCGCGTGATCCCGGGCCGCCGCCTGGGCGTCGTAGGCCACCCGCCGCTGCTCGATGGTCCAGCGGTTCTCGCTGGTGTAGGTCAGCAGGGTCCAGGCCGGGCGCACGTCTCCGTCCTTGGGAATGCCGGCGCTCGCCACGTTGCACAGCGTGAGCTTCTTGAGCTTGCGCACGTATGGAATGTGGATGTGACCGAAGACCAGGATCTCGGCGGTCACGCCCTGGCAGAGCGCCTCGAGGATTGCGTCGGGCGCCTGGGGATGCAGCGACTCCTCCAGGTCTTTCGGATTGGCATGCACGAACTGCACGCGGTGACCGGGCCGCGGCGTGCAATCGGCCTCGAAGGGCAGGCCCTTGAGCTGGTGGATCCCCTCGGCCCCCAACCGGTCCTTGGTCCACTCCACCAAATCGAGCTTCCAGTGGTCGGGCCGCAGGCGCGCCTTGAGGTCGATCTCCCCCGTGAGGTAGGCGTCGGTGTTTCCCAGCAGCAGCAGGTCGCAGCGGTCGCGCAGCAGCTCGAGCGTCTCGCGCGGGAAGGGGCCCTTCAGAACATGGTCGCCGGCCGCCACCACGAAGTCGAATGGCCCTTTTCGATCCATGTCGGCGAGGACCGCCTTGAGCCCGCGGAGGTTGCCGTGAACGTCCGACAGGGCCGCGATGCGCACTCCTCACGATAGGGGCGCGCTCCTCGAAGCGTCAATCGCCGTCGTGTGACAACAGCTCGCTGAGTGTCACCGGCTCGAGCCCCTTCTTCTCGAGGCCCGCCACGATGCCGGGTAGCGCCTCGGCGGTGTGCCAGCCTCGGCCGTTGACGTGAAAGACCACGATCGAGCCGGGCCTGATCTCGCGCAGAACCCAGCGGGTCAACCGTCTCCGGCTGAACTTCCGGTCGGGATCGCCCGAGGCCAGGTCGAATTTGATGACGGTGAGGCCGAGCGATTGCGCGACCCGCACCACCCGGGCATTCGACTCACCGTAGGGGGCCCGAAGGTAGTGAGGTGGGTGACCCAGGAGCGGCGTGAGGACATCGTTGGCCTTGGAGATCTCGCTGCGAATGGCGGCGCTTCCGAGCCCCGTCAGGTGGGGGTGGTCGTAGGCGTGGCTCTCGATCTCGAAGCTGGGATTCGCCAGCAGGCGCTTGACCCTCTCGGGATCCTGCTCGGCCCAGCGGCCACCCACGAAGAAGGTGGCCTTGGTCTTGGTCTTCTCGAGGGCCTCGACAACCCCCTCGTCCAGCTTCCAGGGGGGACGGCCGCTGCAGGCGTCGAAGGTCAGGGCGACGCGGGGCTGATCGCGCGGTCCGTGCGCGATGGCCCGGGCCGGCTTTGGAGCCGGGTCCGCCAGCAGGCTCGCGCCGAGCAACAGCTGGAAGGCCGGACTCAGATCTCGCCGAAGGGATTCGGGGTCTGGGCTTCGACCCGGTGCTCGAGCTCGGTGCGCGCCTCGGTGAGCTCGGCGTTGGCCGTCCGCAGCCGATCGGAGAGCGCCTGCACGAAAGCCCACAGCAGCTTGACGGCCAGCACCGGCTCGCGGCGCATCAGGCCCATCAGGTCCACCCGCTTGAAGATCAGGCAGCGGGTGAGCTCGAGCGGTCGCACCGTCGCCGACCGCGGGGCGTTGTCGACGATTCCCATCTCGCCGAAGTGGCCGCCCAGTCCCAGCTCGGCGATTTTGATGCCGCCGCTCTCGACCGCCACCCGCCCTCCGACGACCACGAAGAGCTCGTCGCCGTCGGCGTTCTGCCGGACGATCTCGTCGCCGGGCGGGTAGGACTGGACCTGGCCCACCGCCAGCACCGCCATCTGCTCCTTGTAGGTCAGGTGGCGGAAAAGCGGCATGTTGCGGACGGCCCGCAGGCGGGCCTCCACATCCAGGGTCATCTCGAGGTCGACCGGGGTGGCGGTGCGACCCGCCGTGAGCTCCACCACCACGGCCGTGATGTTGTCCTTCCCGCCGCGCTCGTTGGCGAGCGCCACCAAGCGCTCGGGGAGACCCTTCCCCTCGCTCATGAACTGCGGGAGCTCGTCGTCGCGCAGGTAGCCGTGCAGTCCGTCGGTGCACAGCAGGTAGCGATCGCCGGGAAGGGTGTCGAGCAACAGCGTGTCGACCTGGACCGAAGGCTGGATTCCAACCGCCCGCGTGATGACGTTCTTGTAGGGAGAGCTCTCGGCCTGGTCCTTCGAGAGGATCCCGGCCTTGATCTGCGCTTGGACGAAGGTGTGGTCTTCGGTCAGCCGGTGCACCTGCCCAGCCCGCACCAGGTAGACCCGGCTGTCGCCGACATGGGCCAGGACCGCCTTGTTCCCTCCCACCAGAAGCGCCACCACCGTCGTTCCCATGCCGCGCTTGGACTCTTCGGCCTGGGCGGTGCGGAAGAGATCTCCCGAGGCCAGCTCGACGGCGTTCTCGAGCAGCGACACGGCGGCGGTGGTCGAGGCGGGATTGATGCGCAGTTGCTCGACCACCTCGGCGTGGCTCGCGATCTCCTGCTTGATCACCTCGACGCAGCGGCTGGCCGCCACCTCCCCCGCCGCGTGGCCACCCATACCGTCGCAGACGACGAACAAGCCGAGGTTCTCGTCGACCAGAAAGCTGTCTTCGTTGTGATGACGCTTTCGCCCAACGTCGGTGATTCCGTGGGCTTCGAGGGGCATGCCGAAGTTGACTGTATTCGCGGCACGGAACCCACGTCAACGCGGTAACCTGAATCGCGTGGGCCATCTCGAGCTCATCCTACTTGCGACCACCTCCTACCTGGCCAGCCTGTGGCTGATCGAACGCTGGCGGCGCTGGCGTGGCAGGCCGTCGAACGTTTCACTGGCGGAGCTCGGTCGCCCGCACCTGAGGCGTGCGCTCGATGCGGTCGTGAAGGCCGCTCCGGGGGCCATGTCGAGGGATCGAAGCGAGGCGTTGCTCGCGGCGCTCGAGGGAGGGGATCTCGAGAAGAGCCGCGCCCTCGCAAGTGATCTGACGGTCGAGCTCGACGCCCCGCAGGCTGCCTTGCTCGAGGCTGCGGTCGATCTGGTCGCCGCCGGCCTTCAACGCTCCGCCTTCTCGCGCCACCGCCTGGCAGTCCGCTCGCTGCGCGCGGCAAGGCGAGCCCACCCGGTGGGAATCGAGGCGGTCTACCTGGAAGTGCTGGCCCTGCTCGACTTTCTCAGCGATGGCCTGACCGAGGATGTGCGGCTGTTGCAGAGCCGGCGCCTGTTGAAGCGGGCCGGGCGGGAATCGGAGGATCCGCTCCTGCAACTGGCCACGGCCTTGCGGAGCGCTGTCGCTGGCCAGCAAGCCGAGTCGATCGCTGCCCTCGCGCGGGCCTTCTATCACGCGCGCGGAGATCGCTTCGTCGCCGGCCGGATCCTGGCAGCCCCGTTCGTCGAGGAGCTCTCCCCCTCCTTGGCGGAGGAGGCTCGTCGGGCGCTGGGCGGGGAGTAGTGGCCTCCTGGCTTTCACAGCAGGGCTGTGGCATTGACCAAGGGTGACGCATCTGGCGCTCGCGCTGGCGGTCTTGCTCGCCCAGAGCGGCCCGATCGCGGTGCTGAGCCTGGCGGCGGACAATCGCCTCGACGCGCCGCCGGCCGGTCCGCTCGCCAGCGCGTTGCTCTCCGAGGGACTGCCGGTCATCGCCGGCGCCGCTCTTCGCGAGCGGGTGCTCGGGGACGGAAGACCACTCGCGTACGAGCTCTCGCGCACCATCGAGCAGGAAATACGCGCCGCCCAGGAGGGTTACGACCGCGGCGATTTCAGTGCCTCGGCGCGCCAGGCAGCTACCGCGGCCGAGTCGCTCTCTCGGGCCGCCCCCTCGGCCCGACGCGAGGTCCTGATCCCTGCCGTCCAGATCCTCTGGGGCGCCGCGCTCTCGCAGCTCAAGGGACGCGCCGCTGCCAGTCCTCACTTTCGCGAAGCTCTCCAGCGCAATCCGCGCATCGCCATCGACCAGGACCGCTTCGCGCCACCGGTGCAGCGGCAGTTCGAGGAGGAGCGTTCGCGCTTCGCCGGCGGACTCGACGTCTTGCTCGAGGTGTCGGGGACGCCGGGAGCGCTCCTCTTCGTCGACGGGACGCCCCGCGGGAGCTTGCCCCTGCGACTGGCCTTGCCTCCCCATCGCTGCACGCTGTGGGTCGAGGTCTCGGGCGAGCCCGGCTGGGCGCATGAGGTGTCGCTCACCCACGCGACGAAGCTCAGCCCCAAGCTCGTGATCGATTGGAAGCTCGAGGTTGCTTCGCGGCTCGTCGAAGGAGAGTGGGTGGCCGAGTTGCCGGTCTCGGAAGCGGATCGCCGGGCCCTGCTGCAGGGCATCCTCGAGAGGGCCGGCGCCGTCGAGCTGCTCGCGCTCGAGTGGACCACTTCCAACCAGGTACGGCGACTGGCGGTGGTGCGCTATGGACCCGGCGGGGTCGAGAAGAGCCGCGAGCTTTTCCCGCCCGACGGCATCGACTGGCAGCGAGTCGCACGCATCCTCCGGGACGCAGGGAATCCGCTCGCGGCCATGGCGGTCTCGGAAGGCGCGGACCAGCGGCGCGGAACCGCCACACCTCAGGCCGCCGGGGCACTGGCCGTGGCGAGCGCTTCAGCGCCCGAGGGCAAGCCTTTCCCATGGCTCACGGTTGGATTGGTGGCGGGAGGAGCGGCGTTGGTGGCCGGAGCGGTAGCGCTCGGGCTCTCGGTCCATTCGACCAACGCCGTCTTTCTGGGGCCAGAAACCCCGCGGCCGTGAGGCTGGCCCGCCGAGCCGCTGGTCTGGCGGCAATGGTGGTCATGGCCTGCAGCTCTCGCCCGCTCTCGGTCACGCTCCTGCAACCGCCGTCGGTTCCGCCCGATGCCGGCACGTTGGCCGGGCTCGAGTTCTCGCTGACCGCCGCCTGGGATGGCGGCCGGGTGAATGCCCCTGCGCAGTCCCTCGGCCGTGGATTCTCCCTCGAGCTCCCGGTAGGCGTTCCCGTCGACGTCGAGGTCGACGGGGTCGCGCCGGCCGCGCCCCCCTGGCGCGGAGAATGGCACGGCACGATCTCCTCGCTGGGATCGAGCAGCGAGCTGAGCGTCTTGATGCTGCCGGTCGGTTTCATCAGCTCCTTCCCAACCCTCTCGGGATTGCCCTCCTTGTCTGGCGCCAGCGCCACGCCTCTCGATCCCGGACGGGTGTTGATCCTGGGGGGCGTCGTCAACGGCGGGATTCAGCAGTCCGCCTGGATCTACGACCAGAATCTGGTGTCGTTCGTCCCGGCGGCGGTGCCGGCCCGACCTTGGGCCTATCATCTGGCGCTGCCGCTGGGAGACGACGAAGTGCTCCTGGCCGGGGGTGACGGTGAAGGCACTTCGCTCGAGCTCTATTTCCCCGGCGACGGCGGCAAGTCGGCGGGTTCTCTTTCCCAGCCCCAGTGGCTGCCGTCCGGGGCGCTGCTCGGCGCGGGGCGAGCGCTCCTCGGTTGCGGTCGCGCCCCGGATGGCGGTCTCTCCTCGAGCATCGGCGTCGAGGGCTGGCCGGATGGAGGAAGCTTCCCGATTTCATGCAGCGGAGGTCAAATCGTCGAGGGCGCCTCCGGCGCACTGGTGATCGTCCCGGCCGGGGTCGTGCTGTCGATCGGATTGGACGGCTCCGAGACCCCGTTCGAAACGCCCGTCACTCCCCGCA
>Ga0302324_100018216_pt1 | contig 13865 bp, 15 predicted proteins | sample Palsa_T0_1_FD_201949 | JGI IMG/M metagenome (GOLD analysis project Ga0302324, IMG submission 201949) | Peat permafrost microbial communities from Stordalen Mire near Abisko, Sweden - Palsa_T0_1 | ecosystem: Environmental > Terrestrial > Soil > Palsa > Peat permafrost | place: Sweden: Abisko... | reverse complement strand
GTGTAGCGGAACCTGCTCTAGAAGCAATCTGTGCTCCAAAGTGCCGACTATGGTTTGGCAGTGTGTTGGCGCGATTCTGCGATTATGAACGTATTATGAATGGAAGAAACGGTGTCTGAGATATGGATTCTGGAAGGAAGATTGGCTCTGATCCTCGCCCCAATTAGCTGAAGTCGGCCCCTAAGACTAGATTCATTCCCGCCAGGGGTTACAATGTGGCGCCCATCCCACGGACCTGTAGCTACGCCCGATATCTCGGTCTGTCCGGGAGTACTGGCTGAAGGCTTCGTATTCTCCGTTTTTAAAACAACTTTGGAGGCAAGATGAAAAAGTGTGCGATCTTGGTCGTTGCTCTTGGACTCATCACCATTCTGGCTGAGGCCCAGAATCCGACGGTCACCCCGCCCCCGGAAGTCAGCTCGCAAGGCACCTGGCACGAGGCTGATGCCGGAGACCGCATGTTCTTTCCCCGCGACATGTTCTGGGGATGGGCTCAAGTAGATCTTGCACCCCCGCACAACGAAATCGATCCCAATCTTTGCGCCGGAAATGCTGGGCAATACGGCGGGGCCGACGCTCCCTGCAGTTTGTTCGCCCGCTACATGCTCTCGGGCATCCTGGAGGTCCGTCCCTTCGGTCGCGGTCTGCCCCGCAGGTTCATGGTGTACGGAGCCCCCGCATTCCTTTTTGGCAAGAATGTGCCGCAAAAGCTCTACACCTGGTCTCCCGATGCCATCGGCGTCGAGCACTCCTGGGGGATTGGGATCTACCTGAACAAGGGATTCGAGTTCCGCATGACCCAGCACTTTCTTTTCGATCGGCTCGGGGCGAGGAGTACGAACCTGGGCGTGGCCGACCTCGGCACCAACGGTCCCTGGGGCCGCTACCTGAGCGTTGGCGTGCGCAAGACCTTCGGCACCCGCCGCTGGTAAGCGGATGGCTTGAAGCCGCAGACTATGCGCCGGCAGGCATCGAGGGACGGATGATTCGACGGACTATCCAGACAATCAGGGCAACAAAGAGACCGAACACTACGAACGGAGCCAGAAGGATCAACAGGAACCAGCCCGGACCGCCCATAGTCGTAACATCCCCTCCGACTACGGCAGCCGGATCACGTTGAATCCGGCCTCCGAAGACGGTGACATCGCCACTGACCTTGACTTGATTTTCCAGGCGAATGCCACCGCCGAACGCGGTAGCATCACCACCAACTTGCCCGTCGTCCTCAATCACGATGTTTCCGCCGAACGCCGTCACGTCCCCGGCGACACGTCCGCGCACGCGGATGCTGCAGCCGAAGCAGGTTGCTTCGCCGACCTGTTCACTGGCGCCGATGCTGATATTGCTTCCGACCTGGGTGCGATCCTGACCGCTGTCGGCGAACGCTGCGCCCGAAAGGCAAACCAGCAAACCCGCGGAGAGCAGTCGCCACCGGCGGAGGCTGTACGTTTTGGTGTCGATGAGCATGAACGATGTCCTCGAGCAATCGACAGGCTTCAAACGAGGATTATGGCACAGCGGCCAAGAATAATCTGCTGCTTGCAACGGCCAATTCTTTATAATTGAAGGTTTTCCAACTCTGTAGCGAAAGCTCTGATAAGCGGAGGGCGCACATGGCGGGGTCTTATAACGGTGTGGCGGTTCCGGCGGACGGCAAGACAATCGGTTACGCCGGCGGCAAGTACGACGTTCCGGATAATCCGATTATTCCCTTCATTGAAGGCGATGGCACGGGCCGCGACATCTGGAAGGCTTCGCTGCGTGTGTTCGATGCGGCCGTGGAAAAGGCTTATAAAGGCAAGCGCCGTGTGGCCTGGTACGAGGTGTTTGCCGGAGAAAAAGCCAAGGCCAAGCTCGATACCTGGCTGCCGGATGATACCGTCGAAGCCGTCCGCGAGTTCCGCGTCGCCATCAAAGGCCCGCTGACCACGCCCGTCGGCGGCGGTATTCGATCCCTCAACGTCGCCCTCCGGCAAATTCTCGATCTGTATGGCTGCGTGCGCCCGGTGAAGTATTACAAGGGAGTGCCTTCTCCGGTGAAACATCCTGAGCGCATGGACATCGTCATCTTCCGCGAGAACACCGAAGATGTATATGCCGGCGTTGAGTGGGAGCAGGGAACTGCCGACTGCGCTCGCCTCATCGAGTTCCTGAACAAAGACATGCTGAAGGGTGGCAAGAAGCAGATTCGCCTGGACTCCGGCGTCGGGATCAAGCCAATCTCAATAACCGGAACCAAGCGTCTGGTGCGCATGGCCCTTAAGCACGCAATCGTGAATGGGTTGAAATCAGTGACCCTGGTTCATAAAGGTAACATTCAGAAATTCACCGAGGGCGCGTTCCGCAAGTGGGGATACGAAGTCGCCGTCGACGAATTTCGCGACAAGGTCGTGACCGAGCGCGAAAGCTGGATTCTCGGCAATAAAGATTCGAACCCGAACCTTAGCATCGCCGAGAATGCCGATCTGATCGAACCCGGCATGGAGTTTGCCCCGCCGTCCTTCCGCGTCGCGGTGGAAGAAGAAGTGAAAGAAGTCCTCGACGCCATCTACTCCACACATGGCAACGGCTCGTGGAAAAAGAAGATCATGGTCAACGACCGCATCGCCGACTCCATTTTCCAGCAGATCGTGACTCGTCCCGAAGAATACTCAGTTCTGGCTACGCCCAATCTCAACGGCGACTACATTTCCGACGCAGCCGCGGCGCAGGTCGGTGGGCTCGGGATCGCTCCCGGCGCCAACATTGGTGACGGTTACGCCATCTTCGAAGCCACCCACGGCACGGCGCCAAAGTATGCCGACAAAGACGTGATCAATCCGGGATCCGTGATCCTGTCGGGGGTGATGATGTTCCGTCACCTGGGCTGGAACGAAGCCGCCGACCTGATTGAGCAAAGCATGGAACGAACCATCGAGCAGAAAAAAGTTACCTATGACTTCGAGCGTCTGATGCCCGGCGCGACGAAGGTCAAAACCAGCGAGTTCGCCGGATCGATGATCGAGAACATGGGCGCGGGAGTGCTGGTGTAGGTTGTGAAAGACTCTGAACCACCGCGAACACAGAGTGAAGTTTCTTGTTGCCCTGTATGACTCAGTGTCCTCTGTGGTTTTGCTTCTGATTCTGTTTCATACGAGGAACTCATGCGAAAGAAAGTCACCATCGTGGGCTCAGGAAACGTAGGCGCGACCGCGGCTCACTGGATCGCGTCCAAAGAACTCGCGGATGTCGTTCTGATCGACATCATCGAAGGCGTGCCGCAGGGCAAAGGACTTGATCTGCTCGAGGCCATGCCCATCGAGAAGCGCGATTCCTACATCCTCGGGACTAACGACTACAAAGACACGACGAACTCCGACATTGTTGTGATCACCGCCGGCATCCCGCGCAAGCCGGGCATGAGCCGCGACGATCTGCTCAATACGAATTACGGCATTATGAAGGCCGTGGTCGGCGAGGTGGTGAAGAATTCTCCGAACTGCATTCTGATCATCGTCTCAAATCCTCTCGATGCCATGGCCCAGGCCGCCTACAAACTCAGCGGATTCCCCCGCGAGCGCGTCATCGGCATGGCCGGCGTACTCGATTCTGCCCGCTTCCGCGCCTTTATCGCCGACGAATTAAAAGTCAGCGTGGAGAACGTCACCGCCTTCGTGCTTGGCGGCCACGGCGACACAATGGTCCCGTTGCCGCGTTACTCCACAGTCGCAGGCATCCCGATTACCGAGTTGATCGAAAAAACGAAGCTCGAAGCGCTGGTGCAGCGCACCCGCGACGGCGGCGCCGAAATTGTGAAGCATCTCAAAACCGGCTCGGCTTACTACGCTCCGTCCGCCGCCGCGACCGAAATGGTCGAAGCCATCCTCAAAGACAAAAAGAAAATCCTGCCCTGCGCCGCGTACCTGCAAGGCGAATACGGAATCACCGGGCTCTACGTCGGCGTTCCGGTGAAACTGGGCGCGAAGGGAATTGAGCAGATCATCGAGATCAAGCTGACGGCGGAAGAGAAAGCTGGCCTCGACAAGAGCGCCGCCGCGGTCAAGGAGTTGTGCGCCGTGATCGGGGTGTAGGCAGGAGATTTGAGTTATGATGCCATCGCAAAAAGATATCGACCTGCCCCTATTCGAGAAGGATTGAGAGCATTTGACCATGGTCATTGACCATGGTATAAACAATCCATGAAGGAAGTCGCCATTTCCGTGTTCAAGGCCAAATGCCTCGGCATTATCGAAGAGGTTCGCAAGACCCGCAAGCCCGTTCGAGTCACTCGCTTCGGCAAGCCGGTTGCCGAAGTGATCCCTCCATCCCCGGTAGAGAAAACCGGACGGCGATTGGGATCCATGGTGGGAACTGGGGAAATCCTCGGAGATATCGTTGGCCCTACCGGTAGTTGGGATGACTGGGAAGCCTCTCGGTGAAACTGCTGCTGGATACTCATATCTGGCTTTGGAGCACACTTGAACCGCAGCGCCTGACGCGGCGCGTAGAAAAGGCGCTGGCAGATCCCGCGAATGAATTGTGGCTATCTCCCATTAGCGTAGGGGAATTGTTAGTGCTCCTCCGCAAAAGACGCATTCGTCTGCCTCACGACGTTGCAACCTGGGTTGCCAAAACCATGCAGGACTTGCAGCTAACAGAGGCGCAACTTACCGTCGAAGTCGCGCTCGCCATCTCGTCCCTGAATTTCCCCCACGGCGACCCCGCCGACCACTTCATCGCGGCCACTGCAAAAGTATTCGACTTGACCCTCGTAACGAGCGATGAGCACCTCATACGCCTCACCGGAATTAACGTGCTCTCAAATCGCTGAGCCTCACACCTTCTCGATCGTCACCTTCTTCAGCAGCACATCCTTGTTCGGCTTGTTCTGGCGATTTTGCGGAACTCCGGTGATCTTTACTGCCACATCCTGGCCTTCGACGACTTCACCGAAAATCGTATGTTTGCCGGTCAGCCAGGTCGTCGGAACCGTCGTGATGAAGAACTGCGAGCCGTTCGTATTCGGACCGGCGTTGGCCATGGCGAGTTTGCCCGGCTTATCGAACTTGTGCGGCGATCCCTTGGTCTCATCCTCGAACTGGTAGCCCGGTCCGCCCATACCCGTGCCCTGCGGGTCTCCGCCTTGAATCATGAAATCAGGAATTACGCGATGGAAAATCGTTCCATCGTACAGGCGGTCCTTCGATTTCTTCCCCGTGTTGGGATGCGTCCAATCGCGCTTGCCCTCGGCGAGTTCGACAAAATTCGCGACGGTCTTTGGGGCGTCCTTCTCGAACAGGCGGCAAACAATGGTTCCTTCCGATGTCTCAAAAATGGCGTAGGTACCCGCGGGACGGCTCATAATAAGTTTCTCTCCTTAAGTTGGTAAGTTTTTTGATTCTAACAGGCACATTCGCGGCTCATCCAACAGCTTGCGGCGACGAACGAGCCGCGGAGCAATTCTTTCCGAACCTATTTGCCCGGGCGCAGATATTGCATGAAGAACGTCAGAGACTCGAAGGCAAGCTGTCTGCGGGCTTCTGGCGTTCGGAAAGTGTGGACGTCTTCCACGGCTACAAACTTTACCGGTACGCCCGCCTGTTTCAGCTTGTCCGCGAGTTCCTGCGCTTGCGCGATCGGAACGCTCGCATCCTGCGTGCCGTGAACGATAAGAAACGGCGAATCGCTTTTGGAGACATGGAATACGGGGGACGCGTCCTGCCAGACTTTGACATGTCCGGCATAGTCTCCTCCGAGGAATGAAGTGAGAAAAGCGTCGCCGTCAGCATCATGATTAACGGTGAAATCACTGGGCCCGCTGACATCCACCACCGCCTGCACCTTGCTGGAAAACTTCGCCACGGCGGGGTCTGAATTGTCCCGCGTATCCTCCATCCCGAGCAAAGCCGCCATCTGCGCTCCCGCCGAGTGCCCGAAGGCGCCGATGTGATCCGCGTCGACGTTATACTTCTTGGCATTCGCTCGAATCCAGCGCACGGCCCGCTGCACGTCGTCAAGCTGCGCCGGCCACCGGTTGTCCGTTCCGTGCATCAGCCGGTAGTCAACCGAGAACGCGACAAACCCGGAGCGCGCCAGAAACATGCCCATGGTGCGCATGGTCGATTTGTCGAAACTGATCCAGCCGCCGCCATGGATCAGCACCACTGCCGGGGATGAGGCGGCTGAATTCTCCTCAGGCTGATAAATATCCAACAACAGCGGATGGCCATCCACGCTTCCGTACGAAACATCCCTCTGCACGGAAACCTGTTGACCCGGAATGGCGTCCGAAGACGACTCTTCACTTCGAGGCGGCTTCGCTGCGGGCGTCTGCGCCGAAACGGTGCCAGCCGCGGCCAGAAGCAACAACGTCAGCAGAGGATGGAAGGCCCGCATGATGGGATCTATATACTTTCAGAACGTAGTGTCTTTACCGTTGGTTAAGCTTAATTCTGAGGCGAAGGCGCGGCAGGTTTCGCTGCCGCGGGTTTCGCCGCCGTCGTTCCTGGTGGCCTAGTGGCAGTGCCGCGAATGATCTTGATGTGAATGATCTTCACTGGACGAAACGGCTTATCGGTTGTGGGATCGGTAGCCATGTGGCCAATCTGCTTTACCAGCCCTACCGCTGCATCGTCACATTGGCCAAAAATCGTATAGCCGCCGTTCAGGTGGGGCGTGGCAACTTCGGTGATAAAAAACTGTGATCCGTTCGTGCCCGGCCCGGAGTTGGCATAAGCCAGCCGACCGGGACGGTCAAATAGCACGGCGGAAGATACTTCATTCTTGAACTTGTATCCAGGATCGCCCGAGCCGTTCCCGGCAGGATCGCCGCCCTGGATCATAAACTCCGGAATCACTCGGTGGAAAATTGTTCCGTCGTAAAGCGGCACCCCGTGCTTGGTCGCTCCACTGACCGGATTCTTCCAATCTTTCGTTCCCGAAGCCAGACCGATAAAGTTGTCCACGCCAATCGGCGCGATGTCGGGAAACAATGTACATGTCAGATTGCCCGCAGTCGTCTGAATGATCGCCGTAGGCTTGGCCGGCGCAGGACGAACTGCGGGCTTGGTCTCGGCGCTCGGCTTTGATGCGGGCGCGGCCTGCGTGCCCGCATTCGACTGCGCCCATACCGTGGGCACCGCGATCAGAACGAATAGAAAGATTGCCTTACGCATAAATACTCCTCATCTGGAAATGTTTTCGAAACTTGAGCTCGCCTGATGTGCAACGTTGCATTGTACGACAGCAGAAGTCATCGCTTCCTGACGATGCCCTCGAGCGAGGCTTTGGGCTCACTCACCTGGAAGCCCGCGCGGCGGGCGTCTGCAGTCCGTGGCTTACGCGTTCCACTTCGCTGAACACCCGCAGCAGGTTTCCCCCCAGAATCTTGTGAATGTCGGCCTCACTGTAGCCGCGGTCGAGCAGCGCCTGTGTGATCTTGGGCAGGTCGGCGGCCGAATCGATGCCCTGGGGGGTGGCCCCGCTCACACCATCGAAATCCGATCCCAGGCCAACGTGATCGACGCCCGCTACTTTTGCGATGTGATCGATGTGGTCGATCAACGATTTCAGAGGTGGGCGCGGAATCTTCGCCATCCACTCCCGTTCGATTCGATCTGTATCCAGATACGTCGGTGTCTTGCCTTCGGCCTTCAGTTGGTCAAGATACTTCTGCTGGGCCACGGCCTGGTCTTTGGCCTGCGCTTCCAGTGCCTTGCGAAAATCTTCATCGTCGAATGCACTGAAGAAGTTGACCTGGACAACGCCACCGTTTTTAGCCACGGCGCGCAACATGTCGTCCGTCATATTCCGCGGAGCGTTGACCAGCGCCCGCGCCGACGAGTGCGACGCGATCACCGGAGCTTTTGTGGTGGCGATCGCATCCCAGAACGTCTTGTCGGCAACGTGAGATATGTCAACCATCATGCCCAGGCGGTTCATTTCGAGCACGACTTGCTTGCCGAAATCTGTTAGGCCGTTATGGTGCTGCACCTTGGCATCGCTGATATCGCCAGACGAATCCGCCCACTCATTCGTGTTCGACCAACTCAGCGTCATGTAGCGCACGCCCAGGCGATAGTAGTCGCGCAGCAGGTGCATATCGTTCTCGATGGAATGTCCGCCTTCAATCCCCATTAGCGCGGCGAGTTTGTGCTCGCGATGCGCGCGTGCAATATCTGCCACTGAGAACGCCATCATCATGCGGTCCGGATGGCGCGCCGCCTGCTCGTACACCGAATCGATCAGATCAAAAGTGCGGCGGGCGAAGTGCCCTTGATTGGTCTCAGGATCAACCCAGATGGAAAAGAATTCCGCGCCCAGATTCCCGCGCCGTGCCTTATCCAGGCTGAGATGCCCGTTGTCGTTAGGATCGGTAGATCCAATATCGAAGCCCTCGTCAAGAAAACGCTGCGGAGTGTCGGCATGCGTATCGACGACGATTGCGGAGTCATGAATCGCTCGCGCCCGGGCGCTGACGGGTGTGTCCTGCGCGAGTGCAACGGATGCGATGAGCAAGGAAACAAAAAAGAGCCTGGCAGTCATAGTTGTGGCCCAACGAAAGACGCGGGCAGGTTTCCGATTGTATAGGGAGAAAAGTAGGACGAACAAAATAAGATTAAACCAGCACGCCCAGCGCCTGCTCAATGCAGCTTTCAAGAGAATCGTCAGTACTGATCATTGTCTTCGGAAATGTGATCGCTTCAAACCGAGCCTTCACTTCCAAATAAAGCTGGAAATCGCGGTTTTCGGCCAGATGCGCGCCAGATGTCGCATCCGCCTCCAGTCTGCGCCGGACCGTCTCTTCCGAACAAACACATTCCAGAATTAACCACGGCTGATGCAGACGTCCAGCTGCAGCCAACACATTCTCGATCTGATAGCGCCGCGAGAACGGGCGTCCGTCGAGAAACATCTTACGAGTGGAGTTTCGTGCCAACAGATATCCCGCAGTTCCGAGCATAAGATGCAGGCAAAAATCGTCCTGCTTAGAAGAGTATTCGATTTCCTCGGACGAAAAGATGGCGTGGCGGAATTCGTCCTTACTCAAGACGCGCCCTGAGGTTCTTAACGCAAGCTCGCGGGCGAGCGTAGTCTTGCCCGTGCCCGGCAGGCCCGCCATAAGGACGATCATGTTTATTATTAGAGCAGAAACTCAATCATATTTTCAGGAGGTCGTAATGCCACTGGTGCGCATTTCTTTACGGGAAGGAAAATCGGAGCAATATCGCAAGGCCGTCGCAGACAGCGTTCATCAGGCACTGGTCGAAGCCATGGACGCCCCCGCGCAAGACCGCTTTCAGATCGTCACCGAGCATTCGGCAAATGACTTGATCTACGATCCGTCGTACTTGGGGATCGAGCGCAGCGACGATATCGTCTTCGTGCAGATTACCTTGTCAACGGGACGTAAGCTCGCGCAAAAGCGGAAACTCTACCAACGGATGGCGGAAATACTGGCGAAAAATGCCGGACTTCGCCCGCAGAATCTCATGATCAATCTGGTGGAAGTCGCCTGGGAGAATTGGTCTTTCGGGAACGGAGAAGCTCAGTATGCAATGTAACCGGTAGAGGCCCGGATCATGTGCAGGCGCTTAGCCGCCCCACTGGCGGACTATTTGGTGCCGCTGCCCATGGCGATCTGCGCGTCAGGAGTGTCGTTGTCCTGGTGCTCAACCGGAACGATGTCTTGCGTGTTGCGCCATTCCGAATAATGGCCGCTGACCATAATGTGGAACACCCACTGGTGACGTTCTTCCTCTGGTTCCACAAGGCCGAGCGCCTTCATGTAGAAGAGGTAGTGCTCCATCCATGTGATCTGCGGCTTGCTCATGCCGCGACGCTGCAGATCCACCGTCACACCTGCCAGATGCGAGGAGGCGGTATCGCCATCGGCCGGAGCCGCGTTCCGATTGTGACGGCGAAGTTTTTTCTGAACCATTACCGTTCGAACCGCCGAATTCACCTGGATTTGTTCATGAAAGCGGTTGTAATAGGCCTGACTCAGATCTTCAACAAAGTCACGCGTCCACGGGCGGCAAAAGCGCCGCGAAGCATCAAGCCGCGGATCAAAGCGCAAAGTCTCTCCGGCGCGAATCGGCAGCAGCGAGCCGTCGCCTTTCAAGGCTTCGAGCTCGGTGTCATTCTGAATGCGGGGCAGGTCCAGCCTGTCGATCTCGGCGTTTTGAAGCAGCAGCGATTCGTGCGATGGGCGGAACATCGGGTTCCAGTGCAGCCAACGAAAATGCCGGTGGTGCACGTGGCGTGCGACCACGGTCGCCGAGAAAGCGGAACCGCTCATTCCGGCCAGAAGAGCGACAGCAACGAGTTGTAAACGAACAAAGCGTTTCACGAAGTGGCTTCCATCTTCGGTGGGCACTCATGTCCACCGCTTGCCAAGCGCCCTCACGGACTCTTCCCCGCGAGTAGCGCTATTCTAAGCCCAGCTGTCAAGTCGGCCAACCCGATACTGCCGCCGGCCCATTACCTGCGTACCCAAAATCTAAGCGCTGCATTGGTTACTAGCGGTTACTCGATTCCTGGCGTCACTGAACCGCACTACGATTGGGTGCAAGCGGCGGTCCATCCCCGGAAATAGATGTAAGCGGGGCTATGTGGGTTGTGTCGAACAACTTGGCGCGATGCCCCGGATCAGGCGCCGGCTGGTCATGCGACAATATGGCTCAATTAGCGACGCAAAAGGTCACCGATGGCCTGTTTCATGACCTGGCCGCTTACTTCGGAAATCGAGCGAGTCAGGGGAATATCCTTAGGACAAACCTCGACGCAGTTTTGCGCGTAACCACATTCCTGGATCCCGCCGTCGCCCATCAGCGCCGCCAATCGCTCGCGCTGAAGTTCCTTGCCCGTGGGATGAGTGTTAAACAGCCGCACTTGCGCAATCGTTGCCGCCCCTACGAAGCCGGTGTCTTCGTTGAATTGCGGACAAGCTTCCATGCAGCAACAACAGGAAATGCATCGCGAAATCGGATACGCGACCTCCTGCTCCTCCGCCGACATACGCGGCCCCGGGCCCAGATCGTAAGTGCCATCAATTGGCACCCAGGCCTTTACCGCCTTGAGATTTTCGAAAATTACGTTGCGGTCGACCGCCAGGTCGCGCACCACCGGAAACTTCGAAAAGGGCTCGAGCCGGATCGGTTGTTCAAGATGGTCAATCAGAGCCGAGCACGCCATCCGCGCCCGCCCGTTGATCAGCATGGCGCATGATCCGCATACTTCTTCGAGGCAATTCGAGTCGTAAGTGATGGGCGTGGTCGCCTTGCCGTCTTTGGTGACGGGATCGGCGGCGATATCCATCAGCGCGGAGGTCACGTTCATATTCGCCTTATAGGGAAGCGAGAACTCCTCCCAATACGATTTGGAGGTGGGAGTCGCTTGCCGCTTGATCTTGAGGATGACGGATTTTTCTGGCATTAGCTATTAGCTTTCAAGCAGAAGTCTCTTGTCATCCTGACCGAGGCGAAGGACCTATGAACTCGCCTGCGGCAGAACTGCATGGGTCCTTCACTTCGCTCGGGATGACAATTCAAATTAGTACTTCCTCGGTCGCGGCGTTATCAGCGACGTATCCACCGCCTCGAACTCGAACTTCGGTTCGTCCGCGTCCGGCGCGAAATAGGCTTTCGTCGTCTTCAGCCAGTTCTTGTCGTCGCGCTCGGGGAAGTCCGGTTTGTAGTGCGCCCCGCGCGATTCGTCGCGCAAACCCGCACCCTGCGCGATCACTCGTGCCAGCTGGAGCATGTTGTAAAGCTGCCGGGTAAACACGACCGTCGTGTTCGCCCACATGGTGCGATCGCTCAGATTCACTTTGCGGAAACGCTCTAGCATCTCCACTAGCTTCGCGTCCGTCTGCTGCAACGTTTTGTTGTAGCGGATCACCGTGCAATCCTTGGTCATCAATTCGCCCAACTCGCGCCACAACTTGACCGGATTCTCCGTGCCCTGATTGTTCATGAGCAGGGCATTGCTCTCTTCCTGACGTTTTTTCTCGGCGTCAAAGCAGCCGTTCCCGTCAGGCAGAGCCTGCAGCCCACGTGCATACTTCACCGCATTCGGCCCGGCGATGCTGCCGCCGTAGATGCACGAGACCAGCGAATTCGCGCCCAGCCGGTTCGCGCCGTGATACTGATATTCACACTCGCCCGCCGCAAACACGCCCGGAATGTTCGTCGCCTGATTGAAATCGACCCACAGCCCGCCCATGGTGTAATGCATGCCTGGGAAAATCTTCATGGGCGTGTCGCGTGGATCGTCGCCCACGAACTTCTCGTAAATTTCAAGAATACCTTCCAGCTTCTTGTCCAGAAGTTTGCGATCGATGTGAGTCAGGTCGAGATAGACCATCGGCTTGCCGTCAATGCCGAGGTTATATTCGAAGACAACCTTGAAGATGGCCCGCGTCGCAATGTCGCGCGGCACAAGATTGCCGTACTTGGGATACCACTCCTCGAGAAAATACCACCGCTCTTTCTCCGGGATGGATTTCGGATCGCGCTTGTCGCCCGCAGTCTTCGGCACCCACACGCGCCCACCCTCGCCGCGCGCCGATTCCGACATCAACCGCAGCTTGTCTTCTCCCGGAATGCACGTGGGGTGTACCTGAATGAACTCGCCGTTGGCATAATAAGCGCCCTGCTGATACAACGCCGACTGCGCCGACCCGGTGCAGACCACGGAATTGGTTGACTTGCCGAAGATCGCACCGTTGCCGCCCGTCGCAATAATGATCGCGTCGGCGGGGAAGGTGCGCACCTCCATCGAGCGCAAGTCCATGGCGCAGATGCCGCGGCAGACGCGGTTTCCATCGAGCACCGCCGAGAGAAATTCCCAGTGCTCGTACTTCTTCACCTTGCCTTCAGATTCGTAGCGCCGGACTTGTTCGTCGAGAGCGTAAAGAAGTTGCTGTCCGGTAGTCGCTCCAGCGAACGCGGTGCGGTTGTATAGAGTCCCGCCAAAGCGGCGGAAATCGAGCAGTCCTTCCGGAGTGCGATTGAAGGGCACGCCCATGCGGTCGAGCAGGTCGATGATCCCGGGCGCAGCCTCGCACATGTCTTTAATCGGAGGCTGGTTGCCCAGAAAGTCTCCCCCATAGACCGTGTCGTCAAAATGCTTCCACGTCGAATCGCCCTCGCCCTTCAGATTCTTTGCCGCATTAATCCCACCCTGCGCGCACACAGAATGCGAGCGCTTCACTGGAACGATCGAGAAGAGGTCAACGCTGGCGCCCATTTCCGCGATCTTAATAACGGCGGAAAGACCGGCGAGCCCGCCGCCAACCACGATAATCTTCGGAGTCGCCGTCGCCATTTATCGCACCGGCCTTTCGTCGCCTGGCTTGGCGAGTGCAGTTCCGTGGCCTGTATCGACAATCGATCCGCTGGCACCGATATCCTGCACCGGCCGCGAGCGGAACGAATACAAACTGGCAAATCCCGCGCCGCACAATATCAAGAAAAATACCAGGCAGAGGCGCAGCAGCCGCTTCTGCGCCTTGTCGCCGGAAACAATCCCCCACTTCGCCGAAAACAACCAGATGCCATACGCGAAGTGCCACGAAGCTGCGACCAGTCCCACGACGTAGAACAAGAACAGCAGTGGATGCATCACTTCTTGCTGGACCTTACCGAACGACGCCGCTGGATTATCGTGCAGGTCAACGCCGGTAAAACGCATCGTGTATGTGTGCCACAGGATGTAGACGAATGCGATGCCGCCAGTCCAGCGCTGCGCGGTGTACATCCAGTTACCGCTCCACGGATAGGCCAGCGTGTTCCCGTCGCCGCGATACCAGATGTAAAAGCCATACAGCGCGTGAAATAAAATCGGAAGCCAGATCCCGAACAACTCGAGGAAGAACACGA
>Ga0302324_100018215_pt1 | contig 13865 bp, 8 predicted proteins | sample Palsa_T0_1_FD_201949 | JGI IMG/M metagenome (GOLD analysis project Ga0302324, IMG submission 201949) | Peat permafrost microbial communities from Stordalen Mire near Abisko, Sweden - Palsa_T0_1 | ecosystem: Environmental > Terrestrial > Soil > Palsa > Peat permafrost | place: Sweden: Abisko... | reverse complement strand
ACATACTGCTGTCTTCGGTCAATTATTCGACCACCCCGATGACGACCAAGACTTATCTGTACGAAAATACTAATTTTCCGTTCGCGCTCACCGGTGTCATCGACGAAAACAACAACCGTTATCAGACCTGGACCTATGACAATCTCGGACGCGGATCGACGAGTCAGTTGGGAACGGGCGCGTCCACCGCCAATTTGATGACCGTCACTTACGACGACACGACTGGCAACCGGACGGTAACCAATGCCTTTGGCGTCGCAGATACCTATAAGTTCGCAACCTTGCAAGGCGTGCCGAAGGTGACCGAGATCGATCGCGCCGCGACATCCACCACTGCCGCCGCAACGCGTCTTTTTACGTATGATGGTAACGGTTATCTCGCGAGCGGGACCGACTGGAACGGCAATCTGACCAAATATACGAACAACAGCCAGGGCAATCCCCTGACCATTAACTACGCCGCGGGATCGCTGCAGGCCTATAATGTCACGACCCAGTACGACACGGTCTTCACTCATTTGCCGCATCAAATCACGACCCCAGGGTTGACGAGCACTTTCGTCTATGACGGCAACGGCAATCCCTTGTCCCGAACCGATCTCGATACCACGGTCAATACCGTGCCCTACAGCACCAACGGCCAGAGCCGTGAGTTCCAATACACCTGGTCGAGCACCGGGCAGGAGCTATCGGCGCAACAACCGCGTACAGATGTCATGGCGATAACCAATTTCGGCTATGACAGCACGGGCGCCTTGATCAGCATCAAGGATGCGCTTGGCCACATAACGCAGATCACTCAGCATACTGGCGGCGGCTTGCCGCAAACCATCGTCGATCCCAACAACGTCACAACCATCCTCGCGTATGATGGACGGCTGAATTTGCACACCAGCACGGTAGAGACGGCGGCGGGCAACTTCACAACCACCTGGACTTATGATCCGGCCAATAATCTTCACAGCCTACAGCAGCCGAATGGCTCGACATTGACCTATGGCTACGATACGGCGCATCGCTTGACGAGCGTCACTGATCTTTTCAGCAATGTCACCAGTTACACCCTCGATGCTCTGGGCGATACGACGCTTCTGAACGTGAAAAACCCCGCCGGGACAGTGAAGCGCACGCATTCCGACGTGTTCGACGCTCTGGGCCGTATGACGACCGACATCGGTGGCGTAGGGCAGACAACAGTCTACACTTACGATCCCATGAACAATCTACTGACGATTGCGCCGCCCGCGCCGAGCGGCATGGTGACGCAGAGCTGGGACGCACTCAACCGCCTCTCGACGCACATTGACCCCGCGCCGGGTGGTACGACCACCACCACTTATGATGCGTATAGCCGTATCCTCAGCGTCAAGGACGCCAACGGTAATAGCACTTCTTATATCTATGACGGCTTCGGCGACCAGACACAAATCGCGAGCCCCGACAGCGGCACGTCGGTGTTCCATTACGACCCGGACCGCAACCTGACGCAGTCGGTGGATGCGCGTGGTGCCGTGACTAACGGCACTTATGACCCGCTCGATCGTCCGCTGACGACCAGCTATCCCGCCAACGCCACCGAGAACGTCACTTACACATACGACCAGGCGGGTCATGGCTTTGGCGTCACGCGGCTGACGAGTGCCACGGATCAAGTTGGCAGTCTCGGCCTGACCTATGACGAACGCGGCAATGTGACGCAGGAAGGGCGCACGGTAACGAGCGCAGGTTCCTTGAACACCTCTTACGGTTTCGACGCGGCCAGCGACATTGCCTCAATCACTTATCCCTCAAACACCTTTGTGCAATACACGCGGGATATCATGGGGCGGATCACATCGGTCACCGCGCAACTGCCCGGCGCGAGTTCGGCCAGCAATGTCGTGACGAGTGTTGAATACAAGCCGTTTGGCCCTGTAGCGGCGATGAATTTTGGCAACGGAATCGCGGGCGCCTATGGCTACGATCTCGACTACCGCGCGACGACGCGGATCGACATCGGCACGGCCGCGGTGCAGCACCTGACCTACGGCTATTACGCCAATAACAGTGTGCATACGATCACTGACGCCGTGAACCCCGCGAACACACAAACGATGACATACGACACGCTTGACCGGCTGACCTCAGCCACCAGCGGCGCGGGCGGCTACGGCAAGCTTGGCTTCGCCTGGGACCCGGTCAGCAATGTCAAGTATCAGAGCGTCAACGGCACATTGACGGGCTACGGCTATGTGGCAGGCACGAACCGGCTGGACGGTTTCAAGACCGGCACCGCGGCCACCGAGACCGTCGCCACCTCGCCCGCAGGCAACATCACCGCTGTCAAAACCGGCACAACGGATAATGAGACCCTTATCTATAACCGCGCCAACCGACTCGCCAGCGTCACGACCTTGTCATCCGCCGCCACTTATGCGTACGATCTCACCGGGCAGCGTCTAAAGAAATCGCAGCCCGGCGTCAACCCGATCCTCTACCAATTCAATCGCGTCAGCGGCGCGCTTCTCTCGGAAAACGACATGCACGGTGGTACGGCGGCGGACTATATCTATTTCGATCCGGGGACAAGCTCACCCCCCATTGGCGAAGTGGACCCGACCACCAGCACGCTCTATTTCACGCATACCGACAGGTCGGGAACGCCGCAAAAACTGACCGACAGCACGCAGACCATCGTATGGAGTGCGCTTTACCAGCCCTTTGGCAGCACGGGCGTAGCTGGCGTCACCGGTTCTCTCGCGACGCAGAGCTTGCGCCTACCCGGCCAGCAATTCGATGCGGAAACCGGCCTCAACCACAATGGCGCGAGGGACTATAACTCCACTTTCGGACGATACGTCGAGACTGATCCGACCGGATTGAACGGCGGGCTCAATACTTACGGGTATGTCGGCGGGAATCCCGTGACGAGAACAGACCCACGGGGCTTAGATTGGAATGTAACGGAATATCAAGGTGGGCCTGGAAATCCGTTCGGACATGTAGGCATGGGCGGAGTGATACCCAACATGAGTACGCCAACAATAGGATTTTATGGATCGCCCTCATCATCTCCCATTCAATTGTTTGAAGGGTCTCCAAGCGTGTGGATGACTGATACGGGTACTCCGATAACGACAGTAACGATTCAGACAAGCCCTTGGCAGGATTTCCTCATAGAAAACTACCTCCAAAACGCGATCAGTAATCCGCAGGAGTATAGTCATAGCAACACTTGTTCATCAGCCGTGGGAAACGCTTTGAATGCTGGTGGCGTTAATGCGCCATCGACAATCTTCCCCGGATTGTTGATCCCGGGACTGCGGCAGATGCAGCCATTTTCGCCAATACCAGCTTCATCTCCCGCTTTCACTCCAGCGCCACAATATTGATATGAGGATAGCGACCCCCAAATTTATGATGAACTTTTGGGGCTTCACCGGAGCATTCGGGTTGGGTGGCGCTATACTTCCAATAGTGCTGACTATAGCTTTGCGATATTTTAACAGCCCAAATAATCAAAGCCTTGTATCGTATCAGCAAGAAAAGTTTTTCACGAAAGCAACGCTCATTCTGTGGCCTTCGTCTATCATTGGCTTGGCAGAAGCGCCCGGCAATGAAAGCATGATCTTCACATATTCCCTGACAGGGAACGTATTATTATACGCGTTTGTGGGGGCTTTTGTTTGGTTGGGCATCAAGAAAAATAAAGCCTTTTTTGTCATTCCAGCGTTGACGCTGATAGCCATCTGGTGGCGACTGTTGTCGCTGTGATGCTTTGAAGCAGACACCACACCGTGTACACGCCCTCACCTGCCTGCGGGGATTTTTGATAATTATGGAAATCCGTATTATGGAAAATCGGTTAAGGCCGAGTTACTAAAAACGGGTGGTCAAAGTGGAGCAAGGTATGTTTTGGTATTACCAAAACCGCCTTGCAAGGGCGCTGCCCGTTGACCCGTGCGCCTTCGGCGGCGCGCATGCGCGAAATCCGTTCCCGCCCTTGGCGCAATGCGGAACGCACCAAAAGCCCGCTGACGCGATATTCTAAAATCGGCACCCTCACAGGCCGCCGCCGTCGTCAATCTTCTGTAGCCTCAATTTTTGAGCCTTGGCGATATCGCCAACGGCGGTGCTTGCGCCGAAGGCGGGCGGTCAACGGAGCGCAGCTCCTTGCAAGGGTGCATGTCCGACATGCACATGCCTTGTTACGTTTTTCGGCGGTCGAATTAGTAACCCGCCCTTAACAGATTTTTCGTTATATAACTGAAAATCGTTATAACGAAAAAACGCCGGGCGTCGGAACACGGTTCCATCCTTCATCAGGAATTAAACCCCTCCAAAAGCAGCGTGCAAGGAAGGTGTGGATGCCTCCACACTCCCCTGCGGGGGATTTACCAAGGGCTTTGCCCGTTGACAGGTGCATGGGCGAAGCCCTGCGATATTCTGTGTGACGTTGTCACACAGAAAGGGTTTTGTGTGACAACGTCACACGACCCACTCCTTGCGAAGCCTGCGACGGAGGCCATTTTTTATCTTGAGCTTTAGCTCGCCGGATTCCTGTAACACAGATTGTGTTACAGAAGCCGCAACTCTCATGTTCGCGAGTCAAGAGTGAGGACAGAACTATCCACCAGCCCTTTTTTGACAGGGCATGCACTCAATATTATTATCTGGCAAACGAGGTGAAGAGCTGGGCGCGAAGCGTCGTCTGATTATACTCTCATACGCGGGCTTATGTATTTACCGCATTACCATTGGTCGTCGCGGGTCTAACTCAGTCTTGCGTCGGGCACCGATCTTAGGGGATCTGCCCAAAGTTGACGTCGAGTTCTACCCAAACGGAGCCCAGCTCTTCGCTGTGTTTGCCAGAATGTGTTTTATAACCGGCGGGTCGCTAGCTTGTGAGCGGCACGATCTGTCCCATCTCCCATATGAAGGTTGTGAGTTCCCGCGCAACGGCAGAGCAGGCCACCGGTGCCTTTTTGCCGAGAGCGATTAATCGCCGATAGCGCGTGCAGAGGCGGACCTGTGCGCGCCAGGCGACATCCCGGATGCTTTTCTCTGCAACAGAGAGCTGTGGTTCCTTATGCCTGGTTACCCGAGCTGGAAACCGATAACACCAGGCGCCCTGGATCAAGACCCGCCGTGCTTCGCTGTTACCCGCTTTGGTCATCTTGAATCGCTTGATCTTGTCGCCGCTGGAATGTTCGGAAGGTACGAGGCCGAAGTAAGCGCTGAGTTTTGTCGGGGTTGGAAACCGCCTCAGATCTCCCGTGACGGATAGGATTGTTGTTGCTGCAATCAGATTGATCCCCTTCATCAAACAAAGCGCCTGAACCAGTGGTTGGAGCGACCAACTTGGCACCAAAGCCTCGATCTGTTTGATCAGTTGTCTATGACGCTTCTCGGCATCATGAATCGCGTCGATATAATCCTGAAAGACAATCTGATGGGCCTGATGCTCGAACTTCTGGTTGGAGAGCCAGATGAAGTGCATACGTGACCACTGTTTTAAACCGGTGTAGATGCGCCCATGCCGCAACATAAATGATTGCAGGTGCTGCTTGGTTGATCGGAGATGTTCCATGGCATCACTACGGGATCGGACCAGATCCCGCATCGCCTCGTGAGCAACATCGGGCACCCATACGGCATCAAGCTCCCCGGCCCGGTTGAGGCGTGCCAGCTTAATGGCATCGCGGCGATCTGTTTTGATATGCTCACCTTTCTTGCGTGGGATCATGCAGGGTGACACGACCGTGCAAAGATGGCCGGTCGCCACGATCTGCCGCTGCAAGCCATAGCCGCAGCATCCGGCCTCGTAGCAAAAATGGAGTTCATGTCCGGACTTTGCTAGCCGCTTGATCAGCTTGTCCACACTCGCTGGCGTATTCTCGATCGTGCCGTAGGATCGAACTTCACCATGACGGCCATCTTCCGCTATAGCGACAACGATCGTCGTTTTATGCACATCCAAACCGACATACAGCATGCTCATAGTCATCTCCTGATCCAGAGGATTGCTCCAGCCATCCGCGGCAGAGCTGATCCTTTATAGATCAGCTAGCCAGAGGGCCGGTGATGACTGCGAACATTAGGTCTTGCGCTCTGGCTTTTTGATGTTGGCAATACTTTTTTAACCAAACCGAGGGCGGAAAGCGCCGTCATTCTGATGGGAAAAGCTGCGCGCAAGTTGCGCTTTGCGTCGGACAACGTGTTGTCGGACGAAAATCTGCGGGCTGAAGCCCGATCAAAAAAACGTCGGACAACAGGCGTCGAACCAAAATCCGGCAGAACATGCACGGCAGTTTGTGGTGCATGGGCGGGTTTAGAAATCGTGACAAGGTAGGTGACGGTATCCCGTCCCGGCGCACATCCCAAGCGGCGATGTGTTGCAAGGCTGCCGCCGTTGACTGCTGAAAAACATCCTTCGTTGCAGGCTCCGCAAGGAGTGGGTTGTTTAACAAAACCCAAAACGTTTAACGTTGTTAAACGTTTTTACGCAGGGCGTTCGCCCATGCACCAAGCCGCCATTCCGTGCGGGGATATTATTTATAGCTGCTAAAAACAGCCCCCCATCCCGCAACACAGGGCTGCGGGTGAAAAGATTCCGAGTGAGGCGCTGAAAAGATCAGCGCCCCTGTTGTGCCAGCACAGCCTCCAACACTTCCAGCACCATGCGCTGCTTCGGCTTGGGCAGTTCGCTGATGCGTTCGAGATGCTGCTGAAACTTTGGCGCGGGGCCGCGCTTGGAACGGGTCTTGGCGGTATCGCCGAGCAAAACATCTGTCTCGATCTTCAATGCCCGCGACAATGTAGGGATTAAAGAAACAGGGATGCGGCGGTTGCCAACTTCGTAACAAGCGTAAGTCTGCTGTGCGACTTTCAGGGCTTCGGCAAGCTGCACTTGCGTCAATCCCAGTTCGTTGCGGCGCTGCGCGACGCGGCGGCCCATAGCCTTGAAATACTGGTTCTCGTCCGGGTTCATTATGGCAATCCATGATTGATCGAATGGTAAGGACATAATCTATAACCCGGGTTTTTGAGGATGGCGGTTGACACTACCGCAAGAAGCGGTAGAGTTCAATCCAGTTATTTACCCGATTCCCCCCTTGACAGGTTTTTGGAGACCCCCCGGAAATGGCGCGCATCCCCGAATCCGAGCTTGAGCGGCTAAAAAACGAAACTTCCCTTGTGCGCCTGATCGAGGCTTCCGGGGTGGCGTTGCAAAAGCGGGGAAAGGATTATGCGGGGCTGTGTCCGTTCCATGCCGACGATACGGCCTCGCTTGTGGTGACTCCGGAAAAAAACCTGTGGCATTGCTTCGGCTGCGGCGTGGGCGGCGGGGTGATCGACTGGACGATGAAAAAAAGCGGCGTGAGCTTCCGTCATGCGGTCGAGCTTTTGCGCGAGGGTCTGCCTCCGGTCACGGATGCGCCCGTGAAGTATAGCACCGTGCGGACATTGCCGCCGCCGGTGACGCCGGATGCGGACGAACAGAAGCTGCTGAATGAAGTGGTCGATTATTATCACCGTTGCCTGAAACAATCGCCGGAGGCTCTGACTTATCTAGCCGCGCGCGGCATCGGGGCGGTTGAGGCGATAGATACCTTCAAACTCGGCTTTGCCAACCGGACATTGGGATTACGGTTGCCGCAGAAGAACCGCAAGGACGGCAAGATCATCCGTGAACGTCTGGCAAAACTCGGCCTGTACCGGGAAAGCGGGCATGAACACTTCAGCGGTTCGCTGACTGTGCCGGTGCTGGACGAGCGCGGCGATGTGCAGGAAGTGTACGGGCGCAAGATACGCGACGATCTGCGCCCCGGCACGGCCTATCATCTTTATCTGCCGGGGCCGCATCGAGGCGTGTTCAATGTGCAAGCCTTGACGGCCAGCAAAGAGATTATCCTGTGCGAAGCGTTGATCGACGCCTTGAGCTTCTGGTGCGCGGGTTATCGCAATGTGACGGCCTCCTATGGCGCGGAAGGCTTTACCGATGAAATGTTAGCCGCGTTTAAACAGCATCAAACCGAGCGCGTCCTGATTGCCTATGACCGCGACGAGGGTGGCGACCGGGCGGCAGAAAAACTAACGCAAATGCTGACGGCGCAAGGTATCGAATGCTGGCGCATCAAGTTCCCGAAAGGGATGGATGCGAATGAATATGCCCTCAAGGTTCAGCCCGCATCAAAATCCCTCGGCCTTCTTATCCGCAAAGCCGAATGGCTCGGCAAGGGGCAAGCACCCGCGCGCAGCATCGAGCCGGTGATCGAGCAAGAGGCGACTAAGGAAGAAAACGAACCTGATAAAATGGAATCCTCATCTTCTTCTTTAGCCGCCGCTCCCGTTGCGGCCGCAGAACCGGCGCCCGCATTGCCGGCATCACCCGTGCCGCCCGCGCCGCAGCTCGATCTTGCCGCAGAGGTGAGCGCGTCGGAGGTCATACTGGCAATGGGTTCGCGGCGTTGGCGCATCCGGGGCTTGCCGAAAAATCTGGCCGTGGGCGTTCTCAAGGTCAATGTGATGGTGAGCGAAGACAGCGCCTTCCACGTCGATACGCTCGATCTGTATAACGCCCGCGCAAGGGCGCTGTTCCTGCAAGCGGCGGCGAATGAACTGCGGACGCATGAGGATGCGCTTAAAATCGAGCTTGGCCGCGTGTTGCTCAAACTGGAACAGGTGCAGGACGAAACGATACAAAAGGCGCTTGAGGTAACGCAGCCCGCGCACCCTGAACTGACCGCCGCCGAACGTGATGCGGCGCTTGTCCTGCTGAAATCCCCCGACCTGATGGACAGAATCCTCGCCGACTTCGAGCGTTGCGGCGTGGTTGGCGAGGCGGTGAACAAGATCACGGCTTATCTAGCAGCGACATCGCGCAAGCTCGATGCGCCGCTCGGCGTTGTGGTGCAATCGTCATCGGCGGCGGGTAAATCGTCGCTGATGGATGCTGTGCTGGCTTTTATCCCCGACGAGGACAAGGTGCGCTACAGCGCCATGACCGGGCAGAGCCTCTATTATCTGGGCGCGACCAGCCTCAAGCATAAAGTGCTGGCGATTGCGGAGGAAGAAGGCGCGCAACGCGCTTCATATGCTCTTAAACTTTTACAATCCGAAGGTGAGCTAACGATAGCCAGCACCGGCACCGATGCGGACGGCAATCTCATCACGCAGGAATATCGCGTCGAAGGCCCGACCGCATTGATTACCACGACAACGGCGATAGACGTTGACGAAGAACTTATGAACCGCTGCCTTGTGCTGGCGGTCGATGAAGGGCGTGAGCAAACCCGTGCTATCCATGCGCGGCAACGCGCCAAGCGCACGTTAGAAGGTTTGCGCGTGAGGCAGGAAAAGCAGGATGTTCTCGCCTTGCACCGCAACGCGCAGCGTCTGTTGCAGCCCTTGGCCGTGGTCAATCCTTATGCCGATAAACTGACCTTCCTCGATGACCGGACGCGCACCCGGCGCGATCATGAAAAATATCTGACGCTCATCGACACAATCGCTTTGCTGCATCAGCATCAACGCCAAATCAAAACGCTGATCGAAGGCGAACGCACCGTCAGCTATATCGAGGTGACGCCGGAAGACATCGGGCGCGCGACGACATTGGCGCATGAGGTGCTTGGCCGTTCGCTCGATGAGTTGCCGCCGCAGACGCGCCGGGTGCTGCAACTGATACAGAAGATGGTCGGCGAACAATGCGCGGCCAGCCAATGCCGACAGGCTGATTATCGCTTTAGCCGCAAGGACGCGCGCGATTATACCGGCTTCGGCGACACGCAGTTGCGGCTGCATCTGGAACGGCTGGCGGCGCTTGAATATGTGCTGACGCATCGCGGGTGTCGGGGGCAATCCTTCGTCTATGAACTCCTGTTCGACGGCGAGGCCGGAGGAGCGCAACCGCACCTCAACGGCCTGATCGACGTATCGGAAATTATACCTATGACAGAAAGTTCGCGGGGGGAAACACCCCGGTTCGCGGGGTCATTGCGGGGGGAAAATGGGGGTGATACGGGGGGATTGCGGTCTGCTCAATCGTCTGAAAACCCAATCACAGCAACGATTATCGAAGAATCCGACACTTCCATGCCTGAAACACGCGCCATGAACGGCAGCGGCAAAACCGTATCGTACACGCAGCATCTTTCTTTTTTAGCCGCCTCCGGCAAAGCCCCATAAACCAGAGGGAGAAACCCCATGACCAATACCTACAACACCCACTTGCTACGTCACTATCGCCACAAAATCGGCGACAACATCCATCGTATCCGCGCGAGGCTGAAAATGCCTTTGCACAAGCTGGCGCAAACCTCTGACGTGGCGGTTGAGAACCTCGACTATTACGAAATCGGCAAAGGCGAGATTCCCTTCGACCATATCCTCAAAATCGCCTGTGCGCTCGGCGTTGAGATTGAAGCGTTGCTGAAATAATGCGGAAAGGACAACTCCTCAAGACGCGCAAACGCTCGCCGGTAAAGCCGAAAGGCAATTTTGCCAAGCGCGAGCGCGACCCCTTGGCGCATCTGTCCTTGCTGGCTTACATGAATCTGCACTTCGAGGCGCGGTTGGTGAAGGGCTACTCCCCCGACACCGTGCGGACGGCGCGCGTGGCGATACGGCGTTTTATCACATGGTGCGACGAGCGCGGATTGCAAAAGCCTTCCGACATCACCAAGCAGGTTCTGGAACGCTATCAGCGGTATCTGTTCTATTACCGCAAGCCGGACGGCACACCGATAACGCTTGGCAGTCAGGCGGGATGCCTTGCGCCGCTCAAAGCATGGTTCAGGTGGTTGGCGCGGGAAAACCATATTCTCTACAACCCCGCCTCCGAACTGGATATGCCCCGGCAGGGCAAACATCTGCCGCGCGCGTTGCTGTCGGTGCAGGAGGTCGAGCGCATTATAGCCGAAGCGAACGTGAACAACGCGCAAGGGCTGCGCGACCGGGCGCTGCTTGAGCTTTTGTACAGCACCGCCTTGCGGCGCACGGAAACAGCGCATCTGGCCGTTTACGACATCGACTTCGACCGGCGCGTGGTGAATGTGCGGGAAGGCAAGGGCAGACGCGACCGTGTGACGCCAATCGGCGCGCGGGCGCTTGCGTGGCTCGACAAATATGTTCTGGAAGCGCGCCCGCAACTGCTGGTCTTCGATCACGAAACTTTGTTCGTGACCGATTACGGCGAGCCGGTGATGCCGGAGTTCGTGGCCGATCGGGTGAGGAAATACATGGACATCGCCGGTATCGACAAGCCCGGTGCCACGCATCTTCTTCGTCACGCTTGCGCGACGCATATGCTCGAAGGCGGCGCGGACATCCGCTTTCTGCAAGCGATGCTTGGTCACTCCCAGCTCAACACGACCGAAATCTATACCCATGTCTCTATCGAGAAGCTGAAAGCCATCCACGAAGCGACGCATCCCGCGCGGCTGCAAAGGGAATCGGAATCCACCCCCGGCGCGCCGTTGCCGGAAGCCGACCGCGAAGCTCTTCTGGAAATACTGGACGACGATTAGGCGGGCGATGCGTGTACACGCCCTCCCTATCAGGCGGAGAGAGTGTTTAAACGCTCTTTCCATAAAAACGCCCCTTGCGCCGCGCCCCGCAATCGGCAAAACTTCCTTTAAGACAAACAGAATCAGGCGCATCTATGCGTAGCAACGCTCTCGCGGCTCCCTCCTTCGATACCGGCAACCTTCCTGCCTGTCGGGTCGTCAATGACAACCGCCCCATGCCGCGCCTGCGCCTTGTCTCCGGCGGGCAAGAAACGTGTCTGGAAAATTTTTTGCCATTGCCCCATGCGCGCGCCCGTGCGCTAACGCCGCAACCTCAATCCGCGCCTAGGAAAATTACCGTTACCTATGGCCGACTCGCGTCAGGGCAAAGTGTTTACGCGTATGCCAACGGGAATCCGTTTAAGAATGCTGATCCGGCAGGAACGAACGCCCTTATTGACTTGCTGACACAATACGCCATAGGCACACTTCAGGCAACTGTAACGAATATGGGAAATTCTGCCTTACTCCAAAAAGGCCTCTGCCTAAGTAAGAACGTCGCAAATTTTGGTGCCAGCTTATTTTACGATTTGGCTACGGGCAACGAGGCGGCAGCCTTCAAGGACACCTTCCAATTCTCCTATCCGATAACGCCCCTATGGAACGGAGATGAGCAGGGGTATTTGTTCGATCAGGCAAATCAACGTCTTCAGACCATCTCCAACACCCAGACCATTAACACTTTTCTCGGAAATGAATCGGGGGCCTCTTCTTCATCCTTTCAAACCTTGCAACCCATTAATGTCCCTGCAAGTACCTTCTCTAATGGCTTCACTTACACTCCTCTCACCTTCAGCAATGGGCCAGTACCACAATGACTCCGAGAAAACCATGGATCGCCGCCCTCTTTAGCATTCTTGCTCTTGGTGGTGGGCATCTTTATGTTGGTCGCGCCGCGCGTTTCTTTGTAGCCGTTTCTGTTCTTTTATCTGTTTGGACAATATTGTATTTTGCAGGTTATCTGCCCACCTTTGCCGGTTTTGTCGTTGGTCAGGCGAGCCTTCTTCTGTTCTTTTTGTTTGTTCCCATTGATCCCGCGCTTATTGCCCGCAAGACCCAATCCCCGCTCGACGCTGGTACATGAGAACGCCGGTGTATGTTCTCTATGGGGTTGCAGTGCCTCTTCTGATCGGAGCCACCAAAAACCACCTGCTGCCCCAACATTTTCGCACGGACGTATTAGGATATGACATTGGATACGTCGCGACTGATTCCATGGCGCCGTCCGTTCTCGGCGGCGACTATGTACTAGCCGACACAAAGTATTATCGGCAACATGCTCCTACCGTGGGAGATATCGTCATAGCGCGTCCCGTGAGCAAAGAAGATGAGTACGTAAGGCGTGTTCGCGTAGTCAATAACAACAGCGTGTGGGTTTCTGCTGACACACTTCAGGGCTTGGGCGGAACATCTGCCAATTTTCTTAACAATACTGAACTTCCTCTTTCAAACCTTAAGGGACGAGCGACATATGTCGTGTTCTCGAAGGACTTGAAGAGGATTGGAACAAAACTTACGGAACAGGATCAACCAAGCTCTGATCCGTTTACTCTCACAAAAAAGAAGATTGACATTGGACCGGATGCTAAGCCGTAAATCTACATGGTCTTCAAATGCATACCGGTGAGCACATCGTCTTTACTCTTGATAACAGATTTTATCAAGACTAACATGCGCCGATGAATTCGGCCAAAACACCCGTCCAACTGACCTCCAAGACCCGGCTCTTGACCGCAGCCGAGTTTCAACGCCTGGCCGACGTTCCGCCCGAAGTCGAGTGGTTCAAAAATATCCGCAATCCGAACACGAAGCGGGCTTACGAGAACGCGATCAAGGATTTCATGCTGTTTACCGGCATCAAGCGGCCGGAGGAATTTCGGCTCGTTACGCCAGCCCACGTCATCGCATGGCGCGATGATCTTGGAGAAAAGATCCTGAGCGGCACCACGATCCGGCACCGCCTGGCGGCGCTGTCTTCGCTTTTTCAATATCTCTGCGACAAAAATGCGGTGACTCATAACCCGGTCAAAGGGGTTAAACGACCGAAGACCGAAACTGACGAGGGTAAAACGCCGGCCATCGCCGACCATCAGGCGCGGAAACTGCTCGTGGCGCCGGCCGAGAAATCCCTCAAGGGCGTACGGGACCGGGCCATTCTGGCCACCCTGCTCTACCACGCGCTTCGGCGCGACGAGTTGTGCAAGCTTTCCGTACGGGATTTCATACACGAACGCGGTGGGGTGAGACATCTGCGAATCTCCGGCAAGGGCGAAAAGACGCGCTACGTGCCACTTCATGGGGTGGCGAAGGATCTGA
>Ga0302324_100018214_pt1 | contig 13865 bp, 10 predicted proteins | sample Palsa_T0_1_FD_201949 | JGI IMG/M metagenome (GOLD analysis project Ga0302324, IMG submission 201949) | Peat permafrost microbial communities from Stordalen Mire near Abisko, Sweden - Palsa_T0_1 | ecosystem: Environmental > Terrestrial > Soil > Palsa > Peat permafrost | place: Sweden: Abisko... | reverse complement strand
CGTTTGAGTTCTGCTGCTGCTCGATCCAGCCGGCCGCGTCGCGGATCGCGGGGTAGCTTTGTGAATGGCCGACCGCGCGCAGCGCGAAGATCGCGAACGAGGTTAGGTTGACGAGGTGCTCGAATGAGTTGTCGCGCTCGCGTGCGCTCAACACTTCGGCGACCAGGTCACGCCCCGCGAACGAGTACGACGACGCCCCGCAAGCAGCCGCGGCGAGGATTGTGCGCTCGGCGTCGCCGAGGCCGCTCAGGGTCGAGACTTCGGCGCGCAGCGCGTCGAGCACCGAGTGCCCGTCGCGGCGCACGCTCGCGGGGTTGCGACCGGCGGCGGCCAGGCCCATCGCCGTCCAGGCGGTGTACAGCTCGCTCGAGCTCTGCCCCTTTGCGCCCCCGAAGCCGCCGTCGGAGCTCTGGGCGGAGGCCAGGAAGGACAGCTCGGGGGACAGCGACGCGGCTTCGGCGCGGACCGTGGACGCGGTGGACGCGCGTGCGGACGCGCCGCCGAAGGCGAACGCAGCGCCGACGGTGACGAGCGCGAGGATCGCCATCACGCCCGTGATCGCCCCACTCGCCGGCGCTCTGGACGCGACGGGCTTGGGTGAAGCTGGCTCCCATTGAATATCCATGCGCGCGCGCATCCGCGCCAGCAGCCGCGCGAGCTCGGGACCGAAGGCGAGGCCGAAGAGGAAGCTTGCGACCGTGTCGGTGAGGTCGAACGGCAGGCCCGCGCCGACGACGACGAGGAACGCGGCGGGTGTGTGGCTGGCGCCGATCGAGAACGTGTACACGTTCATCACCTCCTTCGCCGCCAGCGCGGCGATCCCGCAGCAGAGCGCGAGCGGCACACGCCCCATCTGTCGCCCGCTCAGCCGGCCGAGCAGGGCGCCGAACAGGCCAACGCCGCCCCAGGCCGCCATCTGCCAGGGGGTGTATGGCCCCTGACCGAGCAGGAAGTTCGACATCAGCATCCCGACCGCGCCGACGGTGAACCCCGGCAGCGGGCCCAGCGCATAGCCGACCACGAGCGTGATCGCGGTGATCGGCTTCACGTCCGGCAAGGCGACAAACGCGTCGCGGCCGAGCGCGGCGACGGCCGCGAGGGTCCCCACGACGGCGACCATCCGCGCCGACGGCCGACGGCGCTCGTAAGCCAGCCAGCCGAGCGCTAGCACCGCACCGACGAGTGCAAACGATGCCAGCGGCCAACTCACGCGACGCCCTCCAGGGCCGCCGGGACCCGCAACAGCTCAGCGCCTTCCTCCGGCAGCAGCGCGCCGCCGGCGCCACCCAGGATGCGGGCCGTCTCGGTCGCGAAGTACCAGCCGCCCGTGAGCAGCTCCGCGGCGGAGCCGTCGGCGATCACGCGACCGTCGGCGAGCAACACCGCGCGGTTTGCGCAGGCGGCGGCGAACTCGGGGTCGTGGGTGGCCACGATCACGGCCTGGCCCTGGCCGGCGCGGCGGCGCAGATCACGGGCCAGCTCGGCCTTCGCGCCGCGATCCATGCCGCGCGTGGGCTCGTCCAGCGCGAGGACGATTGGAGTCCCACCCGCCTCCTCTCCCTCGCCGCCGGTGACGATCGCGAGCGCGAGGCGCTGGCGCTCACCACCGGACAGGTCCTTCGGGTTACGCTCGGCCATCTCCGCCAGCCCGACGGCCGCGAGCGCGGCGGGGGACGCCTCTTCGGCGACGCGCTCGTGGATCAGGTAGTCGCCAGGGTTCTGCAGCAGCAGCGCGACCCGCCCGGCGCGCTCGACCCGTCCGCGCGTGGGCTCCATCAAGCCGGCGGCGTGGCGCAGGAGCGTCGACTTGCCGGCGCCGTTGCGGCCCATCAGGGCGACGCTCTCGCCGGGCTCGACCTTCAGATCCACGCCGCGCAGGATCGCCGGGCCGTCGCGCAGCTCGTGCCACACGCCCTTCATCCGCAGCGCGGTCGAAACGCTCTCCCTCCGACCCAGCACGCTCCTCAGGCCACGGGCACGTCCTGCTCGATCGGCCTCCCCCACCGCCGAGGCGCTCGGGCTCACATTTGGGGGATCCACTTCCTCGCTTAGCAGGCCGTGTGCGCGCAGAGTCCCACGCGCCTGCTTGACGCCCGTTGGCGCCGGATGTAATCCCGCCAACGCGAACAGCTTCGCGCCCGGCGTCTGCAGCGATGGCTCGTTCTGCGCCGCCCATTTCAAGAACGATTGGGGATCGCCATCGTGAGCCACACGACCCGCTTCCATCGAAATAACACGATCAGCGGCCCCGAGGCAGCGCTCCAAGCGGTGCTCGGCCAGCACGATCGTCGTCTCCCACTCCTCGTTCAGCCTTCTCAGCAGGCCGATCAGCTCGTCGCCGGCGACGGGGTCCAGCTGCGAGGTCGGCTCGTCCAGCAGCACCACCTTCGGCCTGCCCGCCAGCGCCGCGCCGAGCGCGACCCGCTGCTTCTCGCCGCCGGAGAGCTCGTGCGTGGAGCGGTCGAGCAATGCGTCGATCCCCAATGCCAGCGCGACCTCCTCGACCCCGCGCGCGACCGCCGCATTCCCCTGACCGCGGCTTTCGAGCGCGAGCGAGAGCTCGGCGCGGACGGAGCTCATCACGAGCTGCGTCTCGGGGTCCTGGAACAGCACCCCCGCGTGGCCGCCGAGATGCGCGGGCCCGTGCTCGCGCGTGTCGAGGCCCGCGAGCGTCACCGTACCGGCGAAGGTGCCGCCGTGAAAGTGCGGCACGAGGCCGCAGGCTGCGTGCAGGAGCGTCGTCTTACCGTGACCGGACAGTCCCGCCAAGAGACAGAACTCGCCCGCTTGCAACTCGAAGCTGACGTCGTCCAGCGCCGGCGTTTCCGCCCCCGGATAGTGGTAGCTCACCCGGTCGAAGGAGAGGATCATCTGTCGATCCCTCTCCTGTCGACGAACGGCAGCAGGATTGCCGCGATGAGCCCGGCGCACAACACAAACGTGCCCGCGTCGATCTGCATCTTCACCAGGGGATACGCCTCGAACGAGGCCGCTCCGCTCAACCTGCCCGCCAAGGCGAGCGCGATCACCGCAAACGTCGAGCAGAGGAACGCGAGATCGTGCCGCGACCACGGACGCCCCACTCGTATTGCCGATCCACGTGGACGCGATCCCCCCCCGCGTGATCCCCCGGCGCGCGATCCTGGCAGACGCAAACGCCGCGGGCCCGGCCGGCCCTCTGCGGCGACGGCGAAGCCGCGCAGCTCGAGCGTCGCCGCAACCTCCATCGCGCGCTCGAGCGAGCCGCCGACGATCGCGCTGAGCAACGCGACGCGGCCTCGGACGCCGCGGGCTGGATCCTCGGGCCTGGTGCGCTGCGCCTCCGCGAGGCGTTGCGCATCGGCACCGAGCACCGGGATCATCCGCGTCGCCAGGGAGGCCGTCAGCGCCGAGCGGAAGGAGAACCGGCGGAAGCCCCGCAGCAGCTCGTCGGGGTCGACCGCGAGGCTCGCGAGCGTGGTGATCAACATCAAGAGCGTCACCTTCAGCGCGATCACCGCGCCATACACGACGGCCTCGACTGTCAGGTCGCCCTGGCCGAACGGCCCGAGGTCGCCGAGCCGCGCGAACACGGTCAGGCCCTCGCGCGAGGCGAGCACGTTGATCGCGACGATCGGCAGCCCCACGATCAGCGCGGTGCGCAACGTGCCCGCGAGCTGCCGGCCGACACCGGCACACGCCCCGGCGCCCAGCACGGCCAGCGCCAGCGCCGCCAGCGCCAGCGGGTTGTAGAGGATCAGCGCGGCGGCGGTCAACGCGAGCGCCCATATCGCACCGACTCCCGCGCGCGTCGCATGCAGCGGGCTGGCGAGGCGACGGTAGAACAGCAGGCGGGTGTTTCTCACTTCGCCGCTCCCGGCACCGGCAGTTGCGCGCCCGTCGATGTCACCGCCAGGGCGAAGTGATTCCGCAGAGCGCTCGTGTCGAAGGCCTGCGCCGCGCGCTGGACGCCCGCTTCGTCGGTGCCCGTCACGACCCACACGATCGCGCTTTCGACGTCCTTCGTGGCCGCGATCAGGCCCGCTCCCGTCGTCAGCGTGGCGGTGGTGCCGCCCGCACCGCCCAGCAGCGTCAGCGTCTGGCCGTTCGATGCGAAGCGCGCGTACACGCCGCTCGAGCGCGGGCCGCTTTCGATGCTCGTCACGCTCGGGTCGCCGTGTATTGCAGTCCATTGCCCGACGACCACCTGCAGCGCGTCGGGCTCGGCGCCGCTGCCGATCGCGGCGACGGCGGCGGGGACACCGAGCGCGCGCAGCCGCGCGATCACCGTGCGGCAGGGGCTGCTCTGCGCCTGCGCGCATTCCACGCGCACCGGCAGCCGTTTACCTTCGATTCCATTTAAAAATGGCTCAGGGAACGATCCCACCACAGCGGGCACGTCGTCGGTCTGGCTCCAGTCGTGCAGGTCCCACCACACATGGTCGCCCGGGTGCACGTTTGTCGCCGCGGCGCCCTTTGGGGCCTCGATCCCGTTGACGTAGTAGAACCAGTCGAGCGGGTCTCCCCCGGTTTCCTGCCCCCCTGACAGGCCGTCGATGCTCTCGACGAACCCGCCGCCGTACTTCGTCGTCACCTTGTCATTGCGCAACAGTAAGCTCATCGCCGTTTCTGTGCCCACAACCCGCGGAGCGCCGGTCTGGGTCAGCAGATGCGCGCCGAAGTCGCGCGTGACCGTCAGATGAACGCCCTCCGGCACCGGGCCGGGACCGAGACCGCAGCCGGCTAACGCGGCGGCCATCGTGGCCGCCGCGAGGACCGTTACGCCGCTTCTTTTACTTGACCTGGAAAACAACGTGGCTGATTCCGTTCACGAGCTTCGTCACCTGGCCTGTGCTGTCAATGCCCTCAATGTCGAACACGTAGCTTCCCTTGGGAAGACTTGCCGGGAGGAGATAACTGAAAGACTCACTTCCACCGACTGAGAAGAAGGCTGATGAACCACATTTCCTGGTTCGTATAAAGCTCTCTCTCGATCCGCTGAAGTCGAAGCAGCGCCCACGGTAGCGACGTTGCAGGCTGATACGCACCTGCCTAAGAGTTCCTCCGCTTGGAACATCGATAACCCCTGCTAGCAATCGTGGAGCGGTGCGGCGGGAGTAGACGTGGCCGTTTTTGACGCCTGCGACTTTCGCGACATAGGACACAGTCGTTTGCGGCGCACCCGGGGTAGTCGTAGTGGTTGTAGTGGAACCGCTACCGCTGGTGAGGGTGGTGCCGCAGTTGCCGTCATTGCCGTTGTGCACACAGATCGTGTAGCTGTCCGATGGCACCGAGTCCGGGGCGTGCGCCTGTAGGAGGTAGGTCCCGGGAGCCGAGAACGTGATCGTCGCAACACCGCCGGCGCCAGGGACGACGTTGAGCGGGCCGGCCGACAGCAGAGTGCCTTCGGGTAGCGTAGGTTCGAGGCCGCCGGTTTCGCCCGTGCCGATCGAGGCGAGCTTGACGTGCACTGGCTGACCGACATTCGCACTTGCCGGTTCCGGCGCGGTAATGGTCAGGAAATGGTCCGGCGCGGTCGCCGACGCGCACATCGGGCCTGTTTCATAGCACTGAGGGAACATCACAATGTGATCTCCACTTGCGATCGATTCGGCGCACACGCCTAGGGGTGCGGCTTTGCCGTTGAGCCAAAATGCCCAGTAGATTCCAGGATTCTTGGAGAATTCCAGAAAGTTGAGCCCCTCCAGGCCCAGGAGTTCGACCCCCGTGGACGATGCTTTGGCGACCCAATGGCCATTGGTCGCGTCAAACAGGGCACCGCCCGCGGTCGTGCCTTCGCAGGTGAGGTTTTCAACCGCGATCGGTGTCGCGCTGGTTGTCACTTCGGTCTGTGGGAGCAGCGTTTCATTCAGTCCCTGGATGCGAACCGTCACCGTCGCCGGGCCGGCAGCTTGCGCCGAGGATGCACCTGCGAGGGCATACGCCAGGAGAAACAGCGAGAGAAGTGCGACACCGACAAACGCCGGCAACATACGACGGGATGCGTGATTCATGTGAGCCAACCCCTTTCCACGAGGGCTTGTGGGCTTTCGGCCTTCGGCAGGTTTCCTGGCTCCCGGGCCTTCCCTCCGCACCTTCCCGTTCCGTCTTCCGAAACAGTGGCTGCGCGTCTCTCACGCGCTACGTAGGGCATCCCCGGTCACAGTGGCGGGTCCGCGCCGGATTCTCACCGGCTTCCCTTTCCTCCGACCGTCTTGTCCTGAGATCCTACTCCCCACGCCCACCGGGCGCTTGCGCCTCTATGCAGCGACGGTGCCGTGTCCGACGATCACATCGCCCGCGTACAGGCACGCAAACTGCCCCGGCGCGGTGCGCTCCGCCGGCTCCTTCAGCTCCACGCTCAGATGCTCGTGGCGTCCCGCCCCCGCCTCGCCGGCCAGCCGGCATGGGAGGCGGCGCCCACGCGAGCGCACCTTCACGCCGTCCACGCAGCCGCCGTCGCGGTGCAGCGTCACCTCGCGCACCCGTACGCCGTCGCTCAACAGCTCCGCGCGCGGACCGACCGTGACCGTGCTCTCGCTCATATCCGTCGCGAGCACGTACAAAGGCTCCCCGCCACCGATGCCGAGGCCGTGGCGCTGGCCGACGGTGAACAGATGCGCGCCCGCGTGCTCGCCGAGCACCCTCCCCTGAGAATCGACGATCTTCCCTCTCCGCTCTCCCAACCCACCGTGACGCTCAAGAAAGGCGCCCTGGCGCGTCCCCGCGAGAAAGCACAAGTCCTGCGAGTCGCGCCTGTTCGCGACCGCGAGCCCGGCGGCGGCCGCCAGCTCGCGCACCTGCGCCTTGCACATCGCACCCAGCGGAAACCGCAAGCGGGCAAGCGACTCCGGCGCAAGCGCCGCCAGCACGTAGCTCTGATCCTTGCCCGGATCTTCCGCCATCCGCAACAGCGGGGCGGACGGGCCTTTGATCACCCGCGCGTAGTGCCCGGTCGCAAGCGTCCGCGCCCCCAGACGCTCGGCCAGCTCGAGCATCGCGTCGAGCCTCACGTTGCCGTTGCAGCGCACGCACGGGTTCGGCGTCTCCCCGGCCTCGTGGTCCGTTAGCCAGGGGTCGACCACACCGGCACGGAACTCCGCGCGCAGGTCGATCGAAAGGTGGGGCATTCCCAGGCCGTGTGCCACCTCGCGGGCGCCGCGCACCGCCTGGGCCGAGCAGCAGCTGGCCTCGCCGTCGTTCTCCTGGTCAGACCACAGCTCCAGCGTGACCCCGACGGCCTGCGCTCCCGCGCGTGTGACCAGCAGCGCCGCGACCGCACTGTCCACGCCGCCACTCATCGCCACCAGCGTGCGGTCCGCCGCGGGGGTCAGGGCCGCGCTCGCGCGTACCGCGCCGCCGAGCGCGCGATGCAGAGCGTCGGACGCCAGCTCCGCCGCGTGACGCTTGGCCGCGCTCAGTCCGCCCAGCTCCCGAGCGATCTCCTCCGTGCCGATTCTCGCCGCCTGCAGCAGCGGGGCGCCGCGCACCAGGCCCACCACCGCGCTGCCGGCGGCGATCGACGCGCCACAGCCGCTCGCGTCGAACCCAGCGTCCGTTATCCGCCCGTCGGGGCCGGCGGGATCGAGCGCGATCGAAACGCGGATCAGATCGCCGCAGGCCGCGCCGCCGGCCGCGCCCGTGAAGGCGTGCTCGGGTGCATGTCCGCGGCCGAGTGGCACTTCGAGATGCTGGGCGAGGGCTTCCGGGCTGCTCACCCGAGCGAGTCTACGATTCCTGGCGCGCTTCGTCGATCGTCTGCTCGATCGCGAAGGCATCCGTCAGGCCGTTCATCGTCGTTACCGCACCGTGCGGGTTGATGATCAGGATCGTCGGTGTCCCGTACACCTGTACGGTCTTCGTGAACGAGCCGAACGATGTGACCTGCGCCGCGGTCGCGTAGTGGACCGCGATCTTCTTTTCCAATTCGAGCCCCGTCGCAAGGCGCAGCTTGCGCACCTGCGCCTTGTTGGGATGCACCGCGACCTCGTGGTGCGCCGCCAGCAGGATCTGCAATTCCTCATGCACGGCGGCATCGTCGGCGCCATTTTTGTTCCAGAACAGCACCACCGCGACTTCGCCCCGCTTGAGCTCGCGTTCCACCGCCACCTGCTGGGCGGGAACGGCGTGCACGGCGGTTTTTGTGACCGTAGCCGTGCTGCTCGGGGCGCCGTGCGTCGAGCGGGTGACAGTCACGCTGCTTTTCGTCACGGTGGGAGCGGAGGTCGCGGCGTGCTTCGAGTGGATCACGGTAGTGCTCTTCGTGGTCTTGACCGCCTTGCTCCCCGACGCACCTACCTGCTTGGCGTGGGTTACGGTCGTGCTCGACGTGGTGACGGTTGTGCCTTGACTCGGGGCTTCTGCCGAGGAAGCCGCAGACTTGTTCGCCGCCTGCTGGGATGCCGCGACCGCTTCGCGTGCGTGGGCGACCGCGCGCGTCATGCCTTCGATGTGCGTACTACCCGGCGTGGGTTTCGCCGACGGGGTTGAAGCCGGCGTGGGCGCAGGCGTGCTGGCCACCGACGCCGAACCTGAGCTCGAGCCGTGCCCCTGCAGCGCCACGAACCACACGACCGCAAAGAGCACAACCGCCGCGAGGGCGATCTGGAAGGGACGGGAAAGTTGTGCCATCGCTCCCCTTTCGGCATTTTTCGCCGAAGAGTTGAACCGCGCAAAACCCGCTGGACCCTCAGAGCGTGCGCAAAGCTCGTAAAACGGCGTGCACGACGGTATCTGTCGCGATCGTCTCCTGGCCTCCCCCCTGCATGTCCTTCAGCACCGTCTCCTCCTGCTCGACGATCGCCACATAACGGGCACCGAGCGCGTTTGCATACCCCAATTGACCCTTCAGCGAGCGTCCCGCCAACTCCATCTGGGCCGTCAACCCGGCAGATCGAGCCGCGCCCATCACGCCGAAGGCGGCCTTCCGCTCGCCGAGCGCGACGAATAGATCCAACGGGCTCCTCGCGACCGGCGCCGGCTCGCCCGCCAGCAGAATCCGCTCGACCCCGGCCGCCCAGCCGATGCCGGGCGTCGAGGAGCCGTCGCTGGACGATCCCTTGATTTTCTCCACCAGCCCGTCGTAGCGGCCGCCGCCGCCCACGCCGCTCTGCGCCCCGAGCGCATCGGAGGTGAACTCGAACACAGTCCTCGTGTAGTAGTCCAAGCCACGCACGAGCGTCGGATCGACCTCGTACGGGACCTCTGCCAGATCGAGCAGCTCACGCACCTGCGCGAAGTGCTCGCTGTCCTGCATGCTCAGGCGATCGAGCAGGCGCGGCGCGCTCTGCATCACCCGTTTCGTGCCCTCGTGGTCGGAGTCGAACGCCCGCAGCGGGTTGAGCTCGATCCGGCTCTTGACCTCGTCGGAGAGGCTCGCTTCGTGCTCGCGCAAATGCGCCTGCAGCAACTCGCGGTACTCGCCCCTGCTGTCTTTGCTGCCCAGGCTCGAAAGCCGCAGCCTGACCTCACGCACGCCCATCTCCTCGAGCAGCGCCGCCAGCAGCACGATCGACTCCGCGTCCACCGCCGGGTCCTCGGAGCCAAGCGCCTCCGCCCCCACCTGCCAGAACTGCCGGTAGCGCCCCGCCTGGGCGCGCTCGTGTCTGAAGAAGCTCGACAAATACCACAACTTCACCGGCTGTTTGCGCTTGTGCATGCCGTGCTCCACGTAGGCCCGGCAGACCGGCGCGGTGCCCTCCGGGCGCAGCGTCAGCGAACGTCCGCCGCCGTCGTCGAGCGTGAACATCTCCTTCTGCACGATGTCGGTCGAGGCCCCGACCCCGCGCGCGAACAGCTCGGTCGCCTCCAGCGTCGGCGTCTCGATCCGCTCATACCCGGCCCCCTCCAGGATCTTGCGCGCGCTCACTTCCAAGCTCGCGCGCACCCCCGCCTGCTCAGGTAGCACGTCGAACGTGCCCCGTGGGGCTTTGATCTGCTCCCCGCGGCTCAACTGCCGGCTGCCGGGTCCGCCACGGCGCGCGCCGCCGGCTCGGGCCCCTCGCCCACCGCCGGCCTCTCCACGGGCACGCGCAGCTCCGCAAGGAACGGGTTCGTGTCGCGCTCGCGTCCGAGCGTCGTCGTACCCATGTGCCCCGGGTAGACCGCCGTCTCGGCGGGGAACGCCCTCAGCAGAGTGCCGATCGAGCGCTCAAGCACGTTCCAGTCGCCGCCCGGCAGGTCGGTGCGGCCGACCGAGCCCGCGAACAGGACGTCTCCCGAGAGCAGCGCCCGCTCTCCCAGTGTCCGCTCGCGTACCTGCCCGCTCTCGTCCGCGGCTGCAACCCCGCGATCGGACGCGGCCGGGGCGATCGCATAGGTGACGTGCCCCGGGCTGTGCCCGGGCGTGAACAGCACCTTGATGTCCAGCCCCGCCAGGCTCAGCTGCTCGCCGCCCTGCACCGTGTGGTCGGCCTCGTAGCTCTCGAACGGCCCGAACCCCGGCGGCGTCCAGCTGTTGATGTCCGCGAGCACACCCCGCTCGATCTCAGGGCAATACACAGGAGCCCCAGTCGCATGTGCGACCTCAGCGACCGCGCCGATGTGGTCGAAGTGGCAGTGGGTGACGAGGATTGCCTCGATCTCCACTCCCAGCGTCCGCGCCGCCTGCAGCAGCCGCTCGGCCTCCGCCCCCGGGTCGATCATCAACCCGCGCTTGGAGCCTGCGACGGACACGATGTAGGCGTTCTCCTGGATCGGCCCGACGGTGAGCATCCTCACGTCCAGGCCACTCGTCGCGGGCGGGCTCGCTTCCCCGCGCGCGTCACTCATCGCGCCGCCGCCTTGCCACCGCCCTGCACGGCTTTTTTGCGCATCCGCCGCTTAAACATCCACATGTCCGTGTAGTAGCTGATCGGAACGTAGATCAGCAGCACGATCGGGAACAGCGCGATCGCCTCGTTTGCTTTCTTGATCAGGAACAGGCTGATGAGCAGCATCAGCACGGCGGCGATCATCGCCCGGTAGAACGCGCCGAGCCACGTCGGCGGGCGGTCCTGCCTTGCCAGCTGCGGCTTCTTTTTCCCGGTGGCGTCGATGCCCTTGCCGCTTTTCTCGGCGGCCGTCGGCTTGCGTCCGGTGCGACCTCGCGATTCGACCACCCCGGCCGCGTTCCCGCGGTGCTTGGTCTGGCGCTTGCGCTTTGTCTGAGCCATCCTCTTAGCCTATCGGTCGTGGCCTTCACGCCCGCGATCCGGCGCCGCCAACGCGGGCGTCATCCGCTCAGAGCGTTCTCGATCACATGGCACGCCGGGTCGAATCCGACCATCTGCAGATCCTCCGGGAAGCCCTCCAGCGCCGCCCGCGGCGCGAGCCCGACGAGCTCCGCGCTCGCGAGCGCGGCGTGCCGGCGCACCGCCTGCACCACCCGCGCCAACGGCACCTCGCCGGGACGCTCGACGTTCATCGACACCTGCGCGATCGCCCCCTCGAGCTCAACGCCGATCGCGCGCACTCCAGGCAGCCCCTCGGCGCCACCCTCACGGATCAGCCCCGCGATCATGCGGGCATCCTCAACCTTTGCCGGTTGCTCGAGCTGCAGATTGAACGCCACCAGCGGCTCCCGCGCGGCGACCAACGTCGCGCCCGCGCCGGGGTGCGCCTGCAGCGGGCCGAAGTCCGGCCGCAGCTCGCCCGCGCGCATCCGCTGCCCCAGTCGCACCGCCCCGCCCCGCCGCAGCTGCGCCCGCGTGCGTCCGCCGGCGAGCGCGCCGTAAAGAAACACCGGGACCGCGAACTCCTGGCCGATCCGGTCGGCCACGACCAGCGCCTCGGCGCACGCGGCCCCGCGCGCGCCGTCGTCTAGGTAGACCACCGGCACGACGTCGAGCGCGCCGACGTGGGGGTGTGCGCCGCGACCGTCGCCAATCTCGATCTCCTGCACCGCCACCCGCGCGCCCTTGAGCAACGCGTCGGCGAGCGCGCCCGGGTGACCGGCCAGCGTAAACACAGCGCGGTGATGGTCTCTGTCGGAGTGCCTGTCCAGCAGACGCACACCCTCTGCCGCGGCAAACGCCGCCCCGATCGCGTCGAGCGCCGCCCGATCGCGGCCCTCGGAGACGTTGGGCACCGCGAGCAGGGTTGGTGGAGACGTCATTTTCGCCACTCGTCTCCCGCTCAGGAAGCGACTGCCGTCACGGGCGCCTGGATGCCCTCGGGCAGGGCCGAATCGTCGATGAAGAACTCGTGCGCGAGGCTGGCGATCAAGCGGGCGAGATCCGCGTGCTCGTCGGGGCGCCAGCACTCGAGTAGATCCTTCAGGCGCTCTTCGCCGGTGCTCGTGAGGCGCTCCAGCGTGCTGTGGCCAGCGGCGGTCAGCTCGTAGGTGAGCGTGGCATCCGGGTCGAGGGCGATCAGCCCGAGCTCGAGCAGCCGGTCCCTGGCGTGGGTGAGCGTCGAGGCCTCCACATGAGCCCGTTCGGCGAGGTCCGGAATCTGTAGCGGTGCCGCTCCACTCAGCCTCGCCAGCAACCAGCACGCGGCGGGGTCGAGCTCGACACCCGCGCGCAGGGCCACACGCCGGATGATCTCGCGTGCGCCCTCGCGACGGTCGAGACGCCCGATCTGCTCGATCACCACAGCCAGCGAGTCTGAGCCACGCGGGCTGGCGAAGGTATCGGCCATGTCGGGGCTCGCAACGGTCTCGCGCAGCGGCAGCTGGCGGATGAACCACGACAGCGCGAACGCGATTACCGCGAACGCGGACGCCACCAGGAAGACGGTGCTGAGCGCATTGGTGAAGGCATGCAGATAGCCAAGGCGCAGCAGCGACGGCAGCTTCGCGATCGCCTGCGGGTTGACCTGACTTCCGGTACCGGCATGGCCGGCGACGCCGCCTGGAAACACGCTCTTCAGCTCGCTCGTGAGCCGGTTGGCGAAGATCGCGCCGAGCACCGCGGTGCCCAACGATCCGCCGATCGAGCGAAACAGCGTGGCGCCCGAGGTCGCGACCCCGAGGTCTGAGTAATCGACCGCGTTCTGCACGGCGAGGATCAGGACCTGCATGACCATCCCCAGCCCCAGGCCGAGGATGAACATGAACAGCGAGATCGAGACGAGCGAGCTCGACGGGGACATCGTCGAGAGTAGGTAGAGCCCGACCGTCATCACCGCGGTCCCGGCGATCGGAAACGGCTTGTAGCGGCCGGTGCGCGTGATCAGCTGCCCGGAGAGAATCGAGGTGATCAAGAGGCCGCCCATCAAAGGCAGCAGCTGCAGTCCCGATCCCGTCGGTGTCGCCCCCTTGACGACCTGCAGGAAGAGCGGCAGGTAGGTGACCGCGCCGAACAGCGCGAACCCGACCACGAACCCGACGGCGCCGGTTACAACGAAGACGCGGTTGGTGAGCAGCCGCGGTGGCAGCACCGGCTCCGCGGCGCGGCGCTCGGCGAGGGCGAACGCGGCAAGCAGGAGCACGCCGGCGATGGCGAGTGAGACGATGAACGGGGAGCCCCACGCGTAGGAGGTGCCTCCCAAAGAGGCCGCCAGCACGATCGCCGTCAGGCCAGCGGCGAGCAGGGCGGTGCCGAGGTAGTCGACGACGTGGTGCACGCGTTCGGTGACGCTGGGAAGCGTGGCCGCGAGTACGAAGAAGGCGAGAATCCCGAGCGGCAGATTGACGTAGAAGATCCAGCGCCAGCTGAAGTCGCTGGTCAAAAAGCCACCGAGCAGGGGCCCGGCGATGCTGGCCAGACCGAACACGGCGCCGAACAGTCCCGTGTAGCGGCCCCGCTCGCGTGGCGGCACAACATCGCCGATCGCCGCCTGCGCGCTGACCATCAGCCCGCCGCCACCCAGCCCCTGCAGCGCGCGAAAGGCGATCAACTCGTCGAGGCTCTGGCTCTGACCGCAGAGCGCCGAGCCGATCAGGAACACGATCAGGCCGGCCT
>Ga0302324_100018212_pt1 | contig 13866 bp, 10 predicted proteins | sample Palsa_T0_1_FD_201949 | JGI IMG/M metagenome (GOLD analysis project Ga0302324, IMG submission 201949) | Peat permafrost microbial communities from Stordalen Mire near Abisko, Sweden - Palsa_T0_1 | ecosystem: Environmental > Terrestrial > Soil > Palsa > Peat permafrost | place: Sweden: Abisko... | reverse complement strand
GGTGGTGGTGGTTGCGGCGGGCTTTGCTTCCCTGCTGCACGCGCAGGGGTATGAAGCGGACAAGCCGATGGGGATGGCTGCGCAGCAGATGCCGGACTATCTGGCGCATGCGGGGATTGAGCAGCGACTTGGTCAGCCGCTTCCGATGGCTGCGATCTTTACTGACGAGACAGGGCGGACGGGGCCGCTGAGCAGCTGGTTCAGCGATAAACCCGTGGTGATGGCCGAGGTGTATTACCAGTGCGCGATGATGTGCCCGCAGGTGCAGCATGGGCTCGCGACGGGGCTTGCGCAGACTACGTTGAAGCCGGGGCAGGATTACGAGGTGGTGGTGATCAGCATCGATACGATGGACAAGCCGGCGAATGCGGTCGGGGAGAAGAAGACGTTTTTGAGCGAGGCCGGGTGGACGGGCAATGCTGCTGCTAATGCTGTGCATTTTCTTACTGCCGATCAGCCAAGCATTGATGCGATTACGGGCGCTACGGGATTTCATTATGTGCGGGTGCCCGGGCCGGACGGCAAGATGGACCAGTTCGCGCATTCGAGCGTGATCATGTTTGCTACGCCGGATGGGCGGATGGCTCGGTATCTTTCCGGGATTGATTACCCGGCGCGCGATTTGCGCATGGCGCTGCTGCAGGCGGGGGAGAAGAAGATCAGCAATCCGGTTGACCTGCTGATTCTTTACTGTTGCAACTACAGCCCGGCCGTAGGCAAGTATTCGGTGTCGATTGTGCGGATCCTGGGGATCGCGGGGATGATTACGCTGGTGATCGTGGCGGGGATGATTTTCCTGCTGACGCGCAAGCCAAAGGGGCTGGCGGGTCCGGTCGCGGGAAGCTCTCCGCAAGCGTAAGAACGGGGCTTAGACTGTCACCGGGAACTCGATGCGGAACTGGGTAGTTGCGCCGGACGGCAGCTTCTGCTCGATGCTGCTTTCGGCGAAGATGTGGCCGCCGTTCTTCTCGACCAGCTCGCGCGTGACCCACAAACCGATGCCGGTGCCGACTTCTTCCTTGGTGCTGAAGAAGGCCTCAAAGATGCGCGGCAGGTGGATGGGGTCGATACCTTCTCCGTTATCTTCTACCTCGAGCACTGCCCTTTCGCCTTCGCGCGCAATGCGGATGCCGATGCGTGCGTGCTCAAGGCCTACCGCGTCGGCGGCGTTGGCGATCAGGTTGGTGACGATCTGACGCAGCTCATGCGGAGCGATGGTAATGCTGACGTCGGGCTCGTACTGGCGGTCGACCTGGACGCCCTTGGTTTCGAAACGATGGTTGAAGATCGATAGGACTTCATCGACTACGTCGGCCATCTCGGTCTCGTCGGTGCTGGCGCTGGTGCGAACGAAGCCGAGGGTGAGGCGCGTGATGTTGCTTAGTCGGGCAAGTTCGCGCTCGGCCGTGGCGAGGTACATCTGCGTCTCGGCATCGAGGGACTGGCTGGACTGCGCGAGGAAGAGCAGATTGGTGACCGACTCGAGGGGATTGTTGATCTCGTGGGCGACGGTGGAGGCGAGCCGGCCCATGGCTGCGAGTTTTTCGGCGCGAAGGAGGGCGGCTTCGGTCTTCTTGCGCTCGGTGATGTCGAGGGTGACGCCGCGCCACACGCAGCCGCGACCGGCTACACGATTGCCGCGCATTTCGAGGGTATGAATTTCGCCGTTGGGCCAGGTGACGCGATGCTCGAAGACGACCGGCTCCCAGGAGGTGCGCATGCGCAGCATCAACTCACGGAGGCGGACGTCGTCCTCTGGATGCACGAGGGATTGGAGCGAGGAGAGTTGTTCGAGCTCGCTGTAGGGGCGTCCATAGAGTTGATAACTGCCGCTGTACCAGCGCTCGCTGCGGCCGCTATTGAGGTCGAGGGTCCAGCAGGCGCAACGGCTGCTGTTAAGCGACGAGACCAGGTCATCGGTGCGCTCCTGCAAGGCCAGCAGCGTTGATTCGAGCTTCTCTTCCGAACGCCGCCGGTTGCGGCTCATGAACCAGACCACGAATGCGGCTGCCAGCATGATCAGGACATGCAGAAATTCGTAGGAGAAGGTAAACGTGTGGTCGGGGATGATGGCGAGGTAAAGGATGCGCGTGACGACCGCGACCGCAATGGCAACCAGCGAAGGCACAAGGCCGCCGAGGATGCCGACGATGACGACCGCCAGCAGGTTGGTGGAGTTCGGTATGCCGTGCAGGAATGCCATGTGCTGGGTCAGGACCGTTCCAAGAACGGGTAGCAGCACGGCGAGCACATAGGCTAATCGAAGGCGCGATTGGCGGCCGGGCCGCAATGGCGCTATGGGACTCATTCAGCTGCTCTCCTGGCGATTACGCCCTTGGTTTGATGCACGGCCCACTTCACCCCAACCTTTTAAGTTTACCTCAGGAGCGTGAAGGATTGATGGTGTCAACAAGCGCTTTGAGGCGAGTTCATCGATGCAGAACTCCGCGTCGCGTGCCGGATTTTGCCGGGTAATCGCAGCAACCGGACATATGGATTAGACGCAGCCAAGGGCTAGTCGTCTGACTCCGGTTCGGAGGCCGTGTCGCGCAACGCGGCGATCTGCGGATGCAGCAGTTTACCGGTGAGGGACTTGGTCAGGCGGTCGACAGCAGCCAGTTGCTCGGGCGTGAGGGGATCTCGTGACAGCTGATGGATGATGCGGGCCATCTCCTGGTGCCGCACCTCTTCTGCGCCCATCAAGAGCTCCTTGATGGATTCGGTGACTGGGGCCTGGGAGATGCGGTCGGTGTAGCGGGCGACCTCGCGGGTGACGATGGATTCGGCTGCCTCGGCCTCGCGATTGCGGACGGCTTTATTTTGGATCGCCACTTGCTGGAGGTCGTCGATGTCATAGACGAAGCAGCCGTCGACCTTGTTGACCTCGGGCGCGACGTCGCGCGGCACGGCGATGTCGATGAAGAAGACTGGCCGATTTTTGCGGCGCTGCAATACGGCCCGCGCGCTCTCCGGCGTGAAGATTTGGCCGGCACCCGTGCTGGTGATTACGATGTCGGCGCGGTGAGCTTGTTCGTGAAGCTGGTCGAGGGGAATGACGCCGGTGGTAATGGCGGGGGTGCGGAGCGCATCGGCAATGGCCTGCGCCCTGGCCTCGGTGCGGTTGCAGACCAGCAGCGTGGTTGCGCCCTGATGGATGAGGTGCCGGGCGGTGAGGTCGCTCATCTTGCCCGCGCCTACGAGGAGGACTGTCTTGCCGGCGAGGGAGCCGAAGATCTTGCGCGCGAGTTCGGCGGCGACCGAGGCGACGGAGACTGTCGTGTTGCCGATTTGCGTCTCGGTGCGGACCTTCTTGGCGACGGAGAAGGCGCGCTGCAGGAGAGGGTCGAGCATTGTCTTGACGGCGCCAACTTCGCGGCCTACCGTCCACGACTGCTTTACCTGGCCGAGGATCTGCGGTTCGCCCACGACCATGGAGTCGAGCGAACTGGCGACGCGGAACAGATGACGGATGGCGTCGCGCTCGCGGTACTCGTACACGTGCGGCTGGAGGTCGGTCTCGCGGATCTGCAGGTAATCGTGCAGGAACTTGATCACGTTGAGCGTGGGCGCCTGGAGGCCGGCGCGGAGCTCGGCAGTTTCCTGGTCTACGCCATCCTGCACGGTGAGGATCTCGACGCGGTTGCAGGTGGAGAGGATCAGGGCCTCGCGTATGCCGGGCTGATCGGCGAGGGTGCGGGTGGCGTCGGCGAGGCGGTGGCCGGGGATGGCGAGGCGCTCGCGGACGGCGATGGGGGCGGTGGTGTGGTTTACGCCGAGGAGCAGCAGCTTTGCGCCGTGCGGGGATGTCTGCGGTGCCGAGTGTTCGCCGGCCTGGATGCGGAGGTCGCTCATGGCGTCTTGAACCTATGCACGGCCGAGAGTGAGTTCGCCGCCCAGACTGCGACCATCACGAGGAAAACGAAGCTTGAGAGGTAAACCGCTCGGCGTCCGCGCAGGCCGCTGTTGCTGCGGATGTAGATCATCAGGATGTAGGCAATCCACATTGCGATGGAGAGCAGCACCTTGGGGTCGGCGAAGAAGGCGGGGCCAATGGATTGGAGGGCGAGTACGGAGCCAATCAGGAGGCCGGCGGTCATGCAGGGGAGGCCAAAGCGAAGGGAGTTGACGCCGATCTGGTCGAGGGTCTCGAGCGGGGGAAGCCATCCGCGCTTGGACTCGGCGCGCTTCTCCTTCAGGCGGCGTTCCTGGATGAGGTAGAGCAGGCTGGCGATGAGCGAGAGGAACATGGCCGCGTAGGCCGCGAGCAGGAGCGCGATGTGGAGCAGGATCCAGCCCGTCCGGACCAGCGGATAGGCGATCTGCTCGTGGCCGGGATGGAAGGCTGGAACGATGGCCAGCAGGACTGCAATGGGGAGGAGAAAGATTCCAAAGGAGACGGTGCGGTAGCGTGCTGCGAGGATCAGGAAGCCTAAAACCAGCAGCAGGCCGAGCATGGAGAGGGTTTCGTGAGTATCGACGGGGAGGGCGCGGTGGGCGGCGTAGAGGGTCTCGGCGATGGAGACAAAGTGGAAGAAGGCGCCCATGAACGCTGCGGGGATGGCGATATGCCGCCAGCGTGGGCGGTTATAGAGGGCGGCGGGCAGTACCGCGAGGGCGGCAACGCCGTAGAGAATCACCGCAAGTCGGAGCCAGAGCAGGGTCATACGTTGGGCTTCGCACGCTGGATATGCGCGAAAATCCAGTATATCTGCATTGCCCGGTCAGTTTGTGACCACGCTCACAGACCGGAACTCCAACCGCCTCAGCGCGCTGCCAGCTGAACTACCTCGAACGCAAAGCAGCCGACACCGATCCAGCACAGAAAGGACATCATCAGAACAATAGCCAGCCGAAGGACCTTGCGCGGGCTGACATTTGCTGCCCTGCTCTTGCGCCGCCAATCCTTATTGGTAGTAACTAACTTTGGAGAAAACGTATTCTGCTGGCTAAACATAGACGTTCCTTTCGTTCTCGCTCGGTGAGGCGAAAACAAATTTACACCGATCCGGGCTCGGAGGCTATCGAAAACTTCACATTTATCAGGATTTGGAGGAGTCGTACGCTACCGATTGCTCGAGATACGACTGAAGCTTGCCCTCGATCAGCGAAATAGGCAGCATAAATGGGCGATCCAAGATCTCAACGGCCAGCTTTCCCTCACCGTAAACATACTTTGCGGTCACGCCATCTTTGCTCAGGGTCCCGGTGGTTCCAGCCAGTTCAATACCATTGGCACGCAGACGTTGGGTGGCGGCGGCGAACTGCGCTTCAGACATGGGAATCTCGATCATCCTGCCAGTCTAGGGGCAGCAGGGGATTTCGCCAAACGGGTGGCACAGGCGTCTGCGATATTCTGGGCGTTCAGATACGAGTGCATGAGCCTTTCCACCGAAAACCTCGCTGCTGCCACGGAACGCGACCTCACGCCGGTCATGCGGCAGTATCGTGCGGCGAAGGACGCGCATCCGGACGCGCTGCTGTTCTTTCGGCTGGGCGACTTTTACGAACTCTTCTACGAGGACGCGCTGATCGCCTCGCGCGAGCTGCAACTCACCCTTACGTCGCGCGACAAAACGAAGTCAGTGCCCATGTGCGGGGTTCCGTACCACTCCGCCGGCACCTATCTGCAACGCTTGCTGCGCAAGGGGTACCGCGTGGCGCTGTGCGAGCAGATGGAGGATCCCAAGGCGACGAAGATGATCGTCCGGCGCGAGGTGACGCGCGTACTGACGCCGGGAACAGCGGTCGATGCGGCGCTCGACGCCAGCGAGAGCCAATGGCTTGCGAGCATTTCGGCTGCGGGCGGTGGGGGGGCTGCGGCAGTGGGGGTTGCCGCGCTCGATCTCTCTACGGGCGACTTCCGGGCTACCGAATTTTCCGGGCCGTCGGCGTGGGCGCTGGCGTTGGATGAGCTTTCGCGCATGCGGCCTGCGGAAGTTTTGTACGCTCGCGGGAGCGCCGGTTTTGGCAGCACGTCGCAGAGCGTTCGCCAGGGGGTGCTGCGCGAGACGGGCGCGGAGGCGAAGGAATCGGGTGAGGCGCCTGCGCAGCTCGACATCTCCGGGGCGCGCACCGAGGTGGAAGACTGGGCGTTCACCGAGGACTATGCCCTGCCGCTGCTGCGCCAGCAATTGCGCGTGCACTCGCTGGATGGGATGGGGCTGGGACATCATCACGCGGCTGCAGTCGCTGCGGGGGCGATCGTGCATTACCTTCTCGCGACCAAGCAAGGGGCGCTGGCGCATCTCGACACGCTGCGGTATTACGAGCGCAACGACGCACTGGAGTTGGACGCCGTTAGTGTGAGGAATCTTGAGCTGGTGGAGCCGCTGTTTTCGAGCGAAGGCCCGCAGACTACGCTCTTCTGGACGCTCGACGCTTGCTGCACGCCAATGGGCAAGCGCCTGCTGCGCGCTCAACTGCTGCGGCCGATGCAGTCGGTCGATGCGATCAATGCGCGGCTCGATGCGGTTGCGGAAGCCGTCGCCGGGCTGCGTCACCGCGAGGGTTTGCGGCGCTCCATGGACGGCATCCTCGACCTCGAGCGGTTGCTGGGGCGCGTGTCACTCGAGACTGCGGGGCCGCGCGAGGTGGTGGCTCTGGGCAAGACGCTTGCGCGACTGCCTGGCCTGCGCGCGGCCGTTGGGGAATTTGTTGTGATGAATTCCGAGAGCCGCTGGGCAGAGCTCGCTACGGGTCTCGATACGCTTGACGACCTGAACGAGCTGATCGGGCGGACGCTGGTTGACGAGCCGCCGGCCGCGCTGTCTGATGGGGGTGCGATCCGCGAAGGCGTCGACGAGGATCTGGACGCGGTTCGCAACCTTTCGACGAACGGTCGCCAGCGCATTGCGTCGATCGAGGAGCGCGAGCGCGAGCGTACCGGCATTGGCTCGCTCAAGGTGCGCTTCAACTCCGTCTTCGGCTACTACCTCGAAGTCACCAAGGCGAATGCGAAGGCTGTGCCCGCCGACTATGAGCGGAAGCAGACGCTGGTGAACGCCGAGCGCTTCACGACTCCTGAACTGAAAGAGCTGGAGGTGAAGATCCTGACTGCGCAAGAGCGCTGTGGGGAGATTGAGCGGCGCATCTTTGCGGAACTGCGGCGTCAGCTTCTCGATAATGCCGCGCGCATTCGCGAAACCTCGCGAGTGATCGCGCGCATCGATCTGCTCGGCTGCTTCGCGCATCTTGCGACGTTACGCGGATGGGTTCGTCCGCAGATTGACGACCGCGGGTTGCTCGAATTCCACGCCGGGCGTCACCCAGTCATCGAGCGTCGGCTGGAAGACCTGGGCGCTGGCCGCTTCATTCCCAACTCGCTGCATCTGTGCGCAGGCGACACGGCGGGCACGAAGCCTTCCCTGCTGCTGATCACCGGCCCCAACATGGGGGGCAAAAGTACGTATCTTCGGCAAGCCGCGCTACTGGTCATCATGGCGCAGTGCGGATGCTTTGTGCCGGCAGAGAGCATGCGGCTGGGATTGGTTGATCGCATCTACACGCGCATTGGCGCGGCGGATAACGTGGCGCGCGGCCGATCTACGTTCATGGTCGAGATGACCGAGACGGCAGCGATTCTTAACACTGCGACGTCGCGTTCGCTGGTGCTGCTTGACGAAATGGGCCGCGGCACCGCTACGTACGACGGCCTCTCGCTCGCGTGGGCGACGGTCGAGCATCTGCATGACGCGATCGGTTGCCGAACGCTGTTCGCGACGCACTATCACGAGCTCACGCTGCTGGCAGACCGGCTTGCCCACCTGCGCAATGTGCGGGTTACGGTGCGCGAGAACTCCGGCGGCATCGTCTTCCTCCACACCGTCGAGCCGGGCGCCGCGAACAAGAGCTATGGAATCGAGGTCGCGCGGCTCGCCGGCCTACCGAACGCCGTTATCGGCCGCGCACGCGAGGTGCTCAAGGTTCACGAACGCGCCGAGACGCAGCAGGTCCGCGAGTCAGCACCATCTCGTGAAGCGAAGGTTCAGATGACGATGTTTACACCACTTTCACAGCGCATCGTTGACCGCATCGAGCAGGTCGACGTTGACGGTTTGACGCCGCGGGAGGCACTGCAGCTTTTGGCCGAACTGCAACGCGAGCTCAAAGGGGGCGCATGAGGCCACAGCCTAAGGCCCTGCTCGTCGCCGGGGTTATGTCGGGAACGTCCGCTGATGGAGTCGATGTTGCGATGTGCCGGGTCTCGCCGGCGCTTCGGGCCGGCGGAGCGCCTCGGCTCAAACTGCTTGGCCACCGAGCGTTTGCGTATGACAAGAAGCTGCGCGCGACGATCCTCAGCGTTGCGGGCGGCAACCAGACCACCGCCGCCGAACTCAGCCAACTGTCGTGGCGGCTCGGGGAACTTTATGCCGAGTGCATCGCGACCACCTCGCGCGAACTCAATCTGAAACCGCAGCTCGCCACCATGCATGGTCAGACGCTGTATCACCAGGCCGTGGCGGCGAAATTTCTCGGCGTGCCGATTCGCTGCACTTCGCAGATCGGCGAACCCGCGGTGCTTGCTGAGCGCCTGCGCATTCCCGTAATCAGCGACTTTCGCCCTGCGGATCTCGCTGCCGGCGGCCAAGGCGCGCCGCTCGTCTCGATGCTCGACTTCTGCCTCTTTCGGCATGCAACGAAGAGTCGCGTGCTGCTCAACCTCGGCGGGATCGCCAACGTCACCGCGCTTCCCGCGGGCTGCGCCTCCTCCGACGTTCTCGCGTTCGACACGGGGCCGGCGAGCATCCTCATCGACCTGCTCATGCAGCAGCTTTACAACCGTCGCTTCGACAAGAATGGGGTCGTCGCCGCCAGCGGGCAGATCATCCAGCCTGTCCTCGATCGACTGCTGACCACACCGTATTTCTCTACACCGGTACCGAAATCCTGCGGCCGCGAAGAGTTCGGCCCGGCCTTTGCGCACCAACTGCTCGCGCTGTGCAAGCAAGCTCCGAAGCAGGACGTGATCGCCACGGCTACGGCGCTTACAGCCGCGACCGTCCTCGACGCATACCGGTGTTTTTGCTGGCCGCACCTGGGGCAGTATGCGCCGCTCGCGCGCGCTACTGAGCTTATTGCGGCCGGCGGCGGGACCAAAAACCTCACCCTCATGCGCATGCTGGCAGAAGGCTTTGCGCAACTCGGCGTTAAGGTATCGACAACCGCGAGCGCGGGGCTGCCCGTAGAGGCCAAGGAGGCTGCGGCGTTCGCGCTGATGGGATGGCTCACCTGGCATGGGCTTCCCGGCAACATCCCTAGCGCTACGGGAGCGAGCCGCTCCGTCATCCTCGGCAAGGTGACGTACGCGTGAGACGTCGGCTCGGCAGCATGCTCTTGCTCAGTGCGCTGCTGTCACTCGTTGCATGCTCGCCGTCGGCGAAAGACCCGCATACCCTCACGTTCCTCATCGAGTCCTCGCCCAATAACCTTGACGTGCGTCAAGGGACGGACTCGCAATCCGAGCGAATCGGCGCGCTGATCTACGATCCGCTGGTACGCAAGGATGCGCACTTCAATCTACAGCCGTGGCTGGCCAGTTCCTGGGATCGTCCCGACCCGCTGACCTGGGTCTTCCATCTGCGCGCGGGGGTGCGATTTCACGATGGCCATCCGCTGACCGCCGCGGATGTTGCGTGGTCGATCCGCAGCATGACCAACGGAGCCATCATCACGGCGAAGGACGGTGCGTTCAAAGCCATCACCGCGGTCGACACACCTGACCCGCTCACGGTCATCGTGCACACCAACACGCCGCAGCCCAGCTTGCTGTTCAACTTGAGTGACGGCCTCTTTGGTGTGGCCGAGGCTGGCGCGGCGCGCGACGAAGGGCTGCACCCTATGGGCTCGGGGCCCTTCCGATTCGTCTCGCAGGTGCAGGACAAGGAGGTGCTTCTCGACCGCAACCCCACCTACTGGGCGGGAGGTCCGAGCGCAACCATTGAGCATATGCGCTTCCAGGTTGTGCCCGACACCATTACCGCCGCGCTTGAGATGAAGAAGGGATCCGCCGACGTCGAGAGCAACGTTCTCACGATGGACATGGTCCATGCTTTAGCCGGCGAGCGAAATCTTCGCGTGTCCACAGGCCCCGGCGCGCGCGTCGACTACCTCAACTTCAACGTGCAGGATCCCGCGCTTCGCGATCCGCGCGTGCGCCAGGCGATTGCTTTGGCGATTGACCGTCCTTCGCTGGTCGCCGCACTCTGGCGTGGCCATGCGCAGCTCGCGGACACGCTGCTTCCGCGCGGCCACTGGGCGGCCGCGACCGACGCCGACCTCGCGCAATATCCGCACGACGCGGCGCGCGCGATCCAGTTACTCGATGCCGCAGGTCTCAAGCGCGACAGGCACGGCGTACGTCTTCACCTCACCATGAAAACGTCGACAGACGAGACGACGCGACTGGAAGCCCAGGCCATGCAGGCCGAGTTGCGCGATGTCGGCATTGCGCTTTCGTTACGCTCGACCGAATTTGGTACGTTCTACTCGGACATCACCAAGGGGGCGTTTCAGATGTACCTGCTGCGCTGGATCGGTTCCAACGAAGACCCCGACATCTTCCACTATTGCTATGCCTCGGAGTCGTTTCCGCCCAAGGGCGCAAACCGCGGCCATTACGCGAACTCGCGCGTCGATCTACTGCTGCAAGGTGCGACCTCCAGCACCGATGACGCCACTCGACTACGGGATTACTTACAGATTCAGCAGATCCTGGCCGCCGATCTTCCTACGATCCCACTCTGGTATCCAGACAACATCGTGATCCATTCCGTGCGACTGACGAACGTGACGCTCGATCCAGGTGGAAGCTTCGATTTTCTTCGCACGGCCCAGCTTCAATAGTCCTCCTCGAACCGCACCAATGCGCATGCGGCTAAAACCTGGCGACTCTCTGCTCCTGCCCATAAAAGTTCCGCATCGCTGGAGCCTCACCGACTTGCCTTCCTGCGGTGCCATCCACCTCTACACACCGGCGGGCACCATGGACCTCTCGTGGGACCCGCAGCCCGACGACCACGAGCCTGCTACGCCTGAACAGATCAAGGCGAGCTTTGAGAAGTACGGCATGACCTTCCTCGGGCCGCCCTTGACCAAGGAAGAAATCCTCCGCAGTCTGTAGGCTGTCAGTCGATCGGCCATGGTTTCGGCCAAGTTCCGCCGAAGGCTCTCGGAGCGCTTGACCTGCTATGCTTTCTTCTTCATCCGTCATGCAGCACGGCATTGCACTCTCGAAGCTCCCCGTACCGGGCGATTGCAACCCAGACTAAGCGCCATCGCGCCCTAAAGGACATCCTGAGAAATGACTTCTCCGATTTTCCTCTTCTTCTTATCGCTTATCCTGCTCTGGCTCGCCGAGAGGTTAGGCGCGGCCATTCGCAAGCGGCGTCCCTTGCGCGACGAAGCCCGTACGGATTTTGATGTAGTCCTCACGGCAGCGCTTACGTTGCTCGGGCTCATCATCGGGTTCACCTTCTCCATGGCTGTAACTCGCTTCGACCAGCGCAAGAACTTTGAAGAGGAGGAGGCCAACGCAATCGGCACGGAATATCTGAGAGCGGACCTGCTGCCTGCTGTGGACGCTGACCAGGTGCATCAACTATTGCGCACCTATCTCGATCAACGGATTGCGTTTTACGAAGCCGCTGATGGGCCCAAGCTTGAGCAAAATATTGCGGAAACGGGGCAGACTCAGACGGCTCTGTGGTCCGCGGTCCGAAAGCCGGCCAGCTTGACACCCACGCCGGTGGTTGCCCTCGCCGCGTCTGGCATGAATGACGTTATCAACACGCAGGGCTATACGCAATTTGCCTGGGATGACCACATTCCCGTGCCCGCCTGGATGCTCTTGCTAGCGATCGGCATCGGCTGCAACCTGATGGTCGGTTATACCGCGCGTCGGCCAGCACAAGAAAAGCTGCTCTCGTTGATTCTTCCGCTGTTCGTTTCCATATCTTTCCTGTTGATCGCGGACATTGAATCCCCGCGAGCCGGACTCATTCGCGTCGAGCCGCGAAATCTCATCATCCTCTCTGAGTCCCTGGGTCGATAGTAAAGTTGTCCGCTCTTTGGCGCGGCATGCTCACGGGCTGCACGTAGCAACCATGCTTCGAGATAGCCGGGAGTATTATGTATCGCGGGAAGGCAGAGTCTCATCCAAGCAGTCAAACCTGACGGTATTCCATACTGTCAGGCCTCATACACTCAACCGAAAAGAGGTTTCGATGCGAACCAGGATCGTACTTACGTCAACATTGCTGCTGAGTTTTGTGGTTTGGTGCACGGGGTGCAAAAGCACATCGTCGGGGCCAGCTTCGACTGACACGAGCACCTCGCAGACCTCCCCGAATGCACCCGCACCAGCCCCCGGCTCTCCGTCTCCAGCCTCGCCCTCAGGCTCCGCGCCCAATACCCAGCCGTCGCCCGGTTCCCCCGAGGCTCCGTCGACTGAAGCCGCCGCTCCGGCAGAGCCAGTCGCTGCCGAGCCGCCGCCACCTCCCGCCCCTGTCGTTGTTCCAGCTGGCACGACTCTTCGGGTCAGACTAGTGCAGGCGGTGGGATCGAAGATCAGCATGGACGGCCAGAGTTTCGAGGCCACATTCTCATCCCCCGTGGTGGTTAAGGGTGTGACGGCGATCCCCGCCGGCACGCGGGCTGGCGGTACCGTGACCGAGGCCCACGCCTCGGGACGTTTCAAGGGCGGAGCAACGCTCAGTCTGCGGTTGAACACCATTCGGCTCAACGGTCAGACTTACTCCATTCGCACCGCAACCTACGCTCAGACCTCGACGGGTAAAGGAAAGCGAACGGCTGCCATGGTTGGCGGAGGAACGGGCGGAGGAGCGTTGATCGGCGGGATTGCAGGTGGCGGCAAAGGCGCGCTCATCGGCGGCCTCATCGGTGCGGGCGCGGGAACGGTCGGCGCAGCTACCACCAACCGCGACATCACGCTGCCGTCCGAGACAATCGTCCACTTCAGTTTGAGCTCATCCCTGACGCTGTAAAGCGCGCGTGGACGTCATCCTTCGGCTGGATTGCGTTGCCGGGTATCGCCACCACCGGCAACGCCGTCTTTCACTCCGTCGCTTGCATGTCCGTCGAGGTAGACGAACTCTATTGGCCCTGCGAAGCCGCTGCCCGAAGTCTCGACGATCTCCGCAACTTGCAGCAGCAGCTTTTCGCGGATCTCGTAGAAGGTTAACGTGTCTGCGGTCAAGACGTAGAGATGAATCTCGATCTCCATGCCTCGTTCCGCAAAATCAATCAGACGAATACGTTTGGTGTCTTGCTCCACTCGCCGATGATGGGCCGCGAGGTCCTGGATTTTAGAAAGCACGTCGCGGAGTTGCGCAGTTGCTCCATAACGAAGCCGCACCTTCGTCTCCATCAATGTTTTCTTGCGCGTCGCGAAGTTCTCGATGTTCGACTGCGCAAGCGCTCCAGCTGGAACCGACAGCAGGCTCTGATCGTCCGTACGCAGCTTCACCGAGCGCAGGGTGATGTCCTCAATGTACCCAAGCCGGTTGGAAATGGAACACCGGTCGCCGACGGCCAGGGCGTTGTCCATGAGCAGGAAAATCCCGCCGAGTATATTCTCGATCGACTTTTGCGCGCCGAGAGCGACCGCGACGCCGCCAATCCCGACACCGGCCAGCGCGGTCTTTGTGTCAACACCCAATACCGTTAGGATCGCGAAGATCGCCAGCACAACGATGAAGACGTTCATCAACCGCTCGCCCAGCAGGATCAGCGATTTTCTGTTTGTCTCCCCCTGAATCCACGCAACCGTCCCCGCCCGCTCAAAGAGCAGCTTCAATACGCGACGGATGAGCCATGTCAGCGCGACGAGGACGAGAACGTTTCCCGCTT
>Ga0302324_100018211_pt1 | contig 13866 bp, 13 predicted proteins | sample Palsa_T0_1_FD_201949 | JGI IMG/M metagenome (GOLD analysis project Ga0302324, IMG submission 201949) | Peat permafrost microbial communities from Stordalen Mire near Abisko, Sweden - Palsa_T0_1 | ecosystem: Environmental > Terrestrial > Soil > Palsa > Peat permafrost | place: Sweden: Abisko... | reverse complement strand
CTCAGTGGGAAGGTGGACGATCAATATCAAACAAAAGTCGAGAGCGCATCGAAGTATCGCCTGCGCGTGTCGGGCATAGTTTTGATGAACTTATTCAGCAACCAGGGAGTAGTGGATAACATTGATCTGCCCATGCTCGCTTATGCGCGGCTGCCCGGCGACTCCGGGGGAAGTTTCGGCGCGACGTTGCGACAGTCCGAAATCGGATTCGAGGCCTTTGGGCCAACCGTTGCGGGCGCGAAGACGAGGGCGGATTTGCAACTCGACTTGGCCGGTGGTTTCCCCTCCATTCCGAACGGCATTGACTCAGGACTGATGCGCTTGCGCACGGCCACTATGCGAATGGACTGGACAAACACCTCGGTTGTAGTCGGACAGGATGAGGTTTTCTTTTCGCCAAATTCGCCAACATCGTTTGCTACGCTCGCGGTTCCAGCTCTCTCCGGTGCGGGAAACCTGTGGGCTTGGGTTCCGCAGATACGGGTGGAGCACAGAGTGGCTCTGGGTGAAGACTCGAGCCTGATATTACAGGGCGGCATCCTCGATCCAGTGACGGGGGAAACGCCGAGCTCCGGCGATTACCGCGCGGCCGGACCCGGCGAAGAATCGCGGCAACCGGCGTATGCGTCACGGATCGCATGGACGCAGAATGCTTTCGGGCAACCTTTGCGGCTGGGCGTCGCAGGATATTACAGCCGGCAGGATTATGGTTTCGGCCAGAACGTCGATGGCTGGGCTGGAATGGCAGATGTGGAGTTGCCGCTCCATCATCAGTTTTCGTTGACCGGAGAGTTCTTTCGCGGCAGGGCTCTGGGCGGATTGTACGGTGGAGTTGGACGAAGCGTATTGTTCAGCGGTACTCCGGGTTCGGCCGGAACGGAGATACAGGCATTGGATTCCATAGGCGGCTGGGCGCAATTGAAATACCGGCCGGCCATCAAATGGGAGTTCAACGCGGCGTTTGGAATGGATAATCCATACGCGAGCGATCTGAACTATTTCGAACACCCGCATTCGTACGGAGGTTTGATAGTGGCGAGAAATCAGGCTGGCTTTGTCAACATGATTTATCGTCCCCGGTCGGACCTGCTGTTTTCTGCCGAGTACCGGCATCTGACCACGTATTCGCTGGTCGACGGTGGAAACAACGCTGGCCATCTCAACCTGATGATGGGAGTTCTTTTCTGAGTGCAGCATGAAAGCGATACGAGAAGACGAGACGCCAAGTAATTGGCGGCGAGTACAGATCGAGTCCTGTTCATTGATGATGAGAAGAAGAGGAATTTTGCTTGGGATCGCGATGCTTTCGGCTGGCGTGCCTGGATTGTGCGCACAGGCCACCGCCGGGGCTTCGTCGCCAGTCACGGCGCAGGCACCGGCGCAGATTCCGACAATGACTCTATCTGGGCGCGTCGAGGTCACAGGCGCTGCAAAAGTGCATCATGCAGTCATCCCCGGAACGGTGGTTTGGCTGACGCCAGTCACAACGCCCGCGCCAATCACAGCTCTCGGTTCGGAGGGCGAGGCGGCAACGGCGGCGCCGAGTGCGCCTGCCAGCCCTCCAGCAAACTTGCGACTGGTACAGAAGAACAAGAGTTTCGAGCCGCACATCCTCGTCGTTCCCGCTGGTTCGCTGGTGGAGTTCCCCAACCGCGATCCTTTTTTCCATAATGTTTTCTCGCTTTTCGAAGGCAAGCGGTTCGATCTTGGCCTGTACGAAGCGGGCACTTCACGAATGGTGCGATTCGACCGTCCTGGAATCAGCTACATTTTTTGTAACATTCATCCCGAGATGAGCGCGGTTGTCATTACGCTGGCAACCCCGATCTATGCTATTGCCAACCGGGATGGCGAAGTCAGCCTTGCCGGCGTTCCCTACGGACATTACATTTTGCATGTCTGGAGCGAGGGCATGGGTCCGGAGAACGCTCAACCGGTGACTCGTGAAGTCACCATCGGCGAGAATACATTTTCTCTCGGCGTGATTCGAGTTCCAGAAGCGAACGGCCAGCGCATGGCACACAAGAATAAATATGGCCGCGAGTACGATGACCCTACACCGAACAACTCTGCCTACGAGCAGCAGCGCTAAGAGGAGACGCATAAGGCAACCCTATGAAGATCGATAAATTGCTAAAACGCTATCGCATCGAACACGGAAAGCGCTTTCGCCTTGCGGATCACGATCCAGCTGACACGCACGGGCTGAAGTCCGAACTGAAGCCGCTGGCGAAGGAGTTGCTGGCTGACGGTGTCAAGAAGCTGAGCGAACTGCAAGACGTGCTGGCGGCGCAGGACCGCTGGGGTCTGTTGTTAATTGTTCAGGCGATGGATGCCGCCGGCAAAGATGGAACCATCAAGCATGTCATGTCGGGGGTGAACCCGCAGGGAGTGGAGGTGTGGTCGTTTAAGGCGCCATCCGCGGAAGAACTGCAACATGGCTATCTCTGGCGAACCGCGAAGTGTATGCCGGGAAAAGGCAAGATCGGCATTTTCAATCGCTCGTATTACGAAGAGGTGCTGGTGGTGCGGGTCCATCCCCAGGTTCTCGAGAACGAGAAACTGCCGAAGCCGCTCGTGACCAAACACATCTGGCGGGAGCGCTTTGAAGACATCAACAACTACGAACGCTATGCCACCCGTAACGGCATTGCCGTGCTCAAGTTCTTCTTACATCTTTCGAGAGAAGAACAGAAGCGCCGCTTCCTGGCGCGGCTCGACGATCCCGAAAAGAATTGGAAGTTTTCTTCGGCGGATATTAAGGAACGCGAATTTTGGAACGCCTATCAGGATGCATACGAGGACATGATTCGTCACACCGCGAGCAAACATGCGCCTTGGTACGTAGTGCCGGCGGACAACAAGTGGTTCACGCGGATCGTGGTCTCCCACGCTGTAGTCGATGTCTTGCAGGGCATGAAGCTTAAATATCCGAGCGTGAGTGGCGCCCAAAAGTCCGCTCTTGACGAGGCTCGTAAACAACTCGAGAAAGAGTAATGGGAGCTACGAAGCGCGGCACCGGGCATCCCCGTCCGGAAAGGACGGGCGAGGCGCCCGTCGCCCCACAAATCACTTCAACACCACTGGCAACACCTGATCATAGGGTTGAATCGAGACGGTCAGCGATTTGCGTTGATCAAACATCGCTTTCGATACCTTGAATCCGACAATGATGGTTCCTTTCTGTTCGCCTCCGGCCAATAGCTTTGTTTCAGGTGCGAGCGCTGGCTCCGCACTCTCTTTCAAAGCCGGGAACGCCCGGTAATAGCGATCAAGATCTACCGGAGACGCGGCTTCATCCTCGAAAACTTTGTTATCCGCGGTGGTGAGCTGGGCTTTGAGAGTGTGAATCCATAGCGGTCGTTTCCCCGTATTTCGCAGCGTCACAGTGATCGCAGCCAGAATCATGTCTTGGCCGGGAACGTCGGCAGCAGTCACAAAGTCGATGGAGCCCGCTCCCTGCGGTTTTGGCCGTTCCGTGAACGCGAAGATTCCCACAATGATAGCGACCGCAGCGATGCAGATCAGAACAATGCCTGCGGGCGGAAGAGTACGCTTCGCGGTTCCGAATTCTTCACCGATGTGAAAACTGGTAACCGGCCGAGGCGGCGGCGACGCTACCTGCTCGGGCACGGAAACAGCCTTGAGATCCGGCATCGGATTGGACGTAGGATCGGGAGGTTGATCGGACTCAGGATTGGGGACTAGATCGGCCATGGCTTGATTGTAGAGGACAACTGAGTGCGCCATCGCTCACCGGTTACGGCCCTTGGCCGCAAGTACGCGATCGGACACTAGTTCACATTGGTGCGGTGTAGTGACTTTGGTTACCTTGCCTCGAGTGACGGATGCTGCGACGATGCGGAAGATTTCCTAATGGAGGTACTTGGCGGTGAATCGTACAACTCTCCTTACCGCGTTGACTTGCGCGTTGCTGGTGTTCAGCATGCTGGGCTGCGGAACTACCGACAAATTGCAGTCCATCCAGCTTTCAACTTCGAACACGACCGAGTCGGCTCCCGGCACTCAGGACCTGACTGGCGAGGGCGCGACGCTCCAGTTGTATACATGGGGCAACTACAGCAACGGGAAGAATCAGCTTCTGAGTGGGAACATTCAGTACCAGATTGGGATTACCCCGAATAGCGTTGACCAATACGGCAATCCGCTGCCTACCCCGCCAGCAGGGGTTGCGTTGAGCCCGTCGGGCCTGGTAACTGCTGTAACGCCTTTCATCTGTACTTGGCAAAATAGCGCGGCGCCTCCCTTGACCACTCCAGCTTGGGGAGTGAGCGGTTCGTATTCGGTAACGGTGACCACTCAGGGTTTGACTTCTCCGCCCGTATATGTGGCTGTCGCATCTGAAGCCGGTCTCGACAACAACGGTACCAATCCGACCGGCGAATGCGGTCCACCGCCGGCGACCAATTAAGCCGGTATTTTGATTTTGATTCCGCGAGGACGGCAGCCCGGCTGCTGTCCTCGTCTCCGTTTTGGGCCCGTTCTGCCCACCGACCCCCGCGAACTCTCTCGTAGTGTCCTTCTCATCCCATCTATTTGGCATGTTGCCGTCGCAGTAGCGCCGGCATCCTTGCCGGCCGTCCCAAGGGCGTCTATCGCCCTCGGCGCGGCCGACATCATGCCCGCGGAAAGCCGCCGAAACGGCGGCGCTACAAGCGCCGCGCGGAATTAGGACACCACTAATTTTCATGCCCGGTTTGAGCGTACTGCCCGCAACCCTTATAATCTTTGAGTTTGTGCTAGCGTAACTTGATCGGCTATGACTGTCATTCCCGCCTTTGAAATCGTGATCGGATGAACGTTCGCACTGGAATTGAGGTGTCGAGCCAATCTGATATCGGCTGCGTACGCAACAATAACGAAGATTCGTTTGGCTATTGGGAGGCCGAGGATGATCAGCTGTTCCTGCGCAAGGGACGGCTGGCCGTGGTAGCGGACGGAATGGGCGGTTACGAGGGTGGCCAGGAAGCAAGCCGGCTGGCGGTGGAGACATTGTTGGCCGCCTATCGTGATTTTGGCGGCGATAATCCGCAGCAGGCGCTGGTCGAGGCCCTGCAGGCCGCCCACGAGCAAATTCGGCGCTACAGCTTTGCGCATCCGGAGTTGCGGGGCATGGGAACCACCTGCACGGCGGTGGCGATCATCAGCGGTTCGCACGGCGCCGGTAGCGTCACTGATAATTATGGCGAGTTCTACTACGTTCACGTCGGCGACACTCGCCTCTACCTGATCCGCGACGGCCACATTACGCGAGTAACTCGCGACCACTCCTATGTTGAACGGCTGCTGGAGGCGGGAATGATCAGCCCGGAGGAAGCCGAACATCATCCGCAACGGAACATTCTCACGGCCGCCTTGGGCACGAACCCCGATCTCATCATGGATTCGCCCAGGCACCCCGAGCCTCTGCGACCCGAGGACGTGTTGCTGATCTGCAGCGACGGGTTGTGGGGACAGGTGCGCGACTCGGAGTTGCTCAGCATCGTGCAAAACAAGAGTGCGAAAAAAGCCGGCCGCGAGCTGATCGAGCTGGCTCGAGAACGGGGCGGACCGGATAACATCACGGTCGAGATTTTGCGCTTGCGCTGAAGGTGCCAGGTCCCAGTCTTAGGTCTTAGGAAAACCTGCCGCATCTTTTGGCTGTGGTTGGTCAGCCGACGATTAAGATTTTCCTAAGACCTGAGACCTGATTCTCTTGCTCCTCTTCTGGATTCTTTTCAATCTGTTCGTTCTGGGGATGCTCGCTGTCGACCTCGGAGTGCTGAACCGCCGCCCTCACCGCACCGGCCTTCGTGCCGCGCTAACCTGGTCGGGAGCTTGGATCATGCTGGCGGCAACCTTCGCGGTTGTTGAACTCTTCTGGCACGGTCGGGCTCAGGCCCTGCAGTTCGTTACCGGCTACGTCATCGAACTCTCGTTGAGCATCGACAATCTATTCCTGTTTCTGCTTATATTTCGCTATTTTAAAGTCGCCGACGAGCATCAGCACAAGGTGCTGCTGTGGGGAATTCTTGGCGCGCTCCTGATGCGGGGAGTCTTTATCTTCGCTGGAGTTGGCCTCATCCGCCGCTTCAGTTGGATCACCTACGCATTCGGCGCCTTGCTCGTCTATTCCGGGCTCAGGCTGCTGCGTCAGGGCAAAAAGGAAATCTATCCGGAGAAAAACTTTGTGCTACGCCTCTGCCGCCGGGCTCTGCCGGTCACGCAAGAATACGTGGACGGGAAGTTCCTGGTGCGCGGGGCCGGCAACCACATTTATGCCACTCCGTTACTCGTGGTGCTACTCGTAATCGAGACCAGCGACATTCTCTTCGCAGTGGATTCGATTCCCGCTGTGCTCGCTATCACCTTGAATGCCTTTATCGTATACACCTCGAATGTCTTTGCGATTCTCGGACTGCGTTCCATGTACTTCGCATTAGCGGGAATGATGGACCGCTTTTACTTCCTTCACTACGGGTTATCCATGGTGCTGATTCTCGTAGGAATCAAAATGCTCGGCTCGCACCACATCGACATTCCCACCGGCTGGACGCTCGGGAGCGTGCTTCTTATCTTGGGGGCTTCCATCGTTGTCTCGCTCTGGCATCCGCAAAAGACGCAAGAGAAATGAATAGCTCGCTTCCGAAGGTCAGGATCTTTCACCACAGGAGACACAAAGGACACCGCGAGCGCGGGTGCGGGTTACGTTATGATGAATGTTCATGATCAGGGTTCCCGTCGCCACGCCGTCGCGTTCTTACGAAGTGCTCATCGGACGCGGCCTGCTTGCCCGCGCTGGAGACTGCCTCGCCAGATTTTTTGAAAATAGACGAGCGTTTGTGGTCACTGTACCGCCGGTGCGCCGGCGCTGGGCAAATGTTCTTGTCAAATCGTTATCGGCCTCGGGAATCGATACCGATGTCCTCGAAATGCCTGATGGCGAGCGCTCAAAACGTCTTGCGACGCTCGAGAAGTTGGCGGAAAGACTGGTCAAGCAGGGCGCCGATCGCGGGGTAACGCTGATCGCGCTCGGCGGCGGCGTGGTCGGCGACGTGACCGGCTTTCTGGCCTCGATCTACATGCGAGGAGTAGATGTCATCCAGGCGCCCACAACAGTATTGGCACAGGTCGATGCCGCCATCGGCGGCAAGACCGGAGTCAATCTGGCCTCGGGGAAAAATTTGCTGGGTACCTTCCACCAGCCGCGTGCTGTGCTGATCGATCCCTCAGTTCTGGAGACGCTGCCTGCGCGCGAATACCAGGCTGGCCTTTACGAATCGTTGAAGTGCGGGATCATCGGAGATCCGGAACTGTTCAAGCTTTTTGAAGATCGGCGCCGCGAGATTCTGGACCGCGATCCGGTGGTGATTGAAAAAGTGATTGCTGATTCGGTGCGTCTCAAGGCCTCGGTGGTTAGCGCCGACGAGCGGGAAGGCGGTTTGCGGCAAGTCCTTAACCTGGGTCACACGATCGGACACGCACTCGAGGCTGAGACTCGCTACGCACAATTGCTGCACGGAGAGGCGGTCGCTTGGGGCATGATCGCGGCGACTCATATTGCGCTCTCCACCGGAAGACTCGACAGCGCAACGGCTGGCCGGATTTCGAGTTCTGTTCTCGGATTCGGCAGGCTGCCACGGATGCAGTGGAAGACTGCGAACATTTTGAAGAGGCTACGTTCCGACAAGAAAACCCGGCATGGGGTAGTTCACTTTGTCTTGCCGCGAGAAATCGGCAAAGTCGAGATCGCTGCGGATGTCCCAGAAGCGCTTGTCCGCAAAGCGATCGACGAAGTCAAGAAACTGGCGGGAAAATAGTGATGGGAGTGTGGTCTCGGTTCTGGTGTGGCGCCGGCGCCCCGCCCGGCCACGGCAAGCTTCACCAGAGCTAAAGAATGGATCCATCGATGAATCAGCCGACGATAGGCGCAGCTCCCGAAGGATCCCTGGACCGCGAGTCGGCGGCAGCGGCCGTCCGCGAGATGTTTACTGCAATCGCCCCGCGCTATGATCTGCTGAATCATGTTCTTTCTTTCAACATCGATCGTTTATGGTGGTGGCGAACGGCGAGAAAGTTCGACGCCATTTTGCAGCGTCAGGACGCGCGCGTGCTGGATATTTGTTGCGGCACAGGGGACATGACGTTCGCGTTAGGCCGGCGCGCTCGCTCCGCGGCAACGCGGATTCTCGGCGCCGATTTTTCTCACGCCATGCTGCAGCGAGCCGCGGCGAAGTCGGCAGAAAAGGCCTTCGACAAAGGAAAAGGTACGGCGGAGCAGTCCCTGCAATGGATCGAAGCGGATGCGTTGCAGTTGCCGTTTCCGAGTGGCCATTTCAACCTGGTAACGTCGGCATTCGGCTTTAGAAACCTGGCAGACTACGACGCGGGCCTGCGCGAGATTGCGCGTGTGCTCGCTCCCAACGGGGAGTGCGCCATCCTGGATTTCGGAGAGCCGCGTGGATTGATCGGCCAGTGCTACCGTGTCTACTTCAAAAAGATTCTCCCCACGATCGGAACCTTGATTTCGGGAGTGCGAGGCCCGTACGCGTACCTGCCGGCGTCGGTCGAGCGCTTTCCGGCGCCGGAGGAAATGCTTGGGCGCATGCGTCAAGCTGGTTTGCGCGATGTTTCTTGGAGTCCTTACACGTTTGGAATTGCAGGTTTGTACCGTGGAGTAAAAGAAAACGTCTAAATCGCCGACGGCAAAGGCGCACCAGAGTTATTCTGAAACGAATCGGCGTACGCCTCGGCATTGGTTTTCTCAATCACCCGCTCGTATTCGCTCCCTAGAAATTTCTTCAACCGATCGGTGTTCATGATGTACTGGCCAGTCATGTAGGGCACCGCGTCCGGCGGAATCGCCGATATATTCCGGTCCCACAAGAACTGAAGAACCCGTCGCATAGCCCATGGTCCCGGGACGCGCAGCAATTTGGCTTGCGCCAGCTCGATACATTGCGAGAAGGTCAAAGGATCGCCGCGACCGGCAACATTCAAAATGGTCGGCCGCTGCGCTTCCGGTTCGCGCCGCACTATCCACGCGACCAAGCGAGCCATGTCGTCGACGTGAACGAACTGGATTTTGTTGTCAAGATACTTCTGGCCATAGGGCAACATGCAAGGCAGACGTTTTGCTGACTGACGCATACGCGCCGCTCGAGCACTCTTGCCATTGGGTGTTCCGCGGAATGCTCCCATCAAATAATTTTCGACGGTCGCCCCGGCCAGAATGTGCGGACGCAGAATAAAGACGCGGCACCCGCGCAGACCCGACGCGCGCTGCTGCACCACCAGGTCGCTTTCTTTCTTGTGGATCGCATAGGGCAAGGTGTGACCGCCGAGCGGTGCATCTTCGGCGACCGGACCCGGCAAGTCGGAACCGTAGGCCGAAACGCTGCTCAAAAAAATGAATTGCCGGATGGGCTTTTCAGGGTTTCGATTGGCTTCGCTGATCGCTTCCATCACGCGCGCCGTGCCAGCCACATTGATCCGCCACATCCGGTCGGCATCCAGAACCCCGGATCGCTGAGGGTCGATGACAAATGCCAGATGCACGACCGACGCCGGTTGCACCTCGCGCATCAACAGCAGCAACTCCCGGGTGGATTCTTCATTCCCCAAGTCAAGAGCTGCGAAGTGGTCGACGGGAAACTGAGCCGGGGGCCTGACGTCGACGCCGACCACTTTGTGATCCGAAAGTTGCGGCACCAGCCGCTGGCCAAGGTTGCCCGAAACGCCGGTGACGAGGATGGTTGACTTTGCCGTGTCCATTGCGTCTGGATTTTCTTAGTCTGGATCTTCTCAGTCCGGATCTGGAGCATGGTCTGCGGGCGGCCTTCCCTTAGGAGGCAGCGGCACCCCGGGGTTTCGGGTCGGACCGAAGTAGGCGTCGTTCAGGTCCACATCTTTCTGAAAACTCTGCATACTGTCGCGATAACGCTGGCTTGAAATCAGTTTGCGTATGTCGGGCGTCACCTTCTCCAGCGATAAAGCTTCCTTGCTGACCATGATGTAGATGTAATGGCCGCTGTTCGGATCAGAGATTACCTGTGAAACTTCGCCCGACTTTAAGTCCATCACCGCCTGATGGGTCGGAGGCAGGCTGCTGCGGCGCTGGTTCTCCAGTTTCGTGTTGACGGTATTTCCGTTAAGCCCGGCGGCTTCATATGCCTCTTTTTGCAGTTTGTCCGGATCTTCGCCCTTCGCCGCCCGCGCGCGTAGACTATCGGCGAGTTTCGTCATCTCTTCTTCGGCGGCCTTCTTTTGCTCTTCGGTTGGAGCCGGCGGCGGGCCAGACGCGGAATCGTTTTTTGCGCCAGCTTTGTCACCGGGCTTCGCGCTGGCGGCTGGTCCCGTCAGTTGCTTGGTGCGAGGGACGATAATCCGTTTGAAAGTGGCCTGCTCGTAAGAGGGCAGGTTCTTCTTGTAATATTCCTCAACATCTGCGTCACTAACCTTACCGGAGTCTGTCTGCAGCGCGCTGCTCAATTCCTGAGACAAAATCTGCAGGCGGGCAAAGTACATCTTCTCTTCAAAGGACGCCTGTTTGTCGAGACCGCGCTTCTCCGCCTCGGTGGCCATCTTTAAACCCATCGAATACCGGGTCGCGAGTTGGCGACGAAGCGGTGACGACATATTTGGTTGCAGCGCCTCGGCGAGTTTCTCAAACTGCGCGCGAGTGATCGTGGTTTGGCAGGCGGGGCCGGTCAGCTTGCTGTCGGAGCAAAAGCCCCGCAGAGTGATCACCGTATCATCGGGCCCAACTTTTACTTCTGGCGCTTTGTCGGGGGCGGTGACAGCGCCCGGCTCGGCCTGCACTCCTGCCGTAGGAGGCGCAGCAGGTGGTGCTGTTTGACCGTAAGCTACGCACGAAAGCAAGACCCACACCAGGACACACACGAGGTACTGGAAACGCATGAATCGGATCCTCCAGGAATAAATTTCGACGAATGCAATCGTAGCATGTCCCGCCGTAGGCCGGGCAGGTCGAGCTCAGGAGTTGGCGGCTGGCGAATCCAAAGCGATAATGAAGTCTATGCCAGAAATTCGGGCCCCCTTCAGTTCCGGATCGATGCGCCGCGAAAAACGAGCGGTCACCGGTAACTCAGTGCTGGCGGCTCTGGTTATTACCAGCCTGAAAGTCGTCGCAGGGATCGCCACCGGCTCGTTGGGAGTTTTGTCGGAGGCCGCACACTCCGCATTAGATCTCATAGCGGCCGTGGTCACATTTTTGTCCGTGCGGGTCTCCGACAAGCCGGCCGATGCCGATCACCAGTATGGACATGGTAAATTCGAGAATTTTTCGGCCTTCATCGAAACCGGCCTGTTGCTCCTGACCTGCGTTTGGATCATCTATGAGTCCGTCAAACGGCTGTTCTTTCACAGCGTCGAAATTGAACCCAGTGTCGTTGCGTTTGTGGTGATGTTTCTGTCCATTGCCGTTGACTTTTGGCGTTCTCGTGCTCTGGGACGCATTGCGGAAAAGTACGACAGTCAGGCCCTGGAAGCCGATGCGTTGCATTTTTCCACCGATATCTGGTCGAGCGGAGTCGTAATCCTGGGGCTGGCTTTGGTCTGGATTGGACGCAGTTATCAAGTGGATTGGCTGCGGCATGCGGATCCAGTCGCGGCCCTCTTCGTGGCGGGCGTGGTGATTTCCGTGAGTTGGCGTTTGGCGCGTAGAACCGTTGACGCGCTGCTCGACGCGGCGCCGGCCGGCGTGCGCAACCAGATCTTCGACCGTATCCGGAGCGTTGACGGTGTTCTCGAAGTCGAGCGCATCCGCTTCCGCAAAGCCGGGAACCGTTTTTTTGCGGACGTTTCCGTGGGACTGGAACGCAATTTCACCTTCCAGCGCTCGGAGCAGATTTCCGACGCGGTGACATCGCGCGTTCGCGAGATTTTGCCCGACGCCGATGTGATGGTGCATTCGGTACCGCGCGCGGGGCGCACGGAAAACATTTTCGACCGCATCCGCGCCGTTGCCACTCGCCACAACTTTAACGTACATGACATCAGCGTGCAGGATCTGAACGGCCAGTTGCATGTGGAACAGCATCTGGAACTCGATGAGCGGCTCAGCATGAAGCACGCGCACGATGAAGTTACGCGCCTGGAAACGGAAATGCGCGCCGAGGTTCCGGAGATAGCAACCATCCTCACGCACATTGAAAGTGAACCCGCGACCATTGAAACAGGCGAGGAGATTGTTCGCGAACCGGAATTGGAACAGCGGCTCAAGAACATTGTGAAGGAATTTCCCGACGTGATGGACGTGCATGAATTCCAGTTCAAGAGGGTACGGGCGCGGCTCTACGTTTCCTGCCATTGCACGTTGCCCGACGATATGCCGTTGTCGCGAGTGCACGACGTGCAAACGTCGCTTGAGATCCGCTTCAAACACGATGCGCCGGAACTGTTCCGTGTGCTGATACATCCCGAGCCGGTGACGGATAACCGGCGTTAGCCGAGGGAGTGGAGCGGGGAGCCTTTTTCGGGCTAGCGGAGCGTGCCTGAGGCCTCATTGTTGAGCACTCCGCTGGAAAAGGAAGTGCAAGATTTAGCCCTCGAAGGGGGCGCCCCACCTGAGCCAGCGCTGCAGCGCCGGGAAAAGTGGGAGAAACAAAACAAGTCCCGGAGGGCGACCCAGTGATCACGCACCCTCCGGAGGGGGAGATGGAGAGGCCGTATGATCGAAGCATCAGTCAACTGGACAGACAAGGAACGATACGTAGGTGCCGCAACTTCACGGCACTCGATCGTGATGGATAGCGCAACCGAGAACACGGCCAATACTCCAATGGAGTTGGTGCTTCTCGGTCTGTGCGGTTGCACGGCGTCGGATGTAGTGGGAATTCTTCGCAAGAAACGCGAAAAGTTTACCGGGCTCGAAGTGCGGGCGGCGGCCGAAAGAGCGGATCGTTATCCCGCCGTCTACACATCGATTCATTTGACCTACCTCGTTCACGGACAGGTGTCAGAAAAAGCTATGGCAGACGCGGTGCGTCTTTCTAAAGAAAAATATTGCTCCGTTTCCGCCATGCTGGAGAAGACGGCTAAGATTACCTACACCATCGAGCACCTTTCGTGAACGCCAGGCCTCGTCAGGCCAGCAAGCCTCATCCGCTGCGCGGTTACTTTTATATCGCGAGTGCGGCTCTTCTCTGGGCAATTTCCGCTAACTTAGGGCGCGCGGCATTCACCGGCCATCCGCTCCCCGGCGGCGTGTCGCTGGGCTCCTCGCTCGCTGGCTCCCTCAAAAAGATCGATCCGCTAATTCTGTCGCAGAGCCGGGCCACGTTATCGCTGGCCGTGTTGTTGCCGATCCTGCTGACGCGAAGAGGCGCGTCTTCCCTGCGCGTTCCGGGGAGGGATCTGGCGCGGTTTTTCCTGCTGGGAATTTTCGGAGTCGCTGCGTCGAACTATCTCTACTATCTCGCGATTCAACGGACCAATGTCGCGACCGCCATCATCCTGCAATACACCGCGCCGGTTTGGGTGCTGCTGTATATGGCGATCCGCGGAGTTCAGCGGCTCTCACTGCGGAGAGGCGGAGCCGTAGGACTAGCCGTAATCGGTTGCGCGTTTGCCGTCGGTTTTGTCGGTTCCGGCGGATTTCGCATGGAAGCGATAGGAGTTACCGCGGCGCTGCTGGCCGCATTTTCCTTCGCTTTTTATAACGTCGGCGGGCATAACATTCTGGCCCGCTACGACCGTTGGAGAGTCCTCCTGTGGGTGTTGGTGGCGGCTTCAACATTCTGGATCTTCGTGAATCCGCCATGGAAGATTGTGGCTGCTCACTATGACCACCAGCAATGGGGATTTATGCTGGTATTTTCGCTGCTCTCCGTCCTCGGGCCATTC
>Ga0302324_100018210_pt1 | contig 13866 bp, 3 predicted proteins | sample Palsa_T0_1_FD_201949 | JGI IMG/M metagenome (GOLD analysis project Ga0302324, IMG submission 201949) | Peat permafrost microbial communities from Stordalen Mire near Abisko, Sweden - Palsa_T0_1 | ecosystem: Environmental > Terrestrial > Soil > Palsa > Peat permafrost | place: Sweden: Abisko... | reverse complement strand
GACCAACCATCGAACGCCATATGGTGAACCACAGCGGCTAGCACGTGCCGGTTCGGTTCCAACACGATCAAACGCAGTTGGAAGGGCAACTCCGCAGCCAGATCAAAGCGATATTTCGCGAGTTCGGCCAGCGATTCCCGCAGCTTGCGCTCGCGCTCTGGCGGTTCTAACAGGCTCAAATCGAAGCTTGGAAGATCCAGTGAGGGAACAGAGACGATCTCCTGTGTGGCTTGATCGTTCCGCAACACAATGTGCGTGCGGAGAGCCTCATGCCGCGCCACAATCTGCTCCAGCGCGTGCTTCACTCCAGCGACATCCAATAGGCCGCGCAGTTCAAACGCCAGCGGAATGTTATAGCTTGAATCCTCTTGCAGCCGGTCTACGAACCAGATTCGTTCCTGGGGAAATGACAGCGGGATTTCGGCTGGGCGCGCCGCTGGCCGGATAGCGTCGGCGTCCGCGGCACGTTCGTCCGGCAGAGATGTATCGACGCGGCGCGCCAGCATTTCCACACCAGGCGTCTCAAAGACGGCACGGAGCGGTATTACGATGCCCAGGCCTCGCAACTTCGAAACCAAAGTGGTGGCCAACAAAGAGTCGCCACCCAGTTCGAAGAAATTGTCAGTCGCACCGCAACGCTGTAACCCGAGCACTTCGGCGAAAAGCCCGGCGATTCTCTCTTCCGTCGGCGTGCGCGGCGCAATATACTCCTCGTCGCGGGCTTCCGGCGACGGCAGAGCCTTCTCATCCAGCTTGCCGTTTCGATTGATGGGAATCGCGGCAATCGGGACGAAGGCGGAGGGAACCATGTAATCGGGCAAGCGTTCAGCCAAGTAGGCGCGGAGGTCGGCCGCTTCTGGAATTGGTTGGCGGGATCGGGGAACCACGTAAGCGACCAAACGAACTGTTCCACCATTCTGGCGGCGCGGCACCACTACGGCTTGGGCTAACGAGGCATGCCCCAACAGAGCGGCGGCGATTTCGCCTGGCTCGACGCGGAAGCCGCGAATTTTGATTTGCTGGTCGACCCGGCCCAGAAACTCGAGCACGCCATCGGCGCGCCACCTCGCGCGGTCGCCCGTGCGGTACAAGCGCGTACCGGGGATGGCCGAAAACGGATCGGCCAAAAAGCGCTCGGCGGTGAGTTCAGGCGCATTGACATAGCCGCGCGCTAACCCCGCTCCCCCCAAATAGAGTTCGCCGGTGACACCGACGCCCACCGGTTCAAGCTGGCTATCGAGCACATAAGCCTGGTAATTCGAAAGTGGCCGGCCGATGGGCAGAACAGCGGCGGATAAATCGTCCGAGGTTGCGATGTGGAAGGTGGCGTCGATGCAGGCTTCAGTGGGGCCGTACATATTCACGACTTCAACACCCGGCAATTTCCGGTGGATTCGTTGCACCAAAGCGCCGCTGAGCGCTTCGCCGCCCAGCATCAGACGTTTTAGAGCGAGCAAACCGGCCGGCGGAGCGGCCTCCAAAATAGAATCCAGGAATGACGGAACGGAATTGATATGAGTGACGCGGCGCTCAGCTAAGAAAGCCCAGAACTCAGCTGCGCCCATCGTTTTGAGATCGCCGGCAATCACCACCGTCGCGCCGCTGAGCAATGGCAAGAGCAACTGTCCGATTGACACATCGAAGCCGACCGAGATGCCTGCCAGCACGCGATCGCCTTCCCCTAGTGGATCGTGGCAGGTGCGCCGTGCAAAAGCGAGATTGACGGGCGCGGCGTGCGGAACCGCAACGCCTTTGGGCAACCCCGTCGTGCCCGATGTGTAGATGATGTAAGCCAGCCGCTTGGGGTCAGCCAGCTGCGGCAGTTCCGCCTCACCTGTGAGAGCGCCGATGGAGTCCAGCACCAGCATTGCTCCCGCGTCCGCCGCCATGTAGTCGAGCCGTTCCGCTGGGTACGCCGGATCGAGCGGCAGATAAACGCCTCCGGCTTTCAAAATGGCTAGCAGCGCAACGATGGTTTCGCTGGATCGCTCCATGTGCACGCCCACCACGCGCTCGGGACGCACCCCGTTCGTTACAAGCTGGCGGGCTAAGCGTGTCGATTGAGCGTCCAACTCCGCATATGTCAGCGCATGTCCATCGCGGCCGACAATCGCGGTAGCCTTGGGCGTGCGATGCGCCTGGGCGGAGAACAAACCGTCCAGCGTGCCGTCCCCGAAAGCCGCTTCCGTCCGGTTCCAGGCTTCCACGACGGTTTCCCCCTCGGCGGGCGTTACAGACGCAAGCTCATAGAAGCGTGCCTCAGGAGAAGCAATGAACAGTTCTACGGCGGATTGAAACATTGCCAGCAGTTTGCCGGCTTCCGCCGCCTCCAGAAAATCGGTATTTACGCCTACGCTGATCGCCACGCCTTTTTCTGAATCGAGCTCAGAGGCGTGCAAGCTGATGGGGCTGGCTTCCCTGGTGGTGACGACTCCGGTTTCAATCGGAAGACCTTCGGTATCCGCTCGATTTTCGGCGCGCTCGCTTGGAACGTACGACATGGCGACTTCAAAAAGTCCGGCGCGGCCTGTACCCGATAATCCCAGGGCGCGCGATAAAACGTCCACCGGCAGGCGTTGATGCCGCAGATCCCGGTCGACTTGTTCGCTAAACGCTTGGACGCATTCTTCCAGCGTCCAGTAAGAATCGAACTGTTGCCTCACCGCAATTACGCCGGCCAGCATCCCGATGGTGTAGCGATTTGAAAGATCGCGGCGATGCAAGGCAATGCCGGATACAATATCGGACTGCCCGTAGCGGCGCCCGAGTGTGAGCGCGAACAGGGCGAACAAGGCGCGTTGTGCCGTCGTTTTCGCTGCTTTCGCCGCCCTTTCGAGACCCAGGAATGTTTCGCCCTGGAGGCTCCATTCCGCAGCCGGCACTTTCCCTTCTGCGCGAGCCCCCATGTCTTCAATTAAGGGAGGAGGCATGGGATCGAAGCGGGTAGACCAATACGCCAGATCTTTGTGATAGGCGGCGGATTCCAGATAGGCGCGATCGGCCGCTATGGTCTTCAAATACGAGGAGGGCGGGGCTAGTTCCCCGCCGGTACCGGAGGTGAGAGCCTCATAAGCTCCGAACCAATGGCGCAGGGTGATTGAAACCGAAGCTGAGTCCGCTATTAAATGATGGAAGCGCCACAACAGATAATTGAGATTTTTGCCGGCGCGAATGAGCTCGATGCGAAACAATGGCCGATCGCCCAACGGCATAGCGGATGCGAAAACTTCCGCCACATGCGCGCGGAACGCCTGGTCCGGATCGCCGCCGGCCCATACTAAATCAACCGTCGTAATAGGTGGTTCAACAGATTCATCTAACCACTGACGCGGCAGTTCATCGTCTACTCGGAGACGCAAACCGTCGTGACGGGCCATGATGAGGCTGACGGATTGCCGGACAGCCGCTTCATCCAGCGGCGCCGCAATCCGCGCCCAGCCGCCCAGTTGATAAACCGACGAGCTGCTCAACTTTGCGTCCAACCAGACGGCCTGCTGGGCTAAGCTTAGATCCAGCCACTTACGGTCAGTCTCGACACTCAGCTCACTCTGCATTCAAACTCCACTCTTCCATTCGGGTGCTCGGCTCGCCAACTGTATTTCGAGTGCGCCACCAGAATCGCCATATCAAAAGAGCGGCCCGCACGAGTCCCGCCACAAGCATAGCCAGGAACAGCCCGAGGACGCCATAGCCAGCCGGGAATGCCAGCGTTAAGGCTAAAGGAACGAGCAAAAGCATGGAACCGATATCGATGCCGGTGGGCCAAGCCACTTCACGAAGAGCGCGGAGTGAAGCGCCCATCACAAACCCGGCGCAGTCAACTAAGATGATCGCGCCGACAACGGGAATGACGGCCGTCATGGATATTTGCAGGTTCAGGTCCTTCGAGTAGAGTGTGGCGAAGAAGTGAGCGCAGATCACCAGGACTCCCACCAAGACGGCCGTGGGTGCCAAGGTCGCACGCAGGCTGGCCCAAGCCACCGCGGCCGCGCAACGCTCACCGCTGCGGCCCGCTTCAGACCCCACATAGATCCCGGTGGCATCGGCCATACCCAGCGCCAGCAGCGCTGCGGGGGCGGCTAAACTCCAGGCAGCCGCGAAAGTAGCCAGCGGCAAGACGCCCAGCCAACCGGCGAACACGGTCAGCGGTGCCGTTAGCGCAACCATAACTGCTACCGTTCCTGCCGCGCCGAAACCGAGTCGCCATTGTGCTCGCGCTGAAGCGGCGCGCTCCGCCCTGTGCGTCTCGGAATCATCATCCACAGGTTGCTCCGTGCGCAAACGCCAGGCATAGCCGACCAACGCCAGGCACAAAGCACAGCGCACAAGGGTGGTGGATAGCGCAGAGCCGCGCGCACCCATCGCGGCCAAGCCGAGATGGCCGCCTATCAAAAGCCAATTCAAAGCGACGTTGAGCACATTTGCCGTGACGACACAGATTGCCACGAACCGTGGCCGGTTGATACCTTCAAGGTACACGGCGGCGGAAATGGCCAGCAGCGAGGCCGGATAGCCGGCACCTAGGATCGCCATGACGGGTGCGGCACCCGCTGTTAGTGCGCGGCTCTGCCCCATGATGGACAGCAATGGGTTGCCGCACAGTCCCACCAAGAATCCGACAATGCCGAGACCGACAGCGACAGGCAAGGTCCGCAGCCAAAACAGACGCGCGCCCGCCGCATCGCCACGAGCGTGATGCCGGGCCACCAGCGCCAGGCCACCCAGCAGGAATGCGACGAAGAGGTCGAGCAGTCTTCCCAGCGTTCCTTCCGCCAAGCTCAACCAGGCGAATTCATGCGCTTGAAAACGCGAAACCATGAGGCCATCGGCGATGCCCATGGCGGCCAGACCGGTCCGCGAGACGATCATGGGCAAGGCTAAGCCGAAGAAGGCCCGAGCGTTGAAGCCGCGGGGAAGTTGTGGCCCCATCGACGCTTAGGTCCTAAGTTCCTGCAGGACGGCGCTATCTTTGGCTTGCGGGAGGCTGGCCGGAGACTCGGCGGGGGACGCAGCGCTTTCACCCTGCGAGCCAACCCCCAACATCTTCATGACCAGTTCAGCAATGGCGGCTAAGGAGCCCGCGCTGAGCATCTGCATCACCGACACAGGTTGTCCCAGATCCCGCTCCAGTCCGCCGGCCAATTCTACCGCCATCAATGAATCCAGGCCCAAATCGGACAAAGGCTGATCGATATCGATCTGAGCGGCGGAGGTGCCGAGAACGCGTGCGCCATGTTCCTTTACCCGCGCTAAGATCAAGGCGCGCCGATCCGCTTCCGGTGTTTTCTTCAGCAGATCGGCCAACGTTTCTGCGTTTTGCATAGACGCGGCTGCACCCTTGGGAATGATGGGCAGGAAGCGCGGCGGAATGGTGGCGCCCGGTCCTACTTGCCCCAGGCGGTGCAGATCAAAACGCGCCGCGCACACTCGCGTTGCACCAGCGGCGCTGAGGCGGCCCAAGTCGGCGAGCGCTTCGTGAGCGGGCGTCGCATCGAGACCCGTGCGCGTCCTGAGCATCTCCGCGACATGCTGATGGCGCGTGAGGAATCCGGCGTCCTTGATGGCGCCCCAACCGACGGACAGCGCGGGAAGTCCGAGAGATTTCCGGTAAAGCGCTAAAGAATCAAGATAGAGATTAGCGGCGACGTACGCGCCTTGGCCGGGATTTCCGACCACGGCGCTCGAAGACGAGTAAAGCACGAACATCTCGAGCGGATCGTGCAGCGTGGCTTGGTGCAGATTCCAGGCACCCAATAACTTTGGCCGGAACACACGCTCGATTAATTCGGGGCCGAGATTCAGGATCGGAGTGTCCTCGATCACCGCGGCCGAATGGATGACTCCTGTCAGTGGCGCCATTTCCGCGCGTACGGCAGCCAATACCGTGGCGAGAGCGTCCGCGTCCGCGATGTCCGCTGCGAAAGCGCGCACTCTGGCGCCCATTTTTTCCAGTTTCGCCACACCCGCGATGGCTTCCTCCGTCACCGCTCCACGGCGTCCAATCAAGGCTAACGACGTAGCCCCTTGTTCCACCAGCCACTCCGCCGTGGCGAGCCCAAAGCCGCCGAGGCCGCCCGTCACCAGGTAGGTTGCGCCCGCCTTCACGGGCTTTTTGAAACGAACCAGAGGCACGGATTCCGGTCGTTCTAATTGGGTGGAGATCACCAGCTTGCCAACGTGCTTGGATTGCTGCATGGAACGAAAAGCCTCGGCCGCGCGCGAAATGGGGACCGCCTGGAAGGGCAGTGGCCGCAGTTCACCTGCCGCGAAGTGACGAATCACTCTCTGGAAGATCGAGCGCGCCAATTCGGCCCGTTCTACGATGAGCGTGTCCGCGTCAATGCCGAAGTAACTCAGGTTATTGCGGAATGGGCGCAGCCCGATCCGGCTATTAGCATAAAGATCGCGCTTGCCAATTTCAAGGAAGCGCCCAAACGGCCGCAAGCATTGCAGGCTTTTAGTGATGGCCTCACCCGCCAGCGAGTTGAGCACCACGTCTACGCCTACGCCGCCCGTGATCTTCATGACTTCATCGGCGAACTCGAGCGAACGCGAATTCAAGACATGGTCGACGCCCAGCATCTCAAGCATGCGGCGTTTTCGGGCCGAGCCTGCAGTGCCAATGACCTTCGCTCCCTTGAGTTTCGCGATCTGAATGGCTGCCATGCCAACGCCGCCGGCCGCGCCGTGGATCAGCACCGTTTCGCCTGGCTCCAGTCGCGCCAGATAATCAAAGGCGTAATAAGCGGTGAGGAATGCGGTAGGAATTGTCGCCGCCGAGGCGAAGTCGAGCGCATCGGGAATCGCCGCCACAGCGCCTGCGTCCGTTGTTACGTGGCTGCCGAAACAGTTCGAAGCAAACGCCACCACCCGGTCGCCCGGTTTCAACGATGTAACGCCGGAACCCGTGCGTACAATTCGGCCCGAGCACTCCATGCCGATGGTTGGGCCTGAGAATCCGTGTTCGACGGCTTCCTCCGGCAGCATGCCCATCACCCACAAGACGTCGCGAAAATTTAAGCCGGCTGCTTCTACTGCGATTTCTACTTCGTTCGAGTTGGGTGCTCGGCGTTCGGCCTCTCGTAGGTAGAGAGAATCAAGTCCGCCATGCGGTTGGAAGTCGAGAGCAAACGCCGATGCGATTGGACCGGTTTGCCGGGCCAAATCGGTCATGGTGGTCATTCGCTCACGGTTCACGTAGCGCTGCCCAGCCGAGAGTTGCACCTCTGTTTCTGCGTCGCGCCGCAGCAGTTCGCGGGCCAACGTGGCGGCGTCTTCCCGAGCCTTCAGAGGCGAGTGAAGGTCGATGGCGCGGACATGCAGTGAAGCGTGCTCAGCTCCAATCACTCTTCCCAAACCCCAAAGCGGAGCCTGACCCGGATCAAGCGCGCCTTGGCCGTTCGCCGTGGGAAACGCCCCGCGCGTAACGAATGTAAGGTGGCAAGGCGTTTCGTGCCGGATGGTCTCAAGCGCGTGTACCAAATACACAGCCGTCAAGCAGCGATGCATTTGCGTATCTAATAAGTTGCCGTTGGTATCCCCAGGGGCAGAGATGTAAACCACTTCCTCCGCCGGGCATTGCGACAACGCCGAAAACACCGCGATCTTGCGGTCGTCTTCACTCCCTGAAAATGCCTGGACGTTGACTTGATGGCCCTGCGCGGATAGCGCCTCAACCAGCGATTGACCGAAGGGCGTCGATTCCTGCCCAGCTTCCGTCACCAGCATCCAGCGGCGCGCGTCGAGCGTTACGGCTTGCGGAGCCACCACTTCCGAAGGCTGCCCAAAGCGTGCGAGTAGAACGGTTTGTTGAGCGATTTGTCCGGCCGGACAAGCCGCCGAATCGTCGATAGAGACTCCATCTTCAAGGCCAGCCGCAGCCAGTTCTTTCAGCCAATCGGCCGGTTGCTGTCCTAATACGAGATCCTGGAAGCGGTCTTGATTCGCTTCGATCGTCAGTAGCAATCCGCCCGCGGCGGTCACCGTCCCCAGCCTGTCCAGCAGTTCGCCGGCATCGGATGCCGCGCTCAACGCGTGGGAGCCAATTACCAGGTCGAAATATCCAGCCGACTGGCCTTGCTCTATGAAATCGCGCGTCAAATCCAGCGTGCCAAAACGGACAAAACGTTGCGCGCCTAAGCGATGTTCCGCACGGCCAACGGCTGCTTCGGAAGGATCGGTGAAAAGGTAATCGGCACGTTCCGCCGGAAGCGCTGGCAGAACCCACGCCGTCGTTCCGCCACTCGCGGCGCCGATTTCCAGGACGCGCATGGGCCTATCGGCCGGCCACTTGCTTACTAATTTCTCCACGGTGGCGCGCATAATCTGGTTGTAAGGCGCTGCGAAAGGCGACGTATCGAATAATTGATCGAGCAACGCGGCTGCTGGTTCGGCGTCTTCACCGCGTAACCTCGCTGCCAGCTTATCGCCCGCTCCAGCCAACAACAGAAGCTCCGCGTAGTAGCGGGGATGGTTTTCGAACAGTTCGCGCCAGATTGCTTCCGAAGCTTCGGGCACTCGCTCTTTATTCCAGCGCCATCCGCTGCCGACGCTGGTCAACTGGCCATCCTCTTCCGCCATGCGCAGCAATTTGGCCAGCAATCCGTGCTGATCGCGCTTTATGCCGGCTTTGCGCGCCAGCCGCGCCAGATCGAAGGTCCCGTCGCCTGGATTGAGATCGGCAATGGCGCAGGCGGCATAGGCGCCAGCCAGGCGATCCAATGCGGGGCGGATGTCTTGATAAAAAGTTGCCCGTTCGTTTTCAGCAACAATGCGTTCCAATTCCACTGCCATGGCTTGTTTCGTTTCCGCAGGTGCAGGCAAAGCGGCCAGCCCATTGAAAGCGCTATTGGTGTCGGGTCGCCACCATTCGGAAATGAGCGGAGTCGCGGATGTGTGCCCGAAGTCCACTTTTTGGCAGCGGGCTTCGTCAATGCTCAAAAGCAGATTGCCGGCTGGATCCATTACGCGAAAATCTGCCACTACCGAGCGGGTGCTTTCGCGGCGCATAATGACGTGGCAGAACATGCTGCTGGTTAAGGGCGCAACGCTTCGCACGCGGCCTAATTGCACCGGAATAGTAGAGCAGTTGCGCTTCTCGTTTTGCGCAATCAGAGTGATCAGGACCTGCACGCACGAATCGAGCAGCGCTGGATGAGCCAGGTAGCCGTCGGCGAGCCCTTCATCAAGGGAGGGAAGGCGGATCTCCGCCAATGCCTCGCGATTCTTGGCGCTTGGGCTGGTGAGTAACACATTTCCAACACCTTGGAACGCGGGACCGTAATCCATGCCGCGGTTGGAGGAATCCGCATAGTGCTCTTGCGCACTCACCGCATGCGGCATCTGCGAAGAGATTTCGGCTAGATTGGTGGCTACATCGCGCGTGTGGCTTTCCTGACGGCTGATGCGGCCACGCGCGTGAGCGGTGAAGTCCTCGGCGTTCCAATCCTGCCGCGAGCGAATCTCGACCGTGCCATCCTTCGCATCTACCCCGGTTTGTATTAAGGGGTCGCTATGTGCGGCGATGGCCAAAGGACGCAGGATTTCGAAGTTTTCAACATCGATTGTGCCTTTGCCGAATATGAGTTGTCCGGCGGCCAGCGCCAGTTCGATGTAACCGGCGGCTGGAAAGAGAACCGAATGCTGGATCACGTGGTCTTTCAAATACGGCAGTTGATTCGTATCGAGGGTGTTCTCCCACAATCCGTCGGCCGATATCACGCGATGACCAAGTAGCGGGTGATCGCGCTTGATAGCGAAGTTCAGATCGGGAAGTTGAACAGCCCCGCGCCAGTGCCGAGAATGTTGCCAAGGGTAGAGGGGCAGCGGAGGCGGAGGCGAAGGACGTGTATATAGACTGGCGAAGTCGCTGGCGCCGTGCGCGTGACAGGCGCAAATGGCCGTCCAAAGGTTGTCGGATTCCGGCTCCGGTCCTTTAGAACCCGGTCGGCGCAGCGTCTGCAAAGAAGCAGCGGAGTATTCGATGGCTTTCGACGACTGCGTAACGTAATCCTTCAAAACCGGATGCGGGCCGATTTCGAGGAACACTGTGACATCGCGCTCTTTCAAGAGATGACCGACTGCATCGTGGAAACGCACTGGCTCGCGCACGTTGCGGTACCAGTATTCAGCGTCGAGTTCCTGGCCGGGTTTCTCGGCGCCGTCAACGGTCGAAACAAAGGGGACACTCGATTGCTGGGGCGTCAGTCCTTTCAGAGCTTCCACCAGCCCGGCGCGAATCGGGTCCATGGCTTTGGTATGGAACGGATAGTTGAGCGCCAGCACGCGCGCAAATTTACCCGCCGCGGTCATGGACTGCACCAATTTTTCGAGGGCATCGGGGTCGCCGGCCACGGTCACCGCTTGTGGCGAATTGATGGCGGCCAGTTCGAGCCAACCGGCAATGCCGCTGATGGCGGTGAGCGCCTCTTCCGCGTTAACTCCTAGTGCCGCCATTTTGCCCAAGCCCGCCGTTTTGCCCTGCTCCATGCTGCGGTGGTAAATCACTTGCGTCGCTTGCTCGCGGGTCAGCGCTCCACTCGTGCAAGCTGCCGCCACTTCACCCACGCTGTGGCCCAAAACGGCCGAAGGATGGATGCCCGCCTCGCGTAGCACTTGTGTCAAAGCGAGTTGCTGCGCGAACAACATGGGCTGCGCCACTTCGGTAAGGGCGATGCGGTTTTCGCTTTCCGGACGGCGCATTTCTTCGATCAGCGACCAACCGGCCAATGGCGCAAAGATCGCATCCACCGCTTCGATCTCAGCCCGGAATGTGGCGTTTTCGGCCAGCAGTTCCCGCCCCATGCCCCACCATTGCGGTCCATTGCCCGAGTAAACAAAAGCGAGGGGCGAAGCTGGAGCTATCGAACTGCCCGCCGCCAGCCGCGCAACGGACTTGCCATCCAAATAGCTCTCTAACTTTTGAGCGGCTTCTTCGCTAGTGGATGCCGACAACGCCAAGCGATAGCGGAGGGGCGAACGGCACGTCGCAGCGGCCGCACAGACGTCCTGCCATGGCGCACCGTCTTGCGCGCGCAACATATCTGCATAACTGCGCGCCACAGCTTGCAGTCCGGCTTCGCTGTTTCCGGAGATGAGCAAAACGCTTGCCGTCTGCTCAGCTTGCGGCTGCTTCACTGGCGCGGCGCGCCGGGCGCGCGGACGGTATTCCTGAATCGCCAGATGCGCGTTCGTGCCGCCGAAGCCGAAGGAGTTTACGCCCACAACAACCGGCTTCTCAGGCAGTGCTGTCGGCGCGGTCACGACTTCGAGCTTCCAATTCTCAAAATCGATCTTGGGATTCGGCGTGTTGAAATGCAAATTCCCGGGGATCTCCCGGTGTTTCAGAGTCAATAGCGTTTTGGCCAGACCTGCCATGCCAGAGGCTGCTTCCAAATGGCCGATGTTCGATTTCACCGAGCCGATCAAGCAGCGGCTGCCATCCGCGCGCGGTTCGCCTAACACGCGGCCCAGCGCTCCGCACTCAATTGGATCACCCACCGCTGTACCTGTTCCGTGCGCTTCCACATAGAAAACGTCTTCCGGCTTGACTCCGCAGTGCGCGTACACGCTGCGCAGCAACTTCTCTTGCGCCTCGCCATTGGGCATGGATAAACCCATGGTGCGACCGTCCGAATTTACGCCGCTGGCGAGAATGACTCCCAGAATTCGATCGCCGTCGCGCTCCGCCGTCGCCAGCGGTTTCAGCAGAACCAGGCCGCCTCCTTCCGAGCGCACATAGCCATCGCCGCTGGCATCGAAACTCTTACAGCGGCCGGTAGGTGAAAGCATGGATGCTCTAGCGAAACCCAACCAGGGCCGGATATGGGTGAGCAAACTGATACCGCCGGCCAAAGCCGTGGAGCATTCTCCCGCTAGCAGGCTGGCACACGCCTGATGCACGCATACGATGCTGGAAGAGCAGGCGGTATCGACAGCTACGCTGGGGCCGTGGAAGTCGAAGATATAAGAAATGCGGTTGGCCGCGATACTGAAGGAGCTTCCGGTATTCGAGTACGCGTCGGCCCACTCCGTGCCCACTAACGAAGCGTAGTCATTGCTCGAGATTCCAACAAAGACCCCAGTTTCCGAGCCGGCCCGACTACGCGGTGCAATGCCCGCATCCTCGTGCGCCTCCCAAGCTAGCTCCAGTAACAGCCGCTGTTGTGGATCAACCTGTCTCACTTCGCGCGGGGACATGCCAAAAAACTCAGCGTCGAAGCCATCAATGCGGTCGAGAAATCCTCCAGCGCGCGTATAAACCCGCCCGGTTCGATGCGGATCGGGATGATGCCACCCCAGATCCCAACGGTCGCCTTGCGCCTCACTAACTGCGTCCACGCCGGACTGCAAGACCTCCCACAGCAAATCGGGGTTGTTGGCGCCTCCCGGATAACGGCCACTCATGCCGATGATGGCAATTCCTCCCGAGTGAGTAGCGGGCGCAACGCCGTTAACCGCAACGCCGTTAACATGGATGGGAGATGAGTGTGAGTTCATATTGTGTCTCGCATTAGCTTTAGAAAAAAATCTTATAGAGTGGCCTGAGCGGCCTCACTCATGAAAAGGACAAACGCCCGCAACTTTCGGAGAAGATTCTATTAAGCGGGCCGCGCGCGATGCTTGTTCGAATGGTTTAAGCCGCAGTGTCTTAAACTGCTCGATGAGACTGGGGCCGGATTTCTTGGTCCGTCCCTCAGTCAGGATGCTGGGCCTCGCGCCCACAAAGCGCTCGCAAACATGGATGTGGCTGTCGTAAACCGCAGTCAGTGCGGACGCTATGCCTTGATGCCGAGCCGGGTCGTGTTCGCTCAGGGACTTGAGCGCTGGCCGCATATCCCGCATCGTCTGAGCGAGAAAACGATGATCGATGGACATCAGCCCGCTTAACCCAACCTCCGATTCCGGTGGCATCATGCTAGGCCGCACGGTGTTGGCGTATTCCTCGACCGGGAAATCCCCCGTGAATGCAAAGGCCGCCGCGGAACCCCGCAGCAAACTGATGGAAAGATCGGCCCACTTTTGCACCCCGTCATTCTTTCCAGCCCGGAGCGCACGCCCCATGCACTGAAAGGAAAAGATGAGTCCCTGTGTCAACGCAGCAAATATCTGATGTCCCCGCACCCAACGTGGCTTAGGCTGGCATGATGTCCCTTCGGACTCCCACAATGTCGTGGCCGGCGCGCTGTTGACTACGCCTCCCGCCAGGCAAGACAGCAGATCTGCAAAGGACCTGTCAATTTCGTTCAAATAGCTGGGCGGAATCGTAAAAGGGGCCTCAGCCACTTCCCGCAGGAAAATCAACCGCCCATGGATAGCCGTTCGGCCAAAATGTGTTGCGGCATCATTTTCGACGCGGCGAATATGGAAATAGGCGTCGTGTGCCAAGTCCTCGACGACGCCATCGGAATCCAGAACGGCACGCCCCGCTTGTGGAATGCGACTAAGCACTTTCCTCATTTCTTCCGACATCGCGAGATTTGTGAACACTGCATTGCCAACTCGATTGGGCGGGGTTAAGTCCCCGCCGTGAATGATTGAAACCCAGTCCGCCACAAAGCTTTCTGAAGGGATATCCCGTGGCAGCAGCATGTCGAGCGGGTCAGTTAACACAAAAGCCTTGCGTGAAAGTCACCAATTGAATAGATTTCCCTACCTCTGAGTGGATCGAGAAAGACAAAAAAAAGAAATTCTCAAAATGCCGGTACATCCAGAAGTGGAAATGTCCGCTTGAGCCTCCGAAGCACAAAACGACATCAAACGAGAAGCTGCAACCGGCTGCAGCCATCCAGGAATCGTTGACGTTCAACCTTGACGTTAACCTTTAGGGTACGTTGGATCGCTTTTTGAGAGCAAGGGCGTGAAAGG
>Ga0302324_100018209_pt1 | contig 13868 bp, 10 predicted proteins | sample Palsa_T0_1_FD_201949 | JGI IMG/M metagenome (GOLD analysis project Ga0302324, IMG submission 201949) | Peat permafrost microbial communities from Stordalen Mire near Abisko, Sweden - Palsa_T0_1 | ecosystem: Environmental > Terrestrial > Soil > Palsa > Peat permafrost | place: Sweden: Abisko... | reverse complement strand
GCCCATCCCCAAATATCAGAGGCGCACGGAAGGCTCGGAACAATAGGGAAACGGATCGAGGTCACGGGCAGGAGCGCGGCGGGAGACTTGCAAGAAACGCTGGTTATCGAGGTTTACGACGAGTTTTCAAACGTCGCGCTGACCTCGGCTTCCATAAGGAATTTAGGCAAGAGCGAACTGAAACTCGACGCAATTGACCTGGACCGGCACCGCTTGAATGCCAGTCTGGCGGACCCGAAGGCAGCACCGAACGAAATGTGGTCGTTTGATGGAGCCAGCATTGCCTGGGGAAAGGACAACGTATTTGAAATCCCAAAGAAATTCTCACAACAAAACCAGATGGGATCGGTGGTCGAAGTAAAAGGAGACTTGGGGCGTGTAGGAGGGGGAATTCCGGTAGTCGCCTTCTGGACGAAGACGGTCGGCGAAGCGATCGGCCATGCGGAAACACTTCCTCTGGTGCTTTCGGTTCCAGTGGAAACGGAGTCCGATGGCCATGTTGGCGCAGCGGTGCACCTGACCCCGGAGACCACGTTGCAACCGGGCGAAGTGTATTCCACGCCGGAGACGTTCACCGCGGTGTATTCGGGCGATTACTATGAGGCGTTGCGAATCTATTCCGACGTGATCGACGCGGAGGGCCTGAAGAAATCTACGACGAACAGCGAAGACTATGCGGTGAGCTGGTGCGGCTGGGGATATCTCGCCAACGTAACCCCCGCTCAAATGCTGGGGACGATCCCCAAGCTAAAGGAACTTGGCATTCATTGGGCAACGCTGGATGACCGGTGGTTCAACAATTACGGTGACTGGCAGCCGCGCAGCGATACATTTCCAGGCGATGGAATCCGCAAGATGGTGCAGCAGTTTCACGAACAGGGAATTAAGGTTCAACTGTGGTGGTTACCCCTCGCCGTGGAAGATGGCGGTCCGGGATACGAATCACATCCGTACGGAGTCTCGGAGGTCGTGAAGCAGCACCCGGACTGGCTGATCCTCGATAAAAATGGGAAGCCGGCTCGAATGACGAGGAATCTGGCGACGCTGTGTCCGGCTGTTCCGGAGGTCCGCGCGTATTACAAACAACTGACCGAAAGGTTCATTCACGATTGGGATTTTGACGGCCACAAGCTCGACAATATCTATAGCGTACCGGCCTGCTACAACCCAAAGCACCACCACAAATCACCATACGATTCCGTCTATGCGATGGGCGAGATCTATAAGACGATTTTTGACACAACCCGCGCGCTAAAGCCGGACAGCGTGACGCAGAGCTGCCCTTGTGGCACGCCGCCGAGCATCGCCTGGCTTCGATATATCGATCAGGCTGTCACTGCCGACCCGGTCGGGTCCGTGCAGGTTCGCCAACGCGTGAAGATGTACAAAGCGTTGCTGGGACCCAATTCCGCGGTTTACGGAGATCATGTAGAGCTGACCAAAATATCAAATCCCAACGGGAATGAGCGCGACACAGGATCGGACTTCGCTTCTACCATTGGTACCGGTGGGGTTGTGGGTACGAAGTTCGCGTGGCCGGACTACGGCCCTAAATTGAGCGACGTTTATCTGAACCCGCAAAAAGAAGAACACTGGAAAAAGTGGATCGGTCTATACAACGAGAAGATGCTTTCGCGAGGGACGTTTCGAAACCTGTATGTCTACGGGTACGACGTGCCCGAGGGCTACGCCATCGAAAAGGATGGGGCGATGTACTACGCTTTCTTTGCTCCCTCCCCCGCATCAAGTTCGAAACAAGCGGAAGAGGCAGCATGGTCCGGAGAAATCGAACTGCGCGGCCTGGCGCCGGGGAAATACCACGTCGTGGACTACGTGAATGGTAAGGATTGGGGCGCGGTGACCTCTCCCGACGCAAAGTTGCAGGGCGCTTTTAGGGACCATTTGCTGCTCGAAGTAACAAAACAATAGAGCTCGCGAAACAATAAAGCTGGCCACCCTCATAGAAGTCCACAAAAGTTTCTGGTACGGAACGCCAAGCCCACTGTATTTTTACGTTTATTTGTCTGATGTCGAACTATACTTTCAAAGCAGTCGAGAGACCGAGGAGTAGGATGTGACAAATATGGAAGCGATTTCCCGGAAACGCTTTCAAGGTCGAGTGGCGGTAGTAGTGGGTGGAGCGCAGGGCATTGGGAAGGCCATTGCGGTACGACTGCGGCGCGAAGGTGCGTGCGTGGTGATAGCGGACATCGATCGAGCCATGCTAGATGCGGTATCGCGCGAAATGGCCGAGGCTGCAGCGAATGTTCAGACGTCAATATGTGACGTGCGTAATCGGCGACAAGTGCAGCGAATGGTGGCGGGCGTGATGCGCCGCTATCGTCGAGTGGATATCTTGATGTACGTCGCCGGGGTCGGTAAGAGTGTGCCCTTCACTCAAACGGATGACGAGCTGTGGAACCGGACGATAGACATAAATCTGAAGGGCGCGTTTCTCGTGGCGCGTGCCGTGGCGCCCCATATGATCAAACGGCGGCGCGGCAAGATGATATTTATGGCGTCAACCAACAGTTGGGACGCAGAAGCCGGACTCGCACCTTACAACGCTTCGAAAGCCGGACTCTACCTCTTAGCCAAGACCCTAGCGCGGGAACTTGGCCATTACGGTATTCAATCGAATGCCATCGGTCCCGGTTTGATCCGGACACGTTTGACCGAGCCCTTACTGAAAGACGCCAAATTCATGCGCAAGTATCAGAACCTGATTCCCGCTGGCCGGATTGGAGTGCCCGAGGACATTGCCGGACCTGCGCTTTTTTTGGCATCATCCGACGCGGACTACGTGAATGGCGTTTTGTTATTCGTTGATGGGGGACAGTTGGCGTAAATCCTGCTGAGGGACTCGATGAATTATCGTGAACTTTCAACCCCAGTTCTGACTGTTGACCTGGACACTGTAGAGCGCAACCTCGACAGTATGGCAACCCTTTGCGGCAGGGACGGAATCCAGCTTCGTCCGCACACAAAAACGCACAAGACACCGGAAGTGGGCCGAATGCAACTGGACCGAGGGGCGATAGGAGTTACGGTAGCCAAGGTGGGTGAGGCAGAAGTTTTTGCGGGAGCGGGATTTGACGATATTTTTGTGGCGTATCCCATATTCGGGGCGGAGAAACTTCGACGCCTGGCTCATCTCGCATGCGATCACAATATTCTGGTCTCTCTCGATTCCGCCGCTGCCGCCGAAGAGCTTTCACGCGCGGCCTCTGCCCAGGAAGCAACTATCGGGGTGCTCGTGGAGTTTGATTCCGGCACGCAGCGCTGCGGTTTAGTGCCCGGACCTGCCTGCGTGGAACTGGCGGGGAAAATCGAGAAAATGGCTGGACTCAAATTTCGTGGGCTGATGACTTTCTTTGGCAATGTCTGGGGAAACGCCGAGGAGCGGCACGCGGAAACCAGAACGGCGGCGGATAAAGTCGGCGCGGCGCTGGAAGCTTTCCGCGCGGCGCGCATGCCCGTTGAAATCGTTTCCGGCGGCTCGACCCCTTCCGCTGCGTTTACGAATGGGATCGCGGGTGTCACTGAAATTAGGCCTGGAACGTATGCGTACTGCGATTTGAACACCTACTACCAGGGAGTGTGTGGGTTGGAAGACTGTGCGGCGCGAGTCGTTACCACGGTCATTTCGACTGCTGTTCCGGGACGCGCGATCATCGACGCGGGCTCCAAGACTTTCAGTTCGGACCTGCTCAGTTCAGGACCTAAGAGTGGCTACGGATATATCGTAGAGGCCCCGGACGTTCCCATCATAAAGCTTAACGAAGAACACGGTTATCTGGACATTACGAAGTCGGCCAGGAAGTTTGAGGTCGGCGAGGTATTGACCGTCATTCCCAACCACGTATGCGTTTGCGTAAACATGCACGATACGGTCGTTACGCTGCGACAGGGCAATGTAGTTGGTTCGTGGCGTGTAGCCGCAAGGGGAAGAGTTTGTTAAAGGCACGCGCGCGTATCGTTCGTCTCGACCTGGGGCATCAGAATCGGACCCATCGAATTAGCAATCCGGCAATTCCTGCGCCTACCAGAGGTCCCAATACCGGAATTGGAGCGTAGGTCCAGTCTGAGCCGCCCTTTCCCGCGATGGGCAGCACTGCGTGGGCAATGCGCGGCCCCAAATCGCGCGCGGGGTTGATGGCATATCCAGTGGTGCCGCCCAGCGAAAGGCCAACCCAGACCAGTGAGGCGACCAAGTAAGGCCCGAGCCCTTCGGCCGGTCCGCTCGCTGAAACACCTTTCGAGAAAATTGCGGCCACGACGAACACCAGGACCAAAGTCGCGATGATTTCGCTGATGAGATTCCATGCGGCGCTTCGAATCGCCGGCGCGGTGCAAAAGACCGCCAGTTTCAGAGACGGATCCGGTGTTTCCTTCCAATGCGGACCAAAGTGTATCCAGACCAGTACGGCGCCGATGAACGCGCCCAGAAGCTGCGCCGCCATATTTGTTGCTAAGTTCGAGTAGTTACCGGACGAGACCGCAAAGCCGAGCGTGACCGCGGGATTGAGATAGGCTGCCTTGCTTCCACACGCCATCGCGGTGAAGATACCGGCCATGACGGCAAAGGCCCAGCCGCTGGTGATTGCCATCCAGCCAGCCCCCTCAGCCTTCGATCGCTTCAGCAAAACGCCGGCAACGATGCCATCACCCAACAGGATCTTTACTAGCGTACCCAGGAATTCTCCAAGAAACGGTGAACCCATTTTCATGCCTCCTCGCGTCCTCGACCGCTTGATACGGTGACCGTTGTTACGGATAAACTCAACGGGTTGATTATTCGTCCAACCAATCGAAGGAACGCGTTACGGCCTTCTTCCACGACTTGTATAGCCGTTCGCGCGTGGTGTCGTCCATGTTCGGATTCCAGGTCCGGTCGATAGCCCAATTCGCACGGAGGTCATCGACGTCGCCGTAGAAGCCAACGGCGAGACCTGCAGCGTAGGCGGCTCCGAGCGCAGTGGTTTCCTTGATCACCGGGCGAACCACGGGAAGATTCAGGATGTCGGACTGAAATTGCATTAGGAGGTCGTCCTCGACCATTCCACCATCCGTCCTCAAGACCTTCAGCTGAATTTGGGAGTCCTTCTCCATGGCCTCAAGTACTTCGCGCGTTTGGAACGCAGTTGCCTCGAGGACCGCGCGCGCCAGATGGCCCTTGTTGGCATACCGGGTCAAGCCCGCGATCACGCCTCTGGCGCTTGCTTTCCAGTACGGCGCGTACAATCCGGAAAATGCAGGAACGAAGTAGACGCCGCCGTTGTCGGTCACCGTTCGTGCCAGCGCCTCGACGTCTGAGCTTTGCTGGATCAATCCGAGGTTATCGCGAAGCCACTGAACGAGCGCGCCGGTGATGGCAATGCTGCCTTCCAGCGCATAGTGCGCCGGCTTGTCGCCAAATTTGTAAGCCACAGTAGTGAGCAATCCAAATTTAGAATGGATCAGCTGGTCGCCGGTATTTTCGAGCATAAAGCAACCGGTGCCGTAGGTGTTCTTTGCTTCACCGGGGTTGAAGCATGCCTGCCCGACGAGAGCGGCTTGCTGGTCGCCAAGAATACCGGCAATCGGAACTTCCTTGATCGAATCGAGGCGGGCTTGGCCGTAGACTTCGCTGCTCGACGCTATCTTCGGAAGCATGCATTCCGGGATGCCATAAATACCGAGCATTTCCTTGTCCCAGGAAAGCGCTGCGAGGTCCATCAGCTGGGTGCGGCTGGCGTTCGTCACGTCCGTCACGTGGATCCCTCCCTGCGTGCCCCCGGTGAGCTTCCAGACCAGAAAGCAATCGACATTTCCAAAAAGCAAATCGCCTGCCTCGGCCGCCGCCTGCGCACCCGGGACGTTCTTGAGAACCCAGCGAATCTTTAGACCACTGAAATAAGTCGCCAGCGGCAACCCGGTCTTCTTTCGAAAGCGATCCTGGCCGCCATCGCGGGAGAACTCCGCCACAGCGTCGCCCACGCGAGTGTCCTGCCAGACCAACGCGTTGTACGCGGGCCGTCCGGTTTTGCGATTCCACACCAGGGTGGTTTCCCGCTGGTTGGTGATGCCAATCGCCGCAAGATCCTTGGGACGAAAGCCTCCCGCGGCCATGACTTCAGAAATGACTTCCTGGGTGCGTCGCCATATCTCGTCGGGATCGTGTTCGACCCAGCCGGGCTTGGGAAATATCTGTTGATGCTCCTTCTGGGCTACGGAAACGATCCGCCCGGAATGGTCGAACACGATAAATCGGGTGCTGGTCGTTCCTTGATCGATGGCGCCTAGATATGCCGTCACTTTTTTCTCCTCACCGGCAGGGTAGTGCAATGATTGCCGATTCAATCGGCCGGCAATCCGGCCAGCTGAATCAATCGCCTGATCTTGCTTTCGTACTCTTGCGTCGAAGATCGTTCGAATTCCGGGCTCCATCCGAGTTCTCGCGCGAGAATCGCCGCCGTCGGAGTAGCGGCGCTGATGGCTGCCCGCCAACTTAAGAATTGCAAACCGGTTCGGCGCATCAAGACGTCTTCGATGGTCATGGCCATTTCGTTGCGAGCAACGTAGGCGATCTCGGCGCGCAGCGGCGCAAACCCAGGAACGATCGGCCCGGCTAGGCTCATATCGTTCTTGGCGAGTTCCACGACTTTCGTTGCATTGGTCCCGAATTTCTGCGAGAGATGTTTTGCGGTTTGTTCCGGGATCCCGTTCTCGCGCACCAGGGAATTCCAGTATTCGGGGACGTAATCCTTGGAGCCGGACAGCGGATGATCGAGAGTCACGCCGGGCGTTGCCGGACGGCCCATCGACTTCTGGACCGCACTGATGGTGTCTTCGGCCATGGCGCGATGCGTGGTCCATTTGCCGCCCATGATGCTGATCAATCCGCTTTGGGGGTCGATCTCCACCTCATGATCACGCGTGAGCTTTTTCGTATCGCGTGAGCCGCCCGCGCTCACCAGGGGTCGAGCCCCCGCAAAACCGCTGACGACCTGATCGGCGCGAATCGCTGCCCCGAAATACCTGTTGATATGCAGCAGGAGGTATTCGACATCCCGTTTGGAAAGGTACAGCTCGTCCTGGGGCGTGACCTCCTCTTCGGTGGTGCCGATCAGTAGGCGGTCAAACCACGGAACCGCGAACAGAACTCGGCCATCGTCAGTCTTTGGAATCAACAGAGCGTCATTGGTCGGAAAAAGCTCAAGGGGCAGCAAGAGATGAGCGCCCTTACTGAGTCGCATGCGGGGAGGAATTCCTGGGGTGGCAAGGCCGCGAACTGCGTCGGCATGGGGGCCAGTGGCGTTGACGAACCGGCCGGCCTGAATTGTGAATCGCGTTTTGGACCATGGATCTTCGACGTCGATGCCCTGCAACTTTCCGTGGGCGTCCTTACGAAAGCCGACGGCGCGGGCGTAATTCAACGCGTCGCCGCCGGCTTCAACGAAGGTGTTGATGAGGGCGAGATTATAGCGTGCGTCGTCGAACTGGCCGTCTGCGTAGGCGATGCTTCCGATGAAGCGGTCTGGCGCAAGGCCGGGCATACGCTCCATGGTTTCCGTCCGGGAGAGAAACTTGCTGGGAAACAAACTATCCTTTCCGGCGATCCAGTCGTACAGCTTCATTCCGAATCCCATATACACGACGCTGAACCAACCCGGGCACGGAATCAGAAATTCCAGCTGGCGCGAAAGAAACGGTCCGTTGTGAAGCATGTGAATGCGCTCGTGAAGCGCGCGCTTCACTACTTCGTACTGAGCGGGGTCGAGGTGCGTTACGGCTTCCTCGAGGTAGCGGACGCCTCCATGAATGATTTTGGTAGCGGCGGTCGAGGCTCCGCTCGCGAAATCGGACGCGTCCAACAGGACGGTCTTCATGCCGCGCAATTGCGAGTCCAACGCCGAACCTGATCCTGTCGCGCCGGCGCCAATGACGCAGACATCGAATGCCTTGGCGTGAATGCTTTCCAGCACCGCGCTGCGGCTCTGCATGGGCCCTCTCTTTCATTTCAACCGATGACCATGGCGCGAAACATGTGGAGGTCTACGGCCGAAACCTTCAATTCGTGCCGACGCTCAGGCGACGAAGAGCCTAGCCAGCATCGCCCGCTAAAACAAGACGCTGATGCGAAATCCCAGGATGCCGACGTTACCACGCTTCGGATTGTCGCCAAATTCCCGCTGGCGAAGACCGCCGCGGACACGATCTACGTTATGGTGAGCTACTAGGGAAGCAGCATTCATTGTTCGGCGCAATCCACCGTCCCACGAATTGTTTACGCACAAGTGTATAAACCAATGAGTGCATCGGACGCGCAACGCAAAGAATCGTTACATTCGTACTGTAGACCTCAGCCGAACACAAAGCGAAGATGAGTGCGGCAAAGGGAGAATCGAAATGATCGACTACCAGGCAATCGCGGCCAAAGTCAGTAAGGAGCAGAACGACCCGAGCATCACTGCCGAGTACCTCGAAGGCCTCGACAATCGAACCGACGCTGAGTGGACCGAGCACGAAGCGACCCGCCACAAGAAACGCATGCAAAAAGGAACGTTTGCTGGCGAGGTGTGAGCTAACTGCCGGCCGCGGCGCGACCCGAATGGGATCGTGGATCGCACGCCGCGGGTGAATCCGTCATGATGCAGGCCGACCTTGGGCCGGGATCTGGTGACCCATTGGTCAGACGCTGAGCTGGCCGTTGGTTACTTGCCCTTGATCGAGATTAACTCCACTTCAAAAATGAGGGTGGAGTTGGGTCCGATCGTTGGACCCGATCCGCGCGGGCCGTAAGCCATATCCGAGGGAATGAAAAGCTGCCACTTGGAACCGACCGGCATCAGTTGCAGCGCTTCGGTCCAGCCCTTGATCACTTGTCCTACCGGGAAAGTGGCGGGCTGGCCGCGCTTGAAGGAGCTGTCGAATTCGGTGCCGTCGAGCAGGGTGCCTTTGTAGTTGCAAACCACCGAATCGGTGAGCGTGGGCTTGGGGCCAGTGCCTGCCGTCAAAATTTTGTATTGCAACCCACTGGGCAGAGTGACGATCCCGTCCTTGGTCTTGTTGGCCGCCAGAAAATCCTCGCCTGCTTTCTTATTGGTCTCTCCGAGCAGTTGCATTTTTTCCTCCTGTTTTTTGCGCATATCGGCTTGGAGAGCCGTCAGCGTGGTCTTCACTTCATCGTCGCTCATGAGCAGCTTGCGGTCCGCAAGGGCATCTTGAAAGGCCCGCAGCAGGATTTTGGTATCGAGATCTATGGGACCGGTGCGGATGCTCTTGCCCATATTCACGCCAATGGCGTAGCTGGTCTTGTCTTTGTCGGTTTTGAGCACCAGAGGAGGCGGCGCTGGTTTCGCCGTTGCCGGGTGGGGCTTCGGCGCGGTGGTAGTTTGGGTTTGGGCTGGCGCCGCAGCGGGTGGCGGACTGGGAGTTTGTTGCGCTATCGCGCTCCCGACGATCATCGTCCCGGCCGCCAATAGTAGAGATCCCGCAATCGTAAGTGATTTTCGCATACCGCTATTCTCACACTGGTTCGCCAGAACCGCAAACGGCGGGAACATCCGATCGAGCTCAGATTGTGGTTAAGCCCTTTTTTGAACGCACTGGCATCTCCGGCAGGATTTGGTGCGGCGTGGAACGTGAGTCGCAAGGCGCCGATGGGCGGCGAAGACGTTTAGAACTCAAGCTGCACCGTGGGATTTCATGCACGAAAACAAAAACGGCCGGCAGTTTGTGCTGCCGGCCGTTCGTGCCTCTCCGTGGTTTGCTGAACTTACCTGTGCCCGCCGTGGAAGCCGCCTCCGCCATGGAACCCGCCACCACCGTGGAAGCCCGCTCCGCCATGTGCTACCGCTCCGCCGTGGAAACCTCCAACCGCTCCGTGTCCGACGAAAGCAGGTCCGCGCACTCCGACTCCACCGGGACGGCCGTAGAATCCGGGATGGCCGTAGAATCCGCCGCGGCCGTAGAAGCCTGGGCGTCCGTAGAATCCGCCGTGGAACCACGGCCCGGCACCGATGAAGAGACCACCGGAGAAATAGCTCGGTCCGTAGTAACCGTACGGAGCGCACGCGTACGGAGCATATCCATAGTAGCCGTAGGCGCACGCAGGAGGCCCAGCCACGTAGGCCGGTCCGACTCCCACGCCGACCACCACTCGCTGAGCGCTGGCGTAAGAGGCCGACGCCAAGCAAATGCCAAGTAATGCTAGAACTCTGAGGTATCTCATTTTTGGTCCCCTTCTGAGATCGTCCTGCGATCCCGATCTCAACTGCACGCATTGGTACATTGCACCGAGGTGGCCAAACCCACTCCTTAACGGCGGAATTGTGGAAACGTTGTTGTTTCAGTGAGATGCAGCGGATACTGAGAGACGACGGTGGCTGCTGGCTTACGGATCGATGGTGTTTTTCAAGCAGCCATGGTGGTTTTCAGCCACCAACTCCCCTGAATATATATATGAGGATGTGCGGTGAAGAGGCCGCTGGTTAGATTTTTAGCAACCAGTGGTATTCGCGGAGGAGCAGGACGGCTACGCCGAGAACCGCGAGAGCTACCGTGAGGGTCGCCAGGCGGCGCGTCAATCCGGGATTGCGGGCTTGGCGGTGGATGATGGGCAGATTGACCAGGGCGCTGGAGAGAGAGGCCAAGACTACGCCGGTTCCCGCGAGGCCGGGCTGGAGTTGTCCGTGCGCAACCATGTTGGCGGCGGCCGCTGTGGTGCTGGCGCTGCTGACCAAGCCGCCCAGGATGCTCACGCCGAGAAATGCGAACTTGCCGAGGTGACGTTCGCCGAGCGTGGAGATCGCTTGAATCACGATGAACAGCGCGGCGAAATTCAGGACATGCATGACCGAAACGGGCGACTCGAGATGAATTTCCGTAGGAGTATCGCCGGCGCGTGCTCGCGAGCGACGCACCAGAATCAGTGCGCCGATGGCCATAACCATCAATGGTGCGGCGGCGGTAGCGACCGCGGCGGGTGAAAAAATGGCCAGGATCACCAAGTTGCGCGCAAACATCGCTACGATGATGAGCAACAGCGCGGCGACGGCGACGCCAGGAGACGTGCTGCCCGCGCCTAGCGGCCTGGCCAGTTCGGCGGCGGCCGCGGTGCTATTTACCAGGCCGCTCAGGAAGCCGCTCAAATAGATGCCGTGGGTGCCATAGAGCTTAAGCAAAACGTAGTTCGCAAATCCGATGCCCGCAATTACAACCACGATTACCCACGCGGCGCGCGGATTGATCAGTTGCCACGGATCGACGAAACGGTCTGGCATGATGGGATAAATGACGAAGCCGATCAGGCCCAACAGCGCCGCGCTGCGAATTTCCGCAAGGCTCAGGCCGCCGGCAAATTTCTGCAGTTCGAGTTTCCAGGCGAGAAGCATGGTGATGACGATGGCTCCCGCCACAGGCGTGAAGACGTGGCCGATACCGACGAGATAGCCGGCTACGAAAACCAGCAAAACGGCCATCGAGGTGGTGATTTCGGGGGACCGCGCGGCTAGGAAATTCCGAACGTCGGAGGCGGCCAACAGCAGCAGCACACCGACAAATGCCACGGTCGCCAGCGGAGTAGGCAAGTGGGCGCTGAGCATACCCAGCACGGAAACGAAGGCGAAACTTCGCAAACCGAATTCTTTGTTGGCCCATTCCCGTTCGATGCCGACGAGCATGCCGATGCACAGCGACGCTGCGAGCTGCACCGCGATGACCGGCGTGGGAATTCTCAGGTTTTCCGAGACGGGTTGTTGCCAAAGCATGTCTTTATTATACAAGCTGGGGCCGTCGATGAACGATGGCTTGAGGGGTGTGTTGCTTGTATTTGCGCGTCCACAACAGCCCAGAAATGGGACCGAGTGTTACTGCTGAAATAGAAAGCTGGAGACCACTCATTTACCAGGCGCCTTGTTTTCCACCGAACCACCATACTAAGCCGACTCCTAGTGTGGTTTGCTCCCTGCTCAAGAGGTTTAGTGTGTCGGTGAGGAAGAAAGGCTGATTGGAAAAATCGCGGCGCCACTCTTCTTTCATTAGGAAGTTGTCCTTGAACTTGTATTCGAAGGTGGCCGTTCCTTCCTTTAGTGCTTGGGCTTTCCCGCTGAAGAGACCGCCGTCGGATAGGTATTCCGTGCGCGCGGCGATGGCGACCTTTGGCAGGAGCTGGTAACGAACGTATGCGGCGCCACCGTCGGTGCGAACGGACGGCGAATAGATTTGCAGGCGTTCGGTGACGTAATCGCCCTCGAGAGCGAAACTCAGCTTGGCAGAGGGGTTCCAGGTGACATAACTATCCACGATGTGCAGCTTGCCTTTCGCGGGATTGGGAATTGGCTCGAAAGGATTGCCTTGCTGCGCGGGCAAGCCGGGCGTTCCGATCGGTTCGTATTGAAAGTCCGGGTGTTCCTGACCCAGGTAGTAATTCACCGTCCAATTGATGCTCTTGCGCGGCGTTAGGACCACGCCAAACAATTCATCTTTGTAGCCATTGACCGGCTCGGTTTGATTGGTGCCGTTGACCATCCAATAGTTCACCGCGAGCTGGTCGTTGACCTGGTAATTGGCGCGCACGCCCATGTGGTAGAACGGCAAAAAATCGAACCAGAAGGATCGCGAGTAGTTGATCTGGTCTTTGGTGTAATTTCCTTCCAGTCCGATGGAGCTCGCCCATTTGCCGAAATCCAAGGTCAACCCGCGGCCGATGGGAGCTACGTAAGTGCCATAAGCCTGAAAAACCGCGCGATACACGTCGGACCGCGGTTCGTTCGCCGGATTCCCCTGCAGCGTTTCGGTCGCTTGACCGTATTGCAAATCGAGGCGAGCGCCAAAGCGTTTTCCGTTGGAGGGGTCTGGGGCGTTTTCGAGGACCAGGTCGGCTTGATTCAGGCTGAAAGCGTTGCTGCTGACGTCGTACGCGCGGAGAAGATTGGCGCGGCCGATCGGGGCGTTGAAATTGTATTCGTAATAACCGTCCATCAGAAGATTGATGGTGGTTCCTCCCAGCAGGTCGAAGCTATTCCGGGTTTCGGCAGTCGCGGGCTTTGGCGAAGGATCGCTGGCGCTTGGCGTCGTTTGTGGTGCGGGTTGCGCTTGCGGCGTTGCTTGCGGTTGCGATTGGACCGGAAGCGCCGTGGGAGGCTGGTAAGCAACGCTTTCGCTGGGCTGCGCTGCGGGTAGCCTGGCTTGCAGGTCGCTCACCTGTTTCTGAAGCTGCTCGACCACGGCGCGCAGTTCTCGCACTTGCTCGCTCAAGGTCGCGTCAGCGGCATTCGACGCCTGCGGCGGGGCCTGGCTCTGCTGAGCCTTTGCGGGAGCTGGGAGTAAGGCCATCATCAGGAATAAACAGATCCGGTTGCCCCGGGCGATGGAGGTGAGAGATGAGCTTCGCAAACGAGTGGACATGCTTTTTCTCCTGCATCTTCGTAGGTGAGAGGATGGCGAGCGTTGAGATCTGAATTTCAAATTCCGATACCTTTGGAATTGACAGGGAAAAGCCCAACTTACGGACTCTACGGTCTTTCCTGTAAGAAAGTCGTAATTGCCGCTTACTTTTTTGGGGAGGCCTTTTCCAAAGGGTCACTGCAATGGAAGGCAAAGAAATGAGATCAAACAGGGCCCTACAATTACTTTACTTTTTTGCACAGATGGATCGGAGTCCTCTTTGGGGGATGGGCCATTCAACAGGGTGCGGTGAAGATCTAAAAGAAACTAGTGCCGGCTGCCCGCGTTTTGGGCAACCGGCGCTAGAGATCTTCAGACGTTAACTACGCTTCGCCCTTTTCGCTTTTAGTGACCAAAGTCGAAGAGCTCGAATAGGTCACTGATCGCCGGGCTATTGACCGGCACGTAAGGATTGTCGGTTTCCGCGATGGGATTCG
>Ga0302324_100018206_pt1 | contig 13868 bp, 8 predicted proteins | sample Palsa_T0_1_FD_201949 | JGI IMG/M metagenome (GOLD analysis project Ga0302324, IMG submission 201949) | Peat permafrost microbial communities from Stordalen Mire near Abisko, Sweden - Palsa_T0_1 | ecosystem: Environmental > Terrestrial > Soil > Palsa > Peat permafrost | place: Sweden: Abisko... | reverse complement strand
TGCAGGATTACATCGTGGACTGGACGCTAGGACTTTGGGACTTCATCCACGCGCACGAAAACGACCCGGACCCGAGCGCGAAGCGGGACCAGGACTTCGATGAAAGCAAGCACCCGCGAGATGAGCGTGGCCGCTTTGCCGATCGCGGCAACGCGAGACCCCTCCCGCGCTGGATTGCACGGCCTCGATAAGTAGCATCAAGCGCTCCCGCACCACTGGCCCGCCGACACTGCCGCGCGGCGGCCTTTTCTGCTTTTGGCCGAGTGGGTAGGTTAGGTTAGGCCGGCATAGCGGGTACTGGTAATCAGATCTATCAAGAAACTGCATGATCGACCTGTTGACCACCGACACTCGGCCAAGGAGTCTTGCGAAATCAGCGTGACGTGCCGTGCTTCTCCTTTGAGCGCCTGAAAGATAGTTCAACTGGACGCGGGTAGCCGGCCCGTTGTCGCCGCTGAACATGTCCTGGCACTGCAGCGCGGGTCAGGTCGCGTAGCCACCGCTGCGCGCCCCGCAGCGCTACGGCAGACCGCGGAAATGCTGAACTCCTTGATGATGCCCGGGTAGCCTGCTTACGTAACGTTTTCGCGGGACCGGCAGTCGGGGGAGCGGTGGCGGAATTTCTGATCGGATTCACCTTCTGATTTCCGACCCAGTCCCGCACGTAAGACTCGCCGATACGTATTATTGTGCGCTTTTTATTTTGAACCCGCCAGCTGGCTTCCAGTCATCGATTACAAAACTTGGCGCCACCAGGAGGAATATCGGCTTGCAAGCCGTCGAAGGCCGGCATTCTCGCAAGGTTGAACCAAAATGGTACCGCTGGCGGCAACGGCGGGACCTGATCCAACCATTCTCTGTAAATGTAATGCCTGAGGGGCCGCCCCGCCGCTAACGGCCCGCGCGGATTGCCTGCTCTTCTCTAAAAAACTGTAACGACAGCCATGATCCCTGATCGCCAGCGGCTTGCAATCTTTTCATACCGGAGCCATCACGGAAGGATCGCCGAATTTCAGAACATAATCCGGAGCCCGAGTTGCAGACGCCTCCCGAAATCATTCGAATAGATATCCGTGGATTTTCCGAACTGACTGCTGCCCACGGTCATATTCGGATCGTTCCAGTTCATGTTGTTCAGGGCGTTGAAGGCGTCCATGTGCAACTGGAAGCGGATCCGCTCGGTGATGCTGAAGTCCTTGTTCAGCGTGCCGTCCACGTTGAAGAAATGCGGCCCGCGAACGCCGGAGTAAAACCATGGGTTGGTGGCCCGGGTATACGCCGGTAGCAGAGAGAACACCGAAGTATTGAACCAGCCGTTGGGTCCGGGATTAGAGATCTCGGGGTTGCCGTTCACCAACATACCGGGAAACTGCAGCAGGTCGCCAGAGTGGAATGTCACCACACCGGCCAGATTCCAGCCGCCCACCAACGCATCCACCAACCGGGGCGCGCTAGACATATACGTCCGCCCTTTGCCGATAGGAAGCGCCCAGGTGCCGGACGCCACGAGCCGGTGCCGGGGTGTGCCCGAGTCTTCCCAAGTCCATTGCTTTAGATAATTGGCAACGCCGTCATAGAACGTCTGGTTAGTCTGAACGTGATAGTTGTAACCGATCAGCATGGTATAACCATTGCTCCAGGACTTGCTTGCCTTAATCTGCAAGGAGTTATATTTCATTGCGCCGCCGTTAATCCCGTCGATCACGGTCAAATTGCCCCACGCCGGATACGGCCTTGCCAACTGGGTAACAGGGATGGTCGCCTCATTAAACAGCGGACCGGGAGTCGGATTAGGGATGGCAAGGCCGTAGAACGGATTGGCAATGGTTGCGTTGGTCGCCGCTCCGTACTGTAATGCGATCTGCGGATCGATCTGGTTGATGTTGTAATCGATATTGTTGACCTGCGTCGTATGGTTAAAGAAGTAAGTCACGTCGGCCACGATATGCTGCGGCAATTGTCTTTGCAGCGATAGGTTCAGCCGGTTACTGAAGGAGTGGGGGCGATTCGGGTTGAAGTACGTCAAGTCGCCTCCAATCCCGGTATAGGCGCCGTACGCTTTCCCAGAACTGGGGACGACCGGGAATGTGGAAGGGAATGGATTCGACAGCGTCATTTGGGGCACGCCCAGAACAGAGGGCGGCGCATCCGTGTAGTTGGAATAACCCGTGGTGGGCGGCCCGAACTGATCCTGCGCGTTCTCATCCATGCTCCAAGGGCTCGTATAGCGGCCATATCCGGCACGCAGCGACATCTTATCGCTCAGACGGTAAGCCAAGCCGGCGCGAGGCGACCAGGCGCCCATATCCGAGTGCCACATTTCCGGATTACTGCTGCTGGTGAACTGAAACGCGCCGTCCAGATTCCAGGGGCCGGTGTAGAACTGCTTGACTGCGGACGGCATCTGTAATCCCTGCAGTTCCGGGATCGCCGTCGTAAGATTCAGCGGCGCCGTGGCCCGGTTCTGCGACTCGATGAACGGTTGTTCCCACTCCCAGCGCAGACCCAGGTTCAAGGTGAGGTTTTTCGAAAGTTTCCAGTCATCGTTGATGTAAGCTCCATAGAAGCGGCTGGAAAAAGTCGGCGTAATCAGACTCGGCATGGAGGTTTCATTGCTGTCCCACGAGCTCGAACTGGCGCCGACCGGTACCACGGCCCCGAGCAGGAACGAAGCATAGGGGTTGCCCGCCACTGCTATGTTCGGGTTGACATAGGTGGCGTTCGTGATATCCCCGTTGAACCCGAAGCCCGGATTGGATTCCTGGAGCAGACTCGGCGCGTGCGTTTCGAGAGTCTCGAACCCCGCTTTCAGGTAGTGAGAGCCCTCCTGACGCGCGACCCTGATGTTCAGGCCGTTGCCGCTTGGGAGTTGGTTCCAGAATCCCCCGCCAGGTCCCATGTCCAGCCACCGTCCGCCGTCTCCGCTGATGGACATACGCGCGTCCAGTTTCGTAATGGTCGGATCCGAGTATAACGCCTGATAAAAATTGGCATTCGGATACAGGGAGGCAAAGGTCCAGGCCGGAGCCTGGACGCCAAACGACGACTGATCGGTAAAGTTGTGATAGTCTACACTCCCGCTGATAACCGTTCTGGGGTCGAGGGTATAGGTAACCGTGCCCGAATAGGTATTGCCGTCACGATTGCTGCCCCGGTCATTATCGAAAAGCGGCGAACCGGTCGGATTCGAGGAAGTCACGGGAGTCCGGAAGAGTTGCGCGCGGAAGCTCACGCTGAGCTTGTCGCTCACATGATAGTCGACGCGGTCGGCGAAATTCTTGTACGGATAGTTGATCGGCAGGTTGGCGATGTAATTCCAGAGGTGATCGTAGCCTTGGCCCGGCGCATTGGGTTGCCAGAGGGCCGACATGTACTTCGCCGCGATGGGATCGATCCGCGAAGCGGGAATGATATTGCCCGGGAACGGTGTGCGTGTGATGGTTTGGCCGTTCGCCGAAGTCTGCGTAGTCCACGGATCGTAGATCAGGTTCGTCGCGCCCGCACCGTTAATCGACTGGGAGAAATTTCCCTGGCGCTCGAGATCGGTCGGAAGCGTAGCCGTGTAGGGAGTCTGAGCCTGCTCCCATTTCCACCCCTCGTAGGAAACGAAGTTGAACAACCGGTTCTTCAGGATGGGGTTTCCGAGCGTGCCCCCGTAGATCTGCTGGCGGTCCTCGTCGAGGGTGCGGAATATCCGGTCGGCCACCGCGTTAGCCCAAGGGTAGCGCCCATTATAATAAGCGCTTCCATGCCATTGGTTAGTGCCGGATTTGGTGACAATCGAAACTGAGGAACCGGAACTGTGCCCGAATTCGGCGTCCACGGTGTTTTGCGAAACAGTGATTTCCTGGACCATATCGGGAGTAGGGACATAGCCGGTCTTCACGCTGATTCCTACGCGGCTGCCATCCACTTGCAGGTCGTTGGAGTAGGCGGACCCTCCGCCGATGCTGAGATTGTTAGGCCCCCAACTGTTAAACGGATTGTACTCGGTGCTGCTGTCCTGCATCAGCACCGAGGGATCCAAAGCAGCCAGCACGAACGGGCTACGCCACAGCTGCGGGATATTCTCCGACATGTGCGAGTCAACCGAAGTTTCCAGTTTGCTCGTGGTGAATTGTACCTGGCTTGCCTCCGCGGCCACCGTGACGGTTTCGCGGACATTGCCGGTCTTGAGAACAGCGTCCACGGTGATGTCCGCATGGGCCGCTACCGGCACGTTCTCTTCCACGAACGTGGCAAATCCTGCGGTTTCAATGGCAAGGCTGTACGAACCGGGGTCCACCAGGTCAAAGATATAGTGGCCGCTTTCGTTGGTCGTCCTCACCGTGGAAATACCGTTATTGATGTTATGTAGCGTGACAATTGATCCCGCAACCACGGCATCCGTAGCGTCTCTTACGGTGCCCTGGACCCTGCCGCGATACTCCTGAGCGGTCAAGCCCGCCGCAAAAAGCGTCAATAGAAAGAGGGCTGCAATGACGCTCCTGGTTACCGCTCCGAAGCAGCCGGCTTCGGGAATTTTGGTTTGCGTAGTGTTTGGGAACTGCTCAAGCAGCGGGTCTATTCCGAACGGCGGACTGAACTTAAAGTTTGTCATGACTCTCGATCCCTTTCGTAGTTTTGGCCGCAACGCGCATTTGGTCGCGAATTCTTACCCCTGTCGCCGAGCCGGCATCAGGAGGTCGGCCCTAAATTCAAGCACACTGAAAATCTCCAGACGGCGTCACCAATGGGCCGATCGCCACATGGTGATGTTCCCTCCAGAACTGCAGCGTCACTCGGAGGAACGTCCCGCGCGCCATCTCTGGATCCCGGGTCCGCAAGCCTTCGAGAATCTCCCGGTGTTGTTCAATCGCGGCGAGCAGGTAAGGACGCATACCGGCCGACGGTCGTCCAAGCAGCGCGAACGCGAATAGTCCGAATGTAATGCGCTCCAGCGTCCTGCACAGGCAATCGTTGCCGGTCAACTTCCAGATCACCTTGTGGAATTCCATTTCGCTCTTGTGATACAGGGCCAAGTCTGGCGCATTCGCCGCGGCGGCGAGCCGATCCAGGCACTGATCGAGATCCCGCACCGCTTCCCCGGTAACGTCGGGCGCCGCGCGCTCCATCGCGAGCGACTCCAGAGCCATGCGGACATCGTGCGCCTGACGGTATTCTTCGGCACTCCATTTGGTGACGTAGGTCGCCCTCTTCTGGGATTTGCGAACGAAGCCCTGAGCCTCGAGTTCGCGCAACGCCTCGCGTAGGGTTGGCTGGCCGATACCAAAGTGCGCGGCCAACCTTTGTTCCACGAGCCGCTGCCCCGGCCGCACCCGGTCGGAGAGAATCGCGTCCCTCAGCATACCCACAACCGTCTCGGGGATGGACGAAACTCGCGCCATGGCCTCGATGTCATATGGCTCGAAACTATCCGCGGTTTTGTGCCCGGATAATCTATCATTTCTAATCATTCGAAGGCGCTTTATGAATATTGCGCCCCCGTGATGGGCAGGTAAACGATAGGCAGGTTTCGTAACGGGTCCGTACGTTGTTGAAAATAATAAACCGTCCCCTGGCGCACCTGATTGAACGGTTATGTGATAGTATCTGAGGCGCTACACATGCCCAACTCCAAGGAAAGAGTTGCGGCCCCGGCCCAGAGCACAGACGCGCAGGCCACGCTGCGCCAGTCCGGTGGCTTGCACGCAAACGACGACATCCGACGCGAACTGGAGACCGTTCTCGACAGCCCTGAATTTCGCGGCAGCCATCGCAGCCAGGCGCTGCTTCGCTACCTGGTGGAGAACGCGCTACAGAATGGGGTAGAGCGAGTGAAGGAGCGGACCATCGGCGTCGAGCTGTTTCATCGGGACGTCAGTTACGATACCGGGCAGGATGCGATCGTCCGCGTGGCCGCCAACGACATCCGCAAACGGCTCGCGGCTCATTACCAGCATGCAGAAGCCGCGCGTGCCGGTTCGAATGTCCGTATTTCGCTGATGCCCGGCTCCTACGCTCCAGATTTCGAGATCACCAAAAAGGTTCCACCGGATCCGGCCGAGGGGAGTCTGTCGCCGGCGTTTGTTCGGGCGCGGGGAACTGGAAGGCGGCATCGCGGCTGGGCGCAATGGGCCATCATCGCCGCGCTCACCGTGCTCTGCGGGATCCTCGCGAATCAAAACATCAAACTGCGCCCAGCGGCAGTGCGGCCTTCTCCGCTCGCCATTCTGCCTTGGTCGCTGATTGCGGCGCCCGGCGGCACGGTCACTCTCGTCGCCGCAGATGTGAACTTCACTTTCTATAAATCGCTCGCCCACGCCGATCAATCGTTGCCTGTCTACACCAGCCAGCGTTGGCTTGACGATATCGCGGTCCGCGTGCCGTCTATCCCCGACCTGAGCCGGATACCTTTCACCAGCATTGCAGACGCTTCTATATCGGCGCGGATCGGGAGCGTGTTGCAGAGCGGAGCATGTTCGATCTCGGTCCGCTCCGGACGGATGATACAAGTCGCGGATTTCAAATCGGACCGGTCTGTCATCTTGCTGGGCAGCGCCTATCCGAATCCATGGGTGGGATTGTTGAACGACCATCTCAACTTCCGTATCGAATATGACCCGGTCCTGGATAAGCAGGTCTGCAGGAACGCATCACCGCGTACCGGAGAGTCCCCCGTGTACGTGGGAACCGCGCGTACGCCTATGCCTGGGGTGGGTTACGCCACCATCTCACTGATTCCCAATCTTTCCCACAATGGTTTCGTTCTGATTATTGCCGGAACGAATATGGAGGGGACCGAAGCTGCCGGCGAATTCGTGACCGACTTGCCCCGGCTGGCGAACGCGTTACGCAGCCGCGGGATCGATCCTACCGCGAAAGTGGAGCAGTTCGAGCTTCTCATGCGTCTGGATCATTTGAACACCCAGTCCAGCCGGTCCGAGATTATCGCGCATCGCGTGACTCGCTGACGCCTCGGAGGTCAGGGCCGGGAGCACGGAGGGAACAATATTTCATCGAGCCCGCCGGCACAAGAACATTGAGGACTGGGGGACGCTTCGGACGCCAACCTGGCCAGGGCGCAGCGCGCGGCAGGATCCTGCGAACCGAGCGCGATGGCGGTCTGGAACTTCTGCGCCGCCTCGCGCCTGCCGGCCTTCTCCAGCAGTAGCCCGTGAACTACATACGGCCGTTCCCATTCCGGCCACTGGGATTCAATCTCCTTCAATGCCTTCTCCGCGGCGCTGTGCCGGTCCGTCAGGGCCAACACCATCGCCCGTGTGAGCAGCAAGTTCGGGTCGCTCCCCGCGGTCTTTGCCAGGAATTCGAGCGCTAGCTCTTTCCGGTCGTGTCGAACCAACAGAAGGGCCGCTTCTCTCGCGATCTGGGGGCGCGAAATCGGGAGTGCCAGTCCCTGCTCGAGTACATTTTCAGATTCTCCACCTTGGCCAGCCGCGTCCAGGATCTTCGCCTTCAACAGCAAATAGTCACCGGACCGCTGTTGGCCGGGCACCTGCTCCAGAATGCTCAGCGCCTTGGCCGGCCCTTCCAGAAAGAAGACGGCGATCGCCAGGTCCAGGTTGGCGGCCGGATTTCCGGGTGCCGCGCGCTCCAGGAAATCCCGGGCCAACGGGTATCGCTCGAAACTCAGCAGGAAGCTGCCGGCCTGCTGCCAGGTCCGGCTCTCCGCATTGCGCGTGAGCAGTACGCGAAACTCGGCTTCGGCCTCATCGACGCGGCCCTCGGCAAGCAGCAGGCTGGCCAGGCGCAGTTGCAACTCCGGGTCGTCCTGATGAGCTTCCGCACCCTTCCTGAGCCGCTCGATTTCGCGACTGCCACGCTCCGCCGCGGGAAGGCTCGCGGACTCGATCATGGCAGAATCCTTCCACGGCCCGCGAACCCGCCGTGGGTGCGTACTCTGAAATTTGCCGAGAAACTGCCGTGCCTCCTCTTCGTGCCCCGATTCCATCAAGGCACGGCCCAGGTGCATCAGGATCTCGCCGTCCTCGGGCAGTATCGCGGCCGCCTGCCTTAAGACCTTGGCGGCGTCCGCAGCCCGATCGAGCGAGATGTAGGCCGCTCCGAGTTGGTCCAGCGCGCGGGCATCCCGTGGGTTGATCTCGATGGCCTTCTCAAAGTGGGGGACGGCTTCCGTGGTCCGGCCCTCCCGGTTAAGCAACCATCCCAGATCGACCTGCGCGGCCGCGAGCCTCGGATCGAGGCGCACTGCAGTCGCCAAAGCATCGAGCGCCTGCTGCGCATGATCGCGCCATGTAAGCTGTGCCAGGTCGTGGTAGCCCAGCGGATCGCCGGGATGCTTTTGGATGTACCAAGTCAACTCCTTCAAGCCTTCTGCCTGCCTGGTTTCGGTGAACCCGTAGACCAGCCCCCGGTCGCGCCGCGCGCTGTCGTCGTCCGGCTTTAAGCGAAGATATTCGTCGTAAGCCAGTGCGGCGTCCCCGTAGTATTCTCCGGCTTGGGCCGCGTGTGCCATCGCCAGCGAAATTTCCGGGCGCTCCGGAGCCAGTTTTTTGGCCTGAGCCAGAACATAAATCGCCCGGGCGTAGTCCTCGAGCGCCGCGTTGACGGCCGCCAGTTCCATCAGTGCATCCACGTTGTCGGGCTGAAGTTTCGCTGCCACTTCCAGTGCGCGCAGGGCCCGGTCGTAAAGCTTCGCACGAGCCGCGGCACGCCCCAGGTTGAACAAAACGTCGAAATCATCGGGGTGTTGAACCAGCACTGCGTTGAATGCAGCCGTCGCCCGTTCATACGCGCCGATCCGGGCGCAGGTCATTCCGTAGAGGTACTGCAAGCGCGGGTCGGCCTCCGCCTCTTTCTGCACGCCGTCCAACATCGCCATTGCCGCCGCGGTCTTGCCCGCCCAGTGCAGCGCCTCGGCCCGAAGCATGCGGGTGGCCGGCTGGGAGTCGTCCACCATCGACAGGTAGTCGAGTGCCCGGGCGCCCTGATGCCGATCCGTCGCAATGCGCGCGAGTTGCAGGTTGGCATTGACGTGCCGCGGGTTCACCTTTACCAAGCGCTCGAAATAAGCGCGGGCCTTTTCCGCATCCCCGCACAGGAGGTAGTGATTGCCCAGGTTATTCAAAAGCGCCGCCGAGGGCGGACCTTGCGCCACAGCCTGTTGGTAGACGCGCTCCGCCTCGCTGCATTTCTGTTCTGCATCCAGCCGTGCCGCCAGCCGCAGCGGGCTCTCCTGGGCTCCCGCGTGTGACGCCCACGCGAGAACCAGGAACCACGCAGCGGCGCGTTTTTCGGCCATTCGTCGCCTGTATTATACACTGGAGTTGCCATGATGCGTTCCGTAGCGGCATTTGCCTCCCTGGCCGCCGCCACAGCGCTCTGGTTGTCTCCTGGACCCGGCGTGCGCGCCTCGGCACGCCGCCCGCACTTCACCGACATTGCTCCACGATCGGCCATATCGTACATCACCAATAACAACTACACCGGCCGGAAATACTTCCAGCAACCCATGTGCGGGGGCATCGGCATACTAGATTTCGACAACGATGGACGCATGGACATCTTCTTCAGCAATGGCGCCCAACTGCCGGAGCTGAAGAAGACCGGGCCCTCCTTTTACAACTGCCTGCTGCGCAACAAGGGAGATGGAACCTTCGAAGATGTCACCGCCAAAGCCGGCGTGGCGGGCGAGCACCTGGGCTTCAGCTACGGCGTCGCGGTGGGCGACTATGACAACGACGGCTTCCCCGACATCTTCGTTGCCAACACCGGGAATAATACGCTGTATCACAACAACGGCAACGGCACGTTTACCGATGTGACTAACACGTCCGGACTTGACTCTAAGCCCGCGAAAACCCTGAGCGTTCAGGCGGCTTGGTTCGATTACGACAATGACGGCCTTCTCGACTTAGTACTCTCCAACTACACCCTCTGGACGCCGGAGGAGGACCGCCGTTGTAGCGTGCGCGGCCTGGAGGCCTACTGCCATCCGCAGACGTACCCTGCCGTGCCGCAGCGGCTCTACCATAACCTCGGCGGAGGGAAGTTCGAAGACGTGACGGAGAAATCCGGTTTTGCTAAGTCGCCCGGCAAAGGGATGGGGATCGCAATTGCCGACTTTAACGGCGACGGCTGGATGGACGTCTTCATCGCCAACGACACCGAGCGCAACTTACTATTCTTGAACCAGGGAAATGGCACCTTCAAAGAGGTGGGTCTGGAGTATGGCGTGGCCTATAACGATAGCGGCGCGACGGTTTCGGCCATGGGTGCCGATGCCAAGGACTATGACAACGACGGCCTTGTCGATATCTTTTATAACAACCTCATGGGCCAGACTTGGGCCCTGTTTCACAACCAGCACGACAGGTCTTTCCGATACTCCTCCCCCGCGGCGAGGATCGTCCAGTTGAGCGAACACCTCTCCGGCTGGAGCAGCGGATTCGTCGATTACGACAATGACGGTTGGAAGGACCTTTACTCCGCCAACGGCGATGTCGATAACCTGACCGCTTCCTCGCCCCAGCACGACACCATGTTCGAAAACCGGGACGGCAATGAGTTTGTCGACGTTTCTCCGGATATGGGAGAGGACTTCCTGCGGATCGGCTATCAACGCGGCTCGGCATTTGCCGATCTCAACAACGACGGCTTTATGGATCTTGTGGTCACATCGCTGAACCAGAAGCCGCGGATTCTGCTCAACTCCGCCGATAACGGGAACCACTGGCTGCTACTGAAACTCGTCGGCAGCAAAGCCAATCGTGATGCCGTCGGTGCCAAGGTTAAGCTCACCACGCCCTCGGGCCGCACACTCTACAACCATGTGACCGGCTCGGTCGGTTTCATGTCCACCAGCGACCTCAGGCTGCATTTCGGATTGGGACAGGAGACCACGGCTACCACAGTCGACATACAGTGGCCGGGCGGCGCCGTTCAGAAGCTAAAAGGCATCCCCGCCGATCGCATCCTGCGAATCGAGGAGCCTCGTTGACCTTAACCTACGGTCCCCGTCCGAGCCCTCGCACACCGGCAGGTCTGCCGCCTCCGACGTGTTCGCTTGCTCGCCCGCCGCGCAAGAATTGATCGAGGGCAATATCAAGCCTCGCGTGCATCTGCCGCCGGAATGCGGCTTCGTCCTCTTCGCCTGGCTCCCACAGCTTCGCGATTTCGCCAACCAGGGCGCTACCGAATTGAAACTGGGCGAGCGGGGTGGCTTCGATGGAGATCGAAACACGTCCGCATCGGTCTCGTCGCCACGTGGCCACCGCGTGACTGGGCGCCGAACACCGCTATCGCGAAGCAGGAAGCGTTGCGATAACGCATAGGAGTGGAGCGCAGCTTCGGTGGCAGAGTAGACAGCCGTCACAGCCAATGGCACAAAGGCAAGAACCGAAGTGTTGTGGAGAAAGCGATCCACGGCCAGTGTCTTTCAGTTTGTCCTGAATTCTGGCCCTCTCAAGAAGAAGGGCATTCTGTTTTTCCGTGAAGAGGGATCTCTCCACCGTACCGTCTACCAGGAGATCGGTAAGTTTCGCCAGCCGGCTCTCGACCTGCTCCAGTTGCAGCTTCAGGGCACGGACTGCAGCGGCGTTCCCTTGCTCAAGTTCGATCTGCTTCTTGCTGAGGAGCGCATGAGCCAGCGCCGTTTCCTTCTCGGAAAGGTCTATCGACCGCTGCGACGACACTGGGACTTATGTGTGAATCCGAATTGTCCTGCGCATCCCGGATCAGAAAACTGCAACTGTGTATATCAGTCGCGATGCCAGCTAGTAGTTCCTCTTTCGGGTGAAAACGCTGCCTCACGGCCTCAATAAACATGCTCATATCCATAACGGCCGTATTGGATTGTAGCAGTCTGAACGCGAGAGCCTGAATAAACGTGCGCTTAGCCGTGCGATCCAGCACGGGTAGATCTGGTCGCCGTTGGCTTTCTCTGATCAGTTCTTGTTCAGTGTAAAAAAATATAGTCGTGAAGGCGTGATTTCGGCGAAACTTTCGACTTGGCCCTAAGGTTCGACTTGGTACACGCCGTCAGCCCGCTTCACGAATAGAGGAAGAGTGTCAACGATCAGCTTCAAGAGAATCGGGCGCGAGGCCAGGTCCTCGAGGTCGTACACATCCGCAATCAGTTGCTCTATCGCTTGCCAATCGTAGTGCCCGTTGGATAGTTCATGAATCTGATAGTTATAGTGCTGAAGATACTGCGATATCTGAGACCTCGTCAACAGGTGTAAATAAATAGTTACTGTGCTTCGAAGGGCGGCGGTCACCGAGTGCATTAACTCAGTGAGACTGGTTCGGCCTGCGCTCTTTTGGAGCGCTTGCGTTAAGGCTAGATTCTTCTGTATCGGCCGCTTCTCCCCACGGATTACGAACGCAACTATGCCGATCCGACTCCGCGGATTCGCGGCTCCGCAGCGCCACAAAGCGCCAAGGCAATATCTGGCAAATTCTGCAGGCTCGTCTGGCGCGAAATGGCCGTAAGAGCCAGGCTCTGCATCTCCACGACTTTACGCTGCTCGCGCGCCTGACGTTCCAGTTCGGCCTGCTCCTGCGCGCGCCGCTGGGCGGAACTGTCGTCGAGAAAGCGACGCTCTTCCCGGGTGAGCAGCAAGCCGGCGGTGGAGCGCCAGTCCTCGTACTGCGCCAGGCGCGTGCCGCTCAACAGATAGCTCTGATCTCGCCCCGACTTCTCCCATTCGGCAACCGCAGCCACAAGCCAGCGATGCATCCGGACATCGTTGCGGCCAGCATCCAACCACTCCTGCAAAGAGTTCCACTCGCGCAGCAGCGCTTCGTGAGCCAATTCGACCATCGGCTCGCGCGTGGCGGGATCCACGTCAAAGGCGAGAACAAATGACTTGCCTTTGGGACCGAACCGAGTGATTCATGTCATGACCGCGTTGAGCGCGGCACTAAGGAAACGATTATGACGACTTTTACCATAGACACTGACAATAACATCACGGCGCATGGTACCCCTGAAGAGGCGGCCGCCACCGCCGCCACCCAGTTTGATTCCTTCGCCAGCCAGAAGGAACTGGCAGAACTGGTCGCCGGTTGGCCGGCGCAGCGGCTGGTGGCCATCTGGAACAGTCTGCCGGGTGTTACCCCGGTCAAGAAGTTCAAGGACCGGACGACGGCTGCCACCCGGATCTGGAAGAGCATCCAGGAGCTAGGCGAGTCAGTGAAACCGAACCCGGCACAGCCCGTGCAGCCGAAAGCCGCACGTAAGGCCAAAGGTGGCGCACAGTCGGCCCAGGGCGCGCCTACGAAGGCCAAGGCGACCAAGGAGGCCGCCGCCAAGAACGCGCCCAAGGGCAAACGGGCCGCCAAGACGCAGGAAGCCACCGCACCGCGCGAGGGTAGCAAGACGGCCCAAGTGGTGGTCATGCTCCAGCGGAAGGTGCTCATGAACGCCTTTGGTCCGGAGACAGCCCGGAAACTCGTGGAGCGGCTGGTGAAGACTATGGGCAACGAAACGGCCGCGTTCGATGCTCTGTAAAAGGCCGACCCGCAGCAACTGTCCAAGTTCATTCACAGCGAGCACCCACAAACGATCGCGTTCATTCTGTCCCACCTGGCCCCGTCGCAGGCCGCGGCCCTGCTGGTCTCGCTGCCGGCACAGATGCGCGCCGATGTGGCCCTGCGCATGGCCAACCTGGATCAAATCTCGCCCGAGATCATCCACAAAATCGCCGCGGTGATCGGTCAGAAGCTGGAGGCTCTGGGCGAGTTCAGCCGGGAGTCGTATGGCGGCGTCCGGGCGGTTTCGGAGATGTTCAATCGCCTGGAATCGGGGAGCAGCAAGGAGATCCTGGAGGCCATCGAAAAGGAGAACGCCCTGCTGGCCGACACCATCCGGCACCTGATGTTTGTCTTCGAGGACATGCTGCTGG